>Ga0214473_10000324_pt1 | contig 67323 bp, 61 predicted proteins | sample RVTome_7_FD_203509 | JGI IMG/M metagenome (GOLD analysis project Ga0214473, IMG submission 203509) | Soil microbial communities from uranium-contaminated site in the Upper Colorado River Basin, Wyoming, United States - RVT98D197 | ecosystem: Environmental > Terrestrial > Soil > Contaminated >...
CGATGTCGGCTCGTCACATCCTGGGGCTGGAGCAGGTCCCAAGGGTTCGGCTGTTCGCCGATTAAAGTGGCACGCGAGCTGGGTTCAGAACGTCGTGAGACAGTTCGGTCCCTATCCGCCGTGGGCGTAGGATACTTGAGGGGAGTTCTCCTTAGTACGAGAGGACCGGGAGGAACGCACCGCTAGTGTTCCGGTTGTGGCGCCAGCCGCATCGCCGGGTAGCTATGTGCGGACGGGATAACCGCTGAAAGCATATAAGCGGGAAGCCCACCCCAAGATAAGGTATCCCTGGGCCGCAAGGCCCCTAAAGGCCCCTCGAAGACGACGAGGTTGATAGGCCGGGTGTGAAAGCGCAGTAATGCGTGAAGCTTACCGGTACTAATTGGCCGTGCGGCTTGACCACTATTTATTTCGTCACTGCCAAGTCGCTTTCTTCAGATCAAGACACTCGTATGCAATTGTGAACGATTTTCAGTTTTCGGTGGTTATGGCGGAGGTGACACACCCGTTCCCATCCCGAACACGGCAGTTAAGCCCTCCAGCGCCGATGGTACTACTGGGTCGCTCAGTGGGAGAGTAGGACACCGCCGGATCAAAAAAAGGGCCCAGCATTGAGGTGCTGAGCCCTTTTGTTTTTTGTGGCCGCTACTACGAAACCGGCCCTAATGTTTGTGCTCTATCTTCTTGCCGTAACTAACTTCGCCCTTGTCTACGCGCAGGGAGAATCCACAGTCAGGATTGATGCACACCCAAGCCTTGAAAAGGACGGAAGCCCCTTCTTGTCCGTAGTCCGATAACGGAATGAGTACACCATTGTTGCATTTCAGGCATTTGGGGAACTCCATCTCCACCTCCTTGTCCAAGGCCGAACACGTCGACCCACCACCCAGGAAAAATGAATCTATCGGAAGGTTGCAGCAAAAGCAAGGTGAGCGGCGCGGTCCAGGTGGGGAACGGAGAGTGCCCCCGCCGCGAATCGAACGCGGACTACAGGTTCCGGAGACCTGTGTGATATCCTTTTCACCACGGGGGCAACGATCGTCAGAACCTCTATCAAAAACCGGCTCATGCTTCAATGTGGCAAGCTGCCGCCGCGGCGGTATCACCCGCACCGCTGCCCGCTTAACGACGCTTTCATTGACAAGCAACCCGGTGCTCGGTTAAAGTAACGCCCCTTGTCAGGCTGATGAGCCGAATCTGCGATTGCCCATGAAAGGCAGAGTGCGAGAGCAGATTGCATGGCGAGGTTCAGCCGTCTCTGAGAATACGCATTGATGCAGGAGAGGAGTACCCGTGAATCGAGGAGCGGCTTGGGTGCGTGACGTCACAGCCCCGTGCATAGGACGGGCACGGGCTTGTTGCCCCTTGTCGCCCGCTGCATGAGTTTGATGGGCGGTCGCCAAGCGGTAAGGCCCCGGACTTTGGATCCGGTATCGAAGGTTCGAATCCTTCCCGCCCAGTAGACGTTGGAAGGTCCTCGGTAGGCAAATCAGGTGAAAGACGAAATCGAAGTTTTTGCCGGTAACTCGAACCCGGCCTTGGCTGATGCCGTTTGCGCATACCTCAACGTTCCACGCGGAGTGGCGGATGTGCGCCGTTTCCGCGATGGCGAGAGCCTGGTCGAGATTGACGAGAATGTACGAGGCGGAGATGTCTTCGTCATCCAGCCCACCTGTTACCATCCCTCTCTCCGCCGCCGCCCGGGCGTGCGCCAAGATAAAAGTGCTCTCGGTGGCCGGCCTGATTGGCGAAGCCATCCGGCGCACCCATGACGAGGAATCGATCAGCTCGCTTTTTGTGTAGCTGCTAAAGCAAGTTTCCACGCAATAGGAGTGAAACATGGAAACCGTTGAGTTGACTGTAGAGCCGCGTTCCCGAGCCGGAAAAGGTCCTACACGCCAGATGCGCCGGCAAGGAAAGGTGCCGGCCGTGTTCTACGGTCCGAAGCGTCCTGCGGCCATGATTGCGGTGGATGCGAAAGAATTCTCAGAGAAGATCTCTGCGCTAGAGGGTTCCCACCTAATCCGCCTGCGTTCCGATGCGGAGGAGATCAGCAATCGCGTCGCCCTGGTGAAAGAGACACAGTACCACCCTGTCACCGGAGCCGTGCTGCACGCCGATTTTTACGAAGTCGACATGAGCGAGAAACTGCGCTTGCGTGTGCCACTGCACTTCACCGGGAAAGCGGTCGGCATCACGCTCGGCGGGATTCTTCAGCCGGTCCAGCGCGACCTCGAAGTGGAGTGTCTCCCGGGTGACATTCCCGAGTTCATCACCGTGGACGTCACCGCGCTCAACATCCATGACGCGATCCACGTCAGTCAGCTGCAAGCTCCCGAGGGGGTGCGGATCTGCTACGACGTCGACGCAACCCTGGTGACCGTGCTGCCGCCAACGGTGGAAGAAGTCAAAGTCGAGGAGGCTGCCGGCGAGGTCGCAGCCGCTGAAGGCGCTGTGGCCGAGGCTGCCAAGCCGGAAACAGAAAAGAAGAGTGGAGCCGCCTAACGCGCAATGCACCTGGTTGTCGGGCTTGGCAATCCCGGACCCGAGTACGAAGGCAGCCGCCACAATGTCGGATTTGCAGTGCTTGAAGAATTGCGGCGACGCTGGACGTTGTCGCTCGGGCCAGTGCGACACGGGGTGCGCATGGGACGAGGGACGGTAGCGGGCAAGCTGGTTGCGTTAATCGAACCGCAAATGTACATGAACAGGAGCGGTCCGGCGCTGGTGCGTGCCGCGCGATATGTCGAGACGAGGGAATTGACGGTGATTCATGACGACCTTGATCTAGAGCCTGGTTGCGTTCGAGTGAAACGAGGGGGCGGAACGGCCGGTCACCGCGGTCTGGATTCGATCGTCGAATGTTTTGGTCAAGAATTCACGCGCGTGCGAGTCGGAATTGGCCGACCGCCGCAGGGCAGAGATGCTGTCGATTACGTGTTGTCGAAGTTTAGGAATGAGGAGAGCGAAATCATCGCGGGAGCGATCCGGCGGGCCGCAGACGCGGTGGAATCCATCCTCGTCGAGGGGCCAGAACGTGCCATGAATCTGTTCAATAGCCGTGTAGCCAGCCAGCAGTCGTCGCCCGCTGAGCCAGTTGGGAGGAAGTAGATGCATCGATACGAGACACTGTTTATTTTGCACCCGGACCTCCCTGAGGCCCAGGTGCGTGAGACCATCGACCGGGTGCGGCGACTGATCGAGGGGATGCAGGGGCAGGTGGCGGAAGTTCAGGACTGGGGTACGCGCGAACTGGCTTACCCCATCGAGAAGCAGTCGCGCGGCATTTACGTTCTGGCGCAGTACGCTGCCCGGCCAGAGGTGGTAAAGGAATTGGAGAGGTCCATGAAACTTTCGGATGAGTTCTTGCGGTTCATCTCGGTGCGCATGCCTGAGAAGCGAGAAGCCATCCGGCGTGGCGGGCGTCGACCGCAGGCGACCGGCACGTCCGAAGCCCCCGCTGCGGAGCAAGTGAGCTGACATGGCGCCCGGGAGAAGTGGCGGCAGACGTGGCCGTCCGGCCGGCGATGACAAGACAGCTTTCCGGCGGCGCGGGCCCGTGCGCCGAAAGGTATGCCGGTTCTGTGCGGATAAAGACTCGGCCATCGACTACAAAGATACACGCGTGTTATCGAGTTTCGTTACCGAACGAGGCAAGATTGTCCCGAGCAGGATTACCGGTAACTGCGCCAAACATCAGCGGCGACTCACTACCGCGGTGAAACGCGCCCGGGCTGTTGCACTCCTGCCTTTTACGACGGTACACGTTTGATGCCGGTCCTTTCTGAATCGGCGCTCCGTGGTGACAGGCCGGCGCTTGTCGTCGCCCGGCTGGCCCTGGCTGTTGTCGCCAGCGGCGCGTTCTACGCGGTCGGAGTGTCCCTGGCCCCGGCTGCGGCACCGCTCCTCCTGATCGTTCCGCTGCCCGGGTTGATGCTCGCGGCGCAGGCCCCCTGGGCGTACGGAGGCTGGCTGCTTCTGAGCGAGGCCGCAGTGGGCTTGGTGCTCGGGACGGGCGCTGCGGCGAGCTTCCTCATGCTCTTCGGCCTGCCCGCTTGCGGCATGGTCGTGGGATTCCGTCGTCGCTGGCCGGTTGAGCTGAGCATCATGGCGGCCACGGCCGCTTGGTCCCTGGGACTCGCGCTCTCGGTTCTTCTTGCCTACGGTGACTTTGGGGCTGTCGTGGCCGCAACGCGCCAGCAACTGAACAACGGCTTGGATGTGGCACTTTCCGCCTACGGCTCTGTTGGCATGTCCGACAGCAGCCTGGCAGCGGTACAAGCGGACCGCGACGCCTTGGTGACGGGCTTGATCGACATCCTGCCGGCGCTGCTGGTGCTGTGTGGCGCGTTCATGGCGATCTTGAACCTGGTGCTGTTGCGGCGCTGGACCGACACCTTGGAGGATGTCGACCTCCGTTTGTGGCGTACCCCAGAGGCTTTGATCTGGGCGCTGATCATCGCTGGCTTCGCCATGTTCCTACCGCTGGAGGGGTTGACGTTGGTGGCGCGCAATGCCTTCATCGTTTTGCTGGGGTGCTATTTCTGCCAGGGACTCTCGATCGTGAGTTATTTCCTGGAGCGTTTGCGTTTGCCTCGCGGCGTCCGCGTTGCCGGATACCTGTTGATCGCGGTTCAACATATCGTCGCCGGGATCGTGCTTGCCCTCGGCATCTTCGATTTGTGGGGGAACTTCCGGCGCCTGACCGTCGGATCGGCGGACGTACAGTTCCCAAGTGACGGAGAATAGGGAGACCAGAATCATGGAAGTCATTTTACGTGAGGACGTCGCTGACCTCGGCAGCGTGGGCGATGTCGTCAAAGTGAAACCGGGATTTGCGCGGAACTTCCTCTTGCCACGGGGACTGGCCGTGGTCGCGGACCGGCGGAACGTTCACGTTCTGGAACACCAGAAGCGGCTGGCGGCCGATAAGCGTGAACGTGACCGCCGCCAGGCCCAGAGCGTTGCCGATCGTCTCGGCAATGTGCGCTTGACGATCAAAGCACGCGCTGGCGAGGAAGGTAAGCTGTTTGGTTCGGTGACGAACCTCGATGTCGAAAAGGGCCTGGCGGCCCAAGGATTTCCCGTCGAGCGGCGACGCATCCGCCTCGAAGAACCCATCAAGTCAGTTGGCGAACACGTCGTTTCCATACATCTCGGTGTCGGTGTCGATACGAAGATCACCGTGGTCGTGGAAGCCGAAGCCTAGTGCCCCAGCTTGATGGCGAGCGAGAAAGCCAAGGAAAACAAGACACTCGTGGGTCAGTGTGCCGCCTGCGGTAAGACGCTGTCGGCGGAACTGATGCAAAGCATTCCAGTGGAACGTGATGGCCAGCGCACCACCGTCCCGGTCTGTGACGACTGCCGCGAAAAGGGGTGGCGGCCTCCGGTAGAGAATTGATTGGTACCGGAACGCCACCGCGACATGGGGGATCCCACGCTTTACCGCGCGGGCCCCGAGGATTCTCCTGGATGTTGCGCCGACGTTTCAGGGCGTATCGCGTCGGTTTGGACTTGTCGTCGATGACGAAATATAGACCGTCACCGACCACAGCATAACAGAGCGGAACAACGTGCGGCATCCCAGCGGCATCGGCCGTCGCCAGATGCGCAACCCGGTGGCTCTCAGCAAACACACGCTGTTCGTCGCTGAGGATCATCGACACCTCCGTGCCCGCCGCGCGCACTGGCTACACGGGCTCATCCGGCGCGATCTCTCCCCGGAATGCTGCGGCGGCTTCGGCGTACAAGCGATCCGCCACGCTGTCGTACCGCGGTGAGAAGTGGAAGGTTTCAACCCGTTTGACGTTCGCCATCCGGGCCAGCGTGCCGGCCTGGCGCGCGGTCAGGTGGTAGCGCTTCAAAGCCTGCTCCCGGTCTTCATCGAGGAAGAGGGATTCGCAGAACAGAATATCGGCGTCACGGGCCAGCGCGATGATCTTCTCCACGTTGGACTTACTGAACAGCGCATCGACCACGTAGGCCAGCTTTTGTCCCGGTGTTTCCATGACGAGGTGTGCGCGCAGCTGTCCCAAAGTGAAATCAACACTTTGCTCTCTGCCGCTCGCGGCCCATCTCGCCGTAATGATGGTGTCGTTTGTTAGGCCGCTGCGGATCGCTTCTTTCAACCGGTTGAGCCAGGGGCCGGCAGGAATGCCGGCGCGCTCCAGTTCCTCCTTGCGGATGTTCAAGTGCGTCTTCTCCTGCGCGGCAAACGCGAGGCACGGGATGCGATGGTCCAAGTGAACCGCACGCACGCTGAGGCCGGCCTCTTCGTAGAGGATACCGTCGAACGGCTGGCTGCCCGCTGGCTCAACGGCAAATGCATCGGAGGCACGCAGGCGCACGCGCTCGATGCGGTCCGGATGGACCTCGTGAACCTCCAGCACGAACGGGTATCCGTCGACCAGATTCCAGGTGTACCCGGCCAGCTTGCCCGTGACGTTGTGAACGATGCCGGGCGGCCCGAACACTGCCACCCGTGCGTCGCGGGAGAGGAACAACCGGATCAACCGGTCAAACCCGACAAAATGGTCGATGTGGGTGTGCGATACAAACACCTGCGTGAGCTTCAAGATCTCGGCGGCGGGAAACCGGTCCAGACGTCCGAGATCGAACTGCAGCGCGGTGCCCTGCCAGCGCAACCCAACGTGCAGGCCAGGGTCGCCGAACGGCCCATTCACCAGGCGTGGGAGGAATGCGGACTTCACAGCCGCATTGTACGGGAAGCGGTCTCCAGCGCAAAGTCTGGCGGCTGCGGGTCTCACTGACCCTGTTGGCACAGGCATTGGAAGAGGGGACCAATGTCTTGCAACGGAAGAATGTGGTCCACCGCCGTAGCTGCGATCGCTGCCGCCGGCATGACATGCCCTTCGGCGGTGGCTGGGTCCTGCACCACGGCAATGCCGCCATGCTGCTTGATTGCGGCGAGACCCTGCGCGCCATCTTCACTGCCACCAGTCAGAATCACCCCGATCACCGCACTGCCGTAGCTGTCGGCAGCAGATTCAAACAGGACATCGATGGATGGCCGTGCGGAATGCACCGGCGCTTCAGTGGACAACGCGAAGTGGCCAGGCTCGATAAGCAAGTGATAGTTCGCAGGCGCTACATAGATATGCCCCACAGAGATCAGTTGCTTGTCGTATGCTTCCTCGATCGGAAATGCGCTGTAAGGCTGGAGGACTGCGCACCACGATTCCTCAGAGGAAACGCCACGGTGCAGCACGACCGCCACAGGAATCTGGAATCCTGCCGGCAGTTTGCAAAAGATAGCTTGCAAAGCTCGCATACCACCTAGAGAGGCGCCGATGACAATCAGCTCGTAGGCCGCCACTACCTTACCTTGCGATACAGACGCTGCGCACTGTCCAGTGCTTCGTAGCACGATTCGTAAGGTGTGAAACTGAGCGATTCCTTGCTGCCGAGACCCAAGAGACCAGACATTGTGAGGCTTTCGTATAGCAACTTATGGACTCGATTCTGAAGTGACTGGTTGAAATATATCATCACGTTGCGGCAGATGATCACATGGAATTCATTGAATGATACGTCCGTTACCAAGTTGTGGTGCGCCCAGGTGATCTTCTGCCGCAGTTGCGGGAGAAATATGATGTTGCCATAACGGGCCGCGTAGTACTCGGATAAGGACCGGGTTCCACCCGCCTTGAGATAATTGCTGGTGTAACGCTGTATGGCGTCTATAGGGAAAATGCCATCTCTGGCCGTGCGCAATCCGACTTCGTTCATGTCGGTTGCATACAGCCTGGTGCGCTCTAGCAACCCTTCTTCATTGAGCAGGATCGCCATGGAGTACACCTCTTCGCCGGCGGCACAACCAGCATGCCACATCCGCAGAAACGGGTAGCTGCGCAGGAGCGGTACTACTTGCTCACGAAAGGATCGATAAAAGTCCGGATCACGGAACATGTCACTGACGTCGACAGACACGTTGAGCAGGAATCGCTCCATGCAAGACGGGTCATGGAGCACTCGCTCTTGCAGGCCGGAGACGGTTGTGAGCTGCTCGGCCCGGATGTGCTTCCAAATGCGCCGTTTCAACGATGCCGGGGCGTAGTCGCGAAAGTCGTACCCATAGCGGCGAAACACGCCCTCAAGGAGTAATGAGATCTCGACTTCTTCAAGCCGGCTGTCGAAGTTCGCGCTCACAGCATTCCACTGGAGACCGGCGCTGCGATTGCCGGCGCTGCGGTCTTGTTCAGCGGCTGCGAGCTGAGCGTGAAGAAGAAGGTTGCTCCTTTCCCGACCGCGCCCTCGGCCCAGACGCGGCCGCCATGGCGGGATACGATACGCCGTACTGTTGCCAGTCCAATACCTGTTCCTTCAAATTCTGCCCCGGCGTGCAGGCGCTGGAAGGCCCCGAAGAGTTTGTGGACATAGGCCATATCAAAGCCGGCACCGTTGTCCCTTACGAAGTAGACGACCTCTCCGTTCTGCTGAGTCTGGCCGAATTCGATGCGGGCTAGCGGCGCCTTGCTGGTAAATTTCCAGGCATTGCCAATTAGATTGTCCAACACCAGCCGTAGCAGGTTTGCATCACCCTCAGCCTGTACCGCCGGAGCGATAACGAACTCCACCTGCCGATCCGGCGTCGTTGCTTGCAGCGGATCAATGACGTTGTGCGCCATGGCGCTGAGGTCGACCGGTCGCGGGTGCATCTCGCTGAGCGTCGCGCGGGAAAGGCTGAGCATATCCTCGATGAGCTGCCCCATGTGCACGGTGCCCTCTCGCACCCGCTGGAGGTAGTGCTGGCCTTGAGCGTCCAGCGCGCTGGCATAGCGTTCCAACAAGAGGCAACTGAAGCCATCGATGGCTCGCAAGGGAGCGCGCAGATCATGCGAGACCGAGTAGCAGAAGGATTCCAGGTCCTTGTTGACAGCTTGCAGCATTACGTTCAGCTGCTCGCGTTCCTCCGACCGCAGATGCAGCTCCTGGTTGAGTTTATCGAGTTGCTGCGCTTGTTGTTTGATGTTTTCGGTGCGTTTGAATAGATCAACAAATACCTTCACTTTTGCTCGGAGAATCTCCGGAGGTGCCGGCATGGGTATGTAATCTACCGCTCCTATAGAGTAGCCCTGAAACTGGAGCTGTGCGAAAGTATCAGTGGCGGTGAGAAACATAATCGGTGTGTGGCGTGAGCGGGGCCGCTCACGAATCAAGGCGGCCGTTTCGAAGCCATCCAGGCCGGGCATATGGACATCGAGCAGAATGAGGGCGAAGTCCTGTTTGAGCAGGCAGCGTAAGGCGTCTTTTCCGGACGTTGCCTTGACCAGATTGTGCCCCAGGTCGGCCAGCGTCGTCTCGATGGCCAGCCGTTGCGAGGGCTGGTCATCGACTATCAGAATGCTGACTTCTTCCTCGGTTGACATATCAGCCACTCCACTGCGGCCACGTCCGGTATCGAGACGAGAGAAGCGAAGACTGACGTCTCTTTACTAGATGAGGCCGTTCCATACGTGTGCTCATCATCGATGCAGCCAGACTCTCAGTAGAGAAAGTAGCTGCTCCGAATCGACCGGCTTGGCCAGATAATCCGATGCACCGGCTTCGATGCACTTCTCCCGGTCGCCTTTCATCGCCTTGGCGGTCAGGGCGATGACGGGCAGCGTCTTGAATGCCGGGTTTTTGCGGATCAGCTGGATCGCTTCGTAGCCGTCCATCTCTGGCATCATGATATCCATGAGCACCCCATCGACGTCGGATGTTTGTTCCAAGGTATCGATGCCCTGCTTGCCGTTCTCCGCCGACAGGACCTTCATTTGGTGGCGTTCCAGGATGCTGGTAAGGGCAAAGATGTTACGGACGTCGTCGTCCACGATCAGAATCTTCTTGCCGGCTAGAGCCGCATCTGTCTGATAGAGTCGCTCGAGTATGCGCCGCTTGGGTTCAGGGAGGTCGGCCGCCACCCTGTGCAGGAACAGCGCGGTTTCGGCCAGCAGCCGTTCGGGAGACCGGACACCTTTGATAATGATGGTTTGGGCAATCTTCTTAAGCCGGCTTTCCTCCTTGGGGGAGAGGTCTTTGCCCGTGTAAATAATAACCGGTAGGTCATGCAGGTCAGGATTGGCCTGGATCTCTTCCAGCAGTTGGATGCCGATCTTAATGTCGGGCAGCCCCAGGTCGAGCACCATGCAATCGAAGCGCTGGCCCTTTAGTGCCACCCGTGCCTCTTCGGCGCTGCCCACCGCGGTGATGTGCACGTCGCCGTTGCCGATCAGTTCCACGACCGCCAGGCGTTCGGCCTCGGTGTCCTCGACGATCAAGAGATTGCGCTCGTGGGGCTCCAGAAACCGGCGGATGCGGCCAAACGCTTCTTCGAGCACGTCCTTGCTGACTGGCTTCTCGATATAGGTGAACGCCCCGCGTTGCAGACCGCGCTCGCGTTCGTCCTGCACCGAGATGATGTGGATGGGAATGTGCCGTGTGTTCGGATCAGCTTTCAGGCGATCAAGTACCATCCAACCGTCGATGTCGGGTAGGAGCAGGTCGAGCGTGATGGCGGCGGGGGGGTATTCCCTGGCGAGGGTCAGTGCGGTTTCTCCGCGCAGTGCCACCACGCCCTTGAATCCGTGCTCGCGTGCGATATCCAGCAGCAACCGCGCGAAGGGAGCGTCATCTTCCACAATCAGCACCACACGGTCGCCGGGTTGAATGTCTTTACGGTCGTCGGCAAGTTCTGCTGCGGCGCTCGCCGCAGATGGTGGCCGGACTGCGGTATTGCTGTATGCCTCGCTCCAACCGCCGAGCCCAACGGCGTTGCGTAGTGTGACGTCTGCAGGTGGGCTACCGGGTACGCGACTTTGGCCCCCACGAGCTGGGGGAGGGACAGCGTAGCTTTGGGGCAGGTACAGCGTAAACGTGCAGCCCTTATCGGGCGAGCTCACCAGACGGATCTCGCCACCCAGCATTTGAGCGATCTCGCGGCTGATTGCCAAGCCCAGGCCGGTTCCGCCGTACTTGCGGGCGGTGCCGCCGTCGGCTTGCTGGAACGCCTCGAAGATGATTCGCTGCTTGTCCAACGGAATGCCGATGCCGGTATCCTTGACCTCGAAAGCCACCACCGTTTGTGCATGGCTGAGCACCGGATGATCCACGCTCCAGCCGCTAGCTGCCGGAGCGATGCGCAACTCGACCTGGCCGCGCTCGGTGAACTTGAAAGCGTTTGAGAGCAGGTTCTTGAGTACCTGCTGCAGGCGTTTGGCGTCGGTGGAGATGGCTGGCGGCAGCGTCGGATCGAGATCGATGTCAAAGCCGAGATGCTTGGTCTCCGCCAAGTGGCGAAAGACCCGTTCCAAGTCCTCACTCACGTCGGCAAAGCGTACTTCACTAACGTCCACGGTGACGGTCCCGGATTCGATCTTGGAAAGATCCAGGATATCGTTGATCAGATTGAGAAGGTCGCTGCCGGAAGCATGGATGCTCTGGGCAAACTGTACCTGCTTGCCCGTCAGATTTCTGTCGGGGTTGTCCTCCAGCTGCTGTGACAGAATCAGCAGGCTGTTGAGCGGCGTGCGCAGCTCGTGCGACATGTTGGCGAGAAACTCCGACTTGTACTTGGAGGTCAGGGCAAGCTGTTTTGCCTTGTCCTGCAGGTCGCGCCGCGCCTCCTCGACTTCACGGTTCTTGCGCTCGACCTCGGCGTTCTGGGTCGTGAGCATACGCGCCTTCTCTTCCAGTTCCTCGTTGGTCTGTTGCAGCTCTTCCTGCTGGCGTTGGAGCTCGTTGGCCATGGATTGCGACTGCTTGAGCAACTCCTCGGTGCGCATGCCGGCTTGGATGGTGTTCAAAACGATGCCGATGCTCTCAGTGAGCTGATCGAGGAAGGTGAGATGGATGTCGCTGAAGCGGTTGACGGAGGCCAGCTCGACCACCGAGGTGACCTTGCCCTCGAAGACGACGGGGAGAACGACGAGGTTCAGCGGGGACGCTTCCCCGAGGCCAGAGGAAATCTGGACGTAATCCGGCGGCGCATTGGTGACCAGGATGCGTTCCTTTTCGAGCGCGCACTGGCCGACCAGCCCTTCGCCAAGCCGGAACTGGCTGGACAGGTTCTTGCGCTTCTTGTACGCATATGTCGCCAGCAGGTTCAGCTGGGAGTCCGTCGCTCCAGGGCCGGCGCCGTCCGTCGACTCCATCAGGTAGAAGACGCCGTGTTGCGCGCTGACCAGCGGTGCCAGCTCGGACAAGATGGTCTTCGAGACGGTCATCAGATCGCGCTGCCCCTGGAGCATGCGGGTGAACTTGGCCAAGTTGGTCTTGAGCCAGTCTTGCTCGACGTTTTTCTGGGTGGTGTCGCGCAAGTTGGCGATCATCTGGTTGACGTTGTCCTTGAGCTCGGCCACCTCGCCCTGCGCTTCGACGGTAACTGACCGCGTCAAGTCGCCCTTGGTCACCGCCGTGGCGACTTCGGCAATGGCGCGCACCTGGGCGGTCAGGTTGGCGGCGAGCTGGTTGACGTTGTCGGTCAGATCGCGCCAGAGGCCCGCGGCGCCGGGTACGCGCGCCTGGGCGCCGAGCTTGCCCTCACTGCCGACTTCGCGCGCCACGCTGGTAACCTGATCGCCAAAGGTGGCCAGAGTTTCGATCATGCTGTTGATGGTATCCGCGAGTGCGGCGATCTCACCCTTGGACTGGACCGTCAGCTTCTGCTTGAGGTCGCCGTTGGCGACCGCGGTCACCACCTTGGCGATGCCGCGCACCTGGTCGGTCAGGTTGGTGGCCATGGTGTTGACGTTATCGGTAAGCTCTTTCCAGGTGCCGGCCACGCCGCGCACCGTCGCTTGTCCACCCAGCTTGCCTTCAGTGCCCACCTCGCGCGCCACGCGGGTGACTTCCGCGGCGAAGGCGTTGAGCTGATCCACCATGATGTTGATGGTGCTCTTCAGCTCCAGGATTTCACCTTTGGCATCGACCGTGATCTTGCGGGTGAGGTCGCCGTTGGCCACAGCCGTGGTGACGTCAGCGATGTTGCGGACCTGGCCGGTGAGGTTGGCGGCCATGCCGTTGACGCTGTCGGTCAACTCCTTCCAGATGCCGGCCACGCCGCGTAGCATGGCTTGGCCGCCGAGCCGGCCCTCGGTGCCCACTTCGCGTGCCACCCGCGTAACTTCCGCGGCAAAGGCATTGAGCTGATCCACCATGGTGTTGATGGTATTCTTCAGCTCGAGAATCTCACCGCGGGCATCGACTGTGATCTTGCGCGCCAGATCGCCGTTGGCCACGGCCGTGGTCACATCGGCGATGTTGCGCACCTGGCCGGTGAGATTGGCGGCCATGCCGTTGACGCTGTCGGTCAGGTCCTTCCATGTGCCGGCCACACCTTTGACATCGGCCTGGCCGCCGAGCTTGCCGTCCGTGCCGACTTCGCGGGCCACGCGCGTGACTTCCGCGGCAAACGAGTTGAGCCGGTCCACCATGATGTTGATGGTGTTCTTCAGCTCCAGGATTTCGCCTTTGGCATCGACCGTGATCTTGCGGGCCAGATCGCCGTTGGCCACGGCCGTGGTGACGTCGGCAATGTTGCGCACCTGGCCGGTGAGGTTGGCGGCCATGCCGTTGACGCTGTCGGTCAAGTCCTTCCATGTGCCGGCCACATCCTTGACGTCGGCTTGGCCGCCGAGCTTGCCGTCGGTGCCGACTTCGCGGGCGACACGTGTGACTTCCGCGGCAAACGAGTTGAGCCGGTCCACCATGGTGTTGATGGTGTTCTTCAACTCCAAAATCTCGCCTTTGGCATCGACGGTAATCTTGCGGGCCAGATCGCCATTGGCCACCGCCGTGGTGACGTCGGCGATGTTGCGGACCTGGCCGGTGAGGTTGGCGGCCATGAAGTTCACATTGTCGGTCAGGTCGGCCCACACCCCGCCGACGCCGGCGACGGCGGCCTGGCCGCCGAGCTTGCCTTCGGTGCCGACCTCGCGTGCCACGCGGGTGACCTCGGAAGCAAACGAGCGTAACTGATCAACCATCGTGTTGATGGTGTCTTTCAACTGCAGAAACTCGCCGCGCACATCGACCGCAATCTTCTTGGACAAGTCACCGTTGGCAACCGCGATCGTGACATCGGCAATGTTGCGGACCTGGCCGGTGAGGTTGGCGGCCATCAAGTTCACGTTATCGGTGAGGTCCTTCCACGTGCCGGCCACGCCCACGACTTCGGCCTGACCGCCGAGTTTGCCGTCGGTGCCGACCTCGCGGGCGACGCGGGTCACCTCGGAGGCGAAGGAGCTGAGCTGATCCACCATGGTGTTGACGGTATTCTTCAGCTCCAGAATCTCACCGCGGGCGTCCACAGTGATCTTGCGGGCCAGATCACCCTTGGCGACGGCGGTGGTCACTTCGGCAATGTTACGGACCTGGCCGGTGAGGTTGGCGGCCATGCCGTTGACGCTGTCGGTCAGGTCTTTCCATGTGCCGGCCACACCCTTGACGTCGGCTTGGCCGCCCAGTTTGCCGTCGGTGCCGACTTCGCGGGCGACGCGGGTCACCTCGGAGGCGAAGGAGCTGAGCTGATCCACCATGGTGTTGACGGTATTCTTCAGCTCCAGAATCTCACCGCGGGCGTCCACAGTGATCTTGCGGGCCAGATCACCCTTGGCGACGGCGGTGGTCACTTCGGCAATGTTACGGACCTGGCCGGTGAGGTTGGCGGCCATGCCATTGACGCTGTCGGTCAAGTCCTTCCAGGTGCCGGCCACGCCTACGACTTCGGCCTGACCGCCGAGTTTGCCTTCGGTGCCGACCTCGCGGGCGACGCGGGTGACTTCGGAGGCAAAGGAGCTGAGCTGATCCACCATGGTGTTGACGGTGTTCTTGAGCTCCAAGATCTCGCCCTTGGCGTCCACGGTAATTTTGCGGGCGAGATCGCCCTTGGCGACGGCGGTGGTCACTTCGGCAATGTTGCGGACTTGTCCAGTGAGGTTGGCGGCCATGCCATTGACGCTGTCGGTCAAGTCCTTCCAGGTGCCGGCGACGCCCTTGACGTCGCCTTGGCCGCCGAGTTTGCCTTCGGTGCCAACCTCGCGGGCGACGCGAGTGACTTCGGAGGCGAAGGAGCTGAGCTGATCCACCATGGTGTTGATGGTGTCCTTCAATTCGAGAATCTCGCCCTTGGCATCGACCGTGATCTTGCGCCGCAGGTCGCCGTTGGCGACGGCGGTAGTGACTTCCGCGATGTTGCGGACCTGGCCAGTGAGGTTGGCGGCCATACCGTTGACGCTGTCGGTGAGGTCCTTCCACGTGCCGGCGATGCCCTTGACGTCCGCTTGTCCGCCGAGCCTGCCGTCGCTGCCGACTTCGCGAGCGACACGGGTGACTTCGGAGGCGAAGGAGCCGAGTTGATCCACCATGGTGTTGACGGTGTCTTTCAGCTCCAGGATTTCACCCATGGCCTGGACGGTGATCTTGCGGGTCAGATCACCCTTGGCCACCGCGGTCGTGACGTCAGCGATATTGCGGACCTGCGCGGTGAGGTTGGCGGCCATGAAGTTGACGTTGTCGGTGAGGTCCTTCCAGACGCCGGCCACACCGGGCACGATACCTTGACCGCCGAGCTTCCCTTCGGTGCCGACTTCGCGCGCCACGCGCGTCACTTCCGAGGCGAACGAGCGCAGCTGGTCCACCATGGTGTTGATGGCGTCCTTCAGCTGCAGAAACTCGCCGCGCACATCGACGGTGATCTTCTTGGACAGGTCGCCGTTGGCTACCGCAATGGTGACGTCTGCGATATTGCGGACTTGGCCGGTGAGGTTGGCCGCCATGCCGTTGACGCTGTCGGTCAGATCCTTCCAGGTGCCGGCGACGCCCGTGACTTTGGCTTGGCCGCCCAGTTTGCCGTCCGTGCCCACTTCACGCGCCACACGGGTCACTTCCGATGCAAACGTGCCGAGTTGCTCGACCATGGTGTTGACAGTCTTGGCGGTTCGCAGGAATTCACCTTGTAGCGGCCGCCCATCAACCTCGAGCCCCACGTTCTGGGAGAGATCGCCCTTGGCGACGCCGCCGATGACACGTGCCATTTCGGTGGTCGGCGTCACCAGGTCAGTAACGAGCGTGTTGATCGAATCGACCATTCCAGCCCAAGAGCCGCCAACATCTTTGAAGCTGGCACGTTGGGACAGCTTACCCTCTTTGCCCACGACGCGACTCAGACGCTCAAGCTCCTTGGCCATGCGCGCGTTCAGCTCAACGACGTCGTTGAACGTATCGGCGATCTTGCCTTCGACGCCCGTCCAGTCGGACGGCAGGCGGGCTGAAAAGTCGCCCTTCTTCACCGCTACCAAAGCGGACAAAAGAGCCTTGGCGTCAAGGTAACCCCCATTGGGCTTACGGCGTTCTACGGTTTCCATCGTGCTCCCTTCGAAAAGAACCCTTCATAAGGGACGATTGGGATAGGGCCACGCTCGTGGGCGTTAAAATCAGAGCAGAATCTACTCTCCGCCTACAATACCTTGCGTCAAGGGCAAGAAATTGCTGATTTGGATCAGTATAGAAGACGATGGAGTGCGCCGGATCGGACATGAAAAGTTTTAATGGATCTTTACGATGCGACGATCGCTTCGCATCCAGCGACGATACCTTGCCCAGCCAATGGCGGGCAACAGGCCTAACCTGACCCAGATGCACGCCAAGGCAACCAGCGAGATACCCGATGACACCGTGAAAGCCCGACTCATCGACGAAATCGCTGACCTCCGGTGCACAAGCGGCGGGCGCGAGGAGGTAGATCGAGGTGCCAGCCTCGATCCGTCGCGCATGGCGACACTCGCCATGAACATCGACAAGGCGAGAAAAAATGCCGGATGCGATCAATCAGGCCTATTTCTGTGTGGCGGGAAAAAGAGCCGCCAAACTTGGAGAGCCGCCGGGGCCCGCCCTCACTCGCCGTCGTCAAGAACCATTCTTGCCACCCGGCGTCCGATCTCGACGGCGAAGTTGGTGCCCCGATCCCACGGATAGACTTGGCTCATTGAAGCGAAATAGAGCCCTTTGAGCGGCGTGCGCAGTGACGGGATGTTGCGCGAATGGTTCACCGGTGGGATGGGCTGCGCGTAAGCCGTTTTCCACAGCCACGATTGCCGTACCCAGCCGGCGTCGAACTGGGGATTGAACCGCTTTAAGGCAGGGAGGAATTCCTCGAGCAACTCTTCCTTAGTGAGCCGGAAATAACGGTGCGTGGGTTCGAGATAATCACCGCAGTACACGATGTGATCACCACCGTAGTGTTCCGGACTCACGTAGTTGGTATGCTCGACCATTGCCAGGAAGGGAAAACCCGCGTCTTTGGGGAGATTGTACCAGTAGATGTTGGGCGCCAGCTGCCGGTCGAGCGCAAGCACCAGGATTACCGCCCCCAGGGACTTCAGGGCGCGCAATCGATCGGCGTACTCCGCTGGGAGGGCCGGCACCATCCGTGCCATCAAGGCGGGGGAACTGGTGCAGACGACGCGATCGAATGAAGTAAAGCCGTTAGGAGTTTCGACCTGGAGCTGGCCATCCTGCAGCGGCGTGATTCCGGTTACGGGACAGTTCAGCTCGAGCCGCGTACCTTGCGCCTCCACCACGGCCGCCAACTTGTCCAAGAACGCCTGGAAGCCGCCCTTGAACGTTCCCAGGCGAGAGGTGCGGGCGTGGATCCGCGCCCAGAACCACGCCATGTTCACCGAGGACAGATTTTCTTCGCCGAACTTCCCGACCAACATGGGTTTCCACAAGCCTTCGTAGCCGCGGGATCCGAGCCAGCGCCGTAGCCAAGCATCCGCCGTTACCTTCTCCAGCTGCTGCCAGCGCGGCGTCAGGCGTAAATACAGGGCAATCAGTCCGCAGCGTACCCGGTCTATGAATGGAATTCCGGGAAAACGCAGCACCGCCAGCGCGGAGTCGAAGGGGTAGAATCTGCCGTCGAAATACACCGCGGTCACCGGGCGCGGGAAGATGACCTGGTCACTCCAGCCCAGTTCCTTGATCAGACCGAGGATCGCCGCATCCGACGCAAACCAGTGATGGTAGAACTTCTCCAAGGTCCAGTCCCAGTTGTCCGCCTTGAAACCCGCGGCCAGTCCACCGACTCCCGGTGCCGCCTCGAAGATCGTTACCTGATGGCGGCCTGCTTGCCGCTGCGACGTCCCGGTGAGATCGTAGGCGGCGGCGAGCCCGGCAGGCCCCGCTCCAATGATTGCTATTTTCATCGGGGCTGGCCTTAACCGGCTGATTGCCGCATCGCCGCTATGGTTTCGCGGTAGCTCCTGGTGCCGAAGATGCCGGAACCCGACACCAGCACATTCGCGCCGGCAGTGGCCACGCGCCCGGCGTTATCGACTTTGATGCCGCCATCCACCTCGATCAAATAGGAAAGTCCGCGCTCACGCTTCCAGCGCGCCGCAAGTTCGACCTTCGCGAGCGCGGATTCAATAAACCCTTGGCCCCCGAAACCTGGATTAACACTCATGACCAGGAGCATGTCGATGGAGGGGAGGATGTCGGCAACCGTTTCCAGCGGAGTGTCGGGGTTTATTGCCACCGCGGGGCGCGCGTGATGCGCGCGGATCTGTTCGATCAGCGAACCGAGATCGGAAGCGACTTCCTCGTGCACCGAGATGAAATCCGATCCGGCCTCGGCGAAAGCCGGAATGAATCGCTCTGGCTCCTCAATCATGAGATGGGTGTCGAGGGTGAGGCCGGTCCGCTTTCGAAGCGCGCGTACGACCGCCGGTCCAATGGTGAGATTGGGAACGAAATGACCGTCCATGACATCGAGGTGAAGCCAGTCGGCTCCTGCAGCCTCGACTGCCTGGACCTCCTCACCGAGCCGGCTGAAATCCGCGGAGAGTATCGAGGGGGCGATCGTGATCATGACCGAACGATACCTGGCTTCCCCTGTGCCTTCAACCGAGCGGCGAAAAACCCGTCGAGACCGTGCCGGTGCGGGAAGGTGCGCAGATAGCCCTCACCGTCGACCAGTTCGGCGGCACTGCCGGGCAGGGACGGGCGCGGGTCATCTAGAGCAAATGACGGCCGTTGGCGCAGGAAGGCACTTACCACGCCCTCGTTTTCCTGCGCCGTCAGGGTACACGTGGCGTAGACAATTACGCCTCCCGGACGGACCCAGCCGGCGGCCCGCAGGAGGATGCGTTCTTGCAGTGCCGCCAACGAGGTGATGTCTTCCGGCGTGCGGCGCCACTTGATCTCCGGGTGCTGGCGCAGCGTGCCCAGTCCAGAGCAAGGGGCGTCGATCAGAACCCGATCGAATCGGGTCTTCCCCGGAGACCAGGTAGTCGCATCACCGACTGCTGCGTGAATGATGGAAAGCCCGAGCCGTTGCGCCGTCCGCTGTAGCCTCGCCGTTCCGGGCGCGCTGATATCCAGGGCGGCGATCTCGCCGCGGTTGTCCATCAGCTCACCCAGATGAGTGGCCTTGCCTCCGGGAGCAGCGCAGACGTCGAGGACCTGCTCGCCGGGCCGGACATCGAGCAGAAGACCAACCAGCTGCGAGGCCTCCCCTTGTACCGAAAACAACCCCTCAGCATATCCCGGTAGTCGTTCAGCTTGGGCGCCGTTGGCGAGATGCACGCCCACAGGCGAATACCGGCACAGCTCTCCCGCAACCTTCGCCTCACGCCATCTCTCAAGCAGGGCTGCAGAATCGGTCCTGAGGCGGTTTATGCGCATGGTCGTCGGTGCGGAATTGTTATTGCCGCGCAGCATGACTTCGGCTTCGCTCAACCCGTAACGGGCGATCAGATCTTCGACCAGCCAACGCGGGTGCGACAGCCGTGTGGACAAGTAGCCGGCGGGGTCGTTCTGCGGCGAAGGGAAGCTCACGTGCTTCCAGCCGTCCACCGCACGGCGCAAGACGGCGTTGACCAGTCCGCTGGCGGCACCGCCGCGAATCGTTTTCGCCAGTTCCACCGCTGTGTTCACGGCAGCGAACGGTGGGATCTTCGTGAGTACGCAGATCTGCAGCAAGGCCAGGCGCAACAGCGTCCGGACAGCGGGGTCCAGAGCTGCTGCCGGGCGGCGGGAAAAGGCCGTGGTGATGTGGTCCAGGTAAGACTGCCAGGCCAAGGTGCCGTAGACCAGCCGTGTGAGTAACGCGCGGTCGCGCGCGCCGAGCTGGGCGGCGTCCGGGGCGTGTCCGAGTAGCGCATCGGCGTACGCGCCTTCCTCCTCGACCCGCCGCAGGATATGCCAGGCCAGCGCGCGCGGGTCTGAGCGCAGACGATACGAGATGGACGGCCGAGAGCGGCTAGCGGAGCTCACGCACTGGCACCCATTACCGTGCCGACTCGAACGCCTCCGCGCGCGAACTCGGCGGCCGACAGGCGCTTGCGGCCTTCGAGTTGCACTTCGTCGAGGACGAGAGTGCCGTCACCGGTGGCAACGCCAATCCCGATGTTGACCGCGACCACGGTTCCGGGCGCTGCTGTGCGATAACAGGTTTCCACGTGAGCCCGGTGGATCTTCAGTTGCTTGCCGGCCAGTGTCGTACAAGCTGACGGCCATGGATTGAAAGCGCGCACCAGCCGCGCCAGGTGGGTTGCTGGCAATTTCCAGTCGACACGCCCGTCCTCTTTCTTGATCATCGGCGCCAGGGTCATCTCGCTATGGTGCTGTGGGCGTGCGAGCAGCGTCCCGGTGTGCAGCCGGACGATGGCTTCGGTGAGCACTCGTGCCCCGAGCTCGGCCAGACGCGCCTGCAGCTCGCCGTAGGTTTCTTCGGGACCGATATGCGTCTCTTCCTGCAGCAGAATGTCACCCGTGTCCATGCCTTCGTTCATGCACATGATGGTGATCCCGGTGCGCGTCTCGCCGCGCAAGATCGCCCACTGGATCGGTGCCGCACCGCGATACTTCGGCAGCAGCGAAGCGTGTACGTTGATGCAGCCGAGCGGCGGCAGATCGAGGATGGATTTGGGCAGGATCTTTCCGTAGGCGGCGACGACGATGACGTCTGAGGCCCACGAGGCAAGCGTCTCGAGGGTCTCGGGCGAACGGAGCTTGTCAGGTTGGAAAATCGGCAGGCCTGCTTCCAAGGCAGCCATCTTGGCTGGCGGCGCCGTCAAACGCTGGCCACGACCCGCCGGTTTATCCGGCTGACACACCAATCCGATCACCGGGTCACGCCCGGCAAGCAGTGCACGCAAAGGGGGAACCGCGAACTCGGGGGTGCCGAAGAAGACGATGCGGAAGAGGTCGTTCACGCCCACGAGTATAGCATGATTGTCGTTCGGGTGCTTGGCGTATAGCTGTTCTTTCTGTGGTGGTTCGTCGTGCTCGTTTCCGTCGCTTGTGGTAAAGGACTGCCCAATGGTGGCTGTGGGTGGAATGCTGCTGGGGTTGGATCGAGAAATCCGCTGGGAAGACGTTCAGTCGTTGAGCAGCCGCGATGAGGTGGCGGCCCTTTTCGCGGCACTCGGTTACCACACCGATGCGCGCCTGACTCAATCGCCGGCGAATCTGGGCATCACGGCAGACTGGCTTGTTCGGCAGATTGCGCACATCGAACGGCTTGCCGATCAGGAAGGGCTCTTGCAGGTTTACCTGATCGAGCTCTCCTCGGTGACACTGGCGGCAACACGCGGGATCGCGTCCGCACTCCGCAACCGTGCCGGCAACTATCTGCTTGTCCTGACGCACGACTATGAACGCATCGACTTCGTGCTGGTTGAAAAGATTGCTCCGCGTGCGGAAGCCGGCCAAACCATCGGCCAGAAGCAGGTCTCCGTCCGTCCTCGCATCCTCACCGTGGGCCGGCGCAACCCGACGAAGGTTGACCTGCGGGTGCTGCGGCGCCTGAGTTACACCGAACCGGATCCGATCGCACAGTACGATAAGCTCAAGTCGGCGTTCGACATCGCGGACTGGTCTGAAGCGCATTTCAATAACCGCGCTCTGTTTGCCGACTACTATCTGCGCGAGCGGATGCCGGATCTGCCGGAATGGGCAGAGAACCCGGTGCCGGCCTTCCGCCAATTCCGCCAGTTGTACGAACGGTCTGCCAGCCGGTGGGCAGGCAAGTCCGAGTTCGAACTGCGCACCGGCTTGCTCGAACCGGCCTTGCGTCTTCTCGAATTCGACCTCGGGATTGTGAAATCAGCTGGTGACGATCGTCCCGAGCCGGACTATCGGCTGCGGAACAGCGCCGGTGATGTTGTCGGTGTATGCCTGGCTTATCGGTGGAATCGCTTCCTGGATGGCAAGGACGAGAGCCGCGACGCGGAGACGCCCGACGAGAATCCCGGTGCCGTCGTCGTCAGCCTCTTGGAGCGGGGCGAGGCGCCGTTCGCCATCGTCACCAACGGGAAGCACTGGCGGCTGTACGCAGCCCAGACGCATTCGCGCGCCACCAATTACTATGAAATCGACCTGGAAGAGACCCTGGCTCTGGACGATCCCAACGAGGCATTTCGGTATTTCTGGCTACTGTTCCGCCGGCAGGCCTTGGAGCCCCGCGAGGCTGTCGTCGACGGCGAATCTATGCGGGCAACATTTATCGAGCTGTTACTGCGCCAGAGCGAGCAGTACTCGAAACGCCTGGGCGAGCGCCTGAAAGATCGGGTGTTCGAAGAGATCTTCCCGCAATTTGCCGAGGGGTTCATCGCGTGCATGCGGGCGAATCCCGTAGGGGCAGGCCCCCGTGCCTGCCCAGGGCAACCACGGGGGGTTGCCCCTACCGCGGACATGACACAGTCCGACCTGGACACCGTCTTTCACGGCACCCTGACGTTTCTCTATCGGCTGCTGTTTCTGCTCTACGCGGAGGCCCGTGATCTGCTCCCTGCCAGGGAAGTGCGCGGCTACTTTGACGCCAGCCTCAAGAAACTGAAGCAGGACGTGGCGAACGCCGCCGGTGACGTCGGTGATGAATGCCCCGGCCGCATTCGGAAGTTGTACTCCGCCGGTACCTACGCGCTCTACGACCGCTTGACTGCGCTGTTCCGCATCGTCGATCGCGGCGATGCCGGCCGCAACGTCCCCGTCTACAACGGCGGCCTGTTTCTGACCGATGTGCAGCCGGAAGATTCCAGCCCCGAGGCGGAGAACGCGCGCTTCCTGCTGGCCCACAAGATTCCCGACCGCTATCTGGCGCTCGGACTCGACCTGCTGGCGCGCGACGACGATGAAAAGACGTTCAAGCGGGTGTTCATCGACTACAAGTCGCTCGGCGTCCGACAACTCGGCAGCATCTACGAAGGGCTCTTGGAGTTCCGCTTACGGATCGCTTCCGAGAAAATGGCGATCTGCAAGGGCAAGAAGACGGAAGAGGTTGCGCCTTATGCGGAAGCTCATGAACGTCACCTGAAGATCCTCACGGCCGGGAAGGGGAAAGACGCTGCCGAGCGCACGCTCCCAAAGGGCGCCGTGTATCTGGAGAACGACAAGCGCGAGCGCAAGGCGACCGGTTCGTACTACACCCCGGACTACATCGTGCAGTACATCGTTGCCCACACGGTGGGTCCGGTCCTCAACGAGCGCATGGACGGTGTGCGCGGGCAGTTACGTGAGGCGCAGAAGGCGCTTCGCCGCGAGCGTGAAAAGGCCCAAGAGCTGCAACGGCGCTACGGCAAGGCCGACGACCCGGAACACGAGGCGTTCCTCAAGCACCGCGATGTCGTCGATGCCCTGTTCGGCATCAAGGTATTGGACCCGGCGATGGGCTCCGGGCACTTCCTGGTCGAAGCGGTGGATTTCGTCACCGACCGCATGCTCGACTTCCTGAACGCGTTCCCGTGGAATCCGGTTGTGTACCAGCTGCGCGAAACGCGGGAGACGATCCTGCGCGAATTGGACGAGCAAGGAGTCACCGTCGACAGCGCCAAGCTCACGGACATCAACCTGCTCAAGCGCTACGTCCTGAAGCGCTGCATCTACGGTGTCGACATCAACCCGATGGCCGTCGAGCTGGCGAAGGTCAGCCTCTGGCTCGACAGCTTCACGCTCGGCGCGCCGCTGTCGTTCCTCGACCACCATCTCAAGTGCGGCAACTCGCTCGTTGGCGTCTCGGTCGACGAGGTGCGGCATGCGATAGAAGGAAAAGGATTGGAAACCGATGCCCACGATGCGCGTTCGCAGGTGTCGCTCTTCGGCAGCCGCTTTGCTGGCCTGATGCTGGCCACGGACCTCATGCGTCGCGTCGGCGAGCTGTCGGACGTGACGGCGGCGCAGGTCAAGGAGTCACGCGCCGAATTCAGGCGTGCCAACGATCAGCTCGCGCCCTTCAAGCGCATTCTGGATGTGTACACCTCGCAGTGGTTCGGCAACGGTGGCGCTACGAACAAGGCAAAGCGCGGTCGCGCGGCCGAGCCACCGGCGGTTGCTTTTCTCAAGAGCGGCAGCGCCGAGCCCTTCATCCAGCACGGCGCCGCGGCAGCGTCGTTTCCTGTAGGGGCAGGCCCCCGTGCCTGCCCAGGGCAACCACAGGGGGTTGCCCCTACGAAGAACGTCGACCGCACCGTTGTCGAGACAACGCTGGCTGCGGCGCGCGACAAGCGTTTCTTCCACTGGGAGCTGGAGTTCCCCGAGGTCTTCTACGGCCCGCGGGAAGGCACCGCGCGGGTGATCACGCGCGCGCCTGACGCGGGCTTCGATGCCGTCATCGGCAATCCGCCGTGGATCAGGCAGGAGACCATCCAGGCTGATAAGGCGGCGCTGGCGGCGCAGTTTGCCGGCGTCTTCGACAGTGTCGCCGACATCTACATCTTCTTTCTGGCGCGCGGTCTCGCCGTGCTGGCGCCGTCGCGGCTGCTCGGCATGATCGTACCGAACAAGTGGCATCGTGCCGCCTACGGCGAGAAACTCCGGCGTCTGCTGGCGGAACACGAGCAGCCGGTGACGCTGATCGACTTCGGCCACGCGCCGGTCTTCCCCGATGCCGATACGTTCCCGTGCATCCTGGTCGTACGCAACGCACAACCGCAACTGAACGATGGCCAGGTGCAAGTGTGCTCCGTGCCGCGAGAGATTCTGCCGACCCTGAATCTACCCGCCTTCGTTGCCCACTCCTCGCGGAGCGTGCCGACCGCGCGTCTGAACGCGAACGGGTGGGACCTGGAATCGAGTCAGGTTTCTGACCTACTGGAGAAGATAAAACGCGCCGGCGTGCCGCTGCGGGAGTACACCGGCGGGAAGCCGTATCGCGGTGTGCTCACCGGTTACAACGAGGCGTTTCTGATCGATCAGCAGACCCGCGATCGTCTCGTGGCCGAAGATCCCAACTGCGAACCGATCATCAAGAAGTTCCTGCGCGGCCGCGACATCCAGCGCTGGCATTCGCAGTGGGGCGGTCAGTGGATGATCGTCTTGAAGAGCAGCGAGAACCACGCGTGGCCGTGGGCCAATGCTGGCGACAAGGCTCAAAGCGTTTTCCGGAAGACGTACCTGTCGCTGTACCGGCATATGGCGCAGCACGAAGAGCCGCTTCGCAAACGACAGGACCACGGGCGCTATTGGTGGGAACTTCGCTCGTGCGATTACTACGAGCAGTTAGACGGGCCGAAGATTATCTATCAGGACATCGCCTTCCACAGTTGGTTCGCTCTCGATGCTGACGGAATGTACTCGAACAACACGTGTTACTTCACTCCGGGCGAGGATCTGTACCTGCTCGGCGTCCTGAATTCGTCGGTGATCTGGTGGTACCTGTCGCGGAGCGCGACGCATGCGAAGGACGAAGCCTTCCGACTCCATGGCATCTTCATGGAGGAGCTGCCCATCCCGAAGTCCTCCCGGCGTGATGCCATTGAAGGCCCCGCGCGACAGCTCGTCGACGTTGCGGCGGACCAGCAGCAAATGACCACCACATTCTTCAACTGGCTGGCGAGCAAGCTCGGCACGACCCGCGTCACGCAGAAGCTGGAGACGTACTGGCAACTCGACGCCAAGACGCTGGAAGCAGAGGTTCGCCGCGCCGGAGCGGGCGCACTCACGCCTGCGGCACAACGGCTGCTTGCCGAGGAGCACACCCGCCAGGTGGCGCAGCTCCGGCCGCTGCTGGCCAAGACCCGCCAGTTGGAGGTCGAGCTACAGCATCTCGTCTTCGACCTCTACGGCCTGACGCCGGAGGAGGTGCAGCTCCTGCGCAGCACCGCCCCGCCGCGCGATCCGCTGGCGTTGGTGGAGGCGGCGGGTGCAAACACGGGGGAGGCGACTGACGCGTAAGCTTGTCATCCTCGGTGCCGGGTTCGACGCGCCCGTGGGCATCCCAACGATGGCCGGATTCTTCCAGAAGGCGTGGGAGTTCGTGGGTCGGGAATTAATGGGAGACAATCTTGGATTCGAGTCATTCCCAGATGAGGACATCGAGCACTTCATGCGCGTTAGGCACAGCTGGCAAACCTGGAGAAGCAAACCGGAGACCGTGTCTGCGATCAACCTCGAGGAGTTCGCGATTTTTGTGGAGGAGCATCAACCCGACCGCATGAGTGATCTTCGATACGTGATCACAAGGACGTTCGAGCTGGCCCGTCGTGTCTGGGTGCTCCGACACGAACACTGTCCGGGACATCCAGATTGGGAACCCGTCTACCGGGCCTTCGCCCGTGACGTCTTGGCGCGCCGCAACGAGGTTGCGGTGCTGAGCTTCAACTACAGCCCGATTTTCGAACAAGCGCTTCGGCAGGAGGGAGGTCGGCCTGAATATAGGCTTCAGCACGTCTGCGCAAACGACGACATAACCACTGACGGCTGCCCAACCGTTGAAGTGATAAAGCCGCACGGATCGATGAGCTGGTTTGTGCCCGTCGACACTGACCCCGTGGTGATTTACGTGCGCACTCCTGGCAACGTAGAAATGCAAAACGCTCCATGGAGCGGACCGGCGAATTGGGAATCAGGGTGGCCACAGGTGGGCGGTGACAAGCGGATGGCGTTGATCCTTCCTCCGTCACGCAAGGCAGGTCAAAAGCCCGAGCGTCTCAACGGGCGCCTGGGTGCCGAGCGCCGGCTCCTGGAGCCGGTTTGGGAGCATCTGAAAAGGATCCTGCCAGGTATCGAATCGTGCTTCATCGCGGGGTGGTCGGCGCCGATGACCGACACGTACGTGTTCGATCATCTGAGTTGCCTGAAGCAGAAGTGCACACGCGTGAGCGTGTTGAACAAGAATGCCGAGGAACGGACCGGCTTGGAGTCGCGGTATCGCAAGTTTCTTCCCGAGAACGTGAACTTCGACCCGGAGCCGGACTTCGGCGGCATGCGGGCGGCGGATGACATGCCCCTGTGGAAGTGCTTCCTGGAGTCGTGACGGCGTGAAATATCGACGTACGGTTGCGTGTGGATTGACGCAGGGTGGTGGCTATTATAAAGAGCGAAAATAAGACGAAAGTAGTAGGCGATGGCGAGGCCGAAGTTCTACAGGGACCCAATCCACGGACAGATCCGGTACGACAGCGTCGACATTGCGGTGGCCTTTCCAGGTTCCAGTTTCGAGAAGCGCCTCGGATGGTTAATCCGCCGACTCATCGACTGCCCGGAGTTTCAGCGCTTGCGGCACATTCGCCAGAACGGGCTGGCGAACCTGGTCTTCCACGGCGCGGAGCACTCGCGGTTTACTCACAGTATGGGCGCGGCGTACTTGGCGCGGGAGATGTTCGATCGCATCGTACGGAACTCGGACCAAAAGCCGGACGAGGATCGGCTGCTTGCCACGGTCGCGGCGGCATTACTGCACGACATCGGTCACGGGCCGTTTTCGCATTCGCTGGAGGAGATTCTCGATGAGTGTGGCGTTGATTTCGACCATGAACGGATGACTGTGCGCATCATCGAAGAGGATACCCAGATTCATCGCATACTTGCTGAGGTCGATCCGAAATTCCCGGAACGAGTTGCCGCCTACATCGACAAGGAGAAGCAACTGGACGCCGATTGGACATACCGAGTCGTTTCAAGCCAGTTGGACGCGGACCGGCTTGATTACCTCATGCGCGACGCCAGACTTGCTGGTCTCCAGGGGCACGGTTTTGATCTACCACGCCTCATGGATTTTCTCACTCAACTCGATGGCGAGCGCATCGCGGTCGACCGACGAGCTCTCGAGGCGCTTGAGGCTTATCTTGTTACGTTGGACCATATGTATCGAGCTGTGTACTTTCACCATACCGTGCGCGCAGCCAGCCGGCACCTGGAGGCCGTGCTGGGCCGTGCCGTTTAACTCCACCGAGGAGGTGATGCATCGATCTTCCCCTCGGAAAGCCCCGTTGTTGCCTTGGTGGAACGAGGACACGCAGTTGATGTGCAGCAATACCTTCGACTTGCTGAGTACCACGTTTGGTTCCTGGTTGATTGCTGGAGCGAGCATTCAGACCAAACTCTGGCTGACCTGTCCAGAACATTGATTGAACGCCGCTTACCGAAGACGATTCGGCTGGATCCGGAGAAGTGGCGAAGGCGGGAGGTCATCGAACAGCGGGCCATGGAATCCGCTCTCAATGCTCTCGCCCACGTTACCACGGAGACCGTTCGCTGGTATGTGTACGAGGACAAACCGGAGCGGACGAGCTACATGCAATACAACTGGGATCCAGAGAAACCAGACGAATCGATTTGGGTCGTAGATGGAGCCGATGCCGTTCCAGTCGATGAGTATGCCGGAAGCAGAGTTATCGACGGGCTCAAGCACACCAGGTATTTCCCCCGTCTGATTGTCCCGCCGCAAGTGCGGGATCAATTGCGAGGCCTGGTCTAAGAAGGAGGCACGTGATGGAAGGTCTCTTGGCACTGGCACGCGCGTTCGGCGGGCGAATGGAGAGCCGGTTGCGCATCCAAAAATCAGCCTATTTGTTGAAGCTTCTCGGGGCCAGGGAATTTGCGCGGACCCGCTTCCGCTATCACTACTATGGGCCCTACAGTCGCGAGCTATCAGGATCGCTTCAGCAGGCCGTGGCGGCAGGTTTTCTCGAGGAGCATCAGTCGCAGATGCCTTTTGACGACTTGACTCGGTATGCGTATCGAATCTCGGATGCGGGAAAGGACTGGCTTGAGGGCTTCTCCAGTGATGTGGAGCAGCGCTTTGCTAGCAAAATCCCCCTTCTTCGCCAGGCGAATCTGAAAACTCTGGAGCTGGCCGCGACGGTCGCGCTTCTGGAGCGCGAAGAGTATCTGTACCGGAACGATGCGATAGTCAGAGCTCTGGCGTTGAAGCCGGACTGTGCCTCCTGTCGGGACTCGGCCGAGAGATTACTGTCGGATTTGGCGGTCGCTCCAGTGCAATAGGCTGGACTGGTATTTGGTGGGGTGGTGTTTGTACGACCACTGGACTTACAAAAGAGCTGCAGCACCTCGTCTTCGACCTCTACGGCCTGACGCCGGAGGAAGTGCAGCTCCTGCGCAGCACTGCCCCGCCGCGCGATCCGCTGGCGTTGGTGGAGGCGGGGACCGTGCCAGGTGAACAGCAATGAAACGTCGGCCTTCGCTACGCGAGAAGACTTACGTCGCGATGCTTTCGCCCCAAGACCGCCGGCGATACGAGCACCGGAAGCGAAACGGTTCCATCGTCGGTTTTGTTGTTCAGTACGAGACCAAGGTCGCCGAGGACTGGTACCCGGTTGTGCGCTATGATTGTGGCCACGGAATGGCGCATAAAGATGTTCTCGATATGCGTGGACACCAGGAGAAATACTTGCTCGGTGTGAATGACCTCCGTCAAGCGCTGGCCATCGCGGACGCCGACATTCGGCACAACTGGCAAAGATACAAAAGGCAGTTCCTTGGTAAGAGGAGACAATCGTGACCAACCAACAGATGTTCGAAAAGAACCACCAGCTCTCGACGGAGTTCGACCTGTACTTACTGGACCACCCGGAGCTGGCCGACGATATTCCGGATGGAGCGCTGATCGCGTTCGTGCCCGAGTTCGACAAGGAGCTGGCCAGGCGCAACCGCGCCTTGGCCCGCAAGTCCCGGAGTCCGGGGCAGCCGGTGGTCTATGTTCACGTCGACCACCTCGCGGCGTCACGATTGCAGGGTTTAACACTCAAGGTGGCGTAGCCGTATACCGGCGCTTTTGGTTCTCCTTGCCGGAATGCTAGGTTCTTTATCGTAAGGAGAGCGCCATGCAGAACGAAGACGAGCTGCTCAAGCGGATCACGGTCGACCCGAAGATCTTCGGCGGTAAGCCGATCATCCGCGGCCGACGCCTGGCGGTCGAGCACGTCCTTGGAATGCTGGCCGCGGGCGACAGCGCGGAAACGGTGCTCGCCGGCTACCCATGGCTCGAGCCGGACGATATTCGCGCTTGCCTCTTGTACGCGCGCCGCCTGGTCGGCCACGAACGTGTCGAGCCGTTAGTTCTTAACTCGCGTGGATGAAACTCCTCCTGGACACCTGTGTCTGGGGTGGCGCCAAGCGCGACCTGATAGCTGCGGGGCACGACGTTGTCTGGGCCGGTGACTGGCCGGAGGACCCAGGTGACGAGCAAATCCTCTCACGGGCGCGTGAGGAAGGCCGAATCGTCGTTACGCTCGACAAGGACTTCGGCGAACTGGCCATCGTGCACGGCAAGGCGCACGCGGGAATCGTACGCTTGGTTGATCAGTCCGGTCCGCGCCAGGCAGCCGTCTGTCTTGGTGTGCTGATCGCCTACGGAGCAGATCTGGAAGCAGGCGCCATCGTTACCGCCGAGCCCGGGCGGCTGCGGTTCCGGCCGCCGGACTCCGAGCGTCCGCCAGAGGAATGACGATCCGCGACGTCGTTGACAGTCAGGTTTATGGCCTCGCCGACGAGCACGCGCGTCAGGTCGCGCAGCTCCGACCGCTGCCGGTCAAGATCCGCCGGTTGGAGATCGAGCTGCAGCACCTCGTCTTCGACCTCTACGGCCTGACGCCGGAGGAGGTGCAGCTCCTGCGCAGCACAGCCCCGCCGCGCGATCTGCTGGCGTTGGTGGAGCGGTAAGCGCATTAACAGCCGCAGGTCGACCGGGCACTTCTCGCGCTCGGTTGATCTGAAAGCTGCTCTAGGAGAAGCTACCTCGCGTCATCCCGCTTTGGCGCAGCCGCGACGCGATCCTGGTCGTCGGCAGGAACGTCACGCTCCGGGGTCACGCGGATGACTCCCGCTCGTACCAGCGCAACGCGTCGAACCTCTCGGTCCTGAGCAGCCTTGAGAATTTCATCCGCCTTCTTCATGCGAACCTCATTCTAGCGTCACAGTCGCGGGTGGTGAAGCGATTTTCCGGGAAATGCCGTAATTCCTGGCCGCGGCGCCATCTGCAACACGAGCACGTCTATTGGGCCGCCGCACGCAGGAGTTCCCGGCAAAAATCTGTCCATCTGCACCTGGACTTCAGCAATGAAGACCGCCATGTCTATAGCGTCTTGGAGCGGCATTGACCAGAGGGGCATTTTGTGGAGCGGCGAGAGCGCCTTCCTGGTGTCGAAAGCCTTCTGGAGACGTTCAGGCTCAATCCCGAGCCCTTCAATGATACTGGTGAACACGCGCGGTTCGTACCCGTAGAGGAGACCGTAGACTTCCGCGTACGAACCTTCCAGCCGAACACCGGGCTCAGTGAGGATCTCCTCCGTCGTCGCATCTTCTCCTCGAAACTCGATACGCCAGACACGCGGAACGTCACCGCGTGGTGACGGTACGGCCAACAGCATTGTGGTCATCGGCCACTGTTCGCTGCTGACCTTTCCTTCCCAGAACGAGCGCCGTGCGTCCTTCATTGCAGAGACCAGCTTCTGGACTTCCGTCTCTTGGTCTTCTGGCGTGCGCGCATCCGGGAAGGCTGTCGTTGAAATGAAATCGGTCACGAGGACTTTACCGACATTGGCCTCGCCGGCAACCATGACCATCAGCTGCTGACTCAGATCATGTGCAACCTTGGTGGCATTATCGTAGGTTTGCTCTACCCAACTTGGCGTGCCATCCTCCTGAATGCCGACCACTCCCATGGTTGTGATCTTACTGTCAGCAGCGAAGACGACGGCAGAACCAATTCTAACGGCGACAGCGATGGTCATGACGGAGAATGCTCTTTTATTTCGACTTGCCTACAATGTCAACACCAACGGGTGACGCGCGTCATCAGCGGGAGGAACGACGACGATGACCAACCGCGAGATGTTCGAGCGCAACCAACAACTTTCAACCGAGTTTGATCTGTACCTGCTCGATCACCCCGACATCGCCGATCAGATCCCCGATAGTGCGCTGGTGGTCTTCGTTCCGGCCTTCGACAAAGGATTGGCTCGCCGCAATCGTACCATTGCGCGCAAGTCACGCGCTCCGGGTCAGCCCCTTGTGTACGTCCAGATCGAGCGGATGATGACCTCACGCCTCCAAGGGTTCGCCCTGACGGTGGTGTGATTTCACGGTGGCGAAGGTGAAAGGGCGCGCGCCTTGCTTCATTCCTCGCCTGTGCAGTGATAAGCTCCTGATCGCAAGGAGAGCGATGAAACAGCGGAAGGCGACACGATATCACGAGCCGACAACCTCGAAGCCACCTCTTGTGTCAGAGCCGGTATTTCCTGCAGAAACCTACGGACCACCCGCATCAAGCGCGCCGGGGCGCAAAAAGGGGCTGCCCCGACCAAGACGACTCTCTCGCGTGGAACGCAACCGCAAGGCCGCAGCGCTGTTGCGTGAGTGGATGGCGGACGACAGCGGCTACGACGGGTGGGTCGGAGCACTGCTCGAGGAGGAACTGAAGAAGGATCCCATTTGCTTGAGGGAGGAATTTGAGTGACATTCGTGCTGGACAGCGGCATTGTGAGCCGTTTGTGTCATCCAGCGCGAACGCAATACCAACCGGTGAGCCGCTGGATCGCGGCGCTTCTCGATCAGCCGGCTCTGGGCGCTAGGCGCGATAGCGGCCCATCACTGGCATGAAGATCCCCTACGTCATCGACAACCAAACCTATCGCCTTGTTGACGTGCTCAAGGACCTGCTCGCGGAACACGCAGGCAAGTCCCTCGATATAGCTACCGCGTACTTCACCGCCAGCGCGTTCGGTCTGCTCAAGGACGGTCTGGCGATGCTCGGCAACTTCCGCATGTTGCTCGGTGCCGAGCCGCACACTGCCGAGCAGATCGGGTTGCGTCCGGATGCACGCGCTCTTGCCGCTCGGATTCGCGGCGACCTCGAACGAGAAGCGTTTTCCGAAGCAACGTTGCGGCTGATTGAAGACCTGACACGTTTCCTTCGCAAAGACAGGGTGGCGGTACGGCTTTACGAAGAAGGGTTCCTCCACGCCAAGTGCTATCTGTTCTACAACGATTCACCCGCCCTCGGGTGGGACCGGTTTCAACCCGTGGCCGGCATTGTCGGGTCGAGCAACTTCACCGCCCCAGGGCTGACGAAGAACAAGGAGCTCAACCTGGCGCACAAGGCGCAACTGGAACGTGACGAGGTTATGGACGACCTGGAAACGCCGCCGATCAGTACGGATGCTCCACTGAGCCGCGAAAAACGCTTCGATTTCGAAAAGCGCCGGCGGCTGAAGTCGAGCGTCGGCGCCCGCGCCATCGCGGAGCTGGATCACTGGTTCGAGCGCCAGTGGGGTGCCTCGCGGGATTTCAAAACTGACCTGATCGAATTACTCGACGCCTCGAAGTTCGGCGCGCATGAGTACACGCCCTACGACATCTACCTGAAAGCGCTGTTCGAGTACTTCAAAGACGACCTCGATGCGGAACAACAGCCGGTAGGCCGATCGGCTGTCGATCTCGCTGAGTTCCAGGAAGACGCCGTGAAGAAAGCACGCAAGATCCTGGCGCGGTACGACGGCGTGATGATCGCTGACTCGGTGGGGCTGGGCAAAACCTGGATCGGCAAGAAGCTGCTCGAAGACTTCGCCTACCACATGCGGCAACAAGCGCTGGTTGTGTGTCCCGCGTCGCTCCGGCCGATGTGGGAAAGCGAGTTGCAAGCCGCCACGATCCCGGCCGTGATCGTCTCACAAGAAGAGCTTGGCCAAAAGGATTTTCCCGTTGAGCGCTGTGCGGACATCGATGTCATCTTGGTCGACGAGTCCCACAACTTTCGCAACCGCAATGCCCAGCGCTACCAAAACCTCGAGCGGATCATCGGCCTCAACGGCGGCCGCGGGCCCGATGGTGCGCGCAAAAAGCTCATTCTTGTGACCGCGACGCCGATCAATAACGACCTGATCGACCTGTACAACCAGCTATCGCTGTTCACGCGCGGCGACCGCAGCTACTTCGCGGCCGCCGGCATCGGCGATCTGTACCGCTACTTCCTGAACGCGCGCCGCGAGTCCAATGTCGGCACGGCCGCGGTCGCCCTGTTCAATTTGCTCGAGGAGGTTGTGATCCGGCGTACCCGGCCGTTCATCCGCAAGGCCTACCCGGATGCGACCATCCAAGGGAAGAAGATCCACTTTCCGGAACGGACGCTGAAGACCGAACGGTACGACCTCGAAGCAACCTACGGGAGCATCTACGAGCAAATCGTCGCCGGCGTCGAGAGCCTGCGCCTCGCACCTTACAACCTCGAAGCGTTCAAGAAGCAGAACGTTCCGAAAGACGACTTCGAGGCCGGCCGGGAGGAAGCGCTGGTTGGAATTTTCAAGTCGCGCTACCTAAAACGATTCGAATCCAGCGTCGACGCATTTCGCATCAGCGTGCGCCGCGCCCTCCAGTTCCTCAAGACGTTCGAGTCATACTTGCTCGACCGGAAACTGGTCCGCAGCATCGACTTCCAGAGGCTCGCCCGTTATGTGGCGCGCGAGGACGAGGACGATGATGTGACGCCGGCATCGCTCGCCGACGAGCTAGATGCGACGGAAGAGGCTAAGGACGTCCTTGCCGCGTTAGCACCCGTCGACCCCACGCAGTTCGACCTCCGCAGGCTCCACGAAGCAGTGCAGCATGACATCGACGTGCTGACGGAGATCTGGCACCGAGTGCGCGACATCAAGCCCGAAAAGGACGCGAAGCTGCAGGCGTTGAAGGATATCCTTGCGGGAAGGCTCGCTGGGCAGAAGCTGCTCATTTTCACCTACTACAAAGACACCGCCCGTTACCTCTACCGCGAGCTTGCCGGCGAGGCGGGGAGGGAATTCCGATCGACGATCGGCGAACCGGTCATCCGTCGGATGGATAGCGGCGCCGACGCGAAGGAACGCCGCAGCATCGTTGAATCCTTCGCTCCCCGTGTAAACAAGCGCGCCGATATTGCTGGCACGGAGAAGGAAATCGACATCCTGGTCTCCACCGATGTACTCTCGGAGGGACAGAACCTCCAGGACTGCGCCCACCTGATCAACTACGACTTGCACTGGAACCCAACCCGCATGGTTCAGCGTGCCGGGCGCATCGATCGGATCGGCACCGATTTCAACACGCTGTTCATTCACAACATGTTCCCCGAAGCGGGCCTCGACCGGTTGCTCGGGCTGGTCCAAAGCCTCTCGCAGAAGATCGCCGCCATCGATCAGGCGGGCTTCCTCGACGCCAGCGTCCTCGGTGAAGCGGTGCATCCCCGCAACTTCAACACCCTGCGTCGCATTCGGGATGAGGACGGGGCCGTCATTGAAGAGGAAGAACAGTTCACCGAGCTGGCGAGCAATGAGTTCTTACTCCAGAGCCTTCGGGCTGTCCTGGGCACCGAAGGTCGTGAGCGGCTCGACAGTCTGCCGGACGGCATCCACTCTGGATTGATGAAGCCGCGGGCGAAGGGCCTGTTCTTCTACTTTCAAGCCCCAGCGCCAGAAGCCGGAGGAACGTTGCACTTCTGGAAGTACTACGATCTCATCGACGGGCGAGTCATCGACAATCGGTTCATCATCGCCAACCTCATCGCCTGCGACCGCGCCACCCCGCGGGTCACCGGCGACTATGGTGTTTTCGATATCCAGGAGAACGTGATCGATAGCATTGTGCGGAGCCATCAGGAGCAGCAGGCCTTGGAGGAGGCGCCAAAGACACTCGATCCGTTGCAACAGACAGTTGCAATCACCATCCAGGGGTTCATGAACCGCCCAGAGGTGAAGCGTCAAGAAGCGCTCGCAGCCATCCGCTTCCTGAGCTGCTCGGCGCCGTCGGTGGTAGTAAAGGAGCTGCGGGCCTCGTACCGCCGCTTCCAAACGGACGGCGACGTGGCGGCACTGCTGAGCGCTGTACTCGGTTTGGGCTTGCGATATGGTTCGGGTGGCGAACCGGGCCGCAAATCAGTGCGACGGCTGGAGCGTACAGACCTGCGGCTGATCTGCTTCGATCACCTGTGTTCGTAGTTCTCCGTGCCGGCTGGAAGCCGGCGCTACGGTCAGATGCTCGTCGCCGGCTTCCTGGACTCCAGCGGCACGCCCTCACGGATCCATTTCTTCACCCGGCGGCGGTACAGATCGCGCTTCAGGCGGCTGATGCGGTCGATGAACAGCTTGCCTTCGAGGTGGTCGAACTCGTGTTGTAGAGCGACGGCCAGCAAACCTTCGGCCTCGATCTCGATTTCCTTCTCATCCGGGGTCCAGGCTTTTACCAGCACGTGACTGGCGCGCCGGACCTCGGCGGTGTAGTCCACCACGCTCAAGCACCCCTCTTCCCACAAGATCGATCCCTCGGCCTGGACCAGCACCGGGTTGATCAGCTTGATGAGACCCAGCTTGGGTTCCTCTTCGCGCACGTCGAGCACGATGACCCGTTCCGAGGAACCCAGCTGCGTGGCCGCGAGCCCCAGGCCCGGTGCGGCGTACATGGTCTCGACGAGGTCGTCGACCAGACCCTGCACCTGGGCGTCGATGTTCTTCACCGCGTGCGCCGGCTCCTTCAACTCGGGAGCTGGAAACTTGAGAATCGGTCGTATGGCCATGGGGAAAGACGGATGTCGGAGATCAGATGACGGAGGTCAGAAAACGGTTCATCCGCGCCACAGTGCTCATAATTAGACATAGCAGGTTCGCTCGAAACGTACAGGCCAGCCGCAAGTTTCCAAGCCCTCAAGCCCGCCTCAAAGCATATTGTACGGGTCGACGTCGACGATCACCCTGACGTCGAGGCTCCGGGCCTGGCGGCGCACGGCGTCGCGTGCGGCCGCGGCCGCCGCGCGCATGACCGCGGCGTTGCGGCTGCGCAACAGCAGCTGCCAGCGGTAGCGGCGTCGCAGGCGCTCGATCGGCGCTGGCGCCGGCCCGAGAATGCCCACGCCTTTGGCGCCAATGGCACGGAGATGGTCCGCGAAGGCGCGTGCGACGCGCTCGGTGGCCTCCGCGCTCTCGCCTTCACAACGGATCTGCACCAGACGGGCAAAGGGCGGGTAGCTGAGCTCGCGGCGAGCGGCCAGCTCGTGCTCGGTGAAACGCTGGTAATCGTGGTGTACCGCACATTGCAGGCTGATATGGTGGGGCTGGAGCGTTTGCACCACGACGCGGCCGGGCCGTTCACCGCGTCCGGCTCTGCCGGCAACCTGCGTCAACAACTGAAAGGTCCGTTCGGCGGCGCGGAAGTCCGGCAGGTTCAAAGACAAGTCGGCGAACAACACTCCCACCAGGGTCACCCCCGGAATGTCGTGTCCCTTGGTGATCATCTGCGTGCCGACAAGAAGGTCGTAATCCCGCCGTTCCCACGCCGACAATATCTCGCGCTGCGATCCTTTACGGCTGGTGGTGTCACGGTCCATGCGGCCGACGCGCGCGCCTCGCAGCACCTGACGGAGAGACGCCTCCACCTGCTCGGTGCCGGCGCCCCAGGCGCCCAGGCTCAGCCCGCCACATTCCGGACAAGCGGCCGGCGGCGGGATGGTGTAGTCACAATGGTGGCAACGCAGGGCCTTCCAGCGCCGGTGCAGAGTCAGAGTGACGCTGCAGTTGGGGCATTGCAGCGCTTCGCCACAGGCGTGGCACTGCAGGAAATTGGCGAAGCCGCGGCGGTTCAGGAACACCAGACTCTGGCCGTGAGCCGCGAGGTTGGCTTTGAGTGCCGCCGTGAGCTGGGCCGAGAGCAGCAACTGCTTGCCCCCCTGCGGACTGCGGCGCAAGTCCACGATGGTCACTGTGGGCAAAGGCCTCGCTTCTACCCGCTCCGGCAAATTCAACAGCTGGTAGCGTCCGGTGGCGCTGTTGTGGAAGGTCTCCATGGCCGGAGTGGCCGAACCGAGCAGGGCAGGGCAGTCACTGAGCTTGGCGCGCATGACGGCCACGTCCCTGCCGCTGTAGCGCACGCCGTCTTCCTGCTTGTAGGCGCCGTCGTGCTCTTCATCGACTATGATGAGCCCGAGGTGCGGCAGGGGTGCGAAAACGGCCGAGCGAGCCCCGACTACGATTGGCACGTTACCAGCGGCAATGCGCCGCCACTCGTCCCAACGCTCGCCTTCGCTCAAGCCGCTGTGCAGAACCGCCACCTGATCGCCAAAGCGCGCGCGCACCCGGTCGATGAGCTGATGCGTCAGGGAGATCTCGGGGACGAGGACAATGGCGGTGCGTTGCGCCGCCAGGCACGCCTTGATGCTGTGCAGATACACTTCGGTCTTGCCGCTGCCGGTCACGCCCCACAGCAGGAAGGTCTGGAACTCGGCCCCGATCGCGCCTTCTACGCGGCCGATGGCTTGCTGTTGTGCTGCCGTCAGCGCAACCGCGTGGTCGCGGATGTCCGGGTTCACGGCCAGCACCGGACGGTACACCTCCTCGTCGATCGCGGCCACTACACCCGCCCGGATCAAGGCGCCGAGTTTGGCGGACACGTTCGGAAAGCTGGTGTGCAGCTCGCTGGCGCGGGCCCGCCCTAGCGGGTGCTGGAGCAAATAGTGATACACGGCATATTGCCCGGGCCGCCGCCGGCGCCACTGCAAGACCTCTTCCGTTCCCAAGGTGCAGCAGGTGCGGTAATAGCGCAGGCGCTTGGTCGCCCCGTGTCCGCCCGAGACTTGATAGGCCACACGCACATAGCCTTTTTGTTCGAGTCGTCGCAGGACTCGATCGGTGCCGGCGCCAAACTGTTGGACCAGCGCCGCCGTGCCGTGCGGCCCACTTGCCTGCAGCCATGCGTGGACCTCTTCCTCCGGAGCGCTCAGCGGCGGGGGCGGATCGTCAGAGGTGGAGGCGGGTGCAGGCAGTGCCGAAACCACCCGCTCAACGTTCGCTCGCAAGCTGCCCGGCAAAGCCGTGAGCAGGGCGTCACTGAACGAGCACAGGTAGTATTCCGCCATCCAGCGGCAGAGCCGGAGCACCGTGGTATCGAGCAACGGCTGCGCGTCGAGAATTGTCAGTATGGGGCGTAGTCGCGGATGCGGTGAGCTGTCGGCGATCTCGGTCACCATGCCGACAGCCTGGCGGCTGCCCAAAGGAACGAGCACGCGGACTCCCGGCTGCACCCCGACGTTCCATGTCGGATCGACGGAGTAATCGAGCGGGCCAGCGTCGCCCGCCGCCGGGAGAATTTCTACCCGGGCAATCACCGTCCCGGTTTGAGATACTTCTGGATTTCCTGGCCTAGCTGTTTGGGGCTGAAGGGTTTGGAGATGTACCCGTCGCAACCCACCTGCCCCGCAGCCTGGGCAATGGTGTCCCACACGTGCGCGGTGACCGCCACCACAGGGGTATGCTTTGTGGCGGGATTGTCCTTGATGGATTGGATTACTTCGACACCGCTGACCTTGGGCATCGACAGATCCGTCAGGACAAGGTCAAAGGGCTGAGCTTTGGCCTTACGGATGGCATCTTCGCCGCCGTACGCGGGAATGACGCGGTGCCCGACCGCGGTCAGCGCGTGCGTCAGGATGCGCATAACGTCAGGGTCGTCCTCGACAATCAGAATCTTTGCTGCCATCTTCCGCTCACCTCTTCGCCTCGCCCGGCTAGGCGCCAGAACTTTAGCACGGAAGCCTTCTTTTCCCTAAATCAAATTCGCGCAATCAACCTCGAGTAGCCGATCTATCGCCGGCCTCGAGCAGTTCGACCACCTTCTGCGAGTACACGCCCGCGCTCGGGGCGGGAATGCCGGTGCGGATGGAGGTGACGAAAGCCTGGGCAGAGAGCGCCAAGGGTTCTTCGTCGCCGCCGGTGACGGTTTCAGTTGCGGCAAAGGTCGGGATGGGGACGACGTTGTCCTGAACCGTGGCCGGATCGGCGATGGCGTAGTCGAAATACTGCAGAGCGCGCTTCCCGAAGCGGCCCTCGTAGTGCAGCATGCCCTTGCTGCCCACCACTACGATGCTGGCGACTTTCAAGGGTGAGAACCAGCTGAGGTAAATGTGCGCCGAAATGCCGCCGCTCAGCCGTATCGAGGCCACCGTCATGTCGGCCAGCCCTTTCTGTAGATAGCTGAATCCGTCCACGTGTACGTCTTCCACTGGAGCGGGCGCCAGGTAGCGCAGGATCGAGAGATCGTGCGGTGCCGAGTTCCACCACACGTTGGAATCGCGGCGGATGCGTCCCATGCCGAGCCGCTCGAAGGATAAATGGTAGAGCTGTCCGAGTCGGCCCTCGTTTATCCAGCTCTTGGCGCGCTGCAGCAGGGGATCGTAGAGAAAGGTTTCATCGACAAACAAGGTGAGGCGCTGCTGTTCCGCCATGCTGACGAGGTCATGGGCCTCGGTTGCGCGCATGGCCAGGGGCTTCTCCACCCAGCAGTGTTTGCCGGCCGCAAGTGCCTGGCGCGCCAGGGCGTAATGTGTCGAGGGCGGGGTTGCCACCAGTACGGTGTCAATGTCGTTGCAGCGCCACAGCTCCGGCACGTCGGCTACGAAGCGGATGTCGCCATCGACGACGTTCTGCCGCCTTGGATCCGCATCGCACAAGGCGCGGACCTCCACCCCCTCGAGAGCGCGAAAGACGCGCAGCAGTTTCTCGCCCCAATAGCCGCCGCCGATTATCCCCACTTGTAGTGTGCTCATGACAAACTCGGTTTCTGGTCTCTGGTTTCTGTTTCGACCACCATGCCGGTGTATTCGCGGCGGATGCGGAATACGCCTTGGCGCAGGGCCTGATTGTAACGACGCAGGTTGCGCCAGATGAGCAACGCCACGACGCCCACCACTGCCGAAAACACCGCCAAGCTCAAGGAGTGGCCCAAGCCGTAAACCAGTCCGGCCACTCCGGCCATGGCAACGGTGGCGGCGGCCGGTTCGGACCGCTGCGCGTCCGCCATGATGAAACGCAGGGCCAACAAGTCGCGCATGACGATTAGTGTGCGGCTGAAACCATAATGCGACTGGCCGTGCTGCCGGCGGCGATCACTTACCGGGACCTCCGCCACCTGTTCGGGCCATACTCCGAACAAAGCCGGTAAGAACCGGTTCCAACCACGCGGGACCGTGGCCGCGGCGACCACGGAGTGACGGTATACCTTCAGCCCGCAGCCGTTGTCGTGGGTGGGTAGTCCACTCACGGTGGCGATCAACCAGTTGGCCACGCGCGAAGGCAGCACGCGCAGGAGCATGCCCTCCTTACGTTCGAAGCGCCGCCCGGAAACCACCATACAACCGCGATCGGGATCGATGCGCTCCAACAAGCCGGGAATGTCGTGCGGATCGTTCTGGCCGTCCCCGTCCATGGTCACTACGAGCCCGCCGCGCGCGGCCTGAAATCCTGCCGACAGGGCCCCAGCCTCGCCGAAGTTGCCGTCGAGGTCGAGAATGCGCAGCCGCGGTTCGGTTGCGGCGAATTCGCGCAACTGCGCCAGCGTGGCATCGGTGCTGCCGTCGTTGACGAAGATCATTTCGAAGGGCCGGCGGAGGGCGTTCATCACCTCGCCGATTTCCGTGCACAACGGGATGACGTTTCCCTGCTCATTGTACACCGGCACTACAACGGACAGCGCCGGCGTGAGGCTGCTACTCATTGCCGAAAGAAGGCGGTGACCGCTCCCGCCACATGCTCGACTTCGGCGTCGGTGAGGTCCGGAAACACAGGCAGAGATAGGATTTCCTGCGTCAAGCGCTCGGCGCGCGGGAACGAGAGTGCTCCATCGTAGCGCTCCAGCCACGCCGGTTGGCGGTGCAGAGGAACGGGATAATGGATGCCGCTTTCCACCCCCGCTTCTTTGAGGTGTGCTTGCAGCCGTTCGCGCTGAGCCGTGCGGATCACGTACTGGTGATAGACGTGTACTTCGCCCGGCAGCTCGCGGGGCACGCGAATGTCCCCGACGGCCAGACGCTCGCTGTAATAAGCGGCGATTTGCTGCCGGCGGCGATTGCGTGCGTCGAGATGGCGTAGTTTGACCCGCAAGACTGCCGCCTGTACCTCATCGAGGCGGCTGTTGAAGCCGTACAGGACGTGATGGTTCTTCTTCTGCTGACCGTGTGTTTGTAGCAGGCGGATGCGTGCCAGCAGTTCGGCATCGGCGGTGGTCACGAAGCCAGCGTCGCCGTAAGCGCCCAGGTTCTTCACCACGCCACAGCTGAAGCATCCGATGCGGCCGACCGAACCCACTTTGCGTCCGTTACGACTGGCACCGTGGGCCTGGGAACAATCTTCGATCAGCGCCAGTTGGTGCTGCCGGGCCAGAGACTCCAGGTTGTTCAGCTGCAGGGGAGAGCCGTAGAGGTGTACCACGATGATGGCTTTGGTCCGGCGGGTGATGGCGCGAGCGACGGCGTCGGGATCGGGTCCGAGCCCGTCCGCCTCGGTATCCACCAGTACCGGCTGCGCTCCGGCGTGATACACGGCTTCGAGCGCGGCAGCGAAGGCGTTGGTGTGAATGATGACTTCATCCCCGCTGGTGATGTCGAGCCCGATGACGCCGAGAAGCAGCGCGTCGGTGCCGGAGGCGACACCCGAAGCGTAGGGCGTGCCGATATAGGTGGCAATTTCGCGTTCGAAGCTGGCCCCGTTTTCACCTTTGAGCAGGTGCATGGCGGCAAGAGTCGTGGCCAAGGCCTCCTGGACCTCGTCTCGGATCGTGGCGTACTCGCGCTTCAGATCAAGTAACGGAATTGACATTCTTCTGGTTCCTCCCAGCCGATGCTACGGCTGGTATCATTCACCCATTCGTCGAACGAGTACAAGGCGAGTGTCGGCGGCCGTGCCGTCGGCGAAGGTTATTTGCTCATACTGGCCGCGAACCGAAGGCCGTATATTCTCCCACTCGTTCTTGTCCATCAGTTGATACCGCGGCGCGCCGGCTTGCCACTTTTCTCCGCAAGAAGGGATGTGGTCCTGCCAGTAGAAGACCGCACCATACTCAAAGGTATTGAAGAAGCAAAGGTCGCGCTCGGGTCCGAGCACTTGCCGCACCTGGACCATCAGGGACCGAAAGCTTTCGTGCTGGGCTATGCCCGGCAGTATGACCAGATTGACGGAGACGGTGATCGCGGCTGTTGCTCCCCACAGTCCAGCCAGCCTGGCAACCCAGCCTGGCGATGCGGCGGGACGGACGGCGGCATAGGGCCACGCGGCTGCAATCAGTAGCAAGCCCATCAGCGGCCAGTGTCCTGACCGCACGGTCTCGCTGATCCAAGGTGCATAGCGCTGCGCCGATCGAGGCAGCCAACGCTGAACGGACATACACAGCGGCAGGCCTAAACTTTCCAGCAACACTATGACGAAGAGCACCGCGAGCAGACCCGCCAAGCTCCAGCTGACCCAGCGGATGACGTAACCCAACCAGCGGTCCTCGTCAGCCGGCGCACGGCTCTGTTCGTCGGCCCACCAGCCCAACAGCAGCGCCACGGCCGGGTAGAGCGACAGCAGATATACGCTGCGTTTGCTGGCGGCCAAGGCGTAGAAGGCGAAGACGACGGCCGTCCAGACCAGCAGGTACACGCGCGCGTCTGACAATGTGAGTTGCCGGCGGTTGCGCCAGAGCCTGCCCGCCAGGCCTGGAAGACAGATGGTCCAAGGCATCAGGCCCAGCAACAAGGCACCAAGCATGTAAAACACCGTATGCCGGTGTCCGCCGCCGAACTTCTGACTGTCGAGAAAGGTGAAGACGTTCTCGGCCAGGATCTGTTTGTAGAAGAACTGCCAGCCGCCCACGATGAGAGCCATGGCGTACCAGCTACCCGCGAGCACCCCGACTACCAACGCGCCGTAGCCCAAGCGCATCTGACGCAGGAAGCTGGTGTCCCGAGTCAGCCCTAGCATCACTAGAGCAACGAGCCCCGGCAGAGCTACGCCCACTGGACCTTTGCCGAGCACCGCCAGGGCCATTCCGAGGTAGAGCGGCACCAGCCAGCCGGGGGCCCGGCTGCGAAGGAAGAAGAGCAGACTGAGAAACGCGATCTGCAAGCCGAAGGTGAGGGTCATGTCGACTCGCGCCCCGGTGGCGGCGCGGGCCCACTCGAACATCGTCATGAGCGCCAAGGCGCTGAACAGCCCGGCCCGCGGACTCCACAACGCAGTGCCAGCAGCGAACACGCACAGCAGGCTGATCAGAGAAAGAGCGGCGGAAGGAAAGCGGATACTCCATTCGTCGGTGCTGCCCCGAACCAGGGAAGTCATGGCGCCCAGCCAGTGAAACAGCGGTGGCTTCGACGGCACCTCTATGCCCGTGGGCCCGGCGCGTCGCGGCAGAATCCAGCTGCCTTCATGTGTCAACTGCCACACCACCAGGCCCTCGCGCGGCTCGCCTTTGGTGTCAAACGGGGCGCGGCCGAGGCCCCACAACTCCAGCCCGACCCAGGCGGCGATTACCATCACGGTGTAGAGGACAACCGTAACCCGGCGACGGCGCGATACAGCAACGGCCGCCGCCGGCTCTTCGGTGAGCAAAGGCTCGACCGGGCTCACGTCAGGAGAATCCATCATGCGTAGAAATCGATCATTCCGCGAAATTGACGATCAGGACCTTCTTGCGCTCCGCCGCGATTTCGCGCGGCGGCGGCTGCATCCGAGAGAGCAGAGGTGCGAGCTCGCGGCGGTTGATTACCAGGAAGATTCGGCGAGGTGACTGCCATGCTTGCAGCAGTGCTTCGTCGTCCGCCCAGAAGAAGGCGCTCTGGTCACCCTGCCGACTGCCGAAATTCAGCTCGCCGTGCCCCCGCACCATTACTACCCGCCGGCGGGTGTAGAACGGCATCCCCTGCACGTAGTGGTTGTAGGCGATGACCTGATCTTGCGGGCGGGCAAGCTGATGGATGGTCTTGCCCAACCGGGGGTAGTTCTCCGTCACCTCGCGCCCGCTGATGGCAACGAGCTGCACCGCCAGCATAGCGACGACCATTGTTACCAAACTGCCCTGAATGGCTTGGCGGCGAAGCAGTCCCAGCGCGGTGGCCAACGCTGCCGCAATGATGCCTATGCCGATATACGCCCGCGGCAGAATCACTCCAACGTTGGGATGTTCAATCGTCAGGCCGGTGACTATCCCAACCGGCACCAGGAGGGCGGCGCACACCAGCAGTCCCAAGTAGCCGCGGCGCATCGGTTCTACCTGTCCCGTGCTGATGACCCAGTGGAAAAACCGTGCCGCCAGAATCGCCAAGGGACAGAACACCGGCAACACGTAAGTCGCCAGTTTCGATCCGGAGAGGCTGAAGAAGACAAATACAACGGCGCTCCACACCACGCAGAACAAAGTGGCCGCTGACACCTCTCGCGCCAGGATCTGTTGGGCGAATTGACGCAGCCTGCCAGGAGCCAAGAGGGGGAACAAGCTCCACGGCAACATCCCGCCCCACACGATCGGAATGAAGAACCACAGACCCTGCTGGTGTTCATTTGGGTTCAAGAAGCGCTTCAGGTGCTGGTCATAGATGAAGAAATCGAGGAACTCGGGGTTACGTTGACTCACCAGGACGAACCACGGCAGAACGACCACTCCGAAGAGGAGCACCCCGAGCGGAGAGCAAACCCAGCGCAGCGCCGTCCATTCGCCGCGCAGCAGCAGGAACAGGAAAATGCTGCCGGCGTTCAGAACAGCTGCCACCGGTCCTTTGGTCAGGACGGCCAGGCCGGTCGCCGCGTACAGCAGAAGCACGAAACCCCGGCGGTACCGCGGGCTGCGGTAAGCAAACCAGAAGGCAGCGAGCGCGACTGTCATCAACCCGGTCAGAGGCATGTCGAGGATCAGAATCTGACTGAGGCCGAAGTACAGGGGGCTCGTGGCCAGCAGCGCCGCGGCTGCGTACCCGGTCCAGGTATCATACATCGAGCGCCCCAAGCGGTATGCCAGCGCGATCCCCATCAAACCGAAAATCGCCGGCCACAACCGGGCTACGCCTTCGCTGATGCCGAGGAGATGAAAGTTGATCGCTGTCAGCCAGTACACCAGCGGCGGTTTTTCGAAGTACTTGACGTAGTTCAGGTGCGGCGTGACCCAGTCCCGCAGTTCCAGCATTTCGCGGGCGATCTCGGCATAGCGCGGCTCGTCAGGTTCTCCGAAATTGTAGAAGCCGAGCAGGCATGTGTACGCCACTACAACCACGGCGCTCAACGCCCATAGCCCTCGCCTCGGCAGCAGTGCCACAGCCGGGCTGACGGTGCTCTCGGCTGGGGCTTTCGCCAGAGCGGGACTACGCACGTGCACCCTCCTGCCAGGCCACTGTTCCGGCACGTCCGGCGATCGGCCCGACGACCACATGGGCGGCTGGCGCGGAGCGTGTTTCCCGGGCGACTTCGATCAGCTGTGTCCAGCGTACTTCCGCTCGCACCGACTCGATCAGGTCGCGCAACAAGGGCAAGTATGTCATGCCTTCCATTTCGGCATGCACCGTATGCACGTTCAGTCCGGGATGCAATTGCGCGCGGTAAAAGGCGGTGAGCTCGCGAGCTGTGGTCCCGTGTTCGCCGTAGGTTTCGTCGAGCGTCGGCGTCGTGGTTGGAATCTCGAGCGTGCGGAATCGCTGGCCGTCCATTTCGGGGAAGTAAGGGGAAAAACCGCGCGTGTCGCTGTGGTAGGCGAACTGCGCCTCATCTTCGCAGGCAAAGCTGGCGGGGGTGCATTGCCAGCCGGGCGCGCCGAAAGCGCGCGGTGCTTCGCCGACGGCTTCGCAGAAGGCTTCCTTCCCTCGTGCAATTTCGGCATGTACGGCGGCGGCGGATAGAGCGGGCAGACGGTCCTGCCAGTACACGTGATCGAAGCCGTGCATGCCGACCTCGTGGCCGTTGCGGACCAAAGAGCGCAGAGTGTCCGGGCACGAGCGGGCGATCTGCGGGCCAGGCAGCAGCGTGCCGTAGAGCACGGTGCGCCAGCCGTACATGCTCACCGCGTTGGTGCGCCGCATCTTGCGAAGAAAGCCCGGCCGCAGCAGTCGCCGGATAGCGCGGCCGGAATGGTCCGGCCCACAGGACACGAAGAAACTGGCGCGCAGCTGCAACTCGTCAAACAGGCGCATGAGCGCCGGCACGCCGTGTTGCAGGCCGGCATAGGTACAGACATCGACTTTGACGGCTAGCTGGATAGCGCTCACGGCTGCAAAGAGGTGCTGCGAAACCATTCGATGGTGCGCGCCATACCCTCGCGCAGCGGCGTGTCGGCATTCACGCCCAAAAGCGTCTGCATCTTGGAGTTGTCGGGTACGCGGCGGGGAATGTCTTCGTAGCTGGAACCGTAGACCGATTCCTGGGTGACGAACTTGATGGCCGACCGGGCGCCGCTGAGCTCGATCATGAGCTTGGCCAGCTCCCCGATGCTGGTCTCTACCGTCGTTCCGATATTGATGGCCTCACCATCGGTTCCCGGAGCGGTGCCGGCCGCAATGGTGGCGCGCACCGCATCGTCGATGTAGGTGAAGCAGCGGGTCTGCGTGCCGTCGCCGATGACCGTGAGCGGCTCGTGGCGTAACACCTGACCCATGAAAATGGTGATGATGCGGCCGACGTCGAGCTGGTCGAGCCGAGGGCCGTAAACGTTGAAATAGCGCGTGATGGTCACCGGCAAGCCCATGCGATGATAAGCGAAACAGAAGTGTTCCCCGACGGCTTTGGAGGTGGAATAACACCAGCGGTCGATGCGTGTGGAGCCGAGCACCCGGTCATCGTCTTCGTGCCACGGCACCTTGGGATTGCGGCCGTACACCTCCGAGGTCGAGCTGAACACCACTTTCTTCTGGTGTTTTAAGGCGAGCTTGAGCACGTTCTGCGTGCCATTGACGTTGACGTTCAGGACCTCGTAGGGGTCGCCGACGTAGTATTCGACCCCGACTACGGCTGCCAAATGGTAAATGAGGTCGCACTTGGCAATCAGTCCTTCGAGGATCTCCAGATCGAAGACGCTGTCGTGGATGTAGTGAAAAGCCGAACTGCCCATCAGGTGGCGGACTTTCTTGACGCTCCCCAGGTCCAGGACGAACACCTCGTCGCCGCGCGCGATGAACGCGTCGGCCAGATGCGACCCCACGAACCCGGCCCCGCCTGTAATCAGCACTTTCATGAGAAGTGCGCTCCTTCCTTGACGTCGTGGCGCCGGGCCCATTCCGCGCCCGGAATTTCCGCCTCCCCGAGGAGTTGGACGCGGCTCAGCCGCAGGGTGTCTTGCCCCGCCCGCACCAGCAACTCGGGGTCTGTTGAGATCACCGCGCCGGGAACTGCTGGCGTATTGCCAGCCGTTGGGTGGGCTTCCCAGACGAACAACTGTCGCCCTTGCCAATGCGTGAACGCGCCAGGATATGGATGCGTGACGGCGCGCACGAGGTTGAAAATTGCTCGCGCCGGCCGAGTCCAATCGATCCTGCCATCCGCCGGCTTGCGCCCTCCGAAGTAACTGGCCTGGCTGTGATCCTGGGGCAGGCGCGGCGCCCGGCCGGAGCACAGCGACGGATACATCTCACGCATGAGTCCCGCCGCGGCGTCGGTCATCTTGTGAAACAGGCTCAGGGCGGTGTCGTCGTCGGTGATCGGGACGGCGCGCTGTCCGACGATGTCGCCGCGGTCCGGCTTCTCTAGCATGTAGTGCAGGGTTACTCCGGTCTGCCGCTCATCGTGGATCAGAACCCAGTTGACCGGACAGCGGCCGCGGTACTTCGGCAACAGTGAGCCGTGCAGGTTGAGCGCCCCGCGCGGCGCCAGTGCCAGGACATCTTTGCTGAGGAGCTTGCGGTAGTAGAACGAGAACAGCATGTCCGGCTGCCAGGAGGCCAGCCGCGCGACCCACTCCGGTGTGTGGACCGTCTCCGGCGCAAACACCGGGATGCCGTGCGACTCGGCCAATTGCCGCACCGAGCGGAACCAGATCTCCTCGTTGAGATCATCTTCGTGGGTGATCACGGCCGGGACAGTTGCGCCGGCGTGCAGCAACTCGCGCAGGCACACGTAGCCGATATCATGATAGGCAAAGACGAGCGACCGCATCACGTTTACCGGCCACGCTGATGGATTGTTCGGATGCGATAAGTCGGGCGGCGGCGCACTTCGAGATAGATGCGCCCGATGTACTCGCCCACCATGCCGACGGCAAAGATCAGCATGCCGACAAAGACGAACAGGACGGCGAACAGCGTGAACACGCCCTCGCTTTCCGGACCGACAAAGAGCCGCCGGATGAGCAGGAAGACACCGAAACCGGTGCCGGCCATGGCCACGAGGATCCCCATCAGGCTCACCATCTGGATCGGCAGCAGTGAAAACCCGGTGATCAAGTCGAAGGACAAGCGCATGAGCTTGAGCAGGGTGTATTTGGAGCTGCCACGCCAGCGGTCGGAGTGCCCGACCTGGATCTCGGCAGTGTGCTTGGCAAGCGAGTTGGCCAGGGCCGGAATGAAGCTGGAGCGTTCGTCGCATTCGACGATCTGCCGCACAATGTCGCGCCGGTAGGCGCGCAACATGCACCCGTAGTCGTTCATCCTGACGCCCACCGTCACCGAGGTGATGTGATTGATGAGATCGGACGGGGCGCGGCGGTATATCGGATCGCGACGGTCCTCCCGCCAGCCTCCAACCACTTCGTACCCTTCCTCGATCTTGCTGACCAGCCGCGGAATTTCTTCGGGAGGGTTCTGCAGGTCTGCATCCAAGGTGACCACCATGCTACCCCGGGCCGCCGCGAAGCCGGCGAGGACGGCTGCATGCTGTCCGAAATTGCGCGTCAACTCGATGACGGCTACGTGGTTGTCCTCGGCCGCGAAGCCCCGCAGGATTTCGAGTGAGCGATCGCCGCTGCCGTCGTCGACGTACCAGATCTCGTACGAGTGTCGCATTTGAGCCAGCGTTTGCGTCAACCGCCGGTGCAGCAATTCCAGGTTCTCGGCTTCGTTGAAGACGGGAATGACAACGGAGAGCGCTACACCGGCCGCCGTCGCACCGGAACTGACCGGCGCCGACGCCTGCGGCAACGAGATGTTCGATTCCAATATGACCTCTGGCGGGCTGAAACTTCCACGATTCACAAACCACAACGCCAGCCTTAATTCAAACCGCCGGAGATCCAGACCCTACAGAGCAGACGAGGACAGTGGCGGTGTACCGAATTTGGAGGCTTTGCGATGTTCGCCTAACGTGCGAGTACAACATCGATGCCCGCCATGACAAGTTTGATCTTCTTTGCCGGCAGTTTGCCCGCCTGTTCGCTCAGCAGCCGGCGGTCCAACGACACGATCTGGGAGGGGTTCGCTACGGAGTCCTTGGAAAGGCCCGATTCGGTGGCGGATATGAGCACGTTGCCCGGAGCATTGGCCCAGGTGAGATTGCTCGTCATCGGCACGCACACCACAGTTGCAAGCCGGCTGCGGTTGAGAGGATTGCCCTGCACTACGACCACCGGACGGCGAAACCCCGGGCCGGACCCGGTGGGTTCGCCCAGCTCAGCCCACCAAATCTCACCTGGGCTGATTACTACCACTCGACCCGCTCCAGAGCACGGCGCGAAGCTTCGGACACGAACGGATCGACGCCTTCGCCCAGCTGGTCCACGACACGATTCATCGCTTCGGTTACGGCATCCGGTGAATGCCGCGCCAAGTACTCCGAGAGCGCTTCACTGTAAAGCTGACTCCGCGACTTCTTGATCCGCCGAGCATGGGTTTCCGCCTCACGGAAAACATTGTCCGGCAGTGATACGGCTGTCTTCATACCGAAGGTATAACGCGGCGGCGGGGATATCCGCAAGATCCCGGCTGACTTGCAGAGCCTCCTGACATGCTGGACAGCGTGCTCCGTTCCAGCTAACCGGCGGAGGTGTGTGACGCCGGCTTGTTGCGAAACAGTTTGACCGCCTCGAACCAGGCGATACTCAGCAGTCCAGCCAGTAAGCAAATGGCGATGTCTCCGGGGTGCAGCAGAGAGAGGCGGAACAGTTCCTGTAATGCCGGTACGTAGAGTACCAATGCGAGCAGTATGATGGCGCTGCCGGTGACCCACCAGAGGGCGCGGTTGGGCGCCTGCAGCGTGCTCAGAATGGTCTGACGCCACGAGCGGTTGGAGAAGATCAGCCCTAGGTTGGCCACGATGAGAGTGGTGAAGGTCAGGGCGCGCGCTTCACCCTCGCCTTGACCACGTTGCAGGCTGACCACAAACACCGCGAGCACGATCAGCAGCACGCTGACTCCTTGCAGCAGGCTCAACGCCAGAAGGGACTTGCCGAACAGCCGCTCTTTAGGGTCGCGCGGCGGACGCCGCATGATGTCGCTGTCCTCCGGTTCCGCTTCAAAGACCACCGAACAAGCGGGCTCGATGATCAGATGTAAGAGGGCAATGTGCACCGGGAGCAGCAGCAGCGGTAGCCGCAAGGCCACTGGCACGAGCGACATCCCCGCGATGGGGACGTGGATGGCCAGTATGTAGGCCATGGCGTTCTTGAGGTTGTCGAAGACTCGCCTTCCAAAACGGACGGCGCGCACGATGGAGGAGAAGTCGTCGTCGAGGATCACCATGGCCGAGGCTTCGCGCGCCACGTCGGTCCCGCGCCCGCCCATGGCGATGCCGATGTCGGCGGCTTTCAGCGCCGGGGCATCATTCACCCCGTCGCCGGTCATGGCCACAACCTCTCCCGCGGCCTGCAATGCCTGCACAAGCCGCAGCTTCTGCTCGGGTACCACGCGCGCGAAGATGTTGGCCGTGTGCACGCGCTGCTGTAACTCGGCGGCGCTGAGTTGTTCCAGATCGCTCCCGGTGAGGCAATCGTCCGGCGCGTGCAAGCCGATCTGGCGGGCAATGCTCCGCGCCGTGCTTGGGTGATCGCCGGTGACCATGACCACGCGGATGCCGGCTCCGTAACACTCGCGGATGGCGTCGGGTACGGTCTCACGCACCGGGTCGGCCAGTCCGGCCAGCCCGATCAACTCGAATTCGAAATCGTGCTGCTCTCCGGGGAGGGAGGCGGGCTGGAAACGCGCCCGTGCCACGCCCAGGACTCGCAGGCCGCCGGCGGCCATAGCCTCGACCTGCTTTCGTAGAACGTCCAGTCGCTGCGGGCCGAGGTGGCATAGGTCCGCAATCGCCTCCGGCGCGCCCTTGGCGGCGATTACGTATTCCTGACCGTCGGGCGACTGCCAGACGTGCGAGAGCGCCAGCAGTTGATCGGACAACGGATATTGCCGCACCAGGTTCCAGTTGGGATGCAGGTGCTCGGTGCCGGCGAGCCGGCGTTGGCCGAGCAGGTGAAACGCCTTCTCCATCGGGTCAAACGGGTCGCGCTGGCTAGCGAGCACACCGAACTCGATCAGCTCATGAACACTTTCCGGCAACGGGACGGAGGCGTCGGCCGGCACGTCGTAACACAGCTCTCCGACGCACAGCCGGCGAACGGACATCTGGTTGAGGGTGAGCGTGCCGGTCTTGTCGACACACAGGACGGTTGCCGCGCCGAGCGTTTCGAGAGCGGGCACGCGACGAGTCAGTACGCGTTGCTGCGCCATCCGCCAAGCTCCCAGAGCCAAGAACACCGCCAGCACAGCGGGAAATTCGTTCGGCATGATCGCCATGGCCAGAGTCAGGCCGGCGAGAAAGCCATTGAGCCAGTCGTGACGCGTCCAGCCGTATGCCACCACCGCCAGCACGCACAAACTAATGCCTATCAAGGCGAGCCAGCGCACCAGTCTTCCGGTTTCCCGCTGCAAGGCGCTGCTCTCCGGTGCCAGCGTCGCCAGCGCCTTTCCGATCAGGCCCATTTGCGTACCCGGGCCGGTCTGTTGCACCACCGCCATGCCCTGGCCGCTGGTGACCAGGGTGCCGGCATAGACAAATGGCTGGTCCTCGCCGCCTGGTTGGCCGAGAGGCGTGGCGCCGTCCCATGCCGTCTTGCGCACCGGCACCGACTCTCCCGTCAGCAGCGACTCGTCGGTGGTCAAGTTGAGAGACGACAACACGGCGGCATCGGCGGCAACGCGATCGCCCTCCGAGAGAATCATGATGTCGCCGCGTACCACCTCGCGGCCGGCGATGCGCCGGCGCGTACCGTCGCGGATAACGAGTGCACGCGGGCTGGTGAGATCGCGCAGAGCGGCGAGAGCGTGCTCGGTCTTGTGCTCCTGGTACAGCGTGATGCCTGCAACCAGAAGAACAAAACCAAGGAGGATCAGCGCCTCCTGAATATCACCCAGAAAGAAATAGATGGTTCCACAGGCGATCAGGAGCAAAAACATGGGCTCGCGCACCACGTCCGACAAACTGGCGAGCAGGCCGGGCCGATGATCAGATGGCAGCTCGTTATAGCCCTCGGCTCGCAGGAGCTCGCGAGCCTCGTCCGTGGTCAGGCCTGCGATCGTATGCGTGGGTGCAGTCATGGCCGCCCGATCCTGGGTGCACGGCTTAGCAGTTCCACCCATGTGATGCATCTTGGGAAAAGCATTCAGCGGTCGGCGCTCAGCTATCACTGCGGGTCTGGGTACTTTTCGGGCCGGCCGAGTTGCTGCGGTCCTCAATTGCAAAACCTTCTTGACGTGTCTCTGGACTCGTATCCTGATTGCGTGCTATCCCGGTGCGCACATTAGGGGTGGGATCACGTACCGTACGGCACTGCTTGGCGCATTCGTCCTGGCGCTGCATGCGATTGGCGTGCAGGCCCAGGAAACTGGCTCGTGGCCGCGCATCGTTTCGTGGGGCGTGAATGCGGGCTTCGGTGCAGGTGACCGGAGCGGCGTCAAGTACTACTCGCTCCTGCCGCACCTCGACTTGTCGCTGCCCAGGATCGTCGATGAGCCGCTGGCACGCTACAACTTGCGCGCGCAGTGGGTGCTGGAGCCCTTCGTTTCCTACGCCACGAACTCGGTCGATACCTACGAAGCGGGCGCCAATCTGCTCTTTTTCTCCTTACGCTATGATCGTGGACAGCGGGTCGTGCCTTTCATCGCAGGGGGAGAGGGCGCCCTCTATACGGGCTTGCGAGACCACGGGCTCGGCACCCATTTTCAGTTCAGCTCACAGTTCGGGGCTGGACTGGAATGGTTCATTACCCGCAGCACGGCTCTCTCGGTGACGTATCGGTATCGTCACATCTCCAACGCTGGGCTCAGCAGCCAGAACACCGGGCTGAATGCCCATTTCGGTCTGCTCGGGCTCTCCTACTTCCCGCGCCGCTGACTGCCGGTCTCGGCAGCTGGTCAGCGATCAAAATTACAAAATCTGGCATGGACGGCGGTGCAATAAGCAGGCATATTACGGACGCCTTCGGACCAGCAGTATTCTATGACGTTCTTCCGCTTTCGTGCTTTTCTGACCTCCATGGCGTTTGCGGCCGGACTGCTCGAAGTCCTGTGCCCTGCCGGCGTGGCCCGGGCGCAGTGCGGTAGTGAAGCTGCTTCAGGCCTTGTGACCCTTGCGGCACAGCTGTTCGGCGATAACTCCATCCCTGAGGACTGCGACGGCAACGGCGATGGTGCGCTGAGCGCGGCCGACGTGCTGGCCCTGTTGAACGATACCCTGACGCTCCCCAGCCCGACGCCTACTGCGCTTCCGGGTCCGCTGGTCGCCGTTTTCGATTTGGCAGCTCCAGACGGAGGGTTGATTCCCGATGTGGGGTTCGCCGCCGACGGCTCGCGCCTGTTCCAGCGGCCGGTCGGCTCAGGATTCCAGTTGGTGATTGAAGCCGTTGCCGGAGACAGCGGCGCACCGGTCGGAACGGTGGTCTTCAACTGGCAGACGAAAGACCCCAGCGCCCGACCGGACCTCCAGATCGAGTCTTCCCGGCCGCTCGGGAACGGCGGTGTCGGGGTGTGCGACGGCGGTGGTGTCCCCGGTATCAATCCGCCGGATTTTAGTGTGACGCAGGCGATCTCGAACGCGCTCAACGATTTCGCCTGCGGCTTCGATGTCACTACCAACCCGGCACACGCGTGTACCGTCGACGGCTTTGGCTCGCCGGCCTTTCTCTCCTCCGGCCCGCATGTGGTGCAATTCTGCCAGGTGATAAACGCCGACAAGAGTTTCCCCCAGGGAGACACGAGGCTCACGGTACAACTGCGCGATCGCGACGGGAACTTGGGTGCGGTGTCGCAGATTACCATCCGGACCGGAAACCAGCCGGTGCCGAGCGCCACAGCCACCGCGACCGCTACAGTAACCAACTCGCCCACTGTCACGCGCACCGCCACCGCCACGCTGACACGGACGAGTACGCCTACGTCGTCGCCGTCTCGCACCCCTACCGTGTCTCAACCGACCGCCACTCCCACGCCCGGGTCCACGACGCCAGGCTCTCCCACGGCGACACCGAGTGCCCCGACGAGTCCAACCGTTACGCCCACGGGGACGTTGACCCGCACGGCGACGCCGACGCTGACTCTTACACCTGTTCAGACCGGCACAGCTACCGCGACCCAGAGCCGTACATGGTCTCCAACCCGCACAAGTACGGCGACGCAGAGCTTTACGCCATCGCGGACCGCTACGCCTGCCCCAACTATCACGGGAACCCGGCCGCCGACCTCCTCACCCACACGCACCAGCTCGTTTACTTCGACTCCCACTATTACGCCTACGCCTTCACCCACCAGGACGCTGACAGCTTCTGCCACGAGATCAGCAACATCGACCGCAACCGTCACGCCCAGCAGAACGGTAACGCGGACCCCGAGTTACTCGCCTACCGCATCGGTGACCAGGACGCCCAGCTCCACGGCCACTGCGAGCCCAACGTTCTCTCCGACGTCGTCGTTTACGGCGAGCCGAACCCCAACGGCTTCGCCGACGGGGACGAGCACCAGGACGCCCACCCTTACTCCGACCCGGACCCCGACCCGTACGTCCACGGCGACACCGACCCTGACCAGGACGCCGACTATGACGCCGACGCCGACGGTGACGTCCACACCCACTGTTACTCCCACCACCACGCCGACGCCGACGCCAACACCGCCCCCGAAACCGCAGATCAGCTACTTTGGCATAGCTTTGGCCGACGACACGGTGGTTGGTCCGGTCGGCTACGCTGACGACGGCAGCCCCATTTTCGAGCGGCTGATCCCACCTGATGCGGGCGGCGCGTATAACTTCAATCTAGTGGTAGAAGGCCGGCCAGATCCGGCATTGCAGTGCGGCGCCTCGAGTTGCATGGGTGACAGCACCTTCGCCTGGACGCCGTCCGAACCCACGGCCTTGCCCGACCTGCAGATAGAGGCGTCTAATAATCTGGGTGACGGCAGCCCGGTGGTATGCGACGACAGCGGTGCAAATGCGGGAGGAATACCGGCGGCGGATCCTTTTGATTTCTCTGCCGATTACGCGCCAAAGATCAACGATTTCTCGTGCCGGTTCAAGAATGGCATGAACGCCTATTACGGCATAGTTGATCCGGTTCTTGCTTGCACCAAGTTGCTGCCGTTGGAGACCTACCAATTCGCCGGCGTTGGCACCAAGGTCCAGTTTTGCGGCAAGGTCAGCCAGTCCTTGAGCTTTCCCATCGGCGATACCGTCCTCGCTGCCCGGGTAAGGGACACCTATGGAAACATCAGCGCAGTTTCTACAATTGTGATCCGAGTGGTGGCGCAGTGAGCGGGGCGAACGGCGGGCTGGATTGAAAGCGTGTTTCTGCTACCAGAACATGTGGTCATGGCTCGGGAGTTCCGATCAGCTTGACGCCCCAGTATCGGTGTGGAAGATTCGACCCTAAATCCGGTCGACCACCAGACTCGGCAGAGGTTGTACCGGGAACTCGCCCGCACCGGGGAGCCCGAATTGAGGAGGCCGCTATGAGTGAAAAAGAGATTCCCAAGCCCGATTTCTTGACCGACGAACAGTGGAAGGATCTCCTCCAAGGTCGAGTAAGCCCGGATCTGACGCGGGCCCAATCACGTGAACATATGCGGTTGTACCAGGCCACCCAGGGTGGTGAGGGAACGGATGCGACGCAAGGCGCTCCGACTTTACTGCTCACCACGATCGGGCGGAAGTCGGGGCGGGAGATCACCACACCGCTCAATTACGTTCAGCATGGTGACAGCGTGATCGTGGTCGGATCGCTCTTCGGATTCAAAGACCATCCGCACTGGGTGCTGAATCTGGAAAAAGAGCCGCGGGCCTGGGTGCAGGTAAAAGCCGAGAAATGGCCCGCCGACGTGCACCGCGCGACGCCGGAAGAAAAGAATCAACTCTGGCCGATGCTCACCGCGCACTTCCCTCTCTGGGGTCATTTCCAGAAGTACTGCGACCGGGATTTCCGGGTATTCTTTCTCTCGCCGAAGAAGGCATAGGGAAGTAGCCGGACTGCGGACAGGCCGACAGCGCGGCTTCTCCTAAACTGATGAGGAGCGATCATGGCTGATGCTTCAGATGAACGCCTTGCGAAGGGTTGGGCGACCGCAGCGAAGCTATTTCCGCCCGGCTCGCCGGGCAGTCCGTCCTTCCAGTATCCGAAAGAGATTCAAGAGGACTGGGGCCGGTTTTCCGTCTCCACCGCCCTTGGCGATGTGTGGTCGCGGCCTGGGCTCGACCTCAAGCAGCGCAGCATGATCAGCATCGCGGCACTGACAGCGCTCGGAAGATCGGACCAGTTGCGCGCTTACATCACCGCCGGCCTGAATCTGGGTCTTACACGCAAGGAGGTTTGCGAGGTCATCTTCCAGATGGCCGTCTACGCCGGCTTTCCCGCCGCCATTCAAGCCTTCGGGGTGGCCAACGAGGTGTTCGACCAGTTCGAGCGCGCGTCCAAACCCTGAGGGCTAAGATCTTCAGGCGCTGCTCGACTCTCGGTCAAACCGCCGTGGCGGCCGCGGCTGATCGTTTGTTTCAGGTTCTGACCCCGAAGTTCCTGGAGTTCTTACTGGCGGCTTACTTACTGGTTTCCAGGCCTGACCCCGCGGCGCGGTGGGGTCAGGGGGCATCGAAAGGGTGGAAGACCAGGCCGGTGAGGAGCTTGGGGAAGAAGTAGGTGGATTTCTGCGGCATGGTCTCGCCGGCGCGGCACACGGCTTCGACGTCGTCGATGTCTGGGGGATTCATCAGGAAGGCCGCTTCCGCGCCCTGGTCCACCGCCGTGAGGGCGGCGTATTCGTCGTGGGTGTATGTCAAGTGCCCTTCCTGGGCCGCCGCCGTGCAGTCGATGCCGAGAAGACCCCGCAGAATTACACGGTCGAGCACGGTAACGTCGAGCCGCCGGACCACCGGAGCAAACTGCGAAGCGAAGCGTTCGATCACCGCCTCATCTCTCATGATTGCCACCATGCTCTCGTGCTGGCCCGCCAGTGTGATGCCGAAGCGCCCTCTCTGAGGATGCTCTCGCAGGCAGGCGCGAAATGCCTCGCGCGCCGAGCGCGGGAAGCGCACGAGCTGAAAGTGTTCCTCTATCTCGGCAAGGAATTTCCTCGCGTCCAACTTTACCCCCGCGGTGAGTACGCGGTGCGTCGGCAGGATCACCAGTCCGGGGTGGCTCATGCTGGTGAGATACATGAGCACGAAGTTGAACGGTGCCTCCGGATCGTTCTGCCCTTGCTCACGCTGGGCCTCGGCGTAGGCCAGCGCGGTCTCGTAGCGGTGATGCCCGTCAGCTATGATTACCGGCTCCTCTGCCAAGGCCGCTGAGATGGCCTCAATGCCGTCGGCCGCGTGCAGTAGCCACACGCGGTGACGTTCGTCGCCGTCGTCGCGGACGTCGATGTCAGCCGCGCGGCTGCCAGCGGCCTTGCGGGCCAGCTCGAGAACGTCCATGCGATCGGCGAACAAACCGAACAGCGGGCTCAAGTTGGTCCGGCAGGCCCGTAGCAGGCGCATGCGATCTTCCTTGGCCCGCGCGAAGGTGCGTTCGTGCGGCCGGATCTGCCGCGACGAGAATGGTTCGAGACGTACGGTGCCGATGATTCCCTCGCGCCGATGCGCGTGGCCGTTGGGCAAGCGGAAGTCTTCGACGTAGAAACAGAGCGCCGGTTGACTATCGCGCGCCAGCACCCCGTCTCGCCGCCACGCCTGCAACAGCTCCGCCGCGGTCCCGTAGGGATCGGCGGCGCGGTTGAGAATCAGATGGATGACGTTGTGCTCGCTGCGTTCGTGCAACGCGTTTCTATGGGCGACAGAGATGACGTCGTACGGAGGCGAGACCACGTCGGCAAGATCGGGAACGACGCCGAGGTTGTAGCGCAATGGACGAAAGGGACGCAACATGACCATAAAACACCGCTCGAATTTTGATTGCCCTCAGACCGAGCCGTCCGCGGATGAACCTCCCGGGTTACGCGGCTGGGGATGGGGATCGGATTGCCGGTTCGACAGGGCTGCTGAAATCTCGCTGACGGCTACCGCGCCGGCACGAACGACGTGCCATCCGTCGCGCACGTCGACGACGGTAGATGCTGGTTCGCCTCGCAGGTGCCCGCCATCAAGGTAGTAGTCAACACGGTCATTGAAGTACGCTTTGGCCTGAGCCAACAGGGTCGGAGGAGACATGCCGGCAGGGTTGGCACTCGGCGCCGTGATTGCACGCCCGAGGGCACGGACCAGAGCCGTGGCTACCGGATGGCTCGACAGGCGCACTCCGATGCCGGCGCTTTCTCCCGTAAGCACGGGCGACACGTCGGCGCGCGCCCGCAGCACCAGGGTCAGTGGTCCCGGCCAGAACTCATGCATCAACGCTTCGGCTTGCGGCGGAATGTCGGTGACCAAGCCGCGCACCATCTCGACGTCGCTTACCAGCACGGCAATAGGTTTCCCAGCCTGACGCACTTTGAGTCCAACCAACCGCTGCAGCGCGGCGGGGTTGCCGACATCGGCGCCCAGGGCGTAGAGCGTCTCAGTGGGGTAGACAACGATGCCGCCTTCGCCCAGGACCCGTACGGCTGCAGCAACTGCATCCCAATCACCCCCGCTGCTGTTGGGATTTGAGCCGGGCATCCTTTTCCTCGACCTGGTGAACCAGCTCGGCCTTGTGCGCAGCCAGACGCGAGGCGACGGACTGATCGTGCACCGCCAGAATCTGTGCCGCCAGTATGGCAGCATTCTCCGCCCCGACTTTACCGATGGCCACGGTGGCGACCGGTACCCCCGGCGGCATCTGCACCGTGGCCAAAAGCGCATCCATGCCCCGCAACCCTCCGGCCTCCAGTGGCACGCCGATCACCGGCAGGGTGGTGTGCGCCGCGACCACGCCTGCGAGATGGGCGGCCAGGCCGGCACCGGCGATCAGCACCTGCAAGCCGCGTTCACGGGCCGAGCGGGCGTAGTCCGCGGTGCGCTCCGGGGCGCGGTGCGCCGATGTGACCGTCACCTCGTATGGCACGCCGAAAGCGTCGAGCCGCTTCGCCGCCGCCGCCATCACCTCCCAGTCGCTGTCACTCCCCATGACAATGCCGACGCGTGCTGGGTCTGTAGGTCGCTGCCAGCGGGCGCCCTTCGAGACGCCGCCAGACGAAGGCGGCTCCTCAGTGCGAGCGGTTGCGTTCTCTTCTTGAAAAGAAAGATTCCGTTCACCCTCAGGAGGTCCCTTCTTTCGGGACCGTCTCGAAGCCTGTCCTGAGCTCCGTCGAAGGGGGTGTGCTTCCCGCTTGTCGACACTCCGTGGCGCTTTACGCTGCGGCGCGCCGTGAGCAGGCGATGTCGATCGGGCGGCAGGGCTCATCAGTGGCGTTCCAGGGCCCGGTACCCGATGTCGCGGCGATAATGCACGCCATCCCAATGGATTTGCTCAACCGCCCGGTACGCCTCCGTTACGGCGTCGGTCAGGGTGGTGCCGAGAGCGGTAACACCGAGGACGCGCCCGCCATTGGTGACTACCGCATCGTCGCGCCGTGCGGTGCCGGCATGGAAGACGACACCGTCCTTCCAGTCGCGCAAATCCTCCAGGCCACGAATGACCTTGCCTTTGTCATAATTCCCGGGATACCCCGCGGCCGCCAGCACCACGCACGCGGCGGCACGGGCATCCCACTCGATCGCGACCTCCGCCAGGCGTCCTTCGACACAGGCTTCCATCAGCTGCACCAAATCACTTTTGAGACGCAGCATCAACGGCTGACATTCCGGATCACCAAACCGGGCGTTGAATTCCAGCACCCTTGGCCCCGCCGCCGTGATCATCAAGCCGGCGTAGAGCACGCCGCGATAGTCCAGCTTCAACGCGATCAGCCCCTGGACCACCGGTTCCATGATCTCGCGCATGATGCGTTCGTGCAGGTCCCTGGTAACCACCGGTGCCGGTGAGTAAGCCCCCATGCCGCCCGTATTGGGGCCGGTTTCGCCGTCGAAAGCCCGCTTGTGATCCTGCGACGAGGCCAGAGGCAAGACGTTCCTGCCGTCGGTCAGCGCGATGAAGGACACTTCCTCCCCTTCGAGGAATTCCTCAATGACCACCCTTGCGCCGGCGTCGCCGAAAATGCGCGTACGCATGAGTTCGTTGATGGCGTCCTCGGCCTCTTTCACCGTCTCGCAAATGAACACACCCTTGCCGGCGGCCAGCCCGTCGGCTTTGACGACAATCGGCGCGCCCACTTCTTTGACGTAGCGGCTGGCTTCGTCGGGGTCGGTGAAGGTGCTGAAGAAGCCGGTGGGGATGTTGTGCCGTCGCAGCAGTTCCTTGGTGAAGGCCTTGCTGCCTTCGATCCGGGCCCCGGCACCGGAGGGACCGAAAATGCGCAAGCCTTGGCGCTGGAACTCATCCACGATGCCGAGCGTCAACGGCAGCTCGGGTCCGACCACGGTGAGATCGATGCGTTCGTCGCGTGCGAATCGCACCAGGCCGGCGATGTCGTCGACCATCAGCGGCACCAGTTCCGCGACCTGCGCGATCCCGGCATTGCCCGGGGCGCAGAACACCCGCTTCACCAGCGGCGACTGCCGGATCTTCCACGCCAGAGCGTGCTCGCGTCCGCCGCTCCCGATGAGGAGAATGTTCATCGCTCAGTGCCGGAAGTGCCGCACGCCGGTGAACACCATGGCGACGTTCAAGGCGTCGGCGGCGGCGACCACTTCTTCATCGCGGACGCTGCCCCCGGGCTGAACGATGGCGGTGGCGCCGGCCTTGGCAGCGTATTCGACCCCGTCCGGAAAAGGGAAGAACGCATCGCTTGCGAGCACCGACCCCTGCAGCGAAATCCCGACCCGGGCCGCCTTCTCGCGCGCGGCATGGACGGGATCGACCCGCGAGGTGGCCCCACCACCGAGCGCCAGGGTGCGATGCGCTTGCACGAAGGCGATGGCGTTCGACTTGACGTGTTTGACGACTTTGAGACCGAAGGCCAGACCGGCGTACTCTTCCGCGCTTGGCTGGCGCGCGGTGACCACGCGCGCGGCCTGCAAATTCTCCATGGCCAGATCGGCATCCTGGACCAGTAGACCGCCGAAGACGCCACGCACCTCGCGCCGGTGCTGCCGCATGACATCGGGATGCCAGCGCATCAGCCGCCGATTCTTCTTCTTGCGCAAAAACTCCAGTGCATCGGGTGCGAACTCCGGTGCGATCAGCACCTCCGTGAAGATCTCGTCCACCTCGCGGGCGAGATCAAGGGTCCAGACCTTGTTACTGATCAGAATGCCGCCGAAGGGAGAATCGGGATCGGTGGAGAAAGCGCGGCGATAGGCTTCCAACACGCCGGCCGCCGTGCCGACGCCACAGGGCGTGTTGTGCTTCAGGATGGCAACCGCCGCATCGGCGTCATTGATGAATTCCAGCATCAGAAACAGCGCGGCGTTGATATCGACGATGTTGTTGTACGAAAGCTCCTTGCCGTGCAGTTGCTCCACGGCGCGGAAGAAGTCGCCGTACAGAGCCGCTTGCTGATGGGGATTCTCGCCGTAGCGCAGGTCCTGCGCTTTGTTCAGGCCGAGATGTACGGTGTCGCTGAACGGACGCCGCCCGCCGTCGCCGAGACTGCCCAGGTAGTCGGCGATGGCGCCGTCGTAATGCGCTGTGGTGGCGAAGGCTTTGCGGGCCAGACGGACGTTGGTGGCCACGGACACCTCGCCGCCGCCGCGGCGCAGCTCTTCGACCACGCCGGCGTAATCCGCGGGATCCACAATGACCGAGACGTCACGATGGTTCTTGGCGGCCGAGCGCACCATGGAGGGGCCGCCGATGTCGATGTTTTCGATCGCGTCCTCCAGTGGACAATCAGGCCGCGCCACGGTGGCTTCGAAGGGGTACAGATTGACCACTACCATATCGATGGGCTTGATCTGATGCTCGGCCATCTGTTGCTGGTGGTGCGGGTCATCGCGGCGGCCGAGAATGCCACCGTGGATCTTTGGATGCAGCGTCTTGACGCGGCCGTCGAGGATCTCCGGTGAACCGGTATGCTGGCTCACCGGAACCACCGGTATGCCGGCGTCCGCCAGCAGCTTTGCGGTGCCGCCGGTCGAGAGGATCTCGACATCGAACTCCCGCAGAGCTTTCACAAACTCGACCAGCCCGCCCTTGTCGCTCACGCTCACCAGCGCCCGTGTGATCTTCGGCATCCACTCGCTCCTTCTGTTACTCGAGAATGCGTGGAACTCGTTTGCCCACGCCAGCCAGTACTTCGTAGGGGATCGTTTCCTGCCACCGCGCCACTTCCGTCACGCTGAGGTGGGCGCCGTTCTGTTGACCCCACAACACCACCTCGTCACCCGGCTGCGCACCAGGGATGTCGGTGACGTCCACCATCGCCAAGTCCATGCACACGGTGCCGACCACCGGTGCGCGTCGGCCGCGGATCAGTACCGAGGCGCGATTGGACAGCTTGCGACTGTAGCCGTCGGCGTAGCCGATTGGCAAGGTGGCGATCAGGCTGGGGCGCCGGGTGACGAACGTCTGGCCGTAGCTGATCGGGAACTCGGAGGGTACCGCCTTGAGCTGCCAAACGTGGGTGACCAGACGCATCACCGGAGCGAGTTGAATGCTCGCCGAATCCGCAGTCGCAAACGGAGACACGCCGTACAGTGAAATCCCAGGCCGAACCATGTTGAAATGGGCGTCGCTGCGCGACAATGCCGCGGCGCTGTTGGCTATGTGTACCCACAAGCGCGCCGTGTCCGGCGGCGTGAGCGTTGCCACCGCCTGCCGGAAGGCGGTCAGCTGATAGTCGGAATACTCGCGATCGACGCTGTCGGCATTGGCGAAGTGGGAAAACACTCCTTCGATGACGAAAGCTCCTGCCTGTCGCACTTGCTCCAGCAGCGCCGGCAATTCGGCGGGCAAGACGCCGACCCGGCCCATCCCGGTGTCCACTTTGATGTGGGCGCGAAGCGGCGGACCGGCGGGGGCGCCGGCTAGCTCTCTGACCATGTCACGATGCAGTAGCGCCACCGACAGCTCGTAGCGGCGGATCGCTTCCACATCGGCACGGGCGCCCCCGGTGAGGACGAGGACGGGCTTCTTGATGCCGGCGGTGCGCAACTCCACGCCCTCCTCGACCGTCGCAACGCCAAGATAATCCGCGCCCGCGGCTTCCAGGACCGGTGCCACCGCCGCGGCCGCGTGCCCGTAGGCATCCGCTTTCACCACGGCCAGGATCGCAACCTGAGAGCCCACGATTGCGCGTAGGGCGGCCATATTGTGGCGCAGCGCCGCGGCACTGATCACGGCGAAGGTTGCATGTCCGGCGGGCGGTGTGGTCATGGAACAAGGCGAGCGAGCCCCGCTTACCAGATGGTCTCCAAGTTGTAAAGGTAGCTTAAAATTACTATGTTTTCAGCGTGCAAGTGATCGTTAACGGCGAGCCCTGCGCGCTTGGCGAAAGGGCTACGATCGCCGACCTCATTCGCCAACTCGGCGTACATCAGCGGCGCATTGCAGTCGAATTGAACCGGGAAATCATCGCCCGGGAGGAGTACGGCTCATGGGTATTGGCGGAAGGAGATCACGTTGAGATCGTGCATTTTGTTGGTGGAGGATGATTATTCGTCATGACCGATGTGTTTGAATTGGCAGGGAAGCGCTTCGACTCGCGGCTCATCGTGGGCACGGGCAAGTACCATGATTTCGCCGAAACCAAACGCGCCGTCGAGGCTTCTGGCGCGCAAATCGTCACCGTGGCGCTGCGGCGCGTCAACATTACCGACCCCGGCAAGGAGAACCTGCTCGACTTCCTCCACCCGGCGCAATACACCATCCTGCCGAACACCGCGGGCTGCTACAATGCTGAAGATGCGATCCGAACCGCGCGGCTGGCGCGTGAGGCCGGTATCGGCACGCTGGTGAAGCTGGAGGTCATCGGCGACCAGAAGACTCTATTTCCGGACGTGCCCGCGACAATAGACGCGGCCAAGGTGCTGGTGCGCGAGGGCTTTCACGTCCTGCCGTATATCAATGACGATCCGATTGCTGCCAAACGGCTCGAGGAAATCGGCTGCGCCGCGGTAATGCCGCTGGCGGCGCCGATCGGGTCGGGTTTGGGGATTCGCAACCCATATAACATCCGCATCATCCTCGAGCACGCGCGCGTCCCCGTGATCGTCGACGCCGGCGTCGGTACAGCCTCGGATGCGGCGGTGGCAATGGAACTCGGTTGCGATGCGGTGTTGATGAACACCGCCATCGCTGGCGCCAAAGATCCCGTGCTGATGGCGGAAGCCATGCGCTTGGGGGTGCAGGCCGGCCGCAAGGCCTATCTGGCCGGGCGCATTCAACGCAAACTGTACGCCACCGCCTCTAGCCCGATAGAGGGACTGTTGGCCTGAGTGCGAAGAAGCCTTGCCTACTGATCTCTTCCGTCTCTATCTGGTCACCGATCGCTCGCACACCTGCGGCCGTCCGCTGCTCGAAGTCGTTGAAGCCGCGCTGGCCGGCGGGGCGGATGCAGTGCAACTGCGCGAAAAAGATCTGCCGGCCCGCGACCTCCTGGAACTGGCCGTGCGGCTTGTGTCCCTTTGCCGCCGCTATGGCGCCCGCGTGTTGATTAACGACCGGATCGATGTCGCTCTGGCGGCGCGTGCTGACGGCGTGCACCTGCCGGGAAACTCCTTCACCGCTGCCGAAGCCCGTCATTTGCTCGGCCCCGGGGCGCTGATCGGGATGTCGACGCACTCGCTCGCACAGGCGCAAGAGGCGGCCGCCGGCGGCGCTGATTTCATCGTGTTGGGACCGATATACGATACGCCTTCCAAACGCCCCTTCGGCTTGCCACCGCTGGGACTGGAGCCGCTGGCCGTTGCGGCGCGGAGCATATCAGTTCCGGTGCTGGCCATCGGGGGCGTGTCGGCGGATCGCGTAGCGCCTCTTTGTGAGCACGGCGCTTACGGGATCGCCACGATTTCAGCCCTGCTCGAAGCTCAGGACCCGCGAACCGCCGCTGAGACGATGCGCGCGCAGCTGCAGCGGTACGTTCGGTCCTGAAGCCGCGCCCGCGGGACCGGACTGAGCCCGGTTCCAGTGGTGGCACCGGGCTCAGTCCGGTGCCAATGCAAGGCGCTTCGACTCAACGTCTGTCGGACTTGCGCTTTCGCGCTGATTTCTCGATGCAAAAGACGCGCGGAGAGTCGAATCCGAGCTCTTCTTCAAGGAAGTATTTCGCTGCTTCCAGGGCATCCTCCAAGTCGGGACTCAACTCGACCTGGAACTTGACTACGGCCGTGGCTTGGTAGGTTTTGCGGGGCAATACCGGCCGTTTCCAGGCAAGTTCTTCAGCGCCTGCTCGTGACATGTGCTTCGGTGCAATTGTTTCGAGCTGCTGAAGAGAAAAGTGGCAATTCGAGGAATTTTCCGGGAGGCGAGGGCGCAGCATCTCCGTAAGATTACGTAGATTACGCATCAGTTGGATACAGTACTAACTAGCCATAATGTCATGACATATATCACCTCCCCCTTTGACGCGCCTCATTTGCAGCAGAAGGTGGTAGCATATCATTGCTATACATGAGTAATGTCACGTCTACGCGGCCCGTGTCGGAGTATTCGAGCGTGACCAGTTCGGGGGCAAGCCGAGCGAAAGACATTTCGCAAATGGTGAATCGCACGGAAACGCGGACGTGCGTACTTACGACCGACTAAGCTGCGGCCTCTTACGGCGGAAAGGGAAAACCGATGGAGAGTTGGAGCAGAAGCGGGGCGGTTGCTGTCGGGATTATCTTGGCCATAGGGGCGGCTCGATTGTCCCGGGCCGACTTGGTCCCCCTTCCGCAGCCCTTCGATGCGGGGGCAGCAGCCAACATGCTGAGTGACGCAGCAAAGGCAGAAGACAAGCCTGCTGTGGCTTTTACCGGGCTTGCTTCGCCA
>Ga0214473_10000325_pt1 | contig 67298 bp, 51 predicted proteins | sample RVTome_7_FD_203509 | JGI IMG/M metagenome (GOLD analysis project Ga0214473, IMG submission 203509) | Soil microbial communities from uranium-contaminated site in the Upper Colorado River Basin, Wyoming, United States - RVT98D197 | ecosystem: Environmental > Terrestrial > Soil > Contaminated >...
AAGCGCGTTTTGTTGTACAAACTTGGAAGCAAAGATGCTCGTACTGTCAAAGAAGCACCTATTGATGAGGAAGAAGCTGCTGCAATTGAAGAGGCCCCAGGTTCTCCCAAACAGACTAAAGCCAAACCTATGTCATCTACTAAGCCTACCACTCAACAACCTCCTGAGCAACCTCCTGAGCAGCCAACAACAACTCAACCAAAACAAACAACCACAAAACCAAGAGCAACACAAAAGCATATTAAGTTGTCTGGTAAGATGTCCAAATTGTCTCTTGGGGACTAATCATATACCTAATACGCTCAACATACCACACTTTAACAAACAGATACTATGGATGAGTCTCACTAGGAGACTCGTCGCTGAAATCAAACATGGACCCGCTGCACATTGGACAATTCTGCTGGTTTGCAAGAACGAGCAAGGATGTTGTGTGGGAAGAGGGAAAGATTACAGTGCTAGGAGACAAGGATGTAACTCTAATAGCGCTTAACACTAATCAAATCAATATTGTGGTTAGTAGGACACTAGTCTTTCCTAAGAATGATGGAGAAGGATCTGCTCCAGATGTTACAACTCTTCATCATCTTAGTAGACCAGCAATTTTACATGCTCTTATACAGCGCTATAATGGAGGCAATATATACACCTATTCTGGTGCCATTTTGATCGCTGTGAATCCATACAAGTTAGTAAGAGGATTGTATGGACAAGATGCAATGAAAAAGGCACACCAAGGTCTAGGAGCCAGTGAACCACATGTCTACAATGTTGTGGAACGAGCATACAGAGCAATGACGCGCACCGGAATGTCGCAGTCTATCCTAGTATCCGGAGAATCTGGAGCTGGGAAGACGGAGACTACCAAGCATGTATTGACATATTTAGCGTATATTACCTCTAATGCCGCAAGCGGCAGTGGTAATAGTGGTGGTAACAGCATCAAAGACAGAATATTAGCCAGTACACCTCTACTAGAAGCACTTGGAAATGCCAAAACAATCTACAATGATAACAGTAGTAGATTTGGTAAGTATATTAGAGTGTTGTTTGACACAAATGGTAGCATAGTAGGAGCCTCTATCCAGACCTACCTTCTAGAGAGAAGTAGAATAGTCAAACCAAAACCAGGAGAACGTAATTTCCACATTTTCTACCAACTCATCAAATCTCTGAGCAAGGAGAAGAGAAGACAATACTTTGTTGTTGATGTCACTAGCGTGTACAAATATCTACAAGGCTCTGAATATGCACAACATGATGAAGAGGATTACAAGAAGACTTTAGCTGCACTAACAAAGCTAGGATTCAGCCAAGAAGAACAAGACACGTTCCATTTTGCCATTAGCACTGTTCTTGCGCTTGGCAATATTGAGTTCAAGGAAGAAGGCAAAGAAATTGTTGTATCGGAGCCCAGATGGTTACAATTGGCTGCTTCATTACTTAATTGCGATGTAGAACTATTGAAGAATGCATTAACACAGAAGTTGGTCACTGCTACACATGGCATGAACGCTGTTACGCCGGGAAGTGTATATGTTATTAGGCATACCAAAGCAAAGTGTGAGCAAAGTAGAGATAGTATGGCTATGCTAGTATATACCAGGTTGTTGAATTGGGTTGTGAAGCGTATCAATGATGCTCTAAAACCTCCTATTAATGCTAGTAGTACTACTACGGGCGGTATTAGTCTAAGCAGTGTTGGTTTGAGTAGTATTGGTGTCCTGGATATCTACGGATTTGAGTCTTTTGAGAAGAATGGCTTGGATCAATTGTGCATCAATTATGCCAATGAGAAACTACAACGACAATTCAACCAACAAGTATTCACTAGAGAGCTAGAAGAGTACAGAAATGAAGGTATCGATTGTGAGTCTATCACGTATGCAGATAATAGCAACGTAATTGATGCAATTGAAGGTACCAGTAGTGTTCCTGGTGTCGCACAATACTTGGATGATCAATCTAAGGTGGCAAGTGGTGGCAATGATGGTGCTTTTATTCGTTCATTGCTGAGTAGTAGCGTAGATAAGAGCGTCTTAAGGAAGCCGGATAAGGGTAGTATTGATAGCTTCATGATTTGTCACTATGCAGACAGAGTAGTGTATACTGGTGAGGGATTTGTAGAGAGGAATACGGACTATGTTGTTGATGAACACATGACAGTGTTGAAGAGACAAGAATGTGTCTTGTATAAGCTAGTAGAAGAGGAGGAGAAGGCACCAGATAGTGCTAGAGGGAGGGCTGGTTCTAATTCTGCACTACAAAGAACTGGTAGCTTCAGGAAGGGTACAGGAGGAACTGGAAGTAGTACCGGATTAGTAGGTGGCGGTGCTATGGTGTTAACAACCGTTATTAGTCGCTTCAGAGGGAGCCTAGACGAATTAATAGCAACCATTACAACCACGGAGACACACTACATTCGATGCATCAAACCAAATGGTAGAAAACAACCAGACACTGTCGAGAAAGAACTTGTAGTACGTCAACTAGGATGTGGAGGAGTATTCGAAACAGTCAGAGTAATTATGGCTGGTTATCCTACAAGAGTGTCTCTAGACAAGCTAGTAGAACATTATGGATACATTTCAATGAAGAAAAGTGGTACTAAGACAGAAATAGCCGAAGAGTTGCTAAGAACTATTGCCATTGCTATTGGCGTATCAGGAAGTAAGATCAAGCCCTACAGAATAGGTAAGACCAAAGTCTTCTTAGCTGCTGGAATTGCTGCTAAACTCGATCACAGGAGATTAGTCCTTGATAGAGCAGTATTATTGGCACAGAAACGCTGGAAGGGGATACGACAACGCAGAAAGTATCGTAGAATTATATTAGCCACTAAACTACTCAAAGCATGTTGTAGAGGAAAAGTGTATAGATTGTTGTTTGCAGAGGTTAGGAGGGTTAATAAGAGCAAGTTACTCACACGTACAACATCTGCAAGCAATGCGTCTGGTCTAGTATCTCCTACAACACTGGTATCTCCACCGACACTACCTAGTGTATCACCAAGACCAGTCGTAACACCAAGTGTAACTCCCAGAGAAGACAAAATAGGATGGAAGTCTGGGAGTGTGTCTAGTATTATCCAGGAGAGAAATGCATTGTATGAGAAAGAGATACAAGCTCTGAAAGAGGAGTTGGTAACAACAAATAACAGAACAAAGGAGAAGGATGTTCTCCTCACCAAATTAGAAGGCGTGTTAGGAACTCCTATTAGTGGATTTGACAGTATAAGAGCGGAATTAGCAAAACACTATGATGAGAGGAGTCGTCTAGTAACAAGGGAATTGAATGAAGAGAAGACTATGCGTGGTAATGAGAGAAGAATGTTTGAGGAACAACACAACACACTACTAACAAGATGTGAATTACTAGCAAAAGATGTGGAAGAATTAAGAACAAAAACAGAGAAAGCCAAGGCAGAACACAAGGAGAAGAGACAACTTGAATCCAGAGTGAAGGAGCTTGAGAAGGAGGTGGATTTGCTACGGAAGACAACTACTACACAAACTACTACACAAACTACACCACGTACTAATGAACCTCCAATACTACAACAATCATACGAAGATGGTAGTGAGAGGTATATGAGAGCTACTAGTATTGTTGCAAGTGCTCTTGGAGATCTTGTTAAGAGAGTAACAGAGTACCATGCAGATGTATCCACTATTCTAGCCAGCGTAGAGCCCACAGAACAACATTTAGTGCAGTTACAAGGCCTACCAAAGCAATTGCAACAACATCAAGCAACTCTCTTAGAAGCGCTTAGTAGTGTACATCACACAATCACAACCAAAGCAGAGCATATTAGTATGCTCAAAGGCATAATGGATAGAATAGGACAGCACGAAAACATTCTATCTGGCAGGCTAAGACAAGTAGAGGATGCAATTTCTCCAGATGTTCTAACTGCCATAATTAGTAATGCAGTTGGAGGTGCAATGGGTACGATGCAGAGTGAAATCATTCACGATGTGTCTGGAAGTAGCATTCATGTCATGAATCACGATGTATCAGTACAATTCGAACTAAATATGCTAATGGAGTCCTTGGGTGCCAGTGAACCAACATGTTATGCAATTATGCGCGCTATCAAACAACAACAAACAACCACAGAAGAATGTACACAACAAGAACGCATCCAATTAGTTGCTAGATACGAAGAAAGAATACAGGTTATAGACCAAGAAAATCGCAGAATCAACCAGCGTATTGAGCAACTACTTTCCGACATGAATAATGACTCCTAAACCGTGATACTATTATAATACCAATAAAGTGGTATTATATTTGTTGGTATTGTATGTGTTCTTGTAATGGATGTACAACCAATAATACAACCAACAACAGAACCAACAACAGAACCAATAGAACAACCCAAGACAGGATTCTGGGCATTCATACTAGAAAAAGATGAAGAGGATGAGGACATGCCATGGAGACAACAATTGAAATCAGAGCCTCTGGAACAAAGCAACTTGGAGAGCGAGAGAGTGTATTTGTTACAAGACCCAAGACCAGGAACACCACAGATATCATATATGACGTCACGCATACCACGTATAGCACCACACACATCAAAGAGGTATGAAAGACAAAGAGAACTGGAATCCCTACCTATTAGTGGTGAGATATATCTAGTAGATATTGCTGGTAAGCCACATAGTATTATAAATGAGAATGGTGTCATTAAGTCTGTTTCTGGCGAGACAAGGTGGTTTTGTAATTGTAATTGTTGTCTACTTGCTATCGGGTTTGATGTGCCAGAGTGGATTAAGCAATTGTTGGGTAGTAGATACATTCCTTCTTCATAATATACTTCAATACTCCTTATTATTGGAGTATTGTCCCTGTTATTCTTATGTTATTCTTATATACACATCAATAATATAATGTCCGACAAAGGACGGTCGACGCGCCCATAAGTATCAAACTGACGCGAGACTTGGTGTCGATCACATTGTCTGTCAAACTTGGGTCCTTAGTTCGGGGTATACAAAGTGGCCAACAATGAAGCCAGAACTTCAGGATGTTCTTCCAGAGACTCCTCCAGAAGATCATCCTGAGCTAGCAGCGTTGTTATATGCCAGTACAGAATACCGACAATTAGAGGAGCCCTTTGCCCTTGCTCCCAACCCATTGAATGGCCCTGAATTAACACTCCCATACAACCATCAAGCAGTTGTTGGTAGATATTTCTCACCAGTGACTGGAAGGAATAGAGGCTTAATCATGGCAGAGCCAGGAATGGGCAAAACTCTCACACTCATCCTTCTAACAGAACAGACTGCTACTCCTAACAAGAGGGCACTGATAATGGTACAAAATCAGCCAATGGTTGCCAATTTCATTGCTAATGTTGCTCGCTTTACTGGCAACAAATACAAGTCTAAGTTGCAAATGGCAGAAGATGAACCAGTAGTAGAGACAGAGGATAATTTGGGTGCAGCTGCTGCTAGAGAGCACAAACTCACCAAATTAAGAGACAATTATGAGTTTAGGACATTCACAGCATTCTCTGATCTCATTTTGAAGAAGTTTGACGCCAAAAGGCATGTTCTTGCAGACGACTTCATTGAGGAATACAAAGGAAGAAGAATAGTGTGTGATGAATCTCATCATATTTCTGCTACCAGACAAACCAAGAACGAATCCAAGCTGCATATTACAGACACTGCTCTTGAGCGGATTTGTGGCAAGGGTAACATTGGTTGGTTGAAGGGTGTTAGGGAAACATATCGAGCTTTCTTCCTCTTCTTTCACACTGTGCCAGATTGTCAAGTATTCTTTTCTACTGCCACTCCAATGATTGATCGCAAAACAGAGTTTTGTTTCCAAATGAATCTTCTTCTGCCGCAGGAGAGACTGTTCTTAGCACCTAATAGCGCATTCTCTGTGTTTGACTCGTTGGAAGGTGATGACTTGTTGAAGGAGGTTTACACTCATTGTCGTGGCATGATCTCCTATGCGAGAAGTCAATACAGAGCAAGAAGAGAAGATGTTGGGGTTCCAATTGGTCCACAAGAAGTAGAGGGAGAGATTGTAGAGTTTGTTACCAAGTATGTACCCTGTCCAATGAGCAGGGAACAGTACGAAGTGGTCGACAGTATTGATAGAGATATTAGAAGCAAACAAACAGATGCAGATTCTCATGAAGTGGATGCAGATGATACCAATTCCTTCATGTATCGCAGTCGTGCAGGAAGTAGTATGGTATATCCCTACCAAAAGTCTTACTTAGTAGGGAATGATCGTTTGCCACAACCTAGAACATTTAGATACACAGAGGGAGGCAAATTACGAACAAAGACTATTCATACAGTGTTTGATTATTACTTTGAGAATACAGAAGATAGGCGATCTTGGCAGCTAAGGAAGATAGAAGACTTTGACGCAGAGAGTGCTAAACACAAGCAAGAAGTAGAACGCTTCGCCGCGATGCTAGCAGACTCCAAATCTACCAAGGGTTTGGCACTTTTGAGTAGCAAATATGCATACATTGTCAATGAAGTGTTGAAGGATGTATACCAAGATAGGAAGGTAACCTATGTCTATACTCCACTAGTAAGAGGAAGTGGTCTTGTTCCATTGTTGGTATCTCTCATACTAAATGGCTACCAAGAGTACATGCCAAGAGGTGAGAGCAACAATCCAAAGTATATTAGAGAACTAGTAAGAGGGTTGTTGGCAGAGAATGAGAAGGCTATTCGCGCTGGTAAGCATCCTCAAAGAAGGGTCACAGTCATAACAAGTTCTATGACCAAGACACAAATAGATGAGGTGAAGGCTGTTATGAATGCACCAGAAAACGCAACGGGATCCCTAATTCATGTTTTGTTGGGATCACCTGCTAGTGGAGAATCCATTTCTCTCAGTCATGTTAGAAGAGTCATTGTTGCCAGTCCAGCGTGGAACGATTCTATTATGAGACAGGCAATTGGACGTGCTTTCCGCATTGATAGTCATAGCATAAGAGACTTCCCTGGTGACGTAGTAGTGCAAGTTATTCTCCTAGCAGCAACAATTCCACCAAGTGTAGAAGTAGAAGCCGCTAAGAAGAAGAGACAATTACTAGCACCTCCAGATGTGTACATTCTTCGTCTGGCAGAGTTCAAGGGCCGTAGAAACGGCAAAGTATACAGAGCTGCCAAACAGTCCTGTTTTGATGGGCTAATCAACAAGAGACTCAATCAGAGACCAGGTGAAATTAACGCTACTGCAGAGAATGATTACATGCTTGGAGCGTATCCAATTGTCTCTGGTGATGTTAGTCTAGGGAAAGATGGTACATTTACGCCTATTGAACCCAAGATACCAAGGAACAAAACCTACGCTCTGTATTATGATAGGACAAGAGTGGAAGTAAGAGACAGAATACTACGCTACTATCGCACCAAAACCACTGCAACTCTTGAACAACTGATACAAGAATTGGGTTACGATCACGACACCACCTTGTATGCTCTGGATAGCATCATCCAAGAGCGCTTGCAAATACAGAGTGCATGGGGAGTACAACAGTACTTGATGGAGAGCAACAATGTCTACTTCTTACAAACTGCCTACACTGACCCAGACCCATTCATGGAGCATTACAGTAGATGTCTATATGTAGAGGGAACCAAGGAGAACGAATTCTATGTACATGTAGGAGCAAAAGACCTAATAGAATTCACTATTTCTCACGCCAACAAACATCCAGAGCAAATTAGTGACCTCTTTACCAATTTGTTTGATATTATCCGTGAGAAGATTGCTATTATGTATGAGGCATACGTAGATAACTCTCTTAATCCTCCTCCAAATGAAGAAGTGTTGGAGCATATGCTATGGCGATTCGAAACATCCATTGGAATCCTAAGCGGTGCAGATGGATCAGAAAAGACATTCCACAAATTGTACTATGTTGGTGAACAAAGAATGGCTGGTGATAGTAGCTATGCCAAGGGTGTACCACTTCGCCCTGCAGAATCATTGGGAAAACCGAGTAGAATACGCGTATTCGACATCAAGGAAGGCAGGTGGAGATTTGCAACTCTCGAGGAAGACACCGAAATAGTAACAAAGATCAACACAGACATTGAAGACAAGAAGGAGGCTATGAATGTACACAAAATGTACGGAAATAGATTCAAGTTGGATGGTTCTCTACATCTCTTCTTCCCAGGACAACAAAAGAAGGTTACTACTAAGAAGAGTGCAAAGGGTAAGAAGGTTAGCGCATCTAAGAAGACCAGTACGACTAAGAAGACCAGTACACCAAAGAAGACTAGTACATCAAGGAGTAAGAAGGGCAAAGAACATGAACTAGAGGAGGAAGAGTTAGTAGCACTAGCGGCAGGCGAACAAGATCCCGAAGCAGTGGATGACGAAGAAGAACAAGCCGGTGAGCTAGACAAACGTTACAAGGGCACAATTGGCAAGGATGCAGCCACAGAACACAAAACTATTCTTGTCAAAGTGCTTTGGGAGTTGTCTCTGCTGACACCAGATGAACCCAAATACTATGATGAAGGATTTAAAATGTCTAATATGCCTCAAGATGAAGAAAGCAGAAGATCATTGATTGAAGAACTCAAACATGAAGGGCGTGGCCGTGCGGCTGAGAACAAGGTCTCTGAGAAGAAGCTTGGCACATCCTTGAATAGCTTAGACACAAATATGTTGTTCTTTATATGGTACTTCTTCCTAGGCAATTCCAAACTAACTGTTCCTGCTATCCAACCACTACTCGTTGCGCGCTTAGAAAGATTGGGCTTGCTTATTGACCGCTAATCTGTATTAATAACAATTCTCATCACTGCTAAATACAGTGATGAGTGCTAAATATAGCAAATGTGTAATCCCATTCTTATTCCTCAATATCTTCTTCAGCAATCTCCTCCACAACCTCTTCAATATTCTCTTCTTCAACAGCAGGTTGTTCAGCATCTTCTGTGGGAGCAGGTGGTTGTTCTACACCAGTATCTACACCAGTATCTACATCAACAACTTTGCCAAAGAGACGTGAGTTTTGTTGACACTGTTGTAGTGTGTGCTCTGCTTCTGTTATAATAGTCTCCCATTCTTTGGCTTCTACAGCTAGAATATTCTTGTGTGTTGAGGAGAGACATTGTTCACGACACTTCTTGGCGTGGCGAAGATGCTGGAGAGCATCCGACACTGCTTGGAGTTGTTGGGTCTCCTTTTCGATGGCTCGAAGCACTCTATTGGATAGCTTGGCAACTATCTCACCTTTACTAGTAGTTTTACTACTAACTTTGCTAGTAGAGGATCGTTCGACTGCGACTGAAACAACATTGAAAATGCGTGCTCTTGGCAATTCTTCACCAACAGGATAGCCCGTTGCTGCTGCAAGAGCATTGTCAATTGTAATGCCAATAGGAATAACAAGATCGTTGATACCAGCATACAAATTAATAGCTTTGACTAGCAACTCTCTCTTGTAATAACCCCCAAAAGAAGAAGGAAGGTTCAAAAATGTTTGCATTGCTGCTCCCAACTTAATGGGGTGTGATAAACGCTTGGTAGGCTCTACTTCATTGTGTAATGCCAACATTCCAACACGACTAGTAATAAGCAATTTCCTCAGCTCTCTCATATCCTTGAGAGTTGGAACATCCTTGGGAAGTTTACGCTTGTCATTGGGAGGGTATATTAGCGTTCTTCTCTCCTTCCACTGCTCTATGAGATCCTTACATGCAGTATCAACATCTTGTCGTGTCATAGCCATTTCCCTGCTAGTATAGAATATATGTAGCTGAATATAACGTATAATAGGAGTTTGTTTGCGTTATATTCATTCTTCTCTCATAATCAAATCACCTCGTGACGCTTATTGGCGTCACGAACTTGGTCAAGCAATTGTTTGAGTAACGCCTACTTCTTAGCAGTCTTAGTAGTCTTCTTAGGAGGAGAAGTAGCCTTGAATCCTCCTAGCTTAGAAGCGGCTAGCGTAGCAGGTGCAGATGCCAGCTTAGGAGCAGCAGCAGCCGCCTTCTTAGGAGTAATCTTCTTCTTAGGCGTAACCTTCTTAGTAGGAGTAACCTTCTTTGGTGCGGGAGCTGCCTTCTTCTTCAACTCATCTATCTTCTTCAACTCTACAGCGCGAGCCTCCCATGGCTTCTTCTCTGCAGCAGTAAGCTTCCTCCACTCTGCAGCAGCAAGACTCAATACTCCTGTCTGCTTTACACCAGCATTGGCAGCACGAATGCGAGGCATCTCATCCTTCTGGAAGAGTTGGTAGGCGTTGGTAGGACGCTTGGGCTTTGCGAGCTTCTCTGCCTTCTTGGCAGCAGCCGAGCCAGCAGGAGGCACATAACTCTTCATAGCAGTCTCATAACGAACCTTGTCCTTTGCTGCGTGTGCTTCGTACTTCTTCTTCTCTGCGGGAGTGACCTTTGCCCACTTGGCGGCGATGGCAGTACCAATTTCACCGAATGTCAGGCTTGGCTCCTCTGCCTTCACAGTAGCCCTAACATCCTTGGAAAAGAACATGAAAGCAGTGAGAGGACGCTTAGGCTTGTTAGGATCCTTCTCCTTCTTGACTTTGCGAGTCTTGGAAGTCTTGGTTGAGGAAGTCTTGGCCGACATTTTACCAGAGGCGTGCTTTGCTTTAGTAGTAAGTCTATAGCTATGACCATGGCGGTCAACTTGTCCCTCTTCCACCAAGCGTCGGAGGGCACGCATGACCCGAGTATGAAGTGCTTGTTTGCCACCAACCTTAGATTTGAGTAGAACACTTCTTGCGACCTCAGGATGCTTCTCTGCGATGAAATTGCCAATAGCTTGGTAGCTAGAACCACCACGATGATGTAGCGTACCAATAGCGGCCACTACCATACTTGGGAAGGACCTCTTGCTACCCTTGGTAGCGCGTCTTGTGCTGCTTGTACGCTTCTTAGTTGCTACCTGCTTGCTCGGAGAAGGAGCATGTTCCTTGCCCTTGCTTGCCGCAGCACTCTTAGCAGTTTTGGCGGTCTTGGTGACCTTCTTAGTAGCACCTTTGCTAGCACCCTTGCGCTTGCTAGGAGCGCTCTCAGTGAGGCGTTCTGGTTGGGAGCGTGCACGGATACTCTTCTTCTCTGGAGTTGGTGCCTTCTCGGCCTGAATAGTTGCGGTTGTCTTACCACGAGGCATGTCGAAAGTTGGGTGAGTTGACCGGCGTCTGTGCGCGAATGGGTGCGTTTAGAGTAGGGTTGTGTGTTCATAATTTGGTTCACCTCGTGCTTGTTCACATGGTATCCGCGACACTCCAATAGAAGTGTCAAGTTGTTTTAACATGTTCTATTGTATTCTATTATTGCAAAGCTGGCGCAAATAATAATGCCAGTAACCAGGCAAGTATTCCTGCAACAACAATAGCAATAATAAGACGAATTGGACCTTTCTTTACCTTCTTAAGTAGTGTTGATGCTGGCTCAATAGACATCACAATGAAAACTAACACAGCAAACAGTGCAACTATCAATGCAACACGCCATCTACTCTTTTTGGTATTCTTAATAGTAGATTGTGTACTACTACTTGCAGTGTCTACTTTGCTGCTTTGCATATTATCATGCAGTGCAAGCCGGAGTAGATCCAGCTCTGATGCATTGGATGTGTATTCTAATGAGAGTTCATCCAGTGTTGGCATCTTTAACATATTACAGAGTAGTGCTAAGCAAGAAGAGATGCTTTCTTCACAACCATAGAAGCTCTCTTCTTACGCAGATTGGTTAGATGTGTGTCTACAATTGCACCAGGATCCAATTGCTTGGCAGGGTAATCCGCGTAGATTGGATTGGGAGGTGGTGCGATACGAATGGGTAGTCTGTTCTCTCTAGTGCCAGTGTAGACAAATGCAGTACCGTTATATTCCACACACGACACACTCACGACAAATCCTTGCTCCATTACTACATTCTCTGCCAATGTACCCTCCAAATCTGCTCTGAAGAGTGCGAGACGTAGTTGTGTACATTGTTCTAGAGTCAAATCATACTCTTGTTTCACCATATTGATGAAGAGACTCAAAAGTGCATGTCTGCGATTGCGACTTTTGATGCTTGCCCACGGACTGGCACGTTTTGTTGTTCTAGTTGAAGCCTTCTTTGCTTTCTTTGCAGGCTTGATAGGTTCGCTTATTAGCACTTTGTTATTGGTATTCTTCGCTACACTTTCAAAGGTAGTAGAAGGGCCAATTTTGGTATGGTGTGCAAAGAATGCACATACTTCTTTGTATGCTGCCACCAAATCCTCTGAGAGTTCATAATGAGATTCTGTACTGCCATAGACATAGCTAATAACCATTCCATTGAGTAGAACTCCACGAGGTAATGAACCTTCACTATACATAACTAATCTTTCGCGCCACCAGTCATCGGTAGCAGCCTCCGCAATCTGTTTGAGCAGAGGATATGAATTCTTGCGAGCGGGTCTTCTTCTGTTATGTACTGTCATGTTCTACGATATGTCTTCTATTTGTTTGACTTGTTGTTGATAATGAATTACTTGTTAGTATCGAAATATACTCTTGGTAGTTTGGATGGTGTTGCATTGGAAATGAGCTGGAGTTGACAATGTGTCAGTAAGATGCACTCTTAATAACCCTACCCACCATATATTCACTATGTACCCATCATATATTCACTGAGCATCCGCTATAGTTACTATTATATTACTCATACCACTCATTAGGAGTGATATGTATTAGTATGTATTAGTATGTATTAGTATTAGTATTAGTATTAGAGACCATTACGAACATTTGTTTGTGTCTCCAGTGCACGCTCTAGAATAACTTCTCTCTGTTCACCACTGGCTAATCTACTGTTAACAGTAATACCAGGAATAAGACCTTCCTCTAGCTCCAAATTGGCAAGTAGGACACTACTCAGTGCCATGCCGGGTCTCACTTCTAGGTATGGTTTGGCACCCTTCTGAAGGGCATCTGCACGCGTACCAACAATCTTGGCAGCCTGGTATCTGTCTAAGAATACTCTGGTTGGTGCTGGGAGTTGAATACCCTTCACTCTGGCAAGTGCCACCTCTAGCTTAACTGCATCCAGAATGGATTGTATATTTGCAAACCTGGCCTTACCACCAACATTCATAACTCTGTCTCCACTCAATCCATCACCACCATATCGGAATTGAATAATCGATCCATCTCCATTGGTAACAGAACCATTTACTTGAGATACGAAAGGAATTTGGAACATAATGAGCTTCCTCTGCATATATCCAGTCTCTCCAGTCTTCACAGCAATGTCGTAGGCAGCTTGGTGAGTTGCCATACCCTGGAAGATAAGTGCTGAAGGTCTTTGACCACGTTCATAACTAGTAAGACAGGCACCACGTGCTTCTGGATTGGGATCATCCTCTGCAAAATGTGTATCTGCTCTTCTTCTATCTGAGAGTGTAAGTGCTGGTCTTTCTTGTCCAATTGTAATCTGGCCGACAACAGCAAACATTTGCGTTGAGTTTGTTGCACTACCCTTGCTGCCTGCTATTTCCATTTTGATAATGGTATTTCTCTGTGGATTAATGTGTCGTTTGGTGACACCAGACATTTGGTCTATGAGATTGTTAGTTCCTCTTAATATATTTGCCTCTAGGTGAGCAGCCAAAGCGCCAGTAGTGCCCTTTGCAGACCGTTGTATGCGCATTAGTTGTTGAATGAGGTCCTGTAATACTCTCTCAATATCTTCGCGTGCTTCCAATGATGTTGACAAATCCTTCCTTCCCAGAGTAAATCCATAGCTCTCCATCCAATGGTGACACATTCTCCTAGCATCAGAGAGGAATTTCACGGCTTCTCGGGCACCATATCTCAAGACTAGTTCGTGATGAATACTACTTTGTCCAGTATTGAGAGTTGCGGCTGATAGAGTTCCTCTTATCAAAACTCCACTCCTAATCTCCAGGGGTGTTTTGTCTGGACTTCTACCAGTGTAGACGAATGTAGGAGGAAAGAGAATACTGAATAGACCTCTGCCACTATAAGGATTGATGCCAAAGCGCGTACATCTCTCTATAAGAGACTGGATATTATCCTCTCTCTTGGCTACCACAACACAATTCTCCCACAATGCCCTGCTCATATTTGCTTCAATATCCACTACTCTGGTAGTAACTTTGGGTCTAGGAATCTCAATACCGCCAATCACAACCTTTTGCGTCTCTGTGGTAACAATTTTGATTGTTGATGTTAGAAGAGAGGCACTAACGAGTGCATCTTGTATCAAACCATACAGAGGTCTGCCACCTTGCACAGATAATACATTGAAACCAAAGGCCATTAGCTTGACAGCCTCTGCTTGCTCATCAACACCTTGTGGAACATGTACATTCATCTCATCTCCATCATTGTCTGCATTGAATTGCTGATTGCTACCATCTGCGACGCGAATTGCCTTTCCAGGTACCCTTCTAATACGCATGACACTAGTAGAATATTGCCACAACAATGGTTGTCTGCTAAATGTAACAAAATCGCCATCCACTAAACTCCTCTCTACAACGTCGCCAACCGCTATCTTGTCTATGCATGTAGAGATGTTTTGCATGCGTCTTTCCTCATCTTCCTTCAATTCTCTGTCTCTAGCAAACAAATCATCCAACACTTCTTGTGAATCAAAGCCCAACACTTCCAATAGTTGTTGGTTTGTTGGATCTGTCCCTTCATTCTCTGCAATAATTTCATTAATTGCTGTCCTCAAACTCTGTACGTCAATAGGAATAGCAAGATGTACACCAGTATCTACGCAAGTATCACCTCCACGATGAGAACCACCTTTGATGCTCTTAACACGACCTTGTTCCCATAGAATCTTGACATCATCAATGTTGTAAGCAGTTACAACCATTGGCTGCACTAATTTGTCTGCAATTTCGTTTGGTACTCCAATTTCATCCATATCAAGATCTGCATCACTAACAATGACTGTTCTGCCAGTATTATTGCTCCTACCAGCAAAGATTTCTTGTCTGAAGACTCCTTCCTTGCCATCGATATGTTCTGAAACACCTTTGTAGCCTTTGGTTGCTCCTTCTGCTCTACAAGCATTGTCTTTGTTGTTGTAGAATGCCTTGACTAGCATACACAAATCTGTGTACAAAGCAGAGATTTTCTGATCTTCTTTGTAGAATGGATCGTAGGCATCTTCCCATAATTCTCCTCTGTAGGAAGTACCAAGTTCATCACGAAGTTGTTTACACTTTGCCACTATTTTGGAGTAGATTTGTGTCAAATCACTGTGTACAGGACCTGCACTGCCTTCAGTTGTTGTAGGTGGACGAAACACGTTAGGAAGTACCAAAAGAGAATTCATAAAGAACTGTTCAATACGGTAATGTCCTGGACGATATTGACCTAGAGAACCAAGTCCTAGCTTCTCCAAATAAGCACTTGTAGTCTCTGTTGCTATCCATTTGAGCATTTTTGCTGGGTTAATTACCATATCATCCCTTAGTTTGTATTTGACAACAAGACGGAATGGATGATGACCAATTCTTGCTTCTCTTTCTGTGTAATATGCCCACACACCTTGCTCAGCATGTAAATTGCCATGATATCTACACACTCGCGCCGGATTTCCAACATTCCTCTTCCATCTTCTGCTAAAATCCAAATTGGCATTAGCATCTAATGTTGTGTCACTAACAAGGGGACCCATACACATCTTCATCTTGCCTGGCCTACTGGGATCTTCAATCATGTTATTGCAGAAACCACTCAATATTTGTATTAAAACCTTTCCCAAATCAGGATGGATGACTGGCAATGGTAGCTCTATTCTTCCAAAGTGTCCTGGACAAAAAGCAAGTGTTTGGTTGCATGTTTTACATCTTTCTCCTTGAGTAATCGGACCCATGCGCCTATCATAGAGAGTGTTTGTGTCATTGATCTTGTGTGTAGTACCAAGTTGACTATTAGTGATTACTCTATCACCAGAATACTTGGCAATCTCATCTCTGCTCAAGAGACGGAAATTAATGCGATTAACACGCAAGACAGGGAGACCATACCTTGGGTTGCCAGTTGTCATGGCAGATTGGGTGTGCTTTACCCCACGTTTCTCTCATGCAGCTGACATGGACCGTGGCTCATATTGTTTCTATTCCAAACACGTACAAGAGATGGAGAGTTCCTGCAGCTTGTGTAACTCTCATCTTATTGGATTTTATACAGCGGTGTATTTGTTCTTCTTGTGGGTGGTAGCAAAAGCCATAGAATATTGTATTAGAGGTAACAAATCCACAAAGAAGACTGAGGCATTAACACCTAACGCTACACCAACAAACACACAATTATTGAGCAACCATCCAACTACTAATGTTGCTGCATCAATACCAAATGGTGTGTTGTCTCTTCGTCCAACAGCAGAACAAACAGAGGATGTCAAGCAGTTATTCACATCCCTTATTGGCCAAGCACTGAATGGTGTTCAACAACCATCTATACAACAACCACCAGCACCATTACCAACCACTCATACAACAACCCAAGAACTCACCATTGCAGAGAAGATGAGAAGAGAACGCCTGGAAAAACGCAAGAACAAAGCTATTCCAGACTCGCCTGTTGAGGAAGAAGCACCAACAGAAGATACAAGAGTAGCCATTGTCTTTGCTACGGATGAAGAGATATTAGAAGAGATACTAGAACAGGTACCAGAAGAGGAAGAACAGCTACAAATTGCCGAAGATGTACAAGTTGTTGAAGAAGAGCAACCACAAGCTGTTGAAGAGGAACAAGCTATTGAACAGGTTACCACAGTCAAGGCAGCCAAGAAAAAGCGTACAGCTGCCATGAAAGTAGCAACATACCAAGAATAGTCTAATAACAGAGCTACCAATTATAGTAGCTCTGATCAACCATTATTCCTTCAAAGGTTTGATATATTTGCCTCTGCTCTGGCACAACTTGGTAATCGCCATTTCTGCTTCTTTCTTGGTATCAAAGAGTAGTAGTTTGGTAGCATAACAACCGAAAGAAATGTATTCGTTGAGAACATCTCTACTTTTGACTTCTCTGCTATTCTTCCTGAGAATGTAGTATCTCCTAATACTTGTTTTGAGTGGAGAATCTTGTGGTAATGTCTGTAATCTGTCTTCTTCTATGCTATCGAGTGACACGAGAGGCTTTTCTAGAGTGTCTGTTACGATTGCTATGAATGGATTGATTATGAACCTTCTTGGTAACAAATCAGAGAACAAACCCTGTCCATTTGGAATATCTATTACTTGTAGCGGTAGGGAATCGTCATACACGCAAACAGCACGATGTGTATCAACATAATCAGCGAAATGTTCTCTATCTATGGTTGGTTGTAACATTGCAAGTGCTTCATTGGCTTTTGTTGTACCCATCTTCTCTCTCATAGCATCTCTTATTTGATCCACAGGTGTATTAGCATGGAGTAGAAGAGTAATAGAAATAGCGTCTCCTATTTGATATGACTTGGACAATTCTGAGGTGAGAATGGAGAGTATTTCTGCATCTTTGAGTGTCTTAATTGTTACATCATGTACTTTGATAGCAGAGTGTGTTAGCCAAATTCTACCAACATCGTCTAGGAATGTAGTACCACTCATAGATACTCGTCTTTGGAATCTCGCAATATAACTAGAAACCTCTTCTCTAGTTGCATACACCTGTATATGTACATCTGGAGCATTTGTATTGGTTTTGACAAAGCGGAATATAGTGTCTTTATCCGCATTGGTAGTTGGTTTGAGAACGATGTCTGGCACTGGTGTAGATAGGCTATTCCAAGAGATTATAACAAGCGCAAAGTCGTTATAATACCTTAATCCTAGTTCTTTTAACCTTGTTTCTGCAGCTTTGACAGTCTCTGGTGTTTTCCTACATAATAATTCGCTGAGAACTGCATGTAGCTTCTTTCTTGGAGGAGCAATAGTGGCTGGGATAATAGCTATATCAGTAGCTGGATTAGTAGGATTAGTAGAATTAGTAGGACTAGTGGTCGGACTAGGAAGTGCTTCTGCCATCTTGGAATACTTTGACACGAATCACTGTGTCTCACAGCCCACATTCACACAAAGGGACTCAAGATGCGTATTATTACTCACATCATTATCATAGTGGTGGTTGTTGTTGTTACTATCATTGCTACCATTATTGTAATGCGTAGAAGTGGTAGATGTTCTAATAAGCAAACAACGAAGCAGTCTTGGCTGGATAATGTACTTCAACGTAGTAGTGCGGATGGGCACTCCGTTGATACTAACCAAGAAATAGTAACAGAAAAGCCAGGATTCCTAGACAGAATCAAATCATTATTCCAAGAAACTAGCAAACAATACAAACCAACAGAGAGAACACGAGGAGCTATTATTGAGTCGGAATTGCGTAGGAAGGCTACTCCTAGGAGACAAGTTGATAGTGTTGATGACATTGATAATGATGATATGTCTTCTACGTCATCACCAAGGAGGCAACCTACTATTATGAGAACCAAAAAGAAGAAAGGCGATCTTAGAGAAAGACAACACAAGCTTGTATATGAAGGGAGATGTCGCCAAATTATGGAGAAACTCTTCAACAAACAATTTGCGAAGATTAGACCGGCTTGGTTGCGTAATGAGAAGCGTGACAATAGAACGGGAACTGGTACTAATCACAAGCTGGAGCTGGATGGCTATTGTGAACAACTAGGAATTGCTTTCGAATACAATGGCAAACAGCATAGAGTGTACCCAAATACATGGCATGAGACTAAGAAGCAGTTTGATGATCAGCAGAAGAGGGATAGACTCAAGATTGTTAGATGTGAAGAAGAGAATATCAAACTTATTGTAATACCAGACAGAGAGATTGTACCCTATGACAAGTTGTATGAATATATTACAACCGAATTGGAACGCCTTGGAGTGGTCGAAATTGAAGACTAATATTAGTGACATGTCCAATTATTATGGACACGTCTAATAATTGCGTTATGGCATCCGTTGTGATAGTTAGCAAAAGTTTAGGAGGTTTGAATAGAGTCATAACCCTCTCTTTCATGGAATATTGGTCTACAAATGTTGCGTTTGTATGAGACGAATAAAATAATACCAACTAAGGCAGCAATGACTACAAAAGCACCTGCTACACCCGCCAGAGTCCTTCCTGTTGTGGAGGGCGGACAAGGGCTACTAATTACAACCAATGTCTCAATACCTCCGTTCCTTTCTGTTGCTTGTTGTGTACAGTCATCAGTGTGGGTCTGAACAGAAGAGAAGGTGCCGCTAATACTGCTTGCTTGTACTGCAGTTATGTTGCTAGTTTCTTGTCTCTCAGTAGCATTAGTAGTATTGGTGTTGGTAGTATTAATATATGAATCAATAGTTAAGACACCATCCAAATAAGCGGTTCCATTAACAGTAATTGTACCATTACCAAGTAGTATTAATGTGGCAGAATGGTGTTGGGTGTACGAGCCAATTATGGAGAGTGGATTGGTGAGTGTTAGAGTACTATTGTTGATAATGGCTTGAGTATTCCAAATGCCATTACTACAAACACTGGTTGGAGTTGGTGCGGAGTTGGGACATTGTTTTGTTGTGAGGAAACATCCTGCCTGTTCTGCTCTTACTGAGAAGTTGGGGATATAGCAAGGTGTACAACTAGTAGAGTTATCCATGCAGGGAGCAACATTGCAGAATGGAGTGCATTGTTGTCCATTTGCAAAGGGTCCAACATCGCACTCTTCTCCACCTAACATATCAACAATAAGGTCACCACACTCTGTGTTAAGGGCTACTGGAATAAGAGTGTTACTCATTGAAAAGCCAGTGAGAAGTTGTCCACTGGTAGCATCACCCCAACCTATTAGGACTTGTCTATAGACTAGATGTGGCGCAACAGTAGCATTTCCACCACGCATGGTACTACTCGTGAGTGGAAGATAGTTTGTCTTTTGTGATGTTGAACCAATAACAAATCCTATGCTATTAGAAAGTGTTGCATTGTGCATAGGAGGTGGCATTGTTCCATCTAGTAAGCCAATACCGAATGTTGTTGTACCTGTACCTAGCTGTCCGTACATGTTGTCTCCCCAACAAGCAGTAATATTTGGTAACATACCTACTACAACAGTATTAGAATAACCTGTTACGCAGGTGAACTCATAACCAGCTGACAATGTTCTAATAGTGAAGCCCACATTAACTTGCGGTGGAGGAAGGTATTGATAGTTGCTTCCTACACTCGGAATGCTTGGATAACCCAATTGTCCTCTGCTGTTGTAGCCAACACATGTCATATTCCCTGATTGGTACAAGAAACAAGTATGTCTAATACCGCCTTTGATGTCTATAATAGTGGTAGGTAGACCCTGCTGAATGACAGGGACAATTGGTTGTGTATTAGGCACTATTCCTACTAGATTATAAGGAGGATCAACTCTCCCAAAACCCAATTGTCCATATCTATTGTCTCCCCATGCTCTCACAGTGTTACTAGTAAGCAAAGCAAGAACATGATCATAACCACAAAACACTCTAGCTATGCCTGTTATGACAGTAGGAAGCGGAAAATCGCTCTGTTTTGTTCCTCTATTCCTACTGTCGCCAGTACAGAGCTGTCCTTTGGAATTATCTCCCCAACATTGCACAGGATAAGGAGTTGTACTACTCACACTACAAGCAAAGTCACTTCCAGCACATAATGACATACTAGGACCTTGCAAAATAACAACTGTGCCAGCTATTGGTATATTTGGAAGTGTTGTACCAGCACCAAGCTGTCCTTTGCTGTTATCTCCCCAACAAGAAACTACTCCAGATACAGTTCTTGCACAAGTATGATTTGCACCGCATTCTACATCAACATATGGGTCATTCTCATTGACTTGTGGCACTATTTGCAGAGGAAGATCGTATGGATGACTGCCTCTAGACACATAATCACCATAACCCAGCTGTCCGTAGGAATTATCGCCACCACATCGCATTTTTAGCATCTCATTGATTACACAAAAGTGCTGATAACCATTACATGCATCTATTATCGCAAGTGTTGGTATTGTTATCAACAGAATACATAGTAGAAGGGTAAGGTGCATGGTGTTGCTTTTATTTGACAAGAGTAATAGTACCTAGTATAAGTGTGGCACTTAGTGGTACTCCAGCCCAACATAACCAATATAGATATAGCCCATAAAGTGCCAGCAAATCCAAATCAGGCAAACATGTCTAATGTTACTGTTACTCCCACCAATCGCATTATTCTAGGAGTTGTAGGTGCTCTTATTCTCATAGCAGTAATTATCTTCATGATTGTGAGGAAGAGAGCAGGTAAGAAAATCGTACAAGGTTTCTTTGGCTTGATTATACTTGCTATTGTAATATTAGTGGGAGTATCATTGTTGCTTGCTGCCATTTTCAGCAAGTCTCCGCAATGATTTAGCGCAATGTGATGGATATGTACTATCCATCACTATAATACTCCACTAATAATACTCTAACCAATTAAGAGCAATATATTGGGTAGTAGTGAGTAGAATAAACATGGAGCATCCTAGTGAGACAAAACAACACTATGATGAATTCTTCCGTATCTGGTCTTATGGAAGGGAGAAATACACCATACAAGAACTCGCAAAGGATTGGGATGAGTATCAAATGAGACAAGGAGTTGTCACAAGTCCAACAATAGGCTCTAATATAAGTCCTAGAAGAAGAGTATCATCAAAGAAGAGCAAATCTCCTGAGAAGAGTCCACAGCTTAGCAAACAGCAAACCAGTCCAAAGAAGCGTAGTCCACCTGTTGAGGGAGTATGTTCTGTGCCAACAAGTAGAAATTACTTGAATGGTATTGATAGTGGTCTGAATATTGCATCTGAAGGGAAGGGAGATGTAATACTTGCCTTGTTGAGGAAGGATGGACTAGTCGGAAACATAGTAGAACTCAAATTCAGCGACAAATTCGAGTATGTCAAAATCCAGAGGACAATCTACACTATTAACAATGCCTATTCAGTACAAGGTAGAATAGATCCACAATTGCGAGGTGTTGTGTCTAATAATGATGCATTTGTTCTGCTAAATACGCATTTCAAACCTCTGCTAGAGAGTTATGCACCAACGGCAGCTACTAAGCCAAATAATAGGAGCATAGTTGCCAATGTTGATTGGGCGTTGCGTGTATATGCTGCTAGAGGATGTTCTATTGCCGCTGCTAGAGCTAGTGCTAGAAGAGACATTGTACAAGAGATGAGCTTCCTACTAGGAGAAGAAGAGGATACTATTCTGCAATTGTTGAAGACTCCAGAGCCACTGTTGACACCAGAGAAGCGTGCCAGAATGGAGTTGTATCTCCTTGTTAAGCGTGGTACTCAGGGAGAAGCTCATAGAGAAGTGGAAGATCCTATTGATGGGTTGAGATGGTTGTATGTTACTAAACTCAAGGGACATCTCTAACTATTCCTAATCAAGTTGTATACTAATTCAGAGCATTTCAAATAGATGCTCTGTTGTTACTATGAATCAAGGAAGTGGTTTGGTTAGTAATGAAGCGAAAATAAGTGTTGGATTCGCATTACTTCTATTCTTTACACCAGTGATTACTTGTAATGCACATAATACGCCACTAGCTGTCTTACATTCGCTCTTTACTGCAGAAATGTATGTTTTGAAGATGGGTTGTAATTCTGCAGTGTTGTTTGTCTCTTCTGCAGTGTATAGACCTCTTAATACTAACAATCTACGGAATGCTTGAATGCTGATTACCACCCGTACACCACCAATATGTAGGTGAAGGGTGTCCCATAGCAGTTTCATTGCCGCTTCATGTGTTGGAGGTCGAAAACAACATCCATTCTTCTTATCGCTACCAAATTTGGCAGTTACAATGTAGTAGTCGGATGTTTGTGACCTTTCTAGTGTAACACTTATACATTTGTCGGATTGTACAGCACAGAACACTTCTGTGCATAATACACCGCGTATAATATTATATACTGGACAGCGCGAAACAAGGTAGTGTATCACTTCTTCACCATATGGCATACAATGACCATATCCGCGTAGTAGTTGTGTGATCACTTGCTTCTGTGTCTTTGCACAGTTATTCGTCGAGAGCACTCTACGAATTCTTCCTAGTGTTTGGAGTGTTGTATGCGATAGAATTAGGCGTAGTACATCCGGTGGAATAGTAAGAAGAGACATTGGTTAATACTATAAAGTATTAGCGTAACTAATACATCAGATTGACTAGTTGTAGTATTAATACATAACAACAAACACAATAGTAAAGGCGTAATAAAGGCTTAGAAATGAGCGATTATTCCTGCAAATTAGCGGTGAATGGTACCAAGATATATTATCACCACAACAAGCGCATCGCCAAAGCAAAGATTCCAGTAGACATAATTACTGTATTAGAATGCGAAGAAGAGAAGGAGGTTAAGAAGAAGGCAGATAAGGGAAAGAAGCGATCTCCTCCTCGAATAGTAGAGCAAAGTGTTACTAGAAGTATGTCTCCACTGAAATCACCCGTCAAAAAGAGTAGTTCTCCTCCTAGAGTTCTACTACCGCCAACTATAGGCGAAAATTTGACGACGATGTCCAAATTAGAGAGGAGTGCTAACACGACTAGAAGAATGCGTGAGATTTCTAAGGGTATAATTCCTGTTATTGAGCGTCAAAATGTAGTGGAAATTACAGAAGTCGAGCCACCTCTCGAGACCCCACTCAGAACATGGGCTGTTCCACTTATGAAGAGTCCTCCTAGAAAGAAGGTTAGTGTAGGAGGAGAGAGGGCAAGATCACCACCAAACAAGCCAGAAATTGCAAAAGGTGGTCTTTCTAAGCACAAGTCAAGTCGTCCCAAAGACTACGATTGGTTGTTGTATTATTGGGATACACGTAACAGATTCCTGCCAGTTAAAAGGGAAGATATTGTCAAATTTGAGTTGGAATATGGTCAGAAGTATCCTTATGAAGACAGACAAGAAATTATGGATAGGCTAGTTACTATGCCATAGTAAACCCACTATTACACTCACTAATTTATGGCAGAATTGGATCCTAATGACGCGAGCAACTATCGTTGCATTTTGGCCAAGAATGGTGCACATCAGTACTACTTTGGAACAGAGAAGATGAAGAAGACTCTTATTCCTAAGAATATTCTAGCCAGTCTGTTGTGTGCTCAGAAGGGTGAAGCATTGGTGAGCGAGAGAGCACAAGCATTTGAGAAGTTAACCACTGGTTTGCCAGGATTGCAAAAGAAGGTGGGAAAATTAGAGAAGAAGCTAGAGGCTGCTGAAGCCAAGAAGAAGGGTGGTAAGGCATCTGAGAAGAGTACAATTGAAGAGGATGTTCAACCACCCATTCCCCCTCCAAGAGCCGTAAGAGCGGCTAGTCCGAAGAAAGGTCCAACTCCGCCTCCTAGACAACCCAAGAAGAGTCCAAGTAAGAAGAGTCCAGGTAAGAAGAGTCCTTCAAAGAAGAAGAGCCCAAGCAAGAAGGAGAGACCAACGCTACTAGATCTCAAAGACAATGTGGCATGGCTTAGGTTTGTTTCTGAGCGACTTCTATCAAATCTATCAGGAGCAGACAAACAATTGTTGATCACCGAATTTCTGACTAGCGGTGCTATCTAAACATGCTAGAACCTTCGCCAAGAGATGGTGTACTTACCACGGTGCATTCGCCGCGTGGTAGTTACGAAATTGATAAGGAAATTGCCGTTGGAGCACATAGTACAGTCTTCTTAGCAAAATCACTAACTACTATGTCTACTATGTCAATAAGTAATAAGCAAGTTGATATATCAACATCAGCACCAAACATAGTAGCACTTAAGAGATTAGACAAAAGGAAGATGAAAGAAGATACATATGCTATGTGTTCCAAAGAAGTGGAATACTTGGCACGTCTAAAACATCCTGGTATTGTTTTATTGCATGAATCATTTATTGATGGTCCCTATTTGTGTATTGTACTAGACTATTACGTTGGTGGAGACCTACTAACATTAGTGAATAGTGGAGGGTCTATTGTGGAACGCCGAGCAAAGCATTACACAAAACAGCTAGCAATGGCTCTCAAATATGCGCACAACAGTGGTGTAGTTCATCGTGACATAAAGTTAGAGAATATCCTACTTGACGAGTCGCATGAAACTGTTGTTTTGTGTGATTGGGGATTCGCAACAACTTACAGAGAAGGAAGAAGACAAAAAGGTGCAGTGGGTTCTCCACATTATGCTTCGCCAGAAGTTCATCGAGGTGTTGCATATGAAGGTCCTGAAGTAGATTCTTGGTCTCTTGGAGTTGTTATTTATGCTATTACCACGGGCAGTTTACCCTGGAGATTTCCAGGTATGTTGTCCAGAGAAACGCCACTATCAAGTCAGAAAGAATTAATACTCCATGCAAGCTATTGTACTCCATCAGGTATGAACAAAGACTTGGTTGATTTGATTGCTAATCTTCTTACACTTAACCAGCTTGCTAGATTCACCATGCAACAAATTCTTGAACATGCATGGGTACAAGAAGCATATATGCATTAGTCTAGTTGCTATTACAAACACGCACCATTGAGTACGAGCTATTATGTTCGTACTCTGTACTACTCTACTCTCTATTCTCTATTCAATAGTAGGTTTCTTAACAGGCTTCTTTCTTGGCTTCTTAGCAGGAATAGGGAGTGGATTGGCGATGGCTTCCTCAACTTGTTTCTGTGCTTTGCTTTGTTTTGGTTTAGGTGCCTTTCTAGTACGTTGACTATCCAAATATGCCTTATATTCTAACCAAGCAACATGGAAATCATGTAATTCCTTGCCTGGGTTGTTCAGAGCATACCAAGTATTGAATTGTGCCCATGTTTCGACATCTTTTGGCGGTTGTTGGGTAGGAGTAGATAGTTGTTGAGTAGGAATGGGCGGTTGTTCTGCCATGTTTTATATTTGTATGATTAACCTTAGTCCAAATCTGATTCTTGTTATCAGTCAGCATTACTGTCAATAACGTCATTAGGAAACAAGGAATATGTGCGAGAGAAGAGAACCTACTGTTGTGCAAATCAAGAGAAGTGGAGACAGAATAGTACAGAATTGTACTTGTTATGTTGGAAGAAGATGGACAATGGGAGGTTGGAATCTTCCACATAGTAAGTGGGCTAACCCATTTGCTATTAAGAAGCCTTCCACTACGCTTATTAGCGAGTGGAATGCATTAAATCGTGCTCAAAAGATACTTAAGAAGAAGGAGTATGAAATGAATGAGAGGCAGAGAGTATTACAAGAGTATGAACAATATCTTAGGAAGAATAAGATGCTCATAGACACTCTTCCAGAGTTGACAGGACATACTCTTGGTTGCTTTTGTGTTGACAAAGTGAAGAGACCAACACCAGAGACCCTTATTTGTCATGCAGAAATACTCGTCAAGTTGTGGAGAGAGAACTACTCAATATAATACTATTCAATCAAAGGGAAGTTGTGGCGTAGTATCACGTAGAGTATTATCCTGTAGAGTAAGAGACTCAAGTATATCAAGTCGTTGTTCTATACGGTCCAATCGCATATCAATTTGCTTGAAATATTCTCCCATATTCAATACTGCTTGTGGTTGTGGCAGTGTTGAAGTAGGACACAGAGAGGATCTCTTATACAGATGTATATAGCAATATTGGTGGAAGACACGAGCAGCAATCATGTGTTTCTTGTGATAATATATCAATGTTGACGTCTTCTTAAGTATCCAATCTCTGGTTGTTGGGAAAGAAAGCTTGCTGCTTGGAGTCTGGAAGAAGTAGAACATTAGTGTATCATCCGCAGAAGACAGAAGAATGCTAACAGCGTCATCTATGGAAGCTACTACATGCCCACTATGGTTTGAGACAAATTCTAGTCTATCTTGCTTTGAAAGTGACCACAAAGCAGAAGAGAGAGCGTTAGTATCTCTGAACAGAGCACAAGGCCATGGAATGATGTACGACTCTATGTTATTCTCTTCGCTAGCTGGAGGTGGTTGCATAGTAGTGTAGTAATGGTAATGGTAATGGTAAGTACAAGTTTGAGGCTTGTATTTGTTGTAATAAGTTTGTCATCTTTGCTTAAGGTGACAATGATTAATCTCTGTTAGTATTATTAGTAACACACTATCTATAATAAGAATGGATAGTAAAACACTTATTGATGATTTGCGTCGTTGTGCAGGTGTACCATTATTCTCTCCCAAGGCTACACATATTGAGAGGATACTAGACTACTACAAGGGCAAGTTAGTTGGTCTAGAAGGATTAATATGTGCTGCCAAGACTACCACTGGAGAAGGAATGTGTACATTAGCAAGGCAACATGGACTACAAGCCAAATTCTATCCCGAGACTGTTGACAGTCAACTACTAGATGATTTCTACAAGACTGTCGGTGCACACGATGCTTCTCTAAACAAAGCAGCACACAATTTGCAGATGGATACACTTAGAAGAACAGTATTAGCATACGAAACTGCAAGTAGGTATGTAACAAGTGAGAGTGGTCTCGGAATATTGGATAGGACAAGATGGGGAAATTATGTGTTTGGCACTATCCATCACACATATAGGAACACAACACAGCAACAATTCGATGATTATCACGCTGGAATAATGGCAACTAGTGATCAGAGACTACATGAAATTGTCTATCTTGATGTGGATCCAATTGTTGCTCATCACAGAGTCATTGAAATGCGTAAGAAGCCAGAAGAAAAGACAATAACATTAGAATACATGCGTCATCTAGAACAAGGCTACTTTGTCCATCTTGTTGAACAGCTCAAAACAGCAAGGAATACGGAGTGTAATATCACTGTTGTTCGCAATGACGCATTTCGTACGCCGTTAGAAGTGTTCGAGACCGTAATGAACAGACCTGTACAAACCTATGATGTTTCATGGGTTGATCTGGAAGTATGCTTACAAGACCCTTACAAGGTTAGAGGCTTCTTCCACCGTATTAGCGACTATCATAGCAGAGGTCGATGCTAACCACTCTATTCTAATCTGCCATACATACTAGTTGTTATTAGACTATACATACTAGTTGTTATTAGGTTACAATGTATTAGACTACTATAATACTCTACAACTACATAGGTTGTAGAGGAACATAATGCCATTTGACTCTATTCTTGTGTAATAGTATATGAGAATATCAACCAACTATAACATAGATGGCAGTCGCAGTACCACAACCACCGCCAATTCCCATTCTTGATCAGCAGCAACTACAGCAACAAATACAACAATACATACCCAGAGCAGATGACATTGCTGCGGGCATTGCAGCATCGCTAGCAGGAAGAAGGCCAGATGACTTGGAGGAGACTAGCGACGATGAAGTGGCGTTTTATCAGAGGACAACCAAGACCAACATCAAGGATGATACACAAAGAAGGAATGAAGGTCTTGTACAACTCACCGACGAGTCGCCTAGATTTGTTCAAGAGTTGGATAGGATAACAGTACATCTGTATCCACATCAACTTGCCGATCTGCACGAATTGGTCAAGAGAGAAAAGGAGGGGATGTTAAAGTATGTTGTGGAGGGAAGAACCGTGATATTCAAGAGCAATATTACTGTGATTGGTAGCATGTGTGGTGCTGGTAAGACTCTGCTTGTGCTCGCGCTCATTTCACAGAAGCATCTGTTGTGTGGAGATACAGTTATTAGGAGTTTGTCTCTTGGCAGTGCTGGTGTTTTGTATGAAGAAGCTGCTCAGTGCAAGTACAATGATTGTACTCTACTAATTGTTAGCCAGAGACTGGTGAAGCACTGGTCTGTCGAAATTGAGGACAAAACGACTCTCAAGTATCTGGTGTACAAACCTGGTAAGCTTCTAACCTGGCAGGATGTTAGGGGAGTGGATATTGTCATCTGCGTGCCAAGCAGCTATGCTCTATGCAACCAAGTGCTGTGGAAACGCGTTGTGGTGGATGAAGCAGACACTACCAAGCTTGTTGGGAAGGATACATTGAAATACGGTCACATTCATCTAATCACGGCCTCCTATGAGGGTTTGGCAGCAAAGAGAACTGGTTGGGTGAATGGCAGGTTGCTAAAGGAGTTTGTAGATTACAAGCCACAAAAGCTATCCAATGGCCAAACAACGCAGGGTAGGAAGGCGTCTCGCTTCCCATTCCTCAACAAGCTGGTGGTGTCTTGCGAGGAGACATTCATCAAGGCAAGCACTCAAATACCAGACTATATTGAAGAGGTAGTATTATGTACAACTCCTGGGCTCGTGAAAGCTAGCAGACAATTCATCAGTGATGAAGTCGCTGAGATGATTGCTTCTGGTGACATTGAGAAGGCAATTGTTGCACTTGGAGGCAGGGCTGGTACAGGAGATACTGTGATGGACGCAATTAGGAGGAATACAGAGAAGGATATTCACAATGAGAGAGTACATTTGAACGCCATTCAGCAGCAACAGCTGGAAGAGAAGGACAAACAAGACAGAACCAAGAGGAGCATGGAGAGGCTTGTGAGTTTGGAGGAGAGACTTATAAATATCCAAACTAATATTAAGAGTGTTGCTACTGCAGAATGCGGAATTTGTTGTGATACTCTCCAAGCACCCACCATGCTCTTGTGTTGCCACAATACATTCTGTGGAAGATGCCTGTTGGAGTGGTTCAACAGATACCTACACAACAAATGCCCTATGTGCTCTGCCAAGGTAGATATGAAGAAGCAGGTGGTTACTATCACAGAGGAAGCTGTCCAGGATAATAGTATCCAAAAGGGCAAACCTCTGAAGAAAACAGAGTGTCTCATCAAAATATGTAGAGGAAAGCAACGTGTGCTTGTATTCGCTAGTCATGCAGGTGCATTGGAGATTATTGAGAAGACACTTGGCGACAATGGTGTAAAGTGTGGTGTGTTTTATGGCACCAACATCAGCGAGACAACCAAATTCAAGGATGGGCGCACCAAAACACTCCTCTCTGATCCAAAGTCGACTGCTGGCATTGCCATGGTAGATGCCGATGTTCTTGTTCTTTACCATCGCATGGATCCTTCTCTGGAGAGACAAGCAATTGGAAGAAGCCAAAGAGTGGGCAGAACCAAGCCTTTGCGAGTTATTAGACTGTGCTATGAGTGTGAAATACCACGCAAAGTGTTGTAGTTGTATTAGTAGTTGTATTAGTAGTTGTATTAGTAGTTATTATAGTAGTACGCGTTATATTGTCGCGTACTAGAGCATATTCTTGTTATTAATCTACTATTGTGTTAAGAGCTAAGCAAGATGATAATGAAGACTACCTTTCAATCCATTCACAGTTGTATCCAACGGCTTAATAGTGTCAAAAGCATCAGAAATACGCTTTTGTGCTTGCTCTGCTATTAGTTGTGTGGAGAAGATACCTATGAATATAACGGCATTGTTCTCAATGTCAAACTTTACCTGTCCAATGTTGTTGATTCTTCCTGACAATTTGGCAGTGTATACGCCAAATACTGGTGCCAGGACTTGATCCTTGCTCTTAGACAGACGCATACGCTCCTCTTTGTATGGTTGGAACTTGCTACTGCCTTGAATAGTAATGTAGAGAGGAAATATCGATTGTAATTGGAATCTGCTGTCCTGCTTAGTAATGAAGTGAGCAGGTTGTGTCAACTCTTCTATTTCTTCCACTTCTGGTACTTCTGGCTGCTCTTCTACTATTTCCGGTTGTTCCTCTGGTACTTCTGCCTCTGCAGTAGGTTGTTCCTCAACTACAAGACTCAATCTAGCATCCATGGCTGGGAGTTGTGTAGCATTTTTGTACCTATCCTCAACAGCATCCGGGTAATGTGGTAGTTGTAGAATTTCGCCAGTCTCTTCTTCCTTGATTTGGGGAGACCAGCGCTTGTTGGCGTCAATACGAGAATTGATTATGAGTTCTTCTAGACGTTGGCGCGGATTGGAACTTCTAGCAAGTACATAACTGCTACGATGCCTGTGATTGTATAGAGGCTCCATTCCATCTCTTGGTATCTGTACTAAGTTACCATCTGCAAAATAGAATCTAAATGCATTTTCTCTTGCACGTGGCAGTTCTGAGAGATGTTTTGGGAGTTCAAGATCCTTGTAGACTAGTTTGGCAGCTTGTTGTGCCATGTTTATCTACTATAGAATACCTCCTAATAACAGCAACAACAGTAACAGCAATGCGTTTTAGGCAGTTGTTCATAGTTGATGCGTGTGTATAGTCAGACCTGGCTTGGTCGCTGGGCTATTCGGCCATGTTATGCTGGACTAGGCCTTGGTCTTACTAGCGTCAAAGTCATTGGTGTACTTCTTAGTATATCAGGGGTGAGTGTCTGTTCAGATTATTAGTAGTAATACTAGTAGAATACTAGTAGAAGTAATGGCTAGTAGAAGAGAACGCTCGTCTCGTGAAGTACGGCGCAAAGATGATGGTGATAAGCCAAAAGACAAGGGTAATGACAAGGATAAGAGTAAGGATGGTGGAGAAAAGAAGGGCGGAATTGGTAGTTATGCCATTCCAGCTGGTTTAGGTGCTGTTGGTGCGTTGGCTGTTGGTGGAATTGGCTTCTTCTTCATTTGGAAGAAGATACAGGATCTACACACCAAAATTGAGCCACTTGCGAGAGACAATGTTGATTTGGCACAGTATGTATCACTAATGGAAACTACATACAGCAATGCGATTAATCAGCAGACTAGTACAATAAGAGATTTGCATGCTGCTGTTCAAGAACTCAAAACAAATATGCAAACTTTTGCTCAATCTAATACAGAGCTAACTCAGAAGCTAGAGGTTGCTGAAGGAAGAATAGAGATGTTACAACGACATACTAACACGCTTACAACTAGTCACAACAATTTGGCCACTGGTGTGAAGGCCAAAGTGGTTGATTTGGAAGCAGGTGTGAGACAGTGTAATGTTCCTCGTGTTTCTGGTAAGACTAACACTAATAATAGTGATACAAGAAGCAGTCGTAGCACTAAGAAACAGGTTGAAAGACAAGTGGAAAGATCTGTAGAAGTAGACAGTGATGTTCCACAAAGCGATGAAGAGGAACAACAAAAGCCTGCACCTGCTAAGAAGCAACCAAAGCAAAGAAGTAGGGTAGAAACTGCCAAGAGACCTACCAAAGTTGCTCCAGATGATAGTGGTCAATCTCCGGCTAGAGAATCACCTACATCCTCTAGACAGCCTCTGAGAAGGGAAGTTGATGATCCTGGATTTGCTCCACAATCCAAACAACACAAAACAAGCGGAAAGGTCATGAATATAAAAGCACCAAGAAGACAGCAACAAGAACAGGAACAGGAACAGGAACAGGAACAAGAACAACCTAGGAGACCAAGGAAAGCGGTCGAGATTGATAGCGATGTACCAGCAGAGGATGAAGAACTTCCAAAGCCAGCAGCAACAAAGCGACGTCAACCGCGCCAGGAGTCAGAACAAGATGAAGACAATGACGATAGACAACCTAGGAATGTTCGCCTTGGTGATATTGTTAGACAAATGCAAGAAGAAGCCAAGGATGATGATGCATAATATCGCGACGCAATGCTTACGCCACTACTCATAATACAGGAGACACACAAATGTCTCCTGCTTGTTATATTGTATGCTTAGCTAAGACGCACCACTTCATAGCCATATTTGCCCTTCTCATTGTATGTTACTTCAACATACCAGCGACTGCCACCATTGGCAGCAATCGTGTTGTGAGAATCTAGAATAACACCCTTCTCATCTGTTGTGAGCGTAATAATATGCCCAGAATCATTGCGGATATCAAATTCCATAGATTTGCCGACATTTCCTGGTAGTGCAATTTCTTCGATGTTGGGAAGACGATAGGTGCGATTACAAGAGAGATTCTCTGGAACAAACCCAATACCGCCCAGGACAAGTCCAGCGGGAAGTAGGTCAGAACTTGGCTCCAAGTAGAATTTGGTTCGCTTGACTTGTCTTACAAGAACACGCAACTGTGCATATCGTTGTTGCAATTGTCTAAGATCAGAAGTGAGTTGTAGATTGCCTCTAATGAGCTGTCCTGGCTCGTCAAGTGGTTGAGGAATGTCTTCTGCCATTGTTTGGTTTGCTAGTATACTACTAACTCTGCTATGTTGACACAGCCTTTAGGAAGATGTGCTTTTGCTATACTAGTACCAATACTAACTATAGATATTGGTATGTTTGTTAGCATACTGTGGTTGGGCTGAGACAGCAACCAAAGGACATAAACGCCTACCCACTCGATGAGTACAAGCACGCGTGGCACAAGACCTAGTAAGGCACAAAATGGGGCACAGAATAAGAAAGCTGTTGTAGAAGAGGAAGAAGAATGTCATGGTGATGTTTGTGTTGTTGAGAAGCCAACCAAGGCTACTAGGACAACCGGCAAGACTACCAACAAGGCAACTACTGAGAAGACTATTGAGAAGCCTATCACTGAGAAGGTTGTTACAGAGGAAGAACCCAAGACCACAACAAGCAAGGGTCTTGTTAAGACAATAAGCAAGAATTCTAGGACATCAAAGGTAGTAGAATCACCACCTCCTCCACCGCTTCCATCTTCTCCTCCTCCGGAAGAGCAAGAAGCACCACCGGAGCTAGAAGAAGAGGAACATGCTCCAACAATTGGTAAGAAGGTTGACAAGGCCACGGGTAAGATTGAAGCAAATGTGCAGATAGATGATGACGAGGAGCCAGAAGAGGAGAAGAAATCGCCAATTCTCTTTGAGTTGTTCACAGAAGAAGGCAAAGCGATGAAGACGCTACTAGACATGGCGTTTTGGTTGATGCCATCAGATCTGCATTTCATTTGGACTCCAGAAGGAGTATTCTACAGTGACAGTGACAAGGGAGGACAACTTATTATGCAGTTCCAATTGTATGCAGACAAGCTAGGAAGGTACAAACCACCGTGGAAGTTGAAGGATGTTGATGATGCCATGATTATTAGCACCGGAAGCAAGGATATGTTGAACAATACCAAAGCATGTATTAAGGACACTACTCTCGCCATGATCGTTAGAAAGGATGATGTCCGTCGACTTCGCATGGAGGTTGGTTCAAAGAACTCATCTCCGATTGTTAATCATGCAAGGATTGGTGGGGATGCTGCTTATCGTCCTGTTGATGTACCAATGTACCCAGAAGGTTTGCGTGCCAGTATCAAGGTCAAGGGGAAAGAATTCAATGACAAATGGAAGGGATTGTCTCCTTTTGGTACAACTGCCGAAATTGTTGCACAAAAGAATGCACTGATGTCGAATGCTGGTGCTTCTGATGGTAATAGTAGCGCTGTTCCATTTGGAATATGGAATGATAAGACACCAGAGATTTTCCGTGGAACATTTAGCACTGCAATGTTGGGACATATTGCCAAGGCAGGAACAATTAGCGCCCAAGTCCTGATCTATGTTGTTCCCAACAAGCCACTAAAGATTGTTGCAGATATTGGATCGCTTGGAATGGTAATGTACCACTTGTATGCTGCCAAAACACAATGAGTTTATACTATTACTATTACTATTACTATTATTAGCACCTACAATTGGGTGCTGGTATTATTGTTGTCAACAGCTATGTAAGACTCTATGTAGTAGATGTATTAGTGTGTTGTATACCATCTAGATAGTCCTCCAGTCTATGCTAACCACAAACTGACTTTGTAGTCTACTACACAGTCATAATAAGCAACCTACATTACTAGTGCTACATTAGTATGCAGACTACTTCGCTAGTCATAGTTACAGGCGCTCGCACTCTCAGCACTGCTATTGGATGCCATCTGGCGCAAGGAGATGTGGACACTCCTCCAGAGCTGTTGCCCGAGTTTATCAACCATCCCATCCAGCGGTACCATCATCCTGATCCGCTTCAATCCATGTACATGTCTTACGATCATCCTAGCGACGAGTACCACACTAAACAAGCGGATGTACTTGTAGAACGTATTCGTGCGCGTACGCAGCACCAGGTTATACACCTCGTGGCTGGATGGGTGACTGTGGAAGACCTTCAAAGATTGAAGGTTGCTGGTGCTACCCTGTGTATGGTTGTGAGGGAGCCTGCCAAGCCGATGGCGTCATTGGAGACACTTCCCACAAATCCCAAGGCTGGTAGTATGGAAGAAGTGAAGCGTCGCTTTGTCGAATACACTTGGGAGAACCTTCTGGCCTTTGCGTGTGCTCGTGATAGCGATGGTAAGGGATTGTTTAGCTTCGTGATAGAGGCTGAGAAGTATTGTGCACTCGATAGTTATGGACAGGGCTATGCCAGCCTTGTGGGCGAGGTCTATCGTCACCAAGTCTTCCACAAGGCTGGATTACCATACCATGAGGGTGTAGGGATAACACGGCATCGAGATGAAGAGCTTGTGGAGAATTGCGGAGTAGTGAGCAAGTTCCCTGTCGCTACTACGCTCAAGCTCACCAATGCATGGAATGGTAAGGCCGCTACTACTCGCGTATTAGAGCCAGACATGCGTGTAGTAGATGAAGAGAAGCTAACAGTGTGGCAGAAGAGCTACTTGCCTCGTGCCCGATACATTTACAAGATGCTGTGTGCGATTGGTGGGCCATTGGATGGCTTTGTTCGTACATAGACTTCATCATATCCTTCCTACGTGTTCTATGTAGCACGTAGGAGCAATTGCGAGTGTTATGACATATGACTGTTGATCATCTTCTTAGACTAGTAGGAAGCGTAGAACCAGAGATTGAGACCATGAAGAGGCATGGTAATGCTTGTCCATCAGAGGCTAACAGACTAGTGATCATTAAGAAGGCTGGGGCTGCTTGGATATTTGCACATACTCTTACTGCCAACTCTGATCAAAAGTGCGCGATTAGGGCAAGTACACATTGTTGATTACTTACTACTAGGTGATAGTTGTAGACTGATTCTCCAGACCTGTTATAAGGTCTAGAGTCAACGCTTTCTAACAATAGACTGCTTAACAGTAACACAAGACATGACTCAACACACTGTAGTAGCCTTCTACTCGCACGATCCAACCAAGTACCCAGCAAACAAGCAGCACCTCCACTGCCTATCCAACTTTAGTCCGCATCCTGTCACTATTGATGGGAAGCTGTACCTCACATCTGAGCACAGATTCCAAAGTATCAAGTCACCAGACCTACAACGACGTGAGGAGATTCGTCTTGCACCTACTCCAGCAGCCGCAGCTGCAATGGGAAGGGACAGGGCTCATCCGATGCGAGATGATTGGGATCAAGTCAAAGAGGCAGTTATGAAGGAGGTTCTTATGGCCAAGTTCACACGCAACAAGATATGCATGGATGCACTACTGCGCACTGGCAATGCGTATCTCGAGGAGAGGACCAAGAATGATTCTTTCTGGGGTAGCGGGAGTGATATGCCTGATGGCACGGGCAAGAACAGACTCGGCTACCTTCTAATGGAAGTCCGCAGCCTCATTATGAGCATGAATAGCGCTAGCAACGCGCCTTGGCAAACGTAGAGCTATTGTAATGGCTCAAGAATGCTCGTAGACTTCTGGGTCTACGAGATGGTTGTTTACGGAGTATGTTACGGGGTGGGGTACGTAAAGAGGGTCCAACTCCAATAATTTGTCGATGTGGGTATTGGTGGTAATGATGGTTGGTACATCAACTATTATGAGCTAAATGCTATGGGTTGGATATAAGTGGGTCTTAATAGGAGGTATAATATCCGCAAACACGAACGATGGGTGGCACATACAACGTGTAAACTGCCACCAACTCTGCTCAACCATGGCGACTGCTAAGCCTACCTTCCTCTTTTTCAAGATTTCGTGGTGCGGTCCCTGCAAGACGTTTGACATTGGAATACCAGAGAAGAATGTTCCTGCTCAGTGGCCCATCATGGAGGCGGACAAGGAACTCAATTCCATTGTCAACCTCAAGAGATATGAGTGGAACTCTATGCCAGAGAGAGGTGCTGTCAAGCCTCTTCCTAAGGAGTATCAACCACTAGTAACCTATGGACCATTCTTCTTCTTAGAAGCTGGTCGTGAAACAAGCGGCAAGCCAGTGGGAGTTATATTCCGTGGTAATGCGTCTGCACAAGCATTGAAGGAGTGGATAACTCAGACTCTTGCTACCAACGAGCTGTTTGCTCATTTCAAGGTGAAGAAGAGGAATGTAGTTCCAGCTGCTCTGAATCATCCTTCGCTGATGGGGAAGGCTCCTGCTTCTTCTTCCAAGTCTTCTCATCATTCTACAAAAGAGCAGCCCACTCAATCAACTAAGCAGACGTCGCAACAAGCACCTCAGAAGACAAGCCAACAACCAACCAAGTCGTCTTCGTCTTCTAGCACAGCTAAGCCTTCATCTCATTCTCATCATTCTTCTTCGCACCATTCTGGCAAGGATAGTACCAAGTCAAGCAAGCCTGCTCCAAGTTCCTCTGGTAGCACCAAGCTCAAGCCCTCAACCAGCTCGAGTTCTGCTGGACAAGACAAGCGTCTGCGTGCTATGAAGCCTGCCACTTTTGAGCAGCGTAGTGATGAGGGTGATAGCAGCAGTGAAGAGGAAGAGGAGCAGACCAAGCCCAAGCCAAGCCCACACAACGCTCCTGGCGGTACTCCTTCTTTCAGCTACAATCGTCCGGGAACTAAGGTGCGTCTTGCATTCAATGCTCCGTCTACCACTGATGTTGATCAGTAACAATACTACTACTAGACTGCTCTTAGACTGCTCTTAGGGGCAGTCTAGATATTTATTAGTGGATTAGGAAGATGTTTGGTTACTAATATACCAGCAAGGTTAGTGGTACACTAGTAAGTGTAGAATTAAATCATCTCATCAATATCTAGAATGTATAATACCCAAAGAATGCCACCAGTGAACAAAACAGCAACAATGAGATTGGAGAAGAAGCAATTCTTCTTAATTTTGAGCACTCTTCTAACAAACAACTCAAAAACATCTGCCCAAACCTTCACAATTAGCCAGGACACTACTACAATTGCAACAACTGCTAAGAGTCGCTTCTCTCTGCCCAACTTGGCAGCTTTTGCATCCTTGGGAGTTGGACTAATTACAGGACTAATAATTCCAACTCCTGGAAGGACACTGTCGATGGTAATTAGCTCCGGCTTGGTAGACATACGCCTTGTTATGTCCCTTTGCATCTGAGAAGTCTAGTCGTTGTGTCAACCACATCTCAACACACCACAAACCATGGCGTCTTCAACACTGGTTGATAGACTATTTTTTGTCTTACGTGATGTATTGGACAACCAAGAACAGCTACAACAACCTCCCCAGCATACCAACAATCAACCATCGGCACAGAAGAGACCAAATGCTCGTATCAAGCTATTAGATGACCCAAGAATGGAGCAATTCAATCTTAGTCGACATACAGAACCTATTCCCAGTTTTGTTATGATTGATCAGCAAGGAATTGAATATCCAGAGTCAATTTCTGACAGAGTATGCCAGTGGGATCACTATCTCATTGAGTGGAGACCATGCGGAATACCAACTAAGCGGTATACAGTTAAGAACAAGCCATATTTTGTCTGTGTTAGGTGGGTTTGCTCCTTAGAATGTGCAAAGAGCCTGTGGGAAAGAGACCTACAACAAGATGGCCAATTCTTACATACACTAAAATATCTCAAGGAGATGAATGAACTCACACTTGAACATTTGGGCTATCCAAATATACCATTGGAAAGTGCACAAGATCCCAATGTACTAAACTTGGTTGGTTCTGGTACAATGGATATTGATAGATTCCGTCAACCATGGCAGGACAAATATCGCAAAGAATACACATTTGTCATGGTCAAAGGTGTCGAAATGTATGCCAGATTTGCACCAGCATGATTATACTACTGAATAATAAGCTAGTATGTTATAAGTATGTGAGACCACCAATATTTAGTGGTCTCATTGTAATCTACTCTTCTCCAATATCTTCACCCTCAGCTTCAATCTGTTCAACACTTTCGCGTAGTTCCCTACCACACCAAGAAGCAATGATATCGGAAATATTATGGTCATCAAACTTCTCAGAGACAACCATGACTCTTGGAGCTATCAAAACACCATTTTCTGTTGGTGCTTCGATATATACAATGTAATCTTTGCCGACTTCATACCTGTAAGGTCTGTATGCATTGGTTGGCTCTCCAAGTTGCATGTATAGCTCTCCCCACTCTTCAACATTGATGAGGTCATCATCGGCATTACTTTTGACCACCATTCCTAGCTCTTTTTCTATTCTCTCCTCTATTTTGGGTAGGCGTGTACTTCTACTACCTCTCGCAGTTTTCATGGTTCTTCTTACCTTCCCAAGCTTGGCTCGTAGTCCCTTTGCTTTGCCTATCAATACTTTGCTGCTCAATCTCTCGTCTAAGAAATCTCTTACACTTAGCAGCGGATACAAATACCTAGCAGTTATTGGTAAGTGATCTACATTGCGAATGACTGGTCTCTTGGATATGTATACTGCTCTTGGAACATAGTCTTGAAATTCTATTGGTAAGTCATTAGGGCTAGTCATCGACGAGCGGTTGTGTAGCGTGGTTCTTCACAAAGTGATCTTATCGTCGCGTCAGTTAGCAGCAATAGCACAACCCACTCTCAAGACACTGAGCAGACTTTATTGCAGTGTATACATGGAGAGAGAATTGCAGAGACTTGAACACAGCACAGCATGCGATGTTCCAGCAGAATACATCATCTTTGACAAGCAACGCAATGTTATGATGAATGTTGTGCGGGAAGTAGAACTAGAATTGGGCAAAAAGGCATTTGTAACGATGCCTGCACGCGAGCAGATTAACCAGCTAGTCATGCAATTCACCGATGATAGCAGGTATGAGATTCTAACACTCTTTCCTATTATTGCTAGGTGGTTCAGAGGCAGAAAACAAGGAGATGATGGTCTAGAAGAAGCATTTGATGCAATTCAAGCACTAGGAGCATATGCGCATGATGCACGACTAGCTTCTGGCATGACGGCACGACAGTACGAAATTACCACCATTTCTCCCTACTTTGATGTGGCACAGATAGCTATAAGAGTTAGAGAGAATAGGGAGTATCTCTCGATTGCCAGAGCAGAATCGAGGCTCAGACAGGTGGTTATTAGTGATCGCGTGAGAGCAATCTCCTTTGATTTGGATACGAATGCTGCTAATAGTAATTTCACGATACCAGCACGACCAAATGAACTAGAATTCTTTGAGTCCTTGGTACTAGATATTGACCTTCCTTTTGTTGCATTGTTCTATTATCCTCCCAATTCTAGACAAAGGGAAGTCAAAACACGCATGCATGCAGCCAGCACGCAAAGAGATGTCACGTTGTGGTCTGATTTGGTTGCAGAGAAGCTTAGTAAGAAAGACAATGACTTTGAGAAGCACGCACTTGTTTTGGCACTTGTTAGGTATAGGAAAATACTACAAGATGAGCAGGAAAGAATCAATGCTAGACATGGCATCAACAGTACAGAACAAGAGATTGGTGATGAAGAACAGGCAATAAGAGAAGAGGCTGAAGAGGAGAATCTTCCTATTGCAAAAGTCTCACGACGTAGAGCAGCAGAAGCAGAAGAAGCATATGCCAAATTTACCTATGATGGACATTTGTTTAGCCTCAAAGTTCCTGATGATATTCTTGACAATAGGTCTAGGAAGGTCTTGGAACAGTTTGCATTTGGTAGAGTAGGTGCTGCTCCAAATACTCAACCAACTCTCGTGTCAATCAAGGCAGCTTTTGAGGTGTTTGATGTTGCTATTGGTGACAGACCAGCACTACTAATACACTGTATTGCAACAGATCCTTATCTTGGCGCCTTGTTCTATGTCAATGAAGCACAAATGAGCACTGGTGAGAAGCAGAGATTGTCAATGTATTATGATGCTGGTCAGAATAGGCGTGCAATGATTACCTTCTCTGCACTACAAGCTAGCAAGCCAGCAGATGCATTCAAGAAATCAGGAAGAGTAGTTGGATTCAACAACAGACGCTACTTTCGTGTCAATCTCAGCAAGGTTACTAGCCATGAAACAGCTGTAGAAGTTAGAGAGATGTTGTTGAAACTATTTACCATCTATTTGGAACGTGAAGATGCAATGATAGCAACATATAAGAAGTTCTTCAAAGCGGATTTGCAACCTCCTGAACACGATGAAGAGGAGCGTCCATTGTCTCTTCTAGACAGAGCCAAATTGGTCTCGGCCAAGTTCCGCGGCATGGGTAGATCACACCAAGCCAGGTCACAACCAGAACCCATTGCAACTTGGGAAGAATTACATCCTGATGAAGAGAGTGAACTCATCTACGGCAAGGAAAGAGTAGAGAAGAGAAGAATAGCAGCAGAACAAAGACTCAGGGAAGCAACTAGCAAGAAGACAGACAAAGGAGAGCCAGTAGATGTGTTGTTGTATGATGGTGTATTCTGGACTAGTCCTCACCCCAACCAACCCTATCTTGGTTTCAAGCAACTTCTAACAACACGGTTCATAAAACTACCCAGTTGTTTCTCCAAACCACGCGCAGAAGTTGCTGAGAGAGAACTGGTGCATCCTCACGAAGAATTGCCTGGTTTATTCCGCGTCAAAGATGAGAACAAACCACTCAAAATACAAGAGGATGAACCAAAGAAACCCAAGACTAGACCAAAGCCAATTACTACAATGAAGATTCTTGGTCCTGATGGCCTTGGTATACTCACTGGCTCAATGGGTGCTATTCTTAGCAGATACAATGTGCAAAGACTAGACCAAGTAGCGGGAGATAGAGTGTATTTGAGAATGGGAGTTCCTTTTACTGCAGATGCGCTCATTCATGCTGCCTGTGTTGCACTATACTTGGATACTAAGGGTGAATACAGGCTGCTAGATTACAAGGGAAGAGAGGAGTACGTTAAGAAGGTGAGGAAAGAGGAATTGGTCAAGTATGCAACCTGTTGTAGACAGGAATTGTATGACATGACAACAGAGGAGATTATTATGGAGATTAGTGGCAATGTCTGGCTGGATCCTAAAAAGTATTACAGAGCAGTTGAGGAATGGATGAGCGACAAAGAGAAGAGAAGAAGTGGAAAGACTAAGACATTCAAACTCTTCATCTTAGAGAGAACAGAGACACAAGGAATGATAGTTGCTGTTCCACGACATAAGCTGATGCATGTTAGGGACTATATTGGCGGTGAAGATGTTGTTTGTGTCTTGCTATTTGTACATAGAGGACAGGAATGTAACAATGCAGCACACGACCAAACAGAGCTAATCATCTCAGACATCAGAATAGCACGGACAAAAGCACCCAAGTTCACTTTTGAGTCTCCAGTATTGTACAAGAAACTCCTAGAGATGCTCAAAGGAAACACAGTGGTTAGGCGCATAGAACATGCAGAGGTACTAAATACACCAAACATCTCGTTAGTAAGTTCTCCCCATGATGTATTGAGTGTACAGCGTCTCTTTGCACCACTACAAGTAGTCGCACAACAAATTGATTCGTTTGGGAAGCTTCGTGCTGTTAGACTCGTTAGTGCTGTTAGTGCTGTTAGTGGTGATAGTGGAGATAGTGGAGTTGAGGATATCACAATAACAGTAACAACTGGGCCACTTGCTCCTATCTGTGTAAGAGAAGAGAATCTTATTATCGTTAGAAACAAATACGAAGACGTCATCTCTCTTTTGCAACAGTTGAGACAACTTGAGGGAGACATTGTTGGAAGTATGAAGACAAAGGAATACAGAGCTATACATGCCTATCTTGTTGGGTTGGTAGATCCAATTACGTGTCTAGTCTTCCCTGTTACTATAGAGAATGTAGAAATACCAGTCCAAGAAGTGCGAGGTGTTAGTTTCTACGATCCTCGCATCGAAGAGAGCGGAGTGTCTGAACTTAGTAAACTTCAGCAACTTAAGAGAGCTGTCACTAGAATATTACGCCATGTAGAACAAGCCTATGTGCGCTCCAGAGAAAACGACATCATGCCAAGTGGTGTAGACCTCATCAAACAAGTCTGTGTTGTTAGAGAGGGCTTTGAGTATGACAGACCAGCCATAGAAGAAAACAGAGCCATAATAGACAGTCAAGCAGCATACGACTGGTTAGTAAGATACACAGATGAATTCCTTGCAAGAGGACGTAGGCTACCACTTAATACATTAGCACCGCCGATAGTAGGAATAGGAAAATATGTACTGAATGTTCCCACTACCGACATGCTACAAGAATTGGAAGAGTATTTGTTGTATCATGAGCCAGTTCTTCGGGATTCATTCGACACTACTGCTCTCAACCAGACGGAACAACCCTACTTGTTTGTGATTGAAGATGAGCTATTCTGTATCCAAATGATAGACAGACATACAAGAGAAGGTACTAGAAAGACTACCAGAGATGTTGCTCTGAGTTGTGCATACAACTGGCAGGTCTTCAAGGTCAACACTGGCTTCAGAACACTTTTATCCAATGAGATGCAACTTGGTGAAGAAGAAGAGAGTGTTATTAAGCTTGGAGACACAATTCTGCCTGTTATTAATGTCGTTTCCAATGACGTATCAAGTACGCTGAGAGTTGTGAAGATATTGGAGATTGTTCCTGGCGACAGTTCTGATGCTCCTGTTGAGAAGGGTGTATTGTGGGGAGCGTTGCTTAGTTTTGGCAGAGTATAATTGGTAGCATCTTAGTAGCAGCATACACTAATAATAGTGTATACATTACACAATATGATTATTACTATCTAATATTCCTCAATAGTGTTCACAAACTACATTACAAACTACAATTGCATACTAAGAGGGAATGGCTTCAACTGTAGCAGAACCAGCAGACTACCACTTTTTGAAGTGGGTTTGGGAGCATTTCGAGGATTTTACCAAGTGTGAAGGTGGAATAGTATCAGAAGAGTACACCAGAGACACTGGTAGACCTTCTCCTTACGTATCTGAAGAGGAGGAGATGCTACTAGATCTCACAAACAAATACCAAGAGAGTTTGGACAAGAAGGAGATGCCAGAGCTTGTTAAGTATATAGCACACGAGACAGATGAAATCTCTCCAAACGAGGATGTACAAGAAGACATTCGCAACTGTATTAGCGATTACTACGGCTATGCTTACTCTCTGATAATGTCCAAGAAGAATGGTGAAAGGTACATGGCAAGAGAGAAAGACCATGATTGGGAAAAGAGAGTGGAATGGTGTGTTATGTGGTGGTATAACCTAGATGAAGATGATGAGGAAGAGACACTAGAAATTGGCACTACGTGTCCAAAGGTTATTCAAAGATTGAGGGAGACTCATTTGCAACTGTGTGCTATTGAACCAGCTAAGAAATACAAGATTGTGTCTGACGGTGAGGGTTATTATTATGAAGGTGGTGTAGTGTTGGATACAAATGAGTGGGATGAAGCAAGGGTCATCGAGTTGCTGGAAGAAAGGTTTGTAATTGGTGTCTTTGCATACAACACACAAGAAGAAGCTGAAGAAGCACAAAACAATCGTTGTGTGGAGAAGCCTTGGACACTTCTTGGTTCTTAGTAGTCCTATACAGTACATAGTACTTATACAGTGGTATAGTAGTGTAATAGTAGTATAAATATGTATAACTTCACCAAGAACCAATTGGTTCTTAGTGTTTCTTGATACTTCTACTATGTACTAAGAGTAGACCGCCTTCTTCACAAGCATACACCACCAATATACATTCATTGCTTGCATGTAGGCTACTGATGCAATTGCAAATAGATTCAAATATGGAGGTAATTCACTCATTATTTGTGGATAGCAATTTCTAACAACCTCTGGAATAGACCACACACGTGTCTCAAAGTATAAACCAATAAGTATTAAGCAACAAAACTTGTATAATACATCCAAAGATTGTGTTGGTAGATTATCGTAATCAGAAACTGGGCGATGTTTGTCTGCTTTCTTCTTCAACCACCAACATATATTCAGTGCCACTGTCGCTGTCTCTGTTCGTGCCATTCTCAGCGCCATTCCATAACCAATGTTGAAATACAAACAAATAATTAATCCAATAGACGATACAACATGGTGAGCAACAATTGCGCGCGGAGAATACCATAGGGCAACACAAATGGTGTCCGCAAGCAGATACGCAAGCATGACATGCACAACTGCCCAATCTACACCACTATTCAATGCTACTCCGTGTTGTCTAAGTGTATCAATACCAAATCCAACTGGAGTAGCATTAAATAGTGGTACAATAATACAATCTTTATCATACCAACCATTCCGTAACATATTCCATCCATACCAACCAACTGCACCAGCATGCAGTGTCGAAATTAGGTAGGAAACATTCAAGTAATCCTCTTTCTTGGGAGTAAATCTCCTAACAACAACATAGAAGCATACAATTGCTAGGAATATCTCTGTGAAGGGAGATGGATACTCCATTGGTAATACAAATGTTTGTTATTGATATTCAGCATCTTGGTATACTCAGTATTGTCAGTATTTATTCAATCCTCTCCTATTTGAGAGGATTGTTATTATTAAGCATACTAAGTGGATAATAACCAGTTGCGTAAGCATTGAGTCACACAGTGATTACTCGTCCTTGTCATCCTCATCCACCTCACCCTTTGGTTCATCAGAAACACCCTCCTTGGCAGACCTAACAAGGCTGTTGAGGTCGAATGTACCGTCCTGTGCACTCTGAGCAAATCCCTCCAATACTTGCTTCATCTCTGCGGAGCCTTCCAGCTCTTTGAAGACCTTGCTAATAATCTTGCCTGGATTAATCTCATTCGTATCTGGGTTAATAGCTTCTCTGTCTGCCATAATTCTCTCCTTAATTCCTGCAGACACATTACTAAGAGCAGATTCCGGAGCAATGCTCTTCTTACGCTCCGATGCAAGTTTCTCAAACAATTTTAGCTCGTCCTTGTCCTTGGTAAGCTTAGCAAAGATTGCCCACATATCATAATCCAATTGTACTGCATCCGACAGAAGAGATTCGTCATCTGATGCGTTCAAATGGTGGTAGAGATCACTAAGAGATAGCTGTGCCTTTGCATTTCCATTCTTATCAACAACACCATACTTGAGAAACACAACAGCATTCTCAGTAGGCTCCGCTTCTGTACCAGCATCCAACCATGTCAAATCTTCCTCCTTGAGTTTGTCTCTGTATGCTTCGTAGATTTGTGTAAGCATTTTGGTGTGTCCTTTTGCGAGTCTAGCACGTTCTGTCATTGGTTTGCGCATTAGAGCCATCAACAACTTCAAATACTCGCGAACAGGGCCAGGCTTCTTGGTGAAGCCAACTGCGTAACGATTTGCCAGCTTCAAAATAGTATGAAGATGACCAGCACATGCAGCATCGCTGTCTGGAGGAGCCAAGAGTGCTTCTGCCTTCTCAACAGCCTCTTCTTTCTGCTTCTTGTTGAGCATACCAGCTCCCATTTGTGACACTGCACTTGCGATAGCCTTCTTGCGAGTTTCTTCTATGATTGCTTCGTCATCTTCTTCCTCTTCACTGTCATCATCCTTCCCTCTGCTGCGACTGGTTGGAGCAGGAGGACGTTGAATAGTTTTGGGATTGCCTTTTAGTGCTTCTTCAACAGCTTTCTTCTGTTGTACCTTCTCCTTTGGTGATTCATTTCTACTATCATTTCTACTATCCTTGTCATTCCTGGTAGACTCTGCTTGTCTACTATCCTTCTTACTAGCTGTGCTATCTTTGCTAGTTTCACTAACCCTGCTAGTTTCACTAACCCTGCTGGTGGAGTTTGCGGAACTAGAGGAGTTGGTATCCCCATTCGTAGTGCTAGTAGATTTAGCACTCTTATTCTCGCTTCTAGAATCGCTAGTTTTGACTGCTTCGCTAACAGGCTTCTGTGGTTGCTTAGGCAATTGCTTGGGATCAGTAGGTTGCTTACTAGCTTGTGACTTACCTTTGGACGACATAGTAGGCAGCTGTTTCAAAGGTGTGACGTGGTGCCCACAGTCCACCTCAGGTTTGCCTAGTCTAGGAACAACTCAAAACGCGCACGCTACACAAAGGAGACTTGTGTTGGACTACGACATTAACAAGTGTGTGCATTAAAGTGTCTCGCAATAGACACAACCAATTAGTAATAGAATCTGGTTAAAATGGCAACTATGAAGGTGGTGAAGATACCAATTATACAGAGACAAGCAAAAACGACGGCAACCAACTTCACCAATGTCGGGACTCTAACAGCCAAGGCAATAGAGCTACCTGGCATTGAATCGAATAAGAATAGTAGTGGGCATAAGCGTATAGAAATCAAGCGCACTGGAGAAACAAATCTCCATGTTTTAGACAGAAGAGTAAGGAGAATGTTGGATGGGAATCCACAGAAACTAGAATTGTACAAGGCAGGAGTAAGAGCAGTAATGACTTCTTATTCTTTGCTGGTTCCTTACCGAGAAAGCGACATGGTTGAGTGTGGTACTAAGAAGACAAGTACAGATCAAGTACAATTATTGGTTAGTCGCTACATAGAAGTTGCACAGAAATTCACAGATTTCATCACAGAATCAACCAATACTAATATAGCGTTATGTCACAAATGTCATGAACAATTGGAAGATTGTGGCGATGTTATGTGGTGCAGTGTTTGCTTGGAAACTAGACAATCTCCTATGAAGTCGGATGTTGCACCTATTAATGAGACTAGTACAAGAACAACTAATGACAAACTCAATCACTTCAAACTCTTGCCTCAACTATTCCAAGGCACAGAAGATTATGATGTTAGTGAAGAGCATGTTGCCATCATTGAGGACTATTCTAAGCGCTATGAAATTAACCTAGACAGTGTGGATAAGAACACTTTAATTGGTATTCTTGATAGAACCACTCTGAGAGAAGAATTGGGAGATCATATTAACCTCTTACATCATGTATTAACAGGTACTGAGTTACCAAATATTAGTGACATTGAAGACAACATCGTTGCCAGACACCAGGAAGTATTAGCAACCTATAATACTATCAAGATTACTCTACCTAAACGTTATCCTCTCAAATCTTGGTATCTCTTTTACCAGTATTTGATAATGGAAGGTTACAAGATTGAGCAAAGAGACCTTCCAATCTCCAAACAGAAGGAATCTCTTGAGTGGCACAATGCTCTGATGAAGAAACTAGCTGTTGTATTGAAGGATAGAGGCAGCAAATTTAGATGGGAGCCAGTTGTTGTCACATAGTCTTACTTATTATAATTATATTAATATGTCTTTGATTTGCGGTTCATAATAGGAACCACAAATACTTAAACATGGAGAGACCTCCACCTCCTACTAACTGGAATGCATATCGCACTTGGCACGCAGCACATGTAAGACGTGGTGACACCATTGATGTTGTTAGCCGTGCTTACCGAGAATTATTGCAGCAGAATATACCAAGAAGGTCGCCAAGTCCTGTTCGTGGTGGTGCTGTTAGAAGTAGAAGTGTATCTCCTATTAGTGTTAGTAGTGGTGTTAGTAGTGATGAGAGTAGTACTAGTAGTAGCGAAGATGTGCCAGTAGCTCAATCACCATCAAGATTGTTACCTCCAAGACTATCATCAAGAAGAAGGGGATCTCCTACTGTTAGAGGTAGTAGAGGTAGTAGAGGTAGTAGAGGACGGGGAAGAGGCGGTAGAATAGCAACACCGCAAAGATCGCCACCAACAACGAGTGGCAAGCTGGGATTGTTGCCTAGAGATGTGCTCAATATCATACTAAGAGAACCTGGAGTAGCCAAATCTGTGACTGGATTGAGTAGTGCATTGCATGCAGCTGCTCTGCCAATAGAAATTGAGAAGCATTGTGCTAGACACATTACAGAGGCTGAATGGGATAGGTTTGTTGGTAAGCATAGAGATGTAGTACACAATACTGTCATTATTGAGCAACGCTCAGTTACCGGCATGGTTGCGAGTGAAACTGCTGCTCCGTTAAGAATAATAATGAGTGCATACGATTCTCCACGCATGCCAATTATCAAGAAGAAGAGGAGAGCATTTTTTGCATACAGAGGATATATTAGAGCCTTCTTCAGAGAGGTAAGAGAGCCAGGACGGCGTGTCTTCAATTGGCATACTCTCGTTAGTATGCTTAGTAGGAGACAAGAATGTCAGCAGACAATTCAATTGGACCCAATAGTATCATATTCAATCAAAGAAGCAAGAATAACAGTGAGAGAACAACTGGACCTCATTCTTAGACCATTCAATGCCAGTATATTAGTAGGACATTTGTTGGAACTCGGATCTTTGCTGGAACCGCTTCGAGATATCCAAGGCAAAACTACTCAAGTCAAACTACTTTACGAGTACCTCCCAGGAGAAGACATTCCTCTCCAACAAGTGGATTGGATACTTATGGAATTAGAAAGACAACCTCATGTTAAGCAGAATGCATTGCATAAGAGAGGAAGAGAACTTCTAGATGCTATGAATCCACCCTACAAGACAATATCAGACCTTGTTAACTTCTTTGCCATTATAGTGAGGTTGTTAGTCTATTTGCATGTATTGGGTATTTTCACAGCGCATACACTTCCTACTATTAGAACAATACACCCAAATAGACAGGCAGACATTCTACTACAACCAGGCGTAACAAGAGAGAATGTTCTAATATTCTACAAGATTGCCAGAAGACTTGTTGAAGGATACAGACACGCTATTGATACTGGATTCTTCAGTAACATGATTATACCACTTAAGACTACCAAACAAACTACTAAGACTACTAAGAAGACAGCTACTAAGACAATAGAAGCTGTTAGATTCTTACCGTTGTAACCAATTGTAATCTACTGTATTCCGAGTCTAATATTTAGACTCGAATTTGTTAATTAGACAGGGAAGAATATCTACTACAACCAATACAGATCGTCATAAGCAAGCTCATAATACTCTGCCCAACAATCTCTGTCACCATAGCAAGGAGGACCCCACCAATAATCGTCATAGGCTGGATAGGGAAGACCAAGACCGATGCTAACACGTGGCCAGTGGTGATGACGTCTCTGACCACCCCATCCCCAACGAGATCCACCATGGCTTGGAGACCAACTCCTACTTCTACTCCTACCAAATCCTCCGCCACGATGACCAGGAGACAAACCTCTTCCGCGACTTGGAGACCATACATCACCACCTCCACCTCCATGTCTACTAGGTCCACTCCTTGGACTGAAGCCACCTGTGAAGCCACCAGAGATTGGAGATCTTCCTCGTGATCCTCCACCAATTGGTGAGGAGCTACGAGATGGACTAGCACTAACACGCGGAATACTACCACCTCTACTACCACCTCCCATTCCACCACCTCCACTTCTCATACCACCACCACCGCCTCCTCCGCCTCTACTACCACTACCACTACCACTACCACCACCGCCTCCGCCTCTACTACCACCGCCTCCGCCTCTACTACCACCGCCTCCGCTACTATGAGGAGGATCTCCAACTGGAACTACACAAACTCCGTCTCTCAAAGTACCATAGGTTGTTTTGCGCTGTGCTGAGTCCAATTGTGCCTTGTATTTGGGATACAATTCGTGCCACCTACCTCCATTGACCTCAATCCACCTGCCAGCAGCAGTAGAAGGATTTTTCACCCATTCTCTCTTGCAATTCTTTCCCTTGACAGGTTTTGCTAATGGAATGCTGCCCTCTTGTGTAGTTGTTCCTCTGGTGTATTCTACCTTCTTTGGTGAAGAACTTGGTCGTTTGGTAGACTTAGAAGAGGTTACTACTCTTGACCTACCACGTTCTTGTACTTTGGACTGCGACATGGTCTTTACAGCGCGTTTGTGGTAGTGTTTGTAGGATGAGTATGCTATTGTATACTCATGTCTTATTTGTATTGGATAGGCATTGTTGGTAGTGGAGTAGTATGGAGTAGTGTATGTATTAAGAACGTATACTAGTCATTCCAACTCCCAATTCAATTTCACCAGTTTTCTTCTCCAACCAGGAATAGTAGTGTCTTAGAATCTCCGAATTCTTAAGTATTTGATTAATAGAATAACTTCCTCTCTGAATGCCTTGTAGAAGAGTAGTAACCTCTACATTAGTAACTTCTTCATAGCCATGTAATGCCACTGGAACTTCGGCACCAAACATGTCAATTATTCTCTCAACAGTCTTCTTCATTTCACTTGTTATTCTACTAGCGTGTATTACTGGTTCCTTGGAGAAGCTACTAGCTATTTCTAGACATGCTAGAGCAACAGCTTCTGGATTTCGTACCAAAGATGCAGAACAAAAGTAGCTCAGTTCCAACACTGTTAGAGCTGCGTCTCTCATTTTCTGACTATATCCTGCATCCAACAAGACTAGTAGAACATCGCGACTTGTTGCAATGTATAAATCGAGACCTACGTATTGTGGGACTAGTCTAATAGCTTCTATGAGGTCTTGTTCTGTTATTCTACCAAGAGATAGTTTGCTAACAGTTGCAGCCCTAATTGGGTTAGTATCTATCAACATACTGGCAAGAATGAAACAAGCACTGACAAATACTTCTGCGTTATCATCTAACAAATTGCCTGTTATCTTTCTAGTGTAATTACTACGCTCAAAGAGGTAAATTGCAAGTGCTTTGGTGCGATCTACACTCTTGTTACGTTGTTGGTAGTGTGTTAGTAATCCGTAGAGTAGTGGTCTGGCAGCAAGTACATATGCAAATGTCGCATCTCCAGTTGCTTGTTTGTTAAGAAGAGCAACCTCACAATCAAGACTCATTAATGGAGGAGCTATTAGACAAGGTTCTGCTGCCAAAGCACGCACTTCGTCTAACCAAGGATCCCTGAGAAGGTCTGCTGGGCTTGCTCTGTTCTTTGGATTCCATGTTAACATTCTTCCGACAAACTGGGCTGGTTCTCCAACAATCTCGATGAAATCATCTTCTTCGTCTCCAAGATATACTCTGTATCCTTGTGCTTCGTCCAATAGTACAATATCCTTTTCCTGTGGTTTCTTCCACTTTGGTAGCGCCGTCAATTCCGGCCAGATGTCTGGAGTAGGAGTACCAAGCACTTCTTGTTGTCTTCTAAACACCAATTCATTGGTTAATTCTTCAGCAGAGATATTTGGATAGTCGAACAATGGACGATTGAGCAACATATCCACAACAACACATCCTAATGCCCATATATCTCCAGCGGTGGTGTAATCTCCACCTAATAATCTTTCGGGAGGTTGTTCTAGTTTGCTACCACCTATAGTTACTCTTTGTCTCTCAAAACATCTGCTTGTTCTTGCCCCACCAAAGTCTGCAATGACTGCTCTGAGTGGACATTTCTCATCTTCACACTTGGGACATCCTTCTCCTTCGTATAACAGAATGTTGTCCACTTTTAGGTCGCCATGAATGATGTCTCTACTGTGCAAATAAGCAACCCCTCTTATTATTTGGAGAGTAATAGTTTTGACTGTCTGTATGTCTAGTCCCTCCTTTAGTGTCACCATTCTCTTCCCAAGTGTCTCATCTGCCATAGGAGTAATAATTGACATTTCCTTTGGTGTAATGTATGCATCTAGAAGCCTAATAACATTGGGATGCACTCCAAGGCTACTCAATGCAGCAGCCTCTCTTAGTAATGAAGTAGAAATTCCATCTCTTAGGTCTCTAGCAGACTTCACAGCCACAGGTCCTCTACTTGTATCATATCTCCTAACAGAACCAAATGCACCCTCTCCAATGGATGTGTAAGGACCTATTAGTTGAACATTGTGCTTTGTAACAATACCAAATGGTTCATCACTCTTACCACTAGGCTTACTGCTAGACATACTAGACTTGGTTGCTGACATATTGCGTCTCTTTGTAGTCTCGCACTATTAATATTAGTTCTTGGCCTTGTTACAAGCCGAGAATGGTTGTATGTAATATGTTAGTAGATGGAATTCACAATAACTACTCATCATCTTCCTCATCATCCTTAGCCTTCGATTTGGCCTTCTTAGCACCCTTAGGCTTCTTTGGTTGCGCTTTGTATTCCTTGATGGCTTCTTGTGCCAACACTCTCAAACTCTTGCCATTTATAACCTTGCTGTCTGGATCGCACTCATTAGTAATCACTGGAAAGCGAGGCTTACCCTTGTCTGTCTTCTCCTGGAATCTTACAGTGTAGACAGTACCAATAGGCTTGCCTTTTACATATTCATTGTACAAAGCGCGTCTAACAGGAATAGTCATCCCCATTTCCGTTGCGAATCCAGTGGGCTTGAATGTTGCCTTGGATTCAAGAGAACGCATTATTAGGATGACTGCACCTTCTTGTGTTCCCTTGGCACATGTATAGTCAACAACAACCGCTTCTTCATCCTCAAAGTCCTTCTGCTTCATTACTGAAGCATCCCTATGTTCATTGCCACAGTACAAACCATCCAAATCCCGAATGATGATACCTTCCTTGTGCATAGACTCCACCAACCAACGATGTAGCAATCGCACTCTGTCATTGGGAGTAATTTCTAGCTCATTGTTGATCCATTGGTACACACTCTGAACAGGGAGTGGAGGAAATGATTCCCACTTCTCTGCATGTCCATCATACTTTTCTACCAACCACCCAGCGAACTTCTCGATGGTGTAATTAGGATCTTCTTCACTTATATCAATCAGAGATTGTACCATTCTCTCATCTGTATCCACTGTGATACATCTAACAAGCTGCAGACACAACAGACCACCATTCTCTACAGTTTCGCTATACCAGGTGTCATAGGCAGCACACATTGCCTTGTATCTGTCTCTGAATGGAACAATAGACTGGTCTCCAATGTCGAATATCTTCGCCACGATCTTCTCATTGTCTGGATGCAGTGCGCTATTCTCTTTCTGCCGAATAACCTTGCACTTTTCCTGGAAGGATAATTGCATACTATCTGGCAGGTCTAGTTCATGTGCAACACCCTTCACAATGACACTGTCACCATCTTTTGGCTCATAACCCATTTCAAGCAATTCCTCCTCAGCCAATTCTGCAAATCTTTGTAGTGGTAGATGTAAGTGTGTCTGTAGAACAAATTCTTCACCGCTGCGACTCATAATCTTCTTGTCTCTGACTCTGTAGAAGCCACACTTGCCATCTTCCTTAGCACTTACACAGCAATGAGTAGCAAGAGGTTTGTCATCTCTCTTCAACACCTGCATAGGAAGGTCTAATTCTTCCTGTGATCTACCTGCCTTTGCCTCCTTGGTCTTCACACCAAATGGTAGTGGCTCCATCTTTGGTTTTACTTCACTAAACCCAGAATCCTTATTACACTTCCACTCTGCATTTGCCTTGATTTTCATGGATTCGAATGGTGTCTGTTCATTCTTCTTTCCAGTATGCTTTGTCTCTCCTACTAGCTCCTTGACCTGCTTCTTAGGCTCCTTCTTTGGTGGTATTACAATACCATTTTTGTCCAGCTTGGGACGTGGGTCGGTCCAAGTTGTCCTTATTAGTTTGTCTCCCTTCACGTATGATTCATACACTGACACACCACCACCCTGTGTCTTCTTGAACAGAGTGGTCAAAACATGATGCTCAATGTCGTCTGGTCGTGGAGGAACGTCAGGAATCTTCTTGAGTGTCTTTGGTTGCTTGCTCATGCTTGATATGCTAATTTGTTCTTCTTTGCTGGGTAGTGAGGTTGGTTGATATTTCGCAATACCATCTCCCTCCAACTAGGTCACATGGATCTCTTGGCCTAAACGTGGCCACTTAGCCATAATGTCGGCACGTGGTACCCGTGCAGGTACCAAGATTGCCACAAATGAGAATCTTATTAGTACACCAAGGAAGAAAGGTGGTAGATCTCGCACTTCTACACCTTCTGTGCCATCTACACCTATTTCTGGCGTTCCTGGTGCTGTTGATAGACCACCCATTGTTGATAAGCCGCTCATTGATGATATTCCACCCATTGTTGACAAGCCAATTATTGACAAAGTAGAGATTGTTGAAGCACCCATTCTAGTAGATGACGCACCTGCCATTGTAGAAGAAGCGCATGCTATGTTAGTTGATGTACAACCACCAGAACTACCTGCAGAACCACCAGGAGAAGGACCTATTATTGCTAGTGTTGAACCAATTTCAGAGGATGATAGAGGCAGGTCACCACAATCAAGGTCGTCACCAAGTCCGAATAGATCTCCTGTTATGAGGTCACCAAGTCCTCCAAGGGAAGCTTCTCCACCTCCAAGAGATCCAACACCACCTCTTCCTAAGTCTTCTAAGTCTTCTAAGCCTACTAAGCTTCCCAAGCAACCAACACCGCCAAGAGAAGAAGTGAAGAAGTCTACTCCTCCTAAGCAGTCTACTCCCAAACAAACACCACTAAGAGAAGAGACACCCAAACAAACGCCCGTACCAAGTCGCAAACCATCGCCAATTGCTGCTGCCGTTGCTTCCTCACAGGTTTCACCGCGTCATTCTTCTCCCAGACGCTCTGTTCCCAGAGAAGAATCTCCCAGACGCTCTGTTCCCAGAGAAGAATCTCCCAGACGCTCTGTTCCCAGAGAAGAGTCTCCAAAACGTTCTATTCCAAGGGAAGAATCACCTAGACATTCTCCACCCAGGAAGGTGTCAATCAGACCAAGTCCAGAAAGAGCAAAGATTAGTGTTCCTCGTCATGAACCGCCAGATTTGAAGAGTAGGGGACTTCCAAAACACGCATTGGTTAAGAAAACAGCTGCTGAGAAGGCAAAGTCTCGTACCAAAGCGCATGAAAAAGCAAAGGAATTGGAAGAGGAGGTCAAAGAACCTCGCAAAATCAATCTACCAATCTCTGGATGGAGAATGAAGAATGTTTCTGGCTTGTCTGGTACAAACTACAAGGATGTTGAGAGAAATATTGATAAGAATGGTGCTAAAAGTGGAGCGAAACCTATCACCAAAAGTCTGGATTCTCGTGTCAAAGCACCAATTAAGAAGCCAATAGAACAACCTGTTAAGAAGCTGTCACCAAAGATTTCTGTGCCTCGTAGAGAAGCGTCTCCAGTACGATCTAGCGCACCTAGTGCACAGCCTAGTGCACAGCCTAGCGCACAACCTAGCGCACAACCTAGCGCACAAAGAAGTGTACAACCTAGTGAGCAGCATAGCATACCAAGAAGTGAACAACCAAGTAGACGTGAGAGTCCTAAGCGTAGCATACCACGTCAAGAAGATGTACCAGTGAAGAAAGGCAGCGCTGGTAGTCAATTATTTGCTAGTGATGATGAGAGATCTCCCAAACGAAGAAGCCCTGTTAGGGTAGCTAGAAGTCCTGTTAGGGTAGCTAGGAGTCCCGTGAGAAAGAGGAGTAGTTCACGGGGTACCCCTCGTCAAGGCAATGTTCGTGGTAGAAGTCCACTACAAAGTCCTCGTAGAAGTAGTGTCCGTCGCAGTCCATCTCCAAGGAGGACATCTCCAAGGAGGTCATCAGCGAGAAGAAGTCCCTCTCCAAGACAAAGTACACCGCCAAGAAGAAGACGCGTTCGTAGTCGTTCTCCTAGTCGCAATCGCAGCGCTAGTCCTAATCCTAGTACAAGAGGAAGTCCTAGTGCTAGTGTAAGAAGAAGTCCTAGTGCAAGAAGGAGTACATCTCCAAGAAGAAGTGTATCAAGGCGACCACGAGAAAGAGAAGAGAGTACGACACCTCCTCCTAGACGTAGAAGAAGAGTGGAAGACGATGAAGAGGATGAGGATAGAATAGAATCAGAAGATGAGATGTCGGAGGAAGAACTCCAGGATGAATATCGTGCATTGTTGAAGAGACTTCGTCGTAATTATAGGTATCTAGAAATCGACCTTCCAGCAGTTGGTACTAGTAGTAGACGATTGAAGAAGATGTATAGATACTACGTCGATGAGGTAAGTACAGCAAGAGGGTTGGAGAAGTACAAGATTGGAATGGCTGTTGCATTTGTTCTAATTGAGATGGCTGCTAAGAAGTTGGGATTGCCTTGTGATGGTTATGCAGAGTTGCAGCGAGACCAACTCGCAAATTACCACGATATGTTGGTTGAATTTGGAGAGAAAGACTATTTTGGATTTGCTCGATCATGGCCAGTGGAGCTACGAATGTTGGGATATGCGCTATTGAATCTTGGTGCACTTGTTGCGATGAGGCTATTAATGGAACCCGGCAATGCTACCAAATTCATAGCAGCCATTACTGGAACACGAACAATGCCATCGGTTAGTCTAGACCAACCAAGTTCTGCACCGGCTAGAGGAGGTGGAGCAGCTGGTGGAGCAGCACCGGCTAGTGGTGGAGGTGGAATAGGTGAAGCTATTGGTGGCTTGTTAGGAGGAAGTGGAGGCGGTGGTGGATTGGGTGGTTTGATACAAACACTTGTTGGAGCCTTGGGAGGAGGTGGTGGTGCACCAGCTCGCAATCGCTCAGAACAAGCTGGTCCATCTTATACTAGACGACGTCGAGGATAATTCTACCTATTATTCTACCTATTATACTACCTATTATACTATTACTACAAACATAGATTAGTTCTCTCCTATACAATGGAGAGAACACTACTTATTGATCTGCACTAATAAGAGTGGCAAATGTCTCCTCATCTACACCAAAATGTTTGTGTAACTTAAGAATGGTGTTAACAACGAAATCTCGATTAGTACCACTTCTTACACTGGCTGTAATTTCTAGAATTTTGTCTGGTAACTGCTTAACATCTTCTACGACAAGATTGGTGAGTGGTTGATTAGCTGCACTACCCAAGAACTTTGGATTAAGAAGTTGCTCAATATGCTCGTCAGTGGGTGCAATATCAATAGGAGGAAGAAGCTGGTTATTCTTGTCGTATTTTTGGGAGTGGATTTTGATACAAAAGCGAATAATTACGCGTGGCTTGTTGATTAGTTTGCTAGGAGAAGGATTAGACATGTTGCCAATAGACTGTATTAATTGCCTCTCCTTAGTATGTGGAGAGACATTCATTTTGTGATTATTAATACAACTCCTTATAGTTCCTCTTCCTCTTCTATTTGGCTTTGTTCTTCCTCTGTGAGAGGTGGTTCAATAGGCTGTTCTCCTCTAGTAGGTGGCTGTTCTTCTTCACTGGGTTGTTCTTCTTCTGATGGTTGTTCAGCAGCTCTAACAGCAGCTGTCTCTGCTTGAATGGCGGCATCTTCATCGTCTGCTCGTTTCACAGCAGCAGCTATTTCTTCATCCTCTTGTTTCTGTGCCTCTGCAATCTCTCTCATAAGAGAATCATCTTCTGCTTGTCTAATAGCCTCAGCATCCTTTGTTAGATTCTCCTCTTCGGTTTCTACTTGTTGAGTTTTTTCTGCTATTGATGCATCTTCTTTGGCCAGTGTCTCTTCTACTTCCTTCTTTGATTCTTCTTCTAGCTGTTCTACTTGAAGGGTTTCTTCTGCTAATGATGCATCTTCTTTGTCCAATATCTCTTCTACTTCCTTCTTTGATTCTTCTTCAACTCGTTCTGCTTGTTCCTCTTCACTAACCTGTTCCTCTTCATTGGTTTGTTTCTCTTCGGTGGGTTGTCCCTCTTCAACAGATTGTTCTTCTACTTCACTGACACTGGGTTGTATCTCCTCCTTTGGCTGTTCTGATGTAGATATATCAACAGTTGTTGTTAGTTGTTCACCTTCAACACTGGTAGTAACAACAATCTTGTTTGGAGGAGTGTTAATGATGAGCTTAGTTGCAAGTGGTGTTAGCTTTGGTTGTGGCTTAGCAATGTCAGAAATCGTCTCCAAGTAGTATGTACGCATCAATAACTCTCCTTTGTACTTGTTGAAGATACTTTGAACAAGACTGGGTGGAAATGCTTCTCCTGTTCGTGGATTTGTTGGAATGTCTTGTGTTAGGAGTGCATCATACAAGACCTCACGCTTGAAGCAAAAGCCAACTGGCTTCCCATCTTCCATACCAGGAACAATAATTTCCTTCTTAGCAGTTATTTGGCATACTCTCAAACCGGCACATGCATCGCTGGGAGTTGTGTAACAAATCATGCCTGGTTTGGTTGAAAGTGGTTCACCTCTTCTTAGCAAGTCATGCACTCTCTCTACCTCTGCCTTGTCTAATTCCTCATACTTGGCCTTCATTTCTTCGGTCAATAATGCATTGTTGTAGACTTCTGGCCAGACATAATCTGCCTCCAATATCCTGTCAAGATCCCAGACACCATCTACAACAACTTCCTTGCGAAGAGTGTAGGAATGAGAACCAACATAGGTATTTGTGCTTAGATGTGTAATGAGTATGGAGACTCTCAACAACTTCTCCTCAAGCGGATACTTGTCCAACTCAATCCATATCTGTCTGCTTGTATTCTCCGCAGTCACTGGATCAGGATAGTAATCTTCATTGCTATTATAGGCTGCTACAATAGCTTCCAATAGCGAATCAGAGACAACACGCACAACGACTGGTGTATTTCTAATTGTCGCTTCTTCTCTTTCTTGTCTTAGCAATTCTTCTCTTAGCGATTCTTCTAGTGATTTGGTAAGTGAAGGTTCATTAATCCTACTCTCCTCAGTAATGACAACCAACTCCTCCTCAATAATGGTCTCTTCTAGGACAGGAGCAGGACTTGCTTGCAAAACACGGGTAGGAGACGGTTTGGTAATGAGCAGAAGTGCTGGTTGAACAGGTTGTTGCGTACTCTGTACAATATCACCTTCGCGACGCATACGGCGCATTTCTCGCATACTATTAACGCCTATTTCGGCTAATTTCGCCAGCCGGTTAGTGGAGTCTCCCATTGAGTGACTGTTTATTCGATAGGTGGGTTACATGCCGTGCGTTGATGCAGACAACTAACTCAGCCTATGCCACTACATTAAGTCGAATAAATACAAAGAATATGGAAGCACCACCAACTCTCCCAATTCCTCCAGAGGAGATTATAGAACATATTAGTATGTCAGAAGAAGCAGTAGTAGAAGTTAGAAGCCGAAAAACAACAAGGCTACGGCCTGGGATACTGGTGTTGGGCTCTGGAGGTATAAAAGGTCTTGGTATTATTGGTGGTATAATTGCATTGGAAAGAGAGGGATATCTCAAACGTATTCATACATATGTAGGTACTTCTATTGGTGCTGTGATTAGTTTGATGCTTATAGCAGGATGTACCATATATGAGATACTAGAATTGGGTTTACACAGTACTATACTATGTCCATGGTCAGAAATGCACAAGGTTGATACTACTATTCTTACTACTTATGGACCTATTCCACACGAAAAGACTGTACAACCTACTGTTGACATTATTATGAAGAAATATGGGAAGATACCAACACTTAAGGAGTTGTACGACATGACTGGCAAGCGTTTGGTGATGGTTTCTGGTAATTTGCATGATAGGAAGCCAGAATACTTTGACTATATTACACATCCAGATATGCCATGTGTTGCGGGGATGACGGCGAGTATGCTCTTGGCAGGTATCCTATCCAAATTCATGTATAATGGCAAGTTGTACATTGACGGAGCATTCGTAGATCCATATGCTGCTGCCTATTTGGATGATGGAGAAGAGTACATTATTGGGTTGAATGTTGTAGGCATTGATAGTGATCCTAATAGTAGTTATGCCACTTATATGCTGTGTGCAATGTCACTTTCTTTTGACAGGATACAGGAATTGACCATTAAACATGTTAGTGATCGTGTAATGACCATTGAATTGCGTCTACCAGACATCAGCATTATGGACAAAGCAAAAGACATTAACCTTCGACTAAAATGCTTCAATGCAGGCATCAGACAAACAATGGAAGGAATTGCCAGGTTGAGAGGGAAGAGTTATGAGGAGTATTATGGAGCATCTGTTATGCCACCAACACATATAGACGTTCCAGTACACAATATTAAGCATGTTAGTAGTAATAATACCAGCAGTAACAGAAGCAATCGTTTTGCAATGGCATTGGGCAGAATTCCCGTTCCTAGGCTAGGACAGCACTAGGTTTAGTAGTATGCTACTAACACTTAATATAGTATGAACATCCTACCAAGGAAGCAGCGGAACAAATCAAAGGCTCATAATGGCAGAAGCAAGACTAATCATCAGCAACAAGCTGGTATATACGCCACTAAAAGCCTATGAAGTTACTTCTTTCATTGATGGTGAACGTGGTTGCAATACCACTGCATTGGATATCAAACCAACAACAGAATATTTGAGAATATGCATCAAATTGGCGAGTACACTTGGTTGTGATGGCAGAGTGTATGAGATAGAACCACTTAGTAAGATGATTGATAGTATTCTAGTAACAAGAAGTGGTTATGGAGTAGTGAGAGGTACTGAAACAAGTAGAATCTACTATGGCCAACAATTGTGGTTGTTATCCTATTTGAATGATGAACCTCATAGCGGATTACTCATTGGTGCTGACAGACAAGGATATGGTATCATTGACTTTCCCTACATTCCTCTGACTAGTCATGATGTTCACATCAATGTAGCCTTCCGAAAAGATCTTAATCCTCATCTGGATGTTGTAGACATTGAATTATATGCACTTCCGATATCTACAAGCCACAAAATCATTGGACATAGTCTCAAGCAAAGTCTCGTACCAAAGGGTAGTACTTGTTTGAATATTAAGGATACAAAAGTGTTATGTGGGTTTGTATTACATGCACGTGGTTGCAAAATACAAGATATGCAACTAGAGCTAAGAGATGCAAATAATGTTATTATTGGCTACGAAGATGATGCAATTAGGTGGAATACACTCAACTTTGTTACTAGTATTACTAACAATGTTAGTAGAAGTACTAATAAGAGTACCAATAACAGCAGTAACAATCTCCATGCTGTTGCTGAGGAGATACAACCTGCTATTATTCACGAGTGTTTGTTTGCGTGTTGTTTGCCATGGCTTAATACGACCAACAACCTTAGGCTACACATTAGAGGAGTTGGGATAGAATTACTAAGAACTGTTGACATAACCTATGTTGCCTTGCATGCACCAGAGAATGAGGGATGGGTCCTAATAGAGCGAGGAGCACATGTTAGTAATGACAGCAGAATGCGAGCGATGAAGAATTACCTAGCTAGTTGGATGAAGATGCCATCCTGGGCCAAGAAGAAGGTAGTTGTCTTGCCTCCACCTACTATTATAACAGACATACTAGACGACTATGATGAGGATATTCCAACTGCACTAGAGGTTGCACTTGCCAGAGAAGATGATAGTAGAGAAGATGGTGTTATTAGGGAAGATGGATTAGAGGAGATTCCACTTCCACACTCTCTTCTGCGTCCATATTCGCCGCAACCTCAACCACAGCCTCAACCAGACAAACAGTGATGTTATAATAATACCCATAAGTAGCACATGTCTATATTAAGACATGTGCATAATAATACTAGACGAACACATTGAGACCATTCCTCTGTTCTCTGCGTCTTGCTGCATTCTCTGGCATAACATGTGCAAGTAGCACTCTTCCTAGTAGTTGTTTGAGACGTTGTTGTGTATGAGTTGGTGTTCTTGGTAGAACATAGGATACAATATCTCGTGGTTGCGGCTTGGCTGTGAGAGGTGTCACAACTCTTACCAACTCTAATAACTCATTGCTATGTTCTGTTGCTAACAATGACATGCCAGATGGTTTGTCTTGGCTTAGTGCATCATGTGCATATACTTGCATTACACCTACTAGTTTCTTAGGCCACTCTTCGTCACCACACAACAACTCTAGGAGGTATGCATTGACAAATCCATTCCATGGTGCTTCATCTTGAAATGCAACAATGTAATCTGTTACTTCCATTAGTGTCACAACATTCTCTAGAGTGGCTAAACAACAACTATCCAATGCAATTACTTTGAATGGTTTCATACTGCTGGGACTGTTGACATGTAACCTCTTAATGTCTCTTGCAAGGTCTGTTATTCTTAGGCTGTCACTACTACCATCCGATAGTATACCAACAGAGTGGAATGTGGAAATTAGTTGTGGATCACCATGTCCTTGTATTATTAGAACATTATTGGCATCTTTATAAGTATAACTCTCTTTTATGAACTCTCTTACTCTGTCCTTGACCTTTTCATAGGTGTCTGGGAGTAGTTCTGATTCAATATGTGTCTTGTTTATGCTAGTGTTATTAGTAATGTTTAGTGTGTCTGTATTAGTAGCTAGTCTGTATAGGTGAATAAGCCTGTGATTGGGATGAGAATCAATGTACATACTAACGCGCCAATCATCACAACGAACGTCAACAGCTGCTAAGTAGAGTTTGCCAAGATCTGCAGTTACTCCTAGCGAGAGTGGTACAGAACTTGTATGGAATTGGAGTGCTGGTTCGTTGGTAGCCATGGAGTAAACAATGAGATTCAATTCTGTGTTAGTGGCTTCTCTGCTGGTTGTTGTTATGGATGAAGAATCGCCATCTTCCTCATGCGATTCATTAGGATTTTGGCTGGTTCTCATGGCTTTTGGGTAGGAGGTGGTAGCGTGTAGTTGGTTGGTGGGTCCCTAGTAAACCCCACTCATCTGTGTTTGTTAGTATACTAACTAACTCTGCTAGTATTGCTAATACACAAACAACAAAATGAGCAAGCAACTCGTATACGATTCCAGGTCAGGAAAGATGGTTCCTGTCTATGACAGCGATGAGGAGGACACTACGTACGCTACTCCTAGCGCTCCTAAGACTAAGACTAGTGAGAAGGCTACCAGTGCCAAGCAACCTCCTAAGCCAGCCAAGTTTGCTCGTCCCAAGGATGTTATTCCTAAGCAAAAGATTGATGACCTTCGTGTCAGCACGATTAGCGGCCTTCCTAGCAATGATAAGCTTGGCGCACCGACAGACTCTCCCATCGACGTTCTGTCTACTCTTAACTGCGAGGATGACGTGAATGTGAAGGGTTGTGCTAGGCCCAAGTGTTTGGAAGTCCGCGAGGGTCCTAGCATTCTCAATGGACTAACATGCGTGAAGGACAAGCTTGTGTTGCCCGATGCCCCTGCTCTCATCACGATCGATCCTACATTCGTCACTCCCAATGGGACGACACAGTTCAACACTGCTAGTGAAGCGGCAGACTTCTTACGCAACACTAGGATCTCTGGAACAGTGAAGGTCAAGTTTGTGGATGGAGTACACGACAGCATCATAATCAAGGACTTTGCTCGGGCTGTACAAGCACGTGCAACCACTCCTGTTCTTGCAGAGGAGCTAGACACTGGCGTCTACTGGATCGGTGATGAGCGTCGCATTATTGGGCAGACCTACATTGACAGCGCCATCAACTTTGCCGACACAGCGGCACCAGATATCACAGTGTCGACCAATGTGCTTGGAGTCGGTCCCTATGTAGCCGTTCTCGCTAGTTTTGGTGGTTTCCCCAGTCCCGCCATCGTTAGGCCGGGCGTTCTCTCCAACAGTGCGGGAGTGCCTCCAGTGTCAGAGCAGGCCGACGTACCCATCCTCAACGGTGCTGCTATTGCGACCAACATTGGCATATGTCGTCGTGGCACCATTGGCTTCAACGCCAAGGCTGCCAATTTGGAGGGTGTGGGTGCAGTGGCGATGATTTGCATCAACAACACCGCAGGTAACGATGCTATTGGCATGGGAGGTGTGGGTATTCCCACCACCATCCCCTCCGTCAACATTGGCCTGAGCGACGGCAACGCCCTGTTGGCCGCAATCATCGCCAATCCGGGTATGCTCATCACGATAGCGTCCGCTACTCCCAATAGGTACAGCCCGGCGCTTGGTACCCAAGGTGGCAATGTGGATCTCTCCCATCCTCTCGGCAATCTGGCCAAGCTGGACGTCACGCTGACAACCGCTCCTACGGCGGATCCCCCACGTCCGTTAGCGGCCATTGCGGTGGAGAACCCCAACTTTGCAGACCCCAATCTGGGTCCTGTTGTGGCTGGCGACACCGTCATCGTCTTGCTCGACTCTGGCGTGACTGCCATTCGCACTATTGCCTCGTTGGAGGAGAGTGTTCCTGCCTCTGGCTTCTTCAACAGGCTAGTGTTCACTGTACCTCTGCCCGGCACTGCTAGTGGTCCAGACGCCTCCGTCACCTTCCGCTCCAAGGTTCTGTGTCGCTCTACCGACATTAATCGTCCCGCCCTCATCCTTACAGACAGCAGCGTTCTCCTGCAAGGGATTACGGTCACTGGTGGTGGATTTGTTGGCACGACGGGAAACCAGAGCTACGTTCGCAACACCAACTTCTTCCCCTCCAATCTCACCTTTGAGGATCCCACTACGCAGTATAACACTGGCATACTACTCCTGCACTCACAGGTGACGACTTCCAGCAAGGAGCGACGTGCCAATGTGCCAGTATCCTTCACTGGACATTCGACATCTATCAACCATGTCTCAAGTGTGCTTCGTACTGGAAGTTGGACTATTTCGGATGGTCGTGCTGTTGGAACTGGTCTCCAAGTCCAAGGTGGTGCCACTACTGCCATAACCTCTCTCCGCATCTCAACCAGGACCAAAACGTATGGCATTCAAGCCACCGGAGCTGCTCGTGGCATGATAGGCGCCGGCATATTGCACGTCTCTGGAGCCCTCACAGGCATTGGCACAGTGTCGCTGGAGACTGGCGCTGGAAGCAACATTGACGTTACCGCCAACACATACCTTGCCATTGTCCGCTGTGGAGTCGGAGCCAATCTTGGTCGCACCGATACGCTCAGCACTAGCTCATTCGAGGGTTGGGGTGCACCCACCTTCTCTGCCAACACAACTCGTGACCTTACACTCCGTGATAAGGCTCGTGTCGTCATTGCTGGACCTAATGTTACCTTCTCTGGCACCCAAACCTACCGCGTGTTGGACAAGGCAGAACTTGTTGTTGATGCCACTACAACCTTTGCTCCTAATGGTGTGAAGCGCTACACTGCTGCTGGTGCGCTTGACCATGCACTTGGCGAGCATCTCATTGCTGGTGCTGCAGCAATTAACCTCACTATTGCTCCTAGTGCTGCTACTAGACTGTGGCTTGGTCGCAAGTATACTGTCCGTACAGAGACTGCCTTCGCACACTCTATCACGTTGACTGGTGGAGCCTTGTTCTATGGCAATGGATTTGCTGGCACCGCTACTGCAACATTCACTGCTCTGAAGGGCAATACCATTACTTTCACAGTCAAGGATGCCACAACTGTTTACGTCGATACCAAATATAATGCCTCATAGTAACACACTCCTTGTGTGGCTAGTAGGCCTAATCTAACTCGTCTCTCCAAATAGAGAGGCGAGAATTATACTAACCGTGGTCTATGGTCTGGTCTTGTGTTATTAGTATGCATTCTATACTTGACTCTGATGCCATTGGGCGTAGGTTGTTCAATCCTGAACCGAAATGGTGGCATGCGAGAGCATAATTTAGTCAAACAATGTCGACATGTACATTGTACCTGCTCCCACACAACAGGAGTTTGTTCCCCATAAGTACTCTCAAACACAACATCCTCAATTGTCTTTTGTTCAGGAGTGTTGTGCGTCATTTCTAACAGTAAATCCGATGCAGTAGATATAGTATACAAACCTGTTGTTGTGTTTGGTGTTTGTACACGCCAATAATCAGCATAGCCATTCACAGCTACTTGCAAATGTAACAGCAGAGCAGATGCTCCTCCTTGTACGATATGAGGACCTACAATTAGGGTATTTTGCGTCTCTTCTATCTTGGGATCCTTTTGCAATCCACAACAGTCTCTGAGATAGGCCAAGAACTCTTCTTTTGTAACTAATTGTCGGTTTAGAATGATGGGACATACAAAACATTCATAGTTGGTTGCTGTTGGTCCAGTATCCATAATTGATTTGTATTTATTCTTCTATTTTAGAGAATCACACTGGTTTCTCATCTCATTGCTAATGAGATGAGCATATTCAAAGGCTACGGCTCCATGGCTCTACCCAGGTCCCTCTCTATGCCCTTCATTACGAAGGAACCACGTCAAAGATCTACTACAGGCTCTTATATAGGTTGTGTCTGTTACAACCCATCAATGCGTCCACTTTGCACTAGTAAGATGCACGCGTGTGTATGCGATAGAGGAATAAGTGGACCAAAGTGTAGGGCTACCGCGCACAAGTGTATATGTCCAACTACTAATGCTCCATGTCTAGTGATTAGTCATGCTTGGGAAGTGTCTGTCTAGTCTCCTCGTGAAGAGACAAGCATTCTTAAGGCGCCGGTGAGATTTGCGCTCACGACCTGTTGTTTAGGAAACAACCGCTCTTCTGCTAAGCTACGGCACCCTCCTCTACACATAGAGGAGGGTAATAGTGGTCCTGATGAGACTCGCACTCACAACCTCTGGCTTATAAGACCAGCGCTCTACGTTATTGAGCTACAGGACC
>Ga0214473_10000326_pt1 | contig 67238 bp, 64 predicted proteins | sample RVTome_7_FD_203509 | JGI IMG/M metagenome (GOLD analysis project Ga0214473, IMG submission 203509) | Soil microbial communities from uranium-contaminated site in the Upper Colorado River Basin, Wyoming, United States - RVT98D197 | ecosystem: Environmental > Terrestrial > Soil > Contaminated >...
CTGGAGCCGATCGGGAATATTCCCCCGACGGAGTTCGAAGAGGTATATTATCGCAGTGGAAAAGCGCAGGTCCACGTGGCCTGACTCAACAAAAACAGTCTCCGGGAAAACCGGGGCGGTTCAGATTGCAATGATAGCGCAGTCTACTGCGCCTTTCTCCGCGTGCAATATGTTGGTAAGAAGAACATGGTGATCTTCAAACTCGGCTTCGTCGTAATTCGATACTCTGAAGGTATAGGCGAACACATGGCGGGGAAGAACCTCCTTCGCTTCGGCGAGGAATGATACGTCATAAGCTCTCTCGTCCTTAACTAAGAAGAATCTTGTATTCGGTGTAAGAAAGGACTCAGGCACAATCCACCCCCTACTCCCTCCCGTGGCACCTCTTGTATTTCTTGCCGCTGCCGCAGGGGCAGGGGTCGTTGCGGCCGACTTTTTTGATCTGGCGGCGAATGGTGCGCGTCTGCTTGCCCGCCTGCGAGGCCTCGGCCATCGGGTTGGGCTCCTGCGGTCCGCCTTCGACCTGCGGCGCGGCGGTCATGCCCAGGCCGGTCGTGTCGCTGTGCGTGGCGACCACCTGACGCTCGCGACGTCGCTCCTCGCGCGACTTCTCCGGCATCTTGACTTGCAGCTTGTAGACGAGATTGACGATCTCCTTGTCGACCGTGTCGACCATCACCTGAAAGATCTTGAACGCTTCGCGCTTGTAGATATCGATCGGCTTGCCCATGCCGCCGTGGTAGGCGCGCAGCCCGATGCCGGTGCGCAACTCCTCCATCTCGGCCAGATGATCGCGCCAGTGGCGGTCGATAGTCGACAGCACCGCGTAGCGCTCCAACTGCCGCATGATCTCCTCGCCGTAGGTCGCCTCCTTTCGCTCGTAGAACCCCATCACCGCCCTGAGCAGGTTATCTTTGAGCACCTGGCGCGTGAGGGTGTCGTAATCCTCCGGCTTGGCCTCCCATTGCAACAGGTAGACCTGGAGCAGGTCGTCGGTGAATCCCTTCATGTTCCACTCATGCGGATAGGTATTCTCCGGGCAGTGAGTCTCGATCAGCATGACGAGGACATCCTCGATCAACTCGACCACTTCCTCCTTGATCGACGGCCGCTCCAGCGCCGCCAGACGACGCTCGTAGATCCATTTGCGCTGGACGTTCATAACGTCGTCGTAGTCCAGAGTGTGCTTGCGGATGGCGAAGTTCTGTGTTTCGATTTTCTTCTGCGCCCGCTCGATGGCTCGGGTGACCATCTTGTGGGTAATGACCTCCCCTTCCTCGACGCCGAGTCGGTCCATGACACTGCCCAGTCGGTCGCCGCCGAACAAGCGCATCAGGTCGTCCTCGAGCGAGAGGAAGAACTTCGACGAGCCCGGGTCGCCCTGACGACCGGCGCGCCCGCGCAACTGTCGGTCGATGCGGCGCGACTCGTGGCGTTCGGTGCCGACGATATGCAGCCCGCCGGCCTCGACCACGCCCGAGCCCAGTTTGATGTCGGTGCCGCGGCCGGCCATGTTGGTGGCGATGGTCACGTTGCCCGCCTCACCGGCGTGAGCGACCACCTCTGCTTCTTTCTGGTGATGTTTGGCGTTGAGCACGTTGTGAGGGATGCCTTTGCGCTTCAACATGCGCGACAGCGTCTCGGAAACGTCGACCGAGACCGTGCCGACCAAGATCGGACGACCCTTCTCGCGCTGCATCTCGATCTCGTCGATGATGGCGTTGTATTTCTCGTGGCGGGTGCGGTATATCTCATCGTCGAGGTCATCGCGCACCACCGGCACGTTGGTCGGGATCACCATCACATCGAGTTTGTAAATGTCCCAGAACTCCTGCGCTTCGGTTTCGGCGGTGCCGGTCATACCGGCCAGTTTGTCGTACATGCGGAAGTAGTTCTGCAGGGTGATCGTGGCCAGCGTTTGTGATTCCGCCTCTATATGCACGCCCTCTTTTGCCTCGATGGCCTGATGCAGCCCGTCGGAGTAACGCCGTCCGGGCAGGATGCGGCCGGTGAACTCATCGACGATCATCACCTTGCCGTCCTGCAGGACGTACTCAACATCTTTTTCGTACAGCGAGTAGCTGCGCAGAAGCTGGTTGATGGCGTGCACCTTCTCGGATCGTTCACCGTGCAGGCGGTAGATCTCGTCGGTCTTCTGCTTGCGCTCCTCGGCCGAGAGAGATTCGTCGGCGTCCAGTTCGGACAGCATAGTGGAGATGTCTGGAATCTCGAACAGCTTCTGTTCCTCTTTAGACAACTGGGCGGCGCCGAGGTCGGTCAGAGCGATAGTGTGTTCGCGCTCATCGATGAAGTAATAAAGGCGGTCGTCGATCTCATGCAGTTTCTTGTCGCGCATGAAGGCCGACTCGACGTCGGTCGTGAGCTTTTTCATCCCCGTTTCTTTGAGCAGTTTCATAAACCGCTTGTGCTTGGGGGCGCCGCGGTTGGCCGCCAGGAGCATGATGCCGGCCTCGAACTCATCCTCGCCCTCTCCGCCTTCGAGCAGTTTCTCCGCTTTGGTCAGCATGTCTTCGATGAGGGTTCTCTGTTTATGCACGATGCGCTCCACCGTCGGTTTCATCTCGCGGTAGCGGTCGTGGCCGGAGGCTTCCACCTGACCCGAGATGATCAGCGGCGTGCGGGCCTCGTCGACGAGGATGGAGTCGACTTCGTCGATGATGGCATAGTGGAAATTGCGGTGCACGCGGTCCTCGGCCCGCTGCGACATGTTGTCGCGCAGGTAGTCGAAGCCGAACTCGTTGGCGGTGCCGAAGGTGACGTCGCACTTGTACATCTCGCGGCGTTCGGCGTTGATCATCTGGTTCTGGATGACGCCGACGGTGAGGCCGAGGTACTCGTAGATGGCGCCCATCCAGTCGCGGTCGCGCTGGGCCAGGTAGTCGTTGACGGTCACGACGTGCACGCCCTTGCCCTCCAGGGCGTTCAGGTAGACCGGCAGGGTGGCGACCAGCGTTTTGCCCTCACCGGTGGCCATCTCGGTGATTTTCCCCTGGTGCAGCGCGACGCCGCCGATCAACTGCACGTCGAAATGCACCATGTTCCATTCGGTCGGGATACCGGCCACATCCCAGGTAGTCCCCAGATGGCGGCGGCAGGCCTCTTTGACCACGGCGAACGCTTCGGTCAGGATGGCGTCGAGCGTTTCGCCCGCGGCCAGCCGTCGGCGGAATTGGTCGGTTTTGCCCTTAAGTTCTTCTTCCGAAAGGTCTTTGAGCTTACCGTAGTACTGGTTAATCTCGTCCACGAGCGGCTGCATTTTCTTGGCGTCGCGGCCGTGTTTGGTTCCGAATATCTTGGTGATCAGGTTTTTCATCGTCTTCCAGACTCCTCAGATACGTAGGTCGAAACCCCGGTGGTCTCGACGCGGCGCCGGCGGCAGGCGTCGATGACATTTGCCCTAGAGACGGCCGCCTTGGCGTTTATACTCCGCCAGAATACGAAAAATTGAATGGCTAGGCAACGACAGTCTGCCGAGTGGACAATCTACCTCCCCCCAATTTCTGCTTGATGCGGCGTATGCGGGCTCGTAGATTGAATATGATTATGGACAAGCTGGAGTCAGGCATCGTCGTCGCCACCCGCGGCAAGTGTTTTGAAGTGCGGGCCGAGGACAAAAGCCGCATCACCTGCGAGGTGCGTCAGAAAGTAAAAGACGAGATCGAGCAGACGACCCCGGTGGCGGTGGGGGACGACGTGCTGTTCAGCCGCAGCCACGAACAATCCGGGATCATCGCAAAGGTGCTCAAGCGTCGCAGTTCGTTTTCACGTCCGGCCAAGGGAAAGGACGGCCGCAAACAGGTGATCGCGTGCAACCTGGAGCAGTTGGCGGTGGTGGCGTCGGTCAAGTCGCCGGCCCTCAAGACGGGAATGATCGACCGCGTGCTGGTGGCGGCCCACGTCGGTTCGCTGGAACCGATCATTATACTCAACAAGATCGATCTGGCCTGGTCGCAAACGTTGGACAGTATCGTGGCCGCCTATCGCGAGATCAACCTGCCGACGTTCGCCGTGTCGGCGCTGGACGGCCGCGGCCTTGAGAACCTCACGCGGGCGCTGACCGATCGTCGCACGCTGTTGGCCGGGCACTCGGGCGTCGGCAAGTCGACTCTGCTCAACCATCTGATTCCGGGATTGGATCTGAAAACCAAGGAGGTTTCGGTTTACAGCAGCCGGGGCACGCACGCCACCGCCAATATCGAACTGTTCGAACTTCCCTTCGGCGGGTTTGTCGTCGATTCGCCCGGTTTGAAGGTGATGGGTCTTTGGGACGTGGACAAGGAACAACTGCCCTACCACTATCCGGAGTTCGAACGACATCGCGAGAATTGTCGGTTTCAACCGTGCAGCCACACTCACGAGCCGGATTGCGCCGTCAAAGCGGCCGTGGAACAGGGTGACATCGCCGGATTTCGCTATCGCAACTACGTCGCTATCGCCGACAGCCTGTGATGCGATTTCGCGTAACTTAATCGAAAGCCTCTTGTTACCGATATAAGAAAAGATAAGATGGCAACCAAGAATATAGAATTCCGCGTCGGCGTCATCATCCTGGTCGGGATCCTGATCCTGATCGGCTCGCTTTACTGGCTGCAGGGATACCAACTGGAACGCAACGCCCAGCGGGTGGTAGTGCTGTTCGACGACGTTGGAACCCTGGCCGTGGGCGACCGGGTCACGGTGTCCGGCGTGCGCAAAGGCAAAGTGGACGACCTGCGCCTCACCGACCAGGGCGTGGAGGTGGAGCTGCTGTTGGATGAGGACGTGGTGCTGAAAGACGACGCGCAGTTTGTGATTAAGAACTTCGGTCTTATGGGGGAGCGATTCGTGGCCGTTCTGCCGGGTCGGTCTGATCTTGGTCTCGATCGGAGTCAGCCGGTCAGAGGATTGTACGACACCGGTCTGCCGGAGGTGATGGGGCTGATGGGAGAGATGATTACGGAACTGCGCAATCTGGTGGTGTCATTCAAACAAACGGTGGGGTCCGATTCGTCGTTGAACAAGTTCTCAAGCACGGTCGACAACCTCCAGCGGGTTTCGGCCTCGCTGGTCGGCTACATGGAGCGCAACGAAACGAGGCTGGATCAGACGGCGCAGAACTTCCTGCGCGCCTCGCGCGAACTTAACGATCTATTGAAGGCCAACCGCAGCCGGGTCGACTCGACCATTCAACGGGTCGACCGCGTCTCGACAAACTTGCAGGAGGTGGTCAGCCGGCTGGACACCCTTTCGATTTCAGCGCGGGAGTTCGCCGACAATCTGAACAACCCCGACGGCACCGTGCAATTGCTTCTGGAGGATCGCCGGCTGTACGACGACCTGCGCCGCACCGCCGACAACATCGACGACCTGATAAACGATATCCGGGCCAACCCTCGCAAGTACATCAATTTCACCCTGGAGATTTTCTAGTTCATGGCAAAGTTCAGACTGGCCTTCGGCCTGCACAACCACCAGCCGGTGGGCAACTTCGAGGCGGTCTTCGACGAGGCCCACCGCAAGGCTTACCTGCCATTTATCGACCTGACGGCCGAACATCCGAACTTCCGCTATTCGCTGCACCAGTCGGGGATTCTGTGGCGCTGGCAGAAACATGCCCACGCCGACTACTTCCGACTGGTCGGCGATCTGGTGGATCGCGGCCAGGTCGAACTGATGACCGGCGGTTTTTACGAACCGATTTTGACGGCCGTTCCCGAGCGGGACGCTATCGGTCAGATCACACGGCTGACGCGCTATCTGCACGATCATTTCGAGGTGAAAGCGACCGGCTTATGGTTGACCGAGCGGATCTGGGAACCGCATCTGCCCAAGCTGCTGGCCGCGGCGGGGATCAGTTATCTGCCTATCGACGACACCCATTTCCTCTACGCCGGGATGGAACCGAATCAACTCACCGGGCCGTTCGTAACCGAGAACGAGGGGCGGATGATCACGCTGCTGCCGATTCAGAAGCGGCTGCGCTATCTTATTCCGTTCGGCACGGTGGAGGATGTCATCACCGAACTGAAGACCCAGGCGGAGCGCAACTCCTCCGGGCTGGCCGTTTACGCCGACGACGGCGAGAAGTTCGGCGTCTGGCCCAAGACGCACCGACACTGCTATGAGGAAGAATGGCTGCGGCGGTTGTTGGAGGCGTTCGAGAAGAACTCCGACTGGCTGGAGGTTATCACGCTGGGGCAGGCGGCCGCCATGGAGCCGGTCGGTCGGGCTTACCTGCCGTCGGCCTCATACGCCGAGATGCTTCACTGGGCGCTGCCGGCGACCGCCTTTGTCGAATTGGAGCGTTTCGAGGATTGGCTTGAGAACAAGGGGCAGTTGGATCGCTACGGGCGGTTCGTGCGGGGCGGACACTGGCGCGGATTTCTGGCCAAGTACGAAGAAGCCAACCTGATGCACAAGAAGATGCTCGCCGTGTCTCAAAAGATGGCCGAGTATGACCAACAGCATCCCGCTCGAAACGAGCAGGCCGATCTCGCACGCGACCGGCTGTACGCCGGGCAGTGCAACTGCCCGTACTGGCACGGCGTCTTCGGTGGGCTGTATCTGCCGCATATCCGCCAGGCGGTGTATGAGTCTCTGATCGACGCCGACACCAGGCTGGACAAACTGCTCGGGCGCACCGGATGTCGTTTCTCCGTGTGCGACTATGACGCCGACGGCTCGGACGAAGTAGTCATGAACAGCGAACTGTTCAGCGCCGTGTTCAAACCGCGACGCGGTGGTATGCTTTTAGACCTGGCGTTGAACAAACATCGCTTTTGCGTCACCGATACTCTGACGCGGCGACGCGAGGGCTACCATCTCAAACTGGACCAGGCCGTCACCAGCGCCAAAGCCGCAACCACCGCCTCCATCCACGATCAGGTTCTGGCCAAAGAAGAAGGACTCAAGGCGTATCTGGTGGATGACTGGTATCTTAAGCGCTGTTTCATCGATCATTTTTTTACTGACGACGTCGATTTCGACAAGTTCCGCTCCGGCCGCTACGGTGAGGAGGGGGATTTCATCATGGAGCGATACCTCCCTCGGACCGGAGAGACCGCCGGCTCGCTTACGATGACACGCGACGGTCATCTGTGGCGACCGTTGAGCGTGGCGCCGGTTCGGGTCGTCAAGCGGTTCGGTTTTGCGCCGGGCCGCGAGCAGATCGCGGTGCGATACGAACTGTCGAGCAAAGTGCTGGAACCGGTCCGGGTGACGTTCGCGATCGAGAACAACTTCAGTTTCCAGGCCGGTCACGCCGAGGACAGAATCATCCTGATCGACAACCGACAGAACATCAGTTCTTATCTGGATTCCAACGGCCGCTGGGAGGGCCGGCAGTCGTGGGCCATGATCGACCAGTACCGGTCGTTGGCGGTGGCGGTCAACTCCAGCCAACCGTGCGAATTGTGGCATATGCCTATTCTCACCGTCTCGCTGTCGGAGGGAGGGTTTGAGAAGGTATATCAAGGGACGACTTTTGTGAACGTCTATCACCTCACTCTGAGCGAGCAGCCGGTCGAGATCAACCTGACGTTGTTTGCCGGTGACCTGAAAATGTATCAGGAAGGGGAGCACGGCCTCTCAGCGGCGGGGCAATCGTAGGCGGCAAACCGCATACTTGGATTTCAAGGGTCTCCGGCATTTTCCATAATGGCTGACTGATCCCTCGTTTCCACGATTAGACTCCATAAATCCTGGATTCCGGCTTTCGCCGGAATGACGACGTTTTGGCTGTCGACATCGTGGCAGCATCGCAGGGATGCCGCCCTACACGCTCAGCCCCACGAACCTGTGCAATGGTTATACAGTCACCGGGCTGAAGGGCGGGCGTTAGGGGGCCGATTCAATCAACAGGAGCCTCCCGATGGGGTAGTAATGGGTCCCCAACTTCGGGCTCAGCCCCCGGAGGCCGCGACGAGCAGAACGACGGTGGGCTCCGTTGGCGCCGTGGAATAGCGGCAAGTGGATTGGTTCTGTTTAGTGCAGCAGGAGCCGGGGGACGGCCCGCCAATCGCCGCCGACTAATCGACATCACCCGCCCAAACGGAGACATCGCATCGGACGCTTCATAGGGAAAGGGATGATGAGATGTTCAAGAACCTCGGGATAAAGACCAAGCTGATTGCCGTTCTGATGCTGGTGGGGTTGATCCCCCTGGGCACCATCGCCTACATCGCCCAAAGCAAAGCCAAAGCCGCCCTCCAAGAGCAGGTCTTCACCCAACTGGCATCGCTGCGTGATGTCAGATGCCGCCAGATCGAGAACTACATCCGCCAACGACTCAGCGACGTTCAGATGCTGGCCGGTAATCCGATCGTAGTCTCAGCCGTTCAGGACTATGAGGACGCCTTCGTGTCGGGTGGTGTCAGCGGCTCCGAATGCCAGCAGGTCAACCGGCAACACGCGGAGTGGCTCCGGCAGTACGAACAGGAACTCGGCTACGAAGACCTGTACCTTGTGGGGGCCGACGGCGACGTGGTTTTCAGCGTCGATCGAGCGTCGGACTTGGGCGCTAACCTGATTAGCGGTCGATACGCCCGAGAGAATATCGGCGAACTGTACGTTCGGGCGCAAGAGGGAGTGGCTATCGTTGATCTGGCCGCCTATCCGGCCAAAGGCGGCGCTCCGGCCTCGTTTGTGGGTGCGCCGATTGTCGACGCCGGCGGCGGTTTGGTCGGCGAGGTGCTTCTCCAGATTCCGCTGGAGCGGCTCAGCAACATGCTTCAGGAACGCAGTGGCCTGGGTGCGTCCGGTGAGACCTATCTGGTCGGCGCCGATCAGCTTATGCGGTCCGACTCGCGCTTCTCCGATCAACCGACGACCTTGAAGCGAAGAATCGAAACCGCCACGTGCAAGAGCGGTCTGGCCGGTGGTTCCGGGCTGGACATTGTGCCCGGCCCTAGCGGCGCGTCGGTCCTCTCGGCCTATGCCCCCCTGAGTGTAGCTGGGTTGGACTGGTGCCTTCTGGCCGAGATCAATGAGTCCGAGGCTTTCCGCGGCGTCACCTCCCTGCAAAACGCGCTGTTGATCGGTGTCTGTCTGAACGTGCTGCTTTTACTGGTGGTCGGCTGGCTGTTCGCCCAGACGATCTCCCGTCCGATCGTCGAGATCGCCAGGGTGGCCCGGGACGTCGCCACCGGCGATGTCGATCATCACATCGAGGTGTCCTCGCGCGACGAGGTGGGCGTTCTAGCGGCCTCGTTTCGAGACCTGATCGCCTACATGAAAACGCTGGCCGCCGCCGCCGAGCGAATCGCCGACAACGACCTGACCGTGAAGATCGAACCGAAGAGCGACAAGGACGTGCTGGGTCGGTCGTTTAAAACCATGGCGGCTAATCTGTCCGGGGTGATCCGTCGTCTCGGCGACAACGCCGGTCAATTGGTCTCGGCGGCCACTGAGATTTCATCATCGTCCGAACAGATGTCGCACGGCGCCGCCAACCAGGCGCAGCAGGTCCGCCAGGTGGCCACGGCCATCGAAGAAATGGCCGCTACCATCGTCGAATCGGCCAGAAACGCCGGCGACGCCACCGAAACTTCCCGGGCCGCTTCCGATACGGCCGCTGCAGGAGGACAGATAGTGAGTGACACCATTAAGGGGATGCAACGAATCGCCGACACCGTGCGTCAGTCGGCGGCGTCGATCACCAAGCTGGCCCAGTCGGCCGACCAGATCGGTGAGATCATCGGGGTGATTGATGAGATCGCCGACCAGACCAACCTGCTGGCCCTGAACGCCGCCATCGAGGCGGCCCGCGCTGGGGAGCAGGGGCGCGGCTTCGCGGTCGTGGCCGATGAGGTCCGCAAGCTGGCCGAACGGACGGGCAAAGCCACCGGTGAAATCGCCGGCATGATCAAGGGCATCCAGAAGGAAACCGAGGACGCCGTCACCTCCATGCAGTCGGGGATCATTCAGGTCGACAAGGGTCGCGAGTTGGCCGACAAGGCCGGCAACAGCCTAAGCGAAATCGTCAACATGTCGCAGCGGGTGATGGACATGGTGCGGCAGATCGCTACCGCTGCCGACGAGCAGTCGACCGCCGCCGATGAGATATCCAAGAATGTCGAGTTGGTGTCGAGCATCACCAAAGAGACTGCCACCGGGGCCGAACAGTCGGCCGCGGCCGCCGAGGTGTTGAATCGTCAGGCGGAGAGCCTGCGCGAGCTTATGAGTCGCTTCAAGATCGCGGCGACCTCCGCCGAGGTCGATCCCAACGCGAGCGGTCGCGGGTAGGCTGGTCAGTACATCGTGCCCGCAGGTTCTTCAGACTCTGCGGAGCGCGGCCGAGTCTGAAGACCCGGCCACCACGACCGAGTCCTAAGACCCGGACGTTGGGGTTTGTTGAAAAACCCTCGAACACGTCATTGCGAGGTCGCCGCAGGCGACCGCGGCAATCTCAAACGTTGTGCCAGGCAGACAGATGAGATCGCCACGTCCGCCCTTAAGAGCCACTTGTGGCCGGCGGACTCGCGATGACGATCCCTCCGGTTTTTCAACACCCCCCTGCGCGGGGGCAACAGGCAAGCCTGTCGCTCGCGCTTTGCTCGCCATGCTCTCCGGTTGCCTCGTTCCATAGTACCGTCGGGCGACCCCGCCCAACGCCGGACCTCCGAGCCAAGGGCTGTCAGGCGAACCGCTTGACAACTCCTGAATACCGAAGAATCTCCTGACTGGGCAACGAGTTTCTTGTCTATTGTGAAGATATGTGCGGTTGTGCCCGCTGAACCTTCAGATTCAGCGGAAGAGTACTCGAATCGACAGATTCGACCACCGCTGCGGCAGAGCTATTCCTTGTCTTAATCGGTTCGCGCCCGTTTATTGCCATCCATCATGAACTGGTCGTCGCTGTTTCTTCTGCTGCCGGCGCTCTTCTGGGGCATTTCGTATATCGCCATCAAAGTGGTGCTGCGCGAGTTGGAGCCGGTGGAGATGATCTCGGCGCGGTTTCTCATGGCCACCCCGGTGTTGTACATCATCATCAAGGCGAAAGGTCTGCAGGTCTGGCCGGTGGAGAAAAAGCGGCACTTGCTGGCGGCGGCATTCCTGGTTTTTCTGCATTTCTGGGTGATGGCCACCGGCATGAAGGAAACCTCGGCTTCCAACACCGCCTGGATTCTCACCACTGCGCCTATCTTCGTGGCCGGGCTGGCCTGGCTACACCTAAAGGAACCGTTCAGCAAGAACCACTGGATAGGTTTTTTTGTGGCGACGCTGGGCGTGATGGTGCTGACAGCCAACGGGAACCTGTCGAACCTGGCCTGGATCAACTCGCGCGGCGATGTGATCGTGCTCGGCTCGTGCCTGACCTGGGGGCTTTACACGGTGGCCACACGCGACATCACCCGCAAGGTGCATCCGTTGGTGGCCACTTTCTGGATGGTCGGCGCGGCCGGCGTGGTATTCGTGCCGTATACGCTTTTGACCAGCGGCTCGCAGGTTTATCTGCACATGCAGCCAATTACGATCTTGAGCCTGGTCTTTTTGGGCGTGCTGTGTCTGGCTGTCTCATTCTGGTTGTGGGCGGAGGGGTTGAAACGCTACACGGCGGCGCAGGTGGGGGCGTATCTTTATATCGAACCGCTGTTCACGATGGTGGCAGCGTGGTTGTTGATCAACGAGCGAATCACGATCTGGATAATCCTCGGCGCGATCTTAATCACCCTCGGCGTCTACATCTCCGAACGCAAAGGAAAGGTTAGGCTACAAGAGCATGATGTGTAGAGGGGTGGTCAAGCATGTGGCTCTCACGCTTCGCGCGCGCGTGGTGCGGTAGCGTTCCTTCGCAAGATACTTCGTCGTTGGCTGAGCGATGGGTGGCCCGGACATTTGTCCGGGTCTCAAAACGACATCAGATTGGACACTCATCGAGGGCCAGTGGTACGTCGCTCATACCAGCCCGCGCCCGTGCGCTCGACCACACCCAAGCGTTTGGATCACTCGCCAATCCGCGACGAACAGGATTCCACTCAATGTACTCAATCGCTCTGCGGATCGTATCCCAATCGTACAGGTTGCGGTCATAGCCACCACCTTCCTGCCAGAACCTGTGTAAAACCCGTTTACCACGTTGAATACTGATCCGTTCGAGCATGTGTGGCGCCCGGTCCATCCAGTATGCGACAGCCCAGCGCGTGAATCCTTCCTTCAAGAGACGAAGAACGTTGGACATCTCGTACGGATCGTTCTTTGGATAGATGAGCAAATGAACATGTTCGGGCATGATAACATATGACCAGATGGCGACATTGCCGGCACGACGCGCCTCGTCCCATGTCTTGACAAGAAGAGAGCATAGATCGTCGCTTGTCAGAAGCTGTTGGCGGCGATAGCAAGAGAAGGTGAGGTAGTGGGCATGGTTAGGAAGTTTGTAGGACGCACGGGGCACGCTTTTGCTTCACCTTCTTATGAAACCCGGACGAACGTCCGGGCCACCCAGTCGTTGTTTACTCCCTATTCTCCCGGGATTTCAATTCATCGATCTTGGCTTGTTCCTCAAGACGCTTCCGCTTCCAATACAAGCTGAACCAAGAATTCCCTGATTTGCCCCCCCCAAATGGCAACCAAGATGATGGCGTAGGTTGGAGCTGCTAACGCCAAGCCCCATGCATTGCTGCTAAACGTGCGATACTCGTAACAATCCCACAAGGCGAAGATCAGCCACGCCGCACCCACCAATGTGGCCAACCACCTGACTACTAACATCGTTATTCCTCCACAGTATCTCTATGCTTCCTTCTCACGCGCGGCATTTCAATGACTCTTCCGGCATCGTGGCCCGGACATTTGTCCGGGTCTCAAACCCACTCAACTGCCTTGCCCACCATCAATGCTGGGTCACCCTCAAACCGGGATTCCTCTCACGGCTGTCAGGCGAGTCGCCTGACAGCACCCACAGCCTACTTCTCCCCCTCGCTCGAGGGCGCGCTCTTGGCCTTCGGCTCGATCAGTTTCCAGCCGAGGGCGTCTTTGACCTTCGACAAAATCTCGCCGGCGATGTCGCTGTGCTCGGCGATGAACTGCTTGGCGTTCTCGCGACCTTGTCCCAGCCGCTCGGAGCCGTAGCTGAACCATGAACCGGATTTATCCACGATGCCGTTGTCGGCGGCGTAGTCCAAAAGCTCGCCATCGCGCGAGATGCCGGTGCCGTAGATGATATCGAACTCCGCCTCCCGAAACGGCGGCGCCACTTTGTTCTTGACCACGCGAACGCGGGTGCGCGAACCGATTATATCCTGACCGTCTTTGATAGTGGCGATCTTGCGGATATCCAGCCGCACGGTGGAGTAGAATTTCAGGGCGTTGCCGCCGGTGGTGGTTTCGGGATTGCCGAACATCACGCCGATCTTCATTCGAATCTGGTTGATAAACACCACGGCGGTTTTGCTCTTGGAGATAATCGCGGTCAGTTTGCGCAGCGCCTGCGACATGAGACGCGCCTGCAAACCCATGTGAGCATCCCCCATCTCCCCCTCGATCTCCGAGCGCGGCGTCAGGGCGGCCACCGAATCAATCACAATGAGGTCGACGGCGCTGGAACGCACCAGCGTTTCGGTGATATCCAAGGCCTGCTCGCCGGTGTCGGGCTGCGAGACCAAAAGATCGTCGGTATCGACCCCCAAGGCGCGGGCGTAGGTGGCGTCCAGGGCATGCTCGGCGTCGATAAAAGCCGCCACGCCCCCCAGTTTCTGCGCTTCGGCGATAATGTGCAGCGCCAGGGTGGTTTTGCCCGATGATTCGGGGCCGTAAATCTCGGTGACCCGCCCGCGCGGTATCCCGCAAACGCCCAGCGCGTGATCCAGCCCCAACGAGCCGGTCGGAATCACCTCTATCTCCAGGACCGTGCTACCCCCCAGGCGCATGATGGCGCCTTTGCCGAACGACCGCTCGATCTGGGCCAGGGCCGCCTCAAGCGCCTTTTTGCGATCGTCAAAAGTGCTGGTTACAGCCATTTGTCCGGATCCTTTCGTTATCATGATTTTCTTGCTGGTCATAGCTGTTAAACTACTAATGTAGTAACAGGCCAATATATCACATTCGACGCGAGATTAAAATAAAAGTTGGCCCTGACATCGGCCGTCAGTGAATTTGGGCTGGGGGAACGAAAACACGGGCGGGGCGGACGAGGGCGTCAGCCGCCCACAAGTTCTCGGCCGGAACATCCGGGCCAACCGGTCGTGCCCCTCTCGCGAATAAGTTCGAGGCGGTCGCTCGCTGGTCAGCGTCATACTGATTCGGCCGCCAGTTAGGATTTTTCTTGCATGAAAGGTGAAGGCCATTGCAAAGTTCGCCCAAGTTATGATTGAGGGGGCGTGCATTCGGCTTTTGAGAGACTTTAATGGCTTGACTGACAAGGCGTTACGAGGGCGATCCGGCGCTATGATAAAAGACTGATCGGCACGGGCCTTGCTCAAGCATTAGTCGGTGCAAAGCTATATTGGAGAAAATACATGAAGACCACCCTTGTGATCTTGCTGATTTCCGTGGTTGTTACTTCCAGTTCATTCGCTGTCCCCTGCCTGCAATTGTACATCCCTGGCGGTGAATATGACGAAGCCACGCAGACTTGGCTCACTATGGAATCTGACTTTGAGCTTTGGGTGGTGGCGGCCGGTTTGAACCATGGCACGATTTACGATATCCATCTGGTGGCCTCGTTGATCGGTCAGACTCCGACCGACGGAGCTCTGACTATCACCCCCGAGGGTGGCGCCGGCGTCACTTACAACGCCGCCGATTATGCCTACGGCACGCCGCCGACCTCCGACCCGATGCCGGGGCACGGGGTGTTTCCGGCCGACTATGTCGAGATGTTGGTGACCAATCAGACCACCTCCGGCCCGTTCGTAAACGTCCAGGACTATGTGCCGGGCGGCGACGGCGGCACCAACCTGTACGGCCAGATTTTCAAATTCAACATCCACCAGACTTATGGCGAGGGAGTCCATTTCGACGCCTATGGCTTCTATGATTCTCCCGACGGCCGCCGGATTTTCGCACCGTTCTCGCACGACGCCGAGACGGCCATCCCGGAACCGGCTACGGTGGTGCTCTTGGGGGTGGGTCTGGCGGCGGCCGGGCTGGTGCGGCGACGCATGAAGAAATGACCGCGTTAGACTGACGATTCCAGCGGCCCTTCGGGGCCGCTTTTTTTGTGGGTGCGCTCTCCGATACACTGCGTTTGCAGAGCACTGGAACGGACGGGTGGACGGGTGGCCCATCACTTGGGGGAGTATTGAAAAACCCTCCCGTACGTCATTGTGAGGTCGCCGCAGGCGACCGCGGCAATCTCAAACGTTGTGCCAGACCGGCAGTTGAGATCGCCACGCCTGCCCTTAAGAGCCACTTGTGGCCGGCAGGCTCGCGATGACGGTCATTGGGACTTTTTCAACAAGCCGCTTGGTCCGGGTCTCTTGGCTTCCAAGTCATACTGGCGAAAGCCAGTATCCGGTCTTAGAATACGGACCTGGATTCTGGGTCAAGCCCGGAATGACCGGGTTTGGCAGGTTATAGGGATCAACGGTTTGGGCTTGCCAAGACTAGGGCGCGATAGGATATTGTCTCCTAGGAGGTGAGTGCACCATGGATATAACGGGATATATGGCGATTTATGCGGCAATTCTCTCGACAATTGGTGTCGCATGGCAGATCTACATCTGGCTGAGAGCACGCGCACGCATCAGGCTAACCTGGCAGTTGTATCAGGATACCTTTGATGATAAGAGCCCCCCGAAACATACACACTGCAAGTGTTGGATTGTAAACGAAGGGCAGTGGGCCACGAGCATTATCAACTTCCGCGTGGAGTTTGACAACGGAGAGACGGATGCTGACTCAATAGAGTGGGACACCGATTCGTCCATGAGTTGGTACGAAGGAATGGGGAATTTCCCACGACCGCTACTGCTTGAGCCGGGACAATGCCAAGTGGTCAGCTTCCGCTACCCAGCAGAGTGGGCGATTCGGTGTTGTGCTGTCGATAATCACCATCGGAAACATCGGACTGAACTGATCCGACCAGCCGCGACTTGGCAGCAATAGCTAACCAGTTCTGCCGGCGTCTGCGTTAGCGACAAATGGTACCATACAGGCTCGGCCCACGCGGTAGTGGTATTGACAAGCCCATGTCATCAGTTTACCTTAAACCCAGTTCCTGGAGGTGAGAAGATGGCAGATTCAGAAAAGGGTTTCGCGAAGGGCTTGTGGACTGGTTTGACCACAGCTACGGCAGCGTGCTTTGCAGTCTATATGTTCTTTCTGACCGATGATCCGCGCGTATCTCGGCTCAACGATGAGCTTCGAAACAACGAGAAGGAAGTCAGGGCGCTACAAGATTCTGTGAGAGTCCTTAGTTCATTGGGCGCAGAGGTTGCCAGTTTCGAGGTGCCAATAGGCGAGAGTACTTACGGCGTCAAGTTCTGGGGGAATAAGATCACGGGCGACATAAGCGCTCGATCCGGTGGACAAAGTGTCGAAATCAAGGTTGAGATTGACACCTGTAAAGGCCGAACTAATGAGACCGACCCAAGAACTCAACGACCTTCCTGCGAGGAGACATATAGGTTCGAAGTACACGCGGGCAACTATGCGCCAGTTGGAGTCGCAGACGCTCAGTTCTTGCTGCAGTTTGTCGGGACACGCGACTCAATGGCCGTTGTGAGGCTCATAAAGGTGCCAGAGCAAAGCTGATCTTGCCAAATGGGCGGGTGCCCCAAGGCTTTCCTTAGGACTCCTATCAGAACGCACCACAGCGGCGCGGCAAGCCGCTACCTACACTTCCCCTCAAGAAACTCCGCGATCTGGGGGGCCTTCATGCGGGTTTGGTCCATCGTGTCGCGGTCGCGAACAGTCATCGTTTCGTCTTCCAAAGTCTGGCCGTCGATGGTGATGCAATAAGGCGTGCCGACCTCGTCCATGCGGGCATAACGCCGCCCCACCGCGCCGGAGACATCGTAGAAGACTTTGAACTGCTTTTTGAGACTGTGATAGACCTTCTCGGCGAACTCCGGCATGCCATCCTTCTTCACCAGCGGAAACACCGCCGCCTTGATCGGCGCGACTTTCGGTGACAAGCGCAAAAACACCCGCTTCTCCCCCTTGATCTCCATCTCGTCGTAGGCATCGACCAACAGCGTCAGGATCGTCCGGTCGCAGCCGGCCGAGGTTTCGATAATATATGGCACAAACTTCTCAGGGAACCGCTCGTCCAGGTAGCCCAAATCCTTGCCGGTCGCTTCCTGGTGTCGACTGAGATCGAAATCGGTCCGGTTGTGCACGCCTTCGAGTTCCTGCCAGCCGAACGGAAACTCGTACTCGATATCATAGGCTGCCTTGGCGTAATGGGCCAGTTCATCGGGGCCGTGCTCGTGCCAGCGCATTTTGGCCATGTTCAATCCGAGCGACTCATACCAGTCCCAGCGCTGCTGTTTCCAGTACTCGAACCACTGCTCGTCCTCGGTGGGATGGACGAAGAACTGCATCTCCATCTGCTCGAACTCGCGGGTGCGAAAGATGAAATTGCCGGGGGTGATCTCGTTGCGGAAGGCTTTGCCGATCTGGGCGATACCAAACGGAATCTTCTGCCGCGAGGAGTTTTTGACGTTCAGGAAATTGACATAGATCCCCTGCGCCGTCTCGGGGCGCATGTAGATGATGTTCGAGGAATCCTCGACCGGACCCATGAAGGTCTTGAACATCAGGTTGAACTGCTTGACCTCGGTGAGGTCGCATTTGTTTTCGAGCGGGCTTTTGGACGGTTTGTTGGGGCATCGGGCTTCTTCGAGCTTGTCGGCGCGGAAACGCGCCTTGCAGGTGCGACAGTCGACCATCGGATCGTTGAACTCGGCGACGTGACCGGAGGTGTGCCAGACCTGGGGGTGCATCAGGATGGCGGCGTCGAGACCCTCGATATCGTCGCGACGGTTAGTCATGGCGTCCCACCAGTAGTTCTTGAGGTTGCGTTTGAGCTCGGCGCCGAGCGGGCCGTAGTCCCAGCAGGAGGTCAGACCGCCGTATATTTCCGAAGATTGAAAAATGTAGCCGCGCCGCTTGCACAGCGACACCAGTTTGTCCATCAGGTCATGGTTGTTGTTCTTGGCCATGTCGCTCTTTCTATGACAGATCGCTCTTTTTCAGTTTTTTTAGAAACTCCAGTGATTTCAATTCACCCGACACCCCGGTCTGGCTGCTTACGAACTTGGTCAGCACCTCCAGCAGCAACTCGGTGTCGGCGTATGCTATCGGCATGGCGGCCGCCCCGGTTAAGGATGCGGACTGAAGGCTGACAAGCTGCTCAAAGCAGGCCGAGGACAGACGAATATACTGATCCGCTGCCGTTTGGCAAGCGCTACATAGGACTCCGCCCCGCTCGGGATAAAAATGAATGTGCTTTTGAGACCGCGTAGCGGCAAAAGAGTCGGCTTGACCGACCCCGCAGGAGGCGCAGTGGGTAAGCGAAGGGTGATAGCCGAGATGCGACAGGGTTCTCAGGAAAAAGGCCAGAAACAAAGCCGGGAGCGACCGCTTGTTGGCCGCCTCCACGCATTTGAGGAAGCCTACGAAGTAGTCGTACAGGTCCGACTGCGGTTCTTCCTCGGGCAGCAGCAGGAGCAGAAGTTCGCAGGCGGCCGAACCGTAGGCCAGCCGCCCCACTGTGCCGTCCTTTTCAAACGAGAAGGTCTCAATCGGGTCGACATCGCGGATATAGCCGCGCGTTTCCTTCTGCGAACCGTAGAAGGTCAGTTCCAAGACGGCAAAGCCGACAATGCGCCCACGCCGGGACTTGAAGCTGCGTCCTCCCTTGTCGACCAGTGCGATCCGGCCGAAGCGGCGGCTGAAAAAGACCACGGTGCGCGAGGACTCCGACCAATTGAAAGCCTTGAGCACAACCGCCTCGGTTTTTTCAAGGGACATGACGCCTACCTAGCCTGCCAACTCTCGACGCTGGTGTTCCCCTCTTGAGAGGGGTGGCCGAAGGCCGGGGTGTGTTCTTCGCTTAGTCAGACACACCCCTAAATCACCCCTCGAGAGGGGACTTCGCGCTGTCCAATGAATAAGCTGCACGCAGTTGCGCCCCGGGTTATGTATCCGATAGTCGATGACAGGCCGGACATTGAGACTCGGTCTCATGACGCCTACCGGCCGCGGTAGAGGTAGATGGTCTCGTCGGGGCGGGCCATGTGGAAGCGAGTGCGGGCGATGCGCTCGAGGTAGATCGGGTCGGACTCGAGCATCTTGCGGACGCGGTCGTTGTCGATCAGTTCGACCAGCAGTTGGCGGTTGGATTCGGCCAGGGCGCTTTTCTGGAGTTCCAGCCGGATAATGCGCGGGATGCTGTAGGTGCCGACCATGAGCGAGTAGAAAAACAGTATCCCCACCGTCCAGAAGGCGTAGCGCACGACCTTGCGTCTGAGGCGGGCGTCGGCGGTGGAGAGCTTTTTAAGGAAACTCTCCGCCAGCGACGTCATTTTCGGTTTGGCTTTTCTGACACGCCGCGGCATGGGAGGAAGGAAACGGGTGGCGAGGGGGGATGCAATATTAAACTGGGGGGATAGTTGCCCACAGTCGAGAACGATAGCGTACAGCAGCGCGAGACTTCGTATCTGTCTAGATTTCACTTGACTGATGGCCAATTTCATGAGTTGATTCTACAATGATGGAGTTTCGAACAGGAGACGTCACATTATGAAGTTCTATGCTCAGTGGTTGGACGGCGAGTACTATAAGATGAAGAATAACGATAGTGTTCTCCATAGTCCAACGATCCATCATAATCTCAGCGGATGGTTGAAGGTACACGCACTATTTGATGATTCAATTGTCTTAAACGATGTTCAACTGATAGACTCCGGCGTGTTTCTGGATCTTATTAGTGACGACGATTTCAAGGAGTTCATAAAGGTCCCCGGGGAGTTTCTTGAATTACGATCCTCGTCCTTAGCCGGCCAATCTGATACAAAAGTCGGAAGGGTGCTCGCTGGTCTTGCAAGAGCAACTGTTGAGGGCTGGGTATCATCCGCGTTTGAGAACGATGACTGCATTAAGAGGTATGCGAACGCGGTACTAGATTTCTCTCAGGGAGGAGACTTGAGGGAATTGCACGGCTCCCAGCTCCCCGAATCTTTGAGCGAGGCCCTAAAGAGTCCCCAATCAACCAGCGATAAGCGACGTTTGAGAGCCGTTCATGATGCGGTGCGCATATTCCTTGAGCTACCCGATAAGTGCATTCAACCGAGTTCTGGAAAGGAAACAAACTACTTGGAGGTTCTCCAAGAAGTCGCTGATGGCACATACCGTTCAGGTAATTCAGACTTAGCCTCTGTTTCAGAACCGCAGCAGGCCGACATCGAGGGACTGATTGAGGACATAAAGAAGTTGGTGCCTAAGGAGACCGACAGACTCAGACGATCCAAGTATAGGGCAGCACTCGCGGAGCGGATGTCAGAAGTTGTAAGCCGCATGCGATGGAACACGGTGGTGCAGGCCTGGAACTGCGCTCTCAGTAGATCACTTGGAACACCTTGCACCTCTATAGCTCCACTTGAAAACGCAATTGAACTCGGACTTTATGTCGAATCGCCCACTGAAGTCCAACCTAGGGTTGCCGTGGATAAGGATGGCAAAAAGTGTGAGGTTCCATTGTGGCAAGACAACTTAGCCGAGATAAAGCCAGTCCCGTGGGACCCCTACTTCATGGGTTGGAACGATGTTAACGAGGCAATCAAACAAACAGTGCTGGTCAGGAAGGAATTCAGGGACTTTCGTGACTCCGTTGACCGTTACAAGCGCAAAATCTACGTGGATCAGATGGTTGACAGACTATCGAAGGTTTGTAGACCGTGTAAGTGTAGTGGTTTGCTGACGGCGTTGTCATGGTCCGATGTGGCATTGCTGGCATTCGGCGTTGAGGAGGCCATTACGCCTATCGGCTTGGGCGTAAAGGGTTTGGACATTTCCATCAGGTTTTGTGACTATGGTAAGCGGTGGGTAGCGGCCAGAACAATCAAGAAGCGGCTCGGACAGACTGGTGTTGATCTGGGGTCGTGAGATCTACAAAAGGCGACCAGCTATCTTCGGTATACGATTCCAATGGACCACTATCAGACTCTTGTGAAACTGTGTCAAAATCGTCGTGATGCTGCGATGACCTTAATCGACGGGTATGAGGGCGGCGTGCTTGCCGTGGACCGGGCAATAGACTTATCTCAATCCGTCCGAGGTTCGAGTTCCTTTTGGGAACTAGTATACCGCCCAGAGTTGTCTGAGGATTCGATCTGGTCATTACCTGACTACCTCTCTCAGTTGAGAGATGACTGGCTTCGAAATCACCCCGATGAGATCAGTGGTGCTAAGATGGCTATAGCAGGGATTTCGACTGATCTCCAAACTGACTCGACAGTGTCTGTCGTCCTAAGACGAACTAACTGGCGGGAGGTGAGAGCTTTTCAAGAGGCAGTCGAAACTCATAGCCGGCCGGACTTGACCTACCCGCTTATGCATCATCATTTCGATTTCCGAGGTTGTCCGGTCCCCAATATCGCTGTCGCACACTGCATAGTGGAGACATCGGACTCGATGTTCTTGGTTACCCAGAGAAGCCCGTCAGTTCGGTATCACCCACGGCATTGGAGTGTGAGCTTGGAGGAAGGCCTGAGTTTCTATGATCTTGAGGCTGACCAAGATATCCTCGAGGCTGCGACGGTCCGAGGAGTGAGGGAGGAACTGGGCATCGATGTCCAAAACTTGGTGGAGGGTTTCGATGTGTTGGGTGTGTTGGTTGAATTCCCGATACTTAACCCGGCACTGGTTACTTTCCTTAGGATCGACTGCTCCGCTTCACAAATTCGCCGGTCATGGAAAAACCTATGCCAAAGATCAGACTCTGTTCCTGAAGTGATCGCGTTGTCGTTTCTTCCTGTCCAACTCGAGTCTCTGATTCGCGAATGGCGGTCGACTGTGCCGAGCCCGCAACGTGAATCAGGGACCCCTGGACCTTGGCACCCAACCTCCCGGTTTCGGTTACTTGTGGCTATGATTCACTGCTTTGGCGTTGAAGATGTGGTAGATGTCCTAATGGGGCTGTGATGTTAGCAACGTTTTAGAGCTCTGGCTCCTGTTCCCGCACAACAAATGCCCTGCTTTCTCGTCTACAATACTGACGAAAGGGAAGTGTCGCGCGAAAAATCACTCCTTGTTCGGATCTTGCACACCAGCCCTCACCTCCCCCAACCCGTAAACTTCCCGTTTTCCCCGCCGATATACTGAATGATAGCGCCCAAAAGCGTGAGGATCAGTTTTGCCCAAAATCGACGAGTTGCTCAAGATCGTCAAGGACGCTCACGCCTCCGATCTGCATCTCGGCGCGGGAAGCGTGCCGATGATTCGGATCGACGGCGTCCTGGCCAAGACGCGGCACAAAAAGCTCGCCGGCAAGAACATCAAACAACTGGTGTACGAAATCCTGACCGACGAACAGATACGCCGATTCGAGAGAAGCGGCGACCTCGACTTCGCCTACAGCATCGATAGTTTGGCGCGCTTTCGCATCAACCTGTACAAAATGCACTCCGGTCCGGCCGCCGCCATCAGGCTGATCCCGGACGATATTCCCGGCTTGGCCTCGCTCGGTTTTTCGGACGTGGTGGCCGACATGGCGCGGTCCAAATCGGGTCTGGTGCTGGTGACGGGGCCGACCAACTCCGGCAAGTCCACCACTCTGGCGGCCATGGTCGACCATATCAACATTCACGAGTCGCGGCACATCATTACGCTTGAGGACCCGATCGAGTATCTCCACACCAACAAGAATTCCCTGATCAGTCAGCGGCAGATCGGCCTGCATTCGGAATCGTTCGCCTCGGCGCTGCGCGCCGCGCTACGCGAGGATCCCGACGTCGTCCTGGTCGGCGAGATGCGCGACACCGAGACCATTTCGCTGGCCATCACCGCGGCCGAGATCGGCCTTCTGGTGCTCGGCACCCTGCATACGTGCAGCGCCACCAGTTCGGTGGATCGCATTATCGACGTTTTCGCGCCCAACCAGCAGCAGCAAATTCGTGTCATGCTGGCCGACACACTGGTCGGGGTGATCTCCCAACAGCTTCTGAAGCGGGCCGACGGCCGAGGTCGGGTGGCGGCTTACGAGGTCATGGCGCGCTCATCGGCGATCCAGGCGATGATTCGAGAGGAACGCACCTACCAGATTCCGTCGGTGATCCAGACCAGCCGCAAGAAGGGGATGCGCCTCTTGGACAATCACCTCAAGGCGCTGGTCGACTCCTCTATCGTGACGGCCGAGGAAGCCATCCGCGTGGCCGTCAACCCGGCCGAGTTTTATGACCGCGTGAAAGAAGAGCAATCGGAACCTGTGGAGGCTTGATGAACAGCAGTTCGCAACGCATTCGCCTCGATGAAATCCTCGTGCGTGAGGGACTGATCTCCGAAGAACAAATCAAGGAGGCGCTCGTCCGTCAGAAAGCGTACGGCGGCAAGCTGGGTTCGCAGTTGCTGTATCATCGCGCTATCGATGAGGCCGGTCTGGTGCGCGCGCTGGCCATTCAGTTCGGTTGCGAGGGAGTGGTGCTGTCCGGCCTGGAGATTCCGGAGATCGTGACCAAACTCATCCCCTCCAAGGTCGCCGTCGCACGCAAGGTGATGCCGTTCGACTACGACCCCGAACGCAACTTGCTCAAAGTGGCCTGCGAGACGCCCACTGACCAGAGCCTGATCAACGAACTGAACTTCGTCGCCCGCGGCAAGGAGATCAAACTCTACGTGGCCGCCGAACTGGCTCTCAACACCGCCATCAACAAGTATTACCTGGGGCAGAAAGTCACGCTCGAAGATCGGTTGCTTCTGGATATCCCGGACGACGCCACCCAGTTGCCCGAGGAGGAAGCGGCGGCCGCGGGGGATCGCGATAGCTCAGCGCCGGCGCCCCAGCCGGCGGTGCTTCTGGTGACCGACGAGGAGTACTCTGGGCCGCTGGTGTCCTCGCTGTTGGAGCGCGACGGTTTCCAGGTGCGCACGACCGACTCGGCCGACGAGGCCCTCCGTATCATTGCCAATCGCGCCTTCGACGCCGTGCTTATCAAGGACACCGTGCCCGGCGACTATATCGACCTGATCGACCGCCTGCGCAAGTGCTCGCCGCGGACCACCATTCGCTACTACGAAACGGCGTCATCGCTGATTCTGGACCACGACGCGCTGATCTCGGACGGCGCCCTGCTCACCAAAAACATGGAGTTGTTCACTTCGCTTTTGGCGCTCAAGAGCGGCGCCTCGGACAACCACAGCGGCGCGGTGGGATCGTATGTCAGCAAGCTTTGCCGCCAGATGCACTTGCCCGACAAGGAACGACTGATCATCATCAACGCCGCCTACTTGCACGATCTGTCGCGTCACTACTATCAGACGGATGAGGGCAAGGACCAGCGCTCCTGGATCGGGCTGAGCGCCAAACTGCTGGCGTCGCTGGAGTATCCGCCGGTGGTGGTGGAGATGCTGCGCTCCATGTACAAGGACCTGGGCGGCAAGTATACCAAGCGGCTGCCGATTGAAGTTCTCGGCGGCAACATCCTGACCATTGTCGACCTCTATTGCGAAACGGTTGACCCCAACGAGAAGCTGCCTTTGGACAAGTTCGACGCTATCAAGAAAAAGTGCCGCGACCTGGCCGGCCGACTGTTTCTACCTGAGGTGGTGGAGGCTTTCGTGGCCATGATCCAGAACGAAGTTCTGCACGCGCAGACGACCGAGAGGCACGGACAGGTGATGCTGTACACCGACAACCCGGGCGCCCTCTACCCGATCGAGCGTCGGCTCCAGAACGAGGGTTTCCGCACCGTCTCCCAGGTGTCCCGAGAGTCGTTCATGGGTCTGTGCCGCCGCAGCAAACCGGACATGATCGTGCTGATTCTGGAGGGGGACGCGAATACCGTCGCTTCCTTTGTGACGCACTTGCAGAAGGAAGGAATCGACCCGACCTTCGTGCCCATCTTCCTGATGGTGGAAAACGTCCACGCCTCTCAGATGACGACGCTTCTGGATCGCGGCGTGGAGGACATTATCCCGTCCGACGTCAACCTCGATATGCTCGTGTCCAAACTGCGCAAGGTGCAGACCAGAGCCCGGCTTCTGGACAGCCAGTTGATGTCGGTGACGCAGCCGTCGGCCGGCAGTCACGGCCGCCTGACCGACATGAACGTGGTGGACCTGTTGCAGGCGCTGGGTCCCAGCCGCCGCACGGTGAGAATAACGGTGAACGCCTCGGCCGAGGATAAACTGTTGACCATATACCTCGACCGGGGCGTCATCTGTTTCGCCCAACTCGACGATCTGACCGGCGCGCCGGCCGTGCACGAGGGGATTACCTGGTCGGAGGGGTCGTGGGCGGTGCAGCCGATCTCACCCGATGAGTTCCCCGAACCGAACAACACTGTTCCCAACGACGCCATCCTGATGGAAGGCTGCCGCCTGATGGACGAACGGGTGCGAAGCGGGCAGTTGTTGTGATGTGATGCTGCTTCCGGTTGCAGCTATCGTAGGTCGAAACCCCTGCGGTTTCGACATCTGAAAGAACCTACGGCAAGCTGGGGGCTTCCCTTCAAATGGGTTCGTTTTGGGCCTTTTTATCCTCACCTAATAGAATCGTTGGTGATTCCGAGGCCTGCATGAGCTGGAGGTGATTCAGGAGCCGGCAGGCTCGGGTGAACGGTGCTGTCTATGGAGAAGGTCCTTTGTTAACAAGTGTGCGGGCGCATTTTAGTGGGGATCGGCAGTGATTCTGTGCGGGATTAGGTGGGTTTTTGTTCAGTCCACTGCAAGCTGTGGGTCTGCCGGCTTATGCCGATAATTGCAATGGAAGGTCCAGGACGGAGAAAACACGATGGATTCATTTGAAACACTCGTAGGCTCGTTGTTTGAGAAGGATGGTTATTGGATCCGGACCAGTTTCAAGGTAGGGCTTACAAAGGACGAAAAGAGAAGGATTGGGCGACCCTCCTCGCCGCGTTGGGAACTAGATCTAATCGCTTATAAGGCCGGATCAAACGAACTGCTTGTCATTGAGTGTAAGTCGTATCTTGATTCTACGGGAGTCCATGCTCGCGGTCTTAATGGAAGCGATTCAACAGATGCAACCAAGTACAAGCTTTTCAATGACGCCAATCTGAGAGGAATCGTACTCGGACGACTTGTTAAGCAGTTAGTAACTTCCGGTACGTGCGCTTCGTCTCCGGTAGTCAAGCTCTGTCTGGTCGCCGGGAAAGTCGCAAGCGAGGTGGATCGTGCAAGTATCAGGACACTGTTCGACCGAAAAGGTTGGGGATTCTACGATGATGCTTGGTTGAGGGACAAGTTAGTTACTGTCTCCGGTTCCGGATATGAAAACGAGGTAGCCTCTGTTGTTGCCAAGTTGTTACTGCGCAAGCCGTCGACCCTTAACAATCATCGGCAAGGGTAGCAGAGGTCAGGCGAGCTGTTGAGCAAGATCGTTAATCACACTCATGCTTGCCCTGGACATTTGTCATGGCCGGCCTGGACAAGTATCCAGCAATGTCAATCCCGGTCTAATGTTTAACCTATATACCCGGTCGTACCCATATTGGTCTCGATTATGGTCGCCGCCTGCGCCTCTACTCGGGCCGGATCGGCGCCGTCGGCGGCTGACCGCCGCTGGTATTGCGGATATTATCCGGTTTTATGCTCCAAAAACCTTTCTTCAACCGAGGCGTCTGCTGTCCTGGCCGCACCCCGTCATCGGAACTGTCTCACGTCGTTGGATTTCTCTCTGCCGGTCGGCCTTATGGAAGTCGCAGATATACGAACCGGCGCGCCTTACACATATCTACAATTTGTATTTCGCGGCCTGAGGTTTCAAAAAAGATCGGTCTTGGAGAGGAACCGGGCCGCTCCGAGGCCTTGCCCTTTACTCGTGGTCAAATCCCGCCGGCGGTTAGTTGCTGGACATTTACCCTTGTCCCCATAATCTTGTGATCGCACGGGCAGGCGTAGCCGACTCTGCTTGTAGCCGAGTGTGAAGGCTCAGCCTCCACAAGAAGAACAGCCCCGCCGGGAACATCGGGCATAGTCAACTGTTTAAGAGCCTGACGGCAATGACTCCAAAAAAGGTCAGAAATGCCGATGATTACGAATAGACTGACAGAGACGGCCATGCTTGCTGACGGTAACAACAAGAGAAACCACCACCCGCATCTGCACGATGACAAGAACGCTTTGGTGCGTACTACCCTGGCCAACCAGCGGACGTTTTTGGCTTACCTGCGGACCGCCTTGACTTTCTTCGTGGCCGGGGTATCCTTCATCAAGTTCTTTGATTCCCTGATAGTGGAGGTAGTCGGCTGGGTCTTCGTGCCGCTGAGTATCGCGACGTTTGTCGTGGGCGTCTGGCGGTACAACGAGCTCCGGGTGCGGATGAAGCGCCTGGGTGGCTGATACCGGTGTCCCGGCTGTCGTCGACGGGGTCGGCGCCGAGCGGGTCTTGCGCACTCCGGCCGATGGGCCGTTCCTTTCGCATCGTCGGATCGGCGACCGGGTCGAGGCGGGTGAGCTGATCGGTGTAGTGACCGACGTTGAACTGCGCAGCCGCATTGATGAGGTGGTGCGTGGGCTTATCCGCGACGGTCTGGGCGTCTCGAGCGGTCAGAAAATAGGTGATATCGACCCGCGCGGCAATCCGGAGCACTGCTATCGCATCTCAGACAAAGCCAACGCCATCGCCGGCGGCGTGCTGGAGGCGCTGCCGGTAGTGAGTGAGGGCCGAAAACCGCGCTAACGCTCGCGACACCCCGGTTGTAGCGTCCACAATCCAGATTCCGCTTGCCCCAGCCCGGTCACATGACTAACTTGAAAACCTACCGGCCGTGCGTTGCCATCGGACAGATTCCGTTGTGAGCTGTCCCAAACGATACCCGACGGTCCGAACTACTATGCGATTGATGTCGCCAACAGGAGTGAGTTAACACATAGACGGAAGAGGGAAAAATGCAGTTCTTTCAGCCCAAAAACCCGGCCGAATACGGTTTCAAGGAAGTTATCTACGAAAAAAAGGACTGGGTCGCCACGATCACGATCAACCGCCCCAAGTTTTACAACGCCTACAGCACGCCCTGCCTGATGGAGTTGACCCAGGCGTTCACCGACGCCGCCTGGGACGACGGCATCGGCGTCATCATCTACACCGGGGCCGGCGACAAAGCCTTCTGCACCGGCGGCGACGTCAAGGAGTACTCCGCCTATTACACGCAGCGCCCGCGCGATTACTTCAAGTACATGGGCATTTTCGCCGGATACATCGAGTCGATCCTCAAATCCGGCAAGCCGGTGATCTGCCGCCTCAATGGCATGGCGGTCGGCGGCGGCAATGAGTCGCACATGGCCTGCGACCTTTCGATCATGGCCGACGACACCTATATCGGTCAGATCGGCACCAATGTCGGCTCGGTCGCCTGCGGCGGCGCCACCCAGTGGCTGCCGATCTTCGTCGGTGACCGCCGCGCGCGAGAGATTCTGTATCTGAATGAGAAGATCAAAGCCGAGAAGGCGCTGGAGTGGGGGCTGGTCAACCAGGTGGTGCCGCGGGCGCAGCTCGACGAGGCCTGCAAGGTGATGGCCGAGAAAATGCTCAACAAATTCCCGGAGTGCATGCGCTACACCAAAAGCCAGGTCAACTACTGGAAAGAGCAGGTCTGGTACTCGACCATCGGCCATGCCCGCGACTGGTTGACGACGCACTTCGCCTGCTGGGAGCCGAACGAGGGAATGCAGGCGTTTGTCGAGAAGCGCCAGTCCGACTATATGGGTCTGCGCAAACGGGCCGCCGAGGGTGGTTCCTCGGAGTTCAAGTACGGACCGTACAAGCAAACCTGCCCCAAGTGCGGCGCGACGCAACTTCCCGGTCTGCACAAGTTCTGCGGCATGTGCGGCGCCAAGCTGGAGGGGTAATGAATTACTCTTTCGGCCTGGGGCTAATCCTGGCAACGGGCTGATCTATGGTCAGAAAGCTGCCCCCGGTACAGGAAACGACTAAGGAGATATCTATATGTTTGATTTGAACGGCAAAGCGGCCATCGTCACCGGGTCATCGCTCGGTATCGGTTCCGCGACTGCTTTATATCTGGCCAAATGCGGCGCCGACGTCGCCGTCAACTATCGCAAACACGCCGATGAAGCCAACGCCCTGGCCGATCGGATTCGCGCCGAGGGACGCAAAGCGTTGGCCGTCAAGTGCGACGTGTCCAACCACGAAGAAGTCGGCAAGATGGTCGAGCAGGTGCTGGCCGGATTCGGCCACCTCGACATCCTGGTCAACAACGCCGGCGTCAACTGGGACGGTGTCATCTGGAAAATGACCGAGGAGATGTGGGACACGGTGCTCGACACCGATCTCAAGGGGTATTTCAGCTTCACGCGTGCGGTCGCGCCTCATTTTCGCGAGCAAAAGTCCGGCCGAATCGTCAACGTCACCTCGATCAACGGCCTGCGCGGCAAGTTCGGCCAGGCCAACTACTCGGCGGCCAAAGCCGGTATTATCGGCCTGACCAAGGCGGTGGCCAAGGAATTGGGGAAGTACTCGGTCAACGTTAACGCCGTCGCCCCCGGCATGATCCTGACCGACATGATGGCCGGGCTGTCCGACGAAGTGAAGCAGGCCGCCATCAACGAAACGGTGCTGGCGCGGCTGGGTACGCCCCAGGAGTGCGCCTCGGTGATCGCGTTTCTGTGCAGCGAGGAGTCGCGCCACATCACCGGCGAGGTGATCAAAATCGACGGCGGCCAGTACATTTAGAAACGAGATTTAATCGGAAGGAACCATAGATGGAACTGAAAGACATAGTTTGCGTATCCGCCTGCCGGACGCCGATGGGCCGTTTCGGCGGGACCCTGAAAGACATGGCGGCCTTTGACATCGGCGCCGTTGCAATTGCGGAAGCGGTCAAGCGCTCCGGCGTACCGGCGGACCAGATCGATGAGGTCATTCTCGGCAGTTGCCGCCAGGCCGGCAACGGTCCCAACCCGTCCAGAACGGCGGCCGTGCGCGGCGGTATCCCGGAATTGATCCCGACTCAGACGATCAATATGGCCTGTCCGTCGGGGATGAAAGCGATCCAGTTGGCCGGCCAGTCGATCCGGCTGGGGGACTCGGAGATCGTCCTGATCGGCGGTTTCGACTCCATGTCGACCATTCCGTACCTGCTCAAAAACTGCCGCTGGGATGGGTTCAAGATGGGTGACCGCAAGCTCGAAGACGGCTGGTCGGACTCGATCGACCCGTTGATCGGGCAGGGCATGGGCGGCACAGCGGAAAACCTGGTCGACAAGTACAAGATCTCGCGCGCGGACCAGGACCAATTCGCCTTCGAGTCGCATCAGAAAGCGATCAAGGCGCAGGACGAGGGTTGGTTCGACGAGGAGATCGTGGCGGTCGAGTTGAAGTCGCGCAAGGAGACGATCACGTTCGACAAGGACGAAACGCCGCGACGCGACACCACTGTTGAGAAGCTGGCCAAGCTGCCGGCCGCGTTCCGCAAGGAAGGCGGCACAGTCACCGCCGGCAACGCCTGCGGCATGTCCGACGGCGCCTGCGCGATGGTCTTCACCAGTCGCGAAAAGGCCAAAGCGCTCGGTCTCAAACCGCTCTTCTCGCTGATCGCCTACTCGGCTGCGGCCACGTCGCCGGCTACGATGGGAGAAGGTCCGGGCATCTCGATTCCGGCCGTGCTGGAGAAAGCACGCATGAACATCAACGACCCCGACCTGATCGAAGTGAACGAAGCGTTCGCGGTCCAGGTGCTCTCAAACGAAAAGGTCCTCGGCTGGGACCGCCGCAAAGTGAACGTGCACGGCGGCGCGATAGCGCTGGGGCACCCGACCGGTATCTCCGGGGCGCGTATCGTGGTGACGCTCTACCACGCCCTGAAGCAGCGCGACGGCAACGTCGGTCTGGCGGCAATCTGCGGCGGCGGCGGCGTGACCATGGCCATGCTGATCAAGCGGGAGTCATGAGGCATAAATGCCGGATTACACACACATCAGTTTCCAGGTAACCGAAAAGGTTGCCTACATCACCCTCCAGCGCGAAGAATTGAACGTCCTCAATATCGCCATGATGGAGGAAATCAACTCGGCGCTGGAGTCGCTGACCGGTGGGACCAATCTCAAGGCGCTGGTTTTCAAAGCTAAGGGCAAGGCGTTCTCGGCCGGGGTCGATGTCAGCGAGCACACTGCGGCGCTGGTCGACAAGATGATCGCCGTGTTCCATCAGATGTTCCGGTTGCTCGACGGGATGCAATGCCCGACCGTGGCCTTCGTGCAGGGGGCGGCGCTCGGCGGCGGCTGCGAGCTGGCTTGTTTTTGTGACATGGTGATCGCGGCCGAGCGGGTCAAGTTCGGCCAGCCGGAAATCAAGGTCGGCGTTCTGCCGCCCGTGGCGGCGGCCGACTTTCCGCACTTCAGCCATCTGAAGCATGTCTACGAACTGCTCTTGACCGGCGATGTCATCACGGCCGAGGAAGCACAGGCGATCGGTCTGGTCACCCGTGTCTTCCCGCGCGAGGCTTTCGACCAGCAGTGCGATGAATGGCTGGCGCGGCTGACGGGCAACTCCGCGGCGATATTGCGCCTGACCAAGAAAGCGATCCGGGCCGGGCTGGGCAAAACGTTCGGCCGGGCCATCTCGGAGGTCGAGCAGATTTACCTGCGCGAGATGATGGGCACCAAAGACGCCCATGAGGGTCTGAAAGCGTTTCTCGAAAAGCGCTCCCCGAAGTGGGAGGATGGGTAACTCCGTCATTGCGGGGCACGCGAAGTGTGCCGCGGCAATCTCATTCGTGGGAGAGAATGGTAGGTCGAAACCCCTGCGGTTTCGACACTGATGTCAGTACGAATCTCGGACTGACACGATTTGTCATCTGCATCTAATATCTTGGCGGCAAGCCGTTGACAGAAAACGACAGCCGGATTAGATTGCTGTCAGCCAATGGATCAAGAGCGAGAGGAAATGGAATGCGTTTTCGTCTAACAACAGGCGCTGCCCTGGCGATGTTGTGTCTACCAGCCGCTGCTACATCGGCACAGACAGCGCAGAAGATAGGGCGGCTATCGAAGTCAGTGGTTCTTCTGGTGATGGAGGACAAGCAAGGCCAACCTATTGCATACGGCAGCGGCTTTTTTGTCGAAGAAGGCACCATAGCCACAAACCTCCACGTCGTCGATCAAGCGCATGGTGGCTATTTTAAGACATCTGGGCAAAAGAAGGTGTATGACCTTCGGGATTACTTCCACTTTGATGCAGATCACGATCTTGCCCTTCTTAAGGCAGGGCTTGACGCACCAAAGCTGCAACCCTTGTTGGTAATGGATTCACTGGGGTCTGCGGAAGTGGGCGATGATGTCTTTGTGATAAGTAACCCGAAAGGGCTAGAAGGGACACTGTCACGCGGCATTGTCAGCGGCGTCAGGCTAGTTGGGCCAGATACGTTACTCCAAATAACAGCACCTATATCGCCTGGCAGTAGCGGCGGACCAGTGTTGGACTCCGCTGGCCAAGTAATAGGAATTGCAGTGGCGGCGTTTCTTGATGGTCAGAACCTTAACTTCGCTGTGCCGGCATCGTACCTCCGAAGGCTTATTGAGAAGAAAAGCGCCGTTGCCTCCTTTCCGTACGTCCCCCGAGCAGCCAAAGAACGATCCGAGACTTGGCGGCTTGCCACATCTGGAAGGGACGCAATCGAGGCCGGTTCATTGATGTGGGGAGAAGCGACAAAGCACGTTTACGGCCCAGCCCGCTTCACCGTCTCACTTCATAACCGCCTACGAGTTCCTGTGCGTAATGTTGAGATGCGAATAGTCTTCCACAACCAGGCCGGAGATCCGATTGAATCAGCGGTTCTGAAGTGTTCAGAAACTATAGGTCCCGGCCTGGCTACCCGTTTCATTGGGTACGTAGACGCAAGCGTGCAGCAGCTAACAACGCGAGAGTGGTGGAGCTACGATAGCATGTTCCCCTGCACTCCCATCCGCTATACGATCATAGGGTTTGAGATAGCAGAATGAGACCAGTACCCCACCTAAAGCGTAGCAACAGGTGGGTTCTTCCGTGCAAATCACAAACCCACCCGACGCTCCGCTCTAGGTGGGGTACCGAGTGGGCCGTGCTGTAAGTCCGTCATTCCTGCGAAAGAAGGAATCCAAGCCTCGGCGATGACGGATGGACCCCGGCTTTCGCCGGGGTGACAAAGAACGGTAAGGGCCGTCCAGCGGGGGCGCCTGACGGCGCCTAAACTCGTTGTCTATGTGATTGAGAAGCGGTGAGACTTCGAAGGTCAGCAGCCCTCCGATGCTGCAGGATTCTATAGGCGGATTACAAGCCCCCCTACCCCATCTTCGACGTGGCGGCCTGGCCGACCCGTTTGTCCTCTTTGAGAATGTGATCGATCAGCCACTTACCCAAATAGCCGGACAACTCGTCAACCCCCAGCTTCCTGCCCCCCTTAACCTCGACGATCTTCTTGACGAACCATTGACGCAGCGCCGAATGCTCCCCCTTGTGCTCGGCGTAGTCGGGGAAATCGATATCCTGCATCAACTGCTCCTCGTCCTCGAAAAACTCCCGGGCGAATTTCGACACCTCCACAAGCGACTCGGTGGCGTCCCTGGTGATGATACCGCCCGGCACTTTCGTATGAAGCTGGTTGAGCATTTCGACGAACTTCTTCAGGGGTCCGTCGATCCGCTCGACACCGGTGTTGTATTTATCCAGCCATTCTATCTCAGCCATATCATTACCCAACCGTTACAAGGTTGCGCCGCAAATCTTTCGTGGGCCAGGAGCGCCCGTCCTATTTATATCGACCGTTGTCCTCATTTGTTGATCAACTTCTGCACAGGCGCAAGCGCCTTCTTGTCGCTTCGCGACCTCATACCGCACATTCACCCTACCCGCGGCGGGGCTTGTCTCCGCCGGCCATAAATGGCTCTTGGCCGCTACGCGGCATCTCGAAGTCGACTCTACGGCGCTTAATAAGTTTCGCTGGGTCCTTGCGAGCCGCCGGCGAGTTGAGACCCTGCTATCCGCCGCAGGGGCAAGACACTCCTTTATCCCCTCTCAAGAGGGCGCCGGCAAGCCTGTTTGTTGCGCTTCGCGGTCATAAATGGCCTTTTTGCCGCGACGCGGCCGTAGATGCGAGATGACACGTCTGCTCCGGGGCGACACCTCCTGTGTCTTCGTTTTTTCCCGCCTCCTTGCGGTTTCAGGCGTTATATTAGCAAGCCGTGGAAAACAAAGCGACAAAAAAGATTTCGTTCCAGACGGTCGGCTGTCGGCTCAACCAGTACGAGACCGAGCGGATGGCCGCCGATCTGGCGGTGTTCGGATTTGAGCGGGCCGCCCACGGTCAGGCGGCCGATCTCTACATTATAAACAGTTGCACCGTCACCCATCGCGCCGATAAGGACTCCCGCTACCTGGTCCGTCGGGCCAAACGCGAGAACCCCGACAGCCGGGTGGTGCTGGTGGGCTGCTATGTTGAGACTGACCCGACCGGTATCGCCGAGTTGGACGGGGTCGATCTGGTTATTCTCAACCGCGAGAAAGAGCAGTTGGCGCGGCTACTACCGGAGAAACTGCCGAATCTGTTTAACGGCCGCCCCGCCACCGGCTGTACATCCGTGCTGGCCGACTTTCACGAACGCAACCGCGCCTGGATCAAAATCTCCGACGGCTGCAATCAGACCTGTAGTTTCTGCCTGGTGACGATTGTCCGCGGCGAGTTGACCTGCCGCACGGCCGTTGAGATCATCGACGAGATCAACCAGTTGGCGGCGCACGGCTATAATGAAGTGGTGTTGGCCGGCGTCAACATCGGCTACTATCGCGACCGCGAGATCGATCCACCCATCAGGAGTTTCACCGAACTCTGTCGCAGAATCCTCGATAGCACCGCATTGTACCGGCTGAGACTATCGTCGATCGAACCGCAAACGATCACCGAAGACCTGATTGACCTGTGCGCCGACAACCCCCGGCGTATTTGCCGCCACTTTCATATACCGATGCAGTCCGGCTCGTCTCGCATCCTGAGACAGATGCGCCGTCCCTACGACCGCGAACGGTTCCTGGCTCGGGTACAAGCGATCAAGCAGGCGGTGCCGAACGTGATAATCGGCACCGATGTAATTGTCGGTTTCCCCGGCGAGACGGAAGAGGACTTTGCAGGAAGTCGGACTGCCGCCGAGTGCGGGCTGATCGATTACCTGCACGTATTCAGCTATTCCGACCGACCGCGGACGGACGCCGCTGCGATGCCGGGCAAGATCCGCCCGCAGATCATCAGGGAGCGCAGCGCGGAACTCGTGCAGATCTCTAAACGGCTGCGCGCCGAGTCGCATCGTCGGCAGGTGGGGCGGACGCTCGAGGTGATTTCGGAATACAAGACCGCCGAGGAGACCTGCCTCGGCATCTCCGACAATTATCTCAGGGTTAAGCTGCCGACCGAAGCGGCCGGGCGGCGCGACATCGTAAGGGTCAAGATCACCGCCGCCCACGACGACCACGTGTCGGGGGACATCATAGCGTAGACTCGGTGATCGCATCTCCGTTTCCCGGTCAAAGGGAAAAAGCTTCCCATCACATCTCATTATCAGGCCTCTCGCTGGCCCGACAGCATTAACATAACTCGCATCCCATCAAAGCGATAGGGGCAGGGAGAGCGCTTGGGCACGGGCCTTGCGTATTCGTCGGCCGGAGAAATAGGTGCATGGAGTAAATGCGTGACCGGAAAAGAAGAACAGACTGAGATCGCCGCCAACGAGCCCGATGCCAAGAAGGCTGAACAGAGCGGCATACTCAAGTACATTATAATAGGCGGCGGCGCTTTTCTTTTAGTGATCACAATCGCATTGGCGGCCATGCTCTTCCTGGGCGGCGGCGGTCACGAAGAGACTGCATCCGAGACGGCAGCGGTCGAGAGGCCTGCCGAAGGCGACCGCGAAACTGAGAGCGCCGTTCACGAAGCCGCTCCAGGCGAAAACGATGATCCGCCTCCGTTCTATGGCGAAGAGGAGTCGCCCGACCAGCCCGACCCGAGCGTCGTCAATAACATCATGGAAAACCTGGCTTACCTGGATTACCAGCCCCAGGAGAGCGAGACCATAGCCGAGGACGAGAGCATTAGGATGTCGGTCGAGGACTCAATCGTAAGCGACAATTGGCTGGAAGCCGAAAAGGCGGCCCTGGCGGCAAAAGAAAAAGAGCTAGAGGCGCGCGAGCGGGAGCTGGTGATTCTGGACAAGAAAGTCTCGCAGAAGCTGCTCACTCTGGAGCAGGCTGAAACCGCTCGCATCAGCAATCTGGCCAAGCTTTACGACGGCATGGATCCACGGGCCGTGGCCCAGTTGATGGCCAATCTCGACGACGAGACGGTGGTGGCGTTGATTCCGCGTATGAAAACGAAGAACGCTTCTTCGGTGCTGGCTTTGTTGCCACCCCAGCGCGCGGCTAAACTGTCCAAGCAGATGATAACGATCGCGGAAAACTAGTGATGACTACCCACAACGACCACAGCATCAATCTCCTTGTGGGTCTCGGCCTCACGTCGGAGGTCGCCCCGAGCGGCGGGCCTCAGGAAAACGTCGCAGACGACCGGCCGCTGTTTGGTGACGTGCTGAGTGGCCTATTGATGTCATGGCCCGGCGGCACAGCGCGACCGAGGGCTGACGGCGACATGGGAAACGTCGCCCAGCTGGCCGCAACTGCCGCGTCTATGCCGACGCCGACGAGTGAGATCCCCTCCCTTTTCGGCGCCAACGCTTCCCGGCCGCTGACGATATCCATTCCGCAAGATCCAACGCTGCCGATAACGCCGGTCTTGACCGAGACTTCCCTCGCGGATGAAGACGCATCGCCGGTAACGTCGGAGCATGTCGGTCGGTCCGCATTCGAATCGACGCCTTGCGCCATCGACAGGAACATAGTCGCGTTTAACAATGACATTATGGGCGAACTGCCCGTAAGTTCGCTGGTTTCGAAAGTATCAGCTCGGCCGGCCGTCGACGGAATGGTTGCGGACCTTCCGTCCGGCCGGTGCGAGATTATTACCTCCCAAGTGAGTGACGGTAACCTTAACCTCACGCTGGCCGGCTCCGGTGAGAACGCCGACCCGGTTCAGGTGCGTATTCCCATGGGATTGTTGACTCACGCATCCGATGAACAAGCGTCGATAGCGACTGGTCGCGTCGATCTCGGCGTGAACCCGAAGCCGATACCCGACCTGGAACAGTTGCTGGCGAAACTGAATGTGAAACAACTCGAGGTCGTCCAGGGCGGATTCGACGACGTCGAGTCGCGTAATCCGGTCAAGATTGTGCTGACTGGCGAGGCCTCTGGCCGCACGCTCTCGCTGGAAGGCCTGCTTAGGCGGGGCGATTATCACAGTCTCGCGGCCGGGAATCAATCAACTCTCAGCGAAGCACAAGCGTCCGCAAAAGACCCGGCCGGTGAGATTACTCGTGCGTCTCGGCAAGGTGAACCTCTGCCCAAGCAGCCGGTGGCCGAGCCGTTGTTGGATCAGAAGACAGCCGCGGTCCGTTCTGTCTCAACATATACTGCCGCAGAACCACATACAACACTGTCGCCTAAGACGCAGGATAGACCCGGTTATGATGTGCGTCTGACGACCGGCCGGATGAGCACCCCGTTGGTGTTTAACGAATCAACCGATCCGTCGCTCACGCCTGAGCGCACCCTGACTGGTATCGATGCTGCGGCCCGGGAAACCGGCGCGGTCGACGTTAAGCTGTCTCGTCCCCTCGTGAAGATGGCGGGCGGCGCGACCGAGCGGTTTACCTTCGGTTACGATCCTCAAAGCGCCGACCCCTTCACCGGGCTGAACAATCCGGACGCGAGCAACCGAATCGACCGAGAAGATATCACGCCGCGAATGGTTCGTTTCAACCTGCCGGACGACCTACAGACGAAGCTTATTCCCAACGGTCAAAGCGTTTCGATCCGAATCGAACCCGAACATCTCGGACCGGCCCGCCTCTCGCTGACCATCAGCCACGACAGGCTCAGAGCCCGCGTGACGGTGGAGTCCTTTGAGGCCAAGGTGTTGATCGAGCGGTCGCTGGATCGTCTGACCCAGCAATTGACCAGGGCAGGGGTGGAAGTCGACAGGATCGAAGTTACTGTCGATGGTCGTCAGAGCGGCGATCAACTGTTCGAGCGTCGTCCCCAGTGGCGGCGACCGACCATGTCGCCGGCTTTCGGCAACGATATTGAGTCGGAATTCAATCAGTCCAACACGACCCCTTTGGCGCCGACCGCTTACAGCTACGTCGGTGCCGGCGGGGTGAACATGCTGGCTTAGGAGCAACATTATGACGGTAATCTCGCCAGTCACAATCGACAACAGAGGATCCCAGTCGACCGGCGGCGTCCAGTCTTTGGGCAAGGACGACTTTCTTCAGTTGATGATAACCAAACTGCGCTACCAGGACCCGTTGAAGCCGATGGAGGACGAGGATTTCATCGCCCAGTTGGCGCAGTTTTCGACGCTGGAGCAGATGAATAACATCGCCGACGGCATCGCCGAGTCCAATCAGTGGGATTTCCTGCAGATGCAGTCGATCAACAACACTATGGCGGCCGGTCTGATCGGCAAAGACGTCAAGGCGGTGTACGACGGTGTCTACGTCGACGCCGACAACAATCCGAAGATCACCTTCACCCTGGACGAGTACGCCGCGGACGTCGAGTTGACCATCCGCGATGCCGCCAGTCAGGTAGTGGCCCGTTTGACCGAGAGCGATCTCCAGCCGGGCGTCAACTCGGTCGAGTGGGACGGCCGCGAGACGCTGGGTGACCGCGTCGAGGCCGGATATTACCGGGTCGAGGCTTCAGCCTCCAACGCCTCCGGTCAGACGTTCGAGCCGAGGCTCTTTCTGATCGGGACGGTCGAGACGATCGTCTATCGCGAAGGCGCGGCGTTCCTGCGCGTCAACGGCACCGAGATACCGCTCGGTGACGTCACCGCGGTCGGTCAACAGGGCGCGTTCGTTGAAGACTGAGACGAAGGCTGACAGGAGGTAGACAGTGGCAGTCAATTCCGGCATGAGAATCAGCGGTTACCAGCGACCGGTCAATCTGATCGAGATCGCCCAGCGAACGCAGGCGAATCCGCCGCAGCAAAAAGCGGACGGATCTTCGTTCAAGGAAATGTTCTCGCAGGAGATGGCGCGCTCGCGCAATATCGCCTTCTCCCGCCACGCCCACGAGCGGTTGTATTCGCGCGGTCTGGCGCTGTCCGATGAAAACCTCAACAGTCTCGCCGGCGCCATCGACAAAGCCGACGCCAAGGGCGCCAAGGAGACCTTGATCCTGTCCGATGAGGCCGCCTTCGTGGTGTCCGTTCCCAATCGGACCGTCATCACGGTGTTCGACCGCGACAGTCTGAGCCAGGGCGTGGTCACGTCGATCGACTCGGCGGTGATAATCTGAATGAGCAAACAATGAAGAAACAACTGATAAACCTAATTCCAGAGTTGGACCTCATCATGATGGGGAGACCCTGGTGAAATCGATGGAGGAAACGTTACCATGATGGCATCACTGTTCTCCGGAGTGTCCGGACTGAAGAACCACCAGGTGAAGATGAACGTGATCGGTAACAACATCGCCAACATCAACACCATCGGCTTCAAAGGAAGCCGTATCAACTTCCAGGAGGCGCTGGTCCAGACCTACAAAGGCGCCGGCCGGCCGTCGACCAATATCGGCGGCACCAACCCGGTGCAGTTGGGTATGGGTATGCAGGTCGGCACGATCGACAACCTGTTCCAGCAAGGCGGCCTGGAGACGACCGGTCAGATCACCGATCTGGCCATCCAGGGCTCGGGCTTTTTCATCCTCGGCGACGGCGAGGGCAACCTTTTCTACACCAGAGCGGGCGCCTTCGGTTTCGACGCCGGCTCGAACCTGGTCGATCCCTCGACGGGACTCTACGTCCAGGGCAAGATGGCCGACAACACCGGCAATATCTCCTCGCTGGCCACGATTGGCTTGATCACTCTGCCGTTCGGTCAGCAGGACCCGGCTAAAATGACCGAGCAGGTCAGCCTCGGCAACAACCTCGACGCTTCAGCTTCCGATTCAGTCGCCTCGATGGCGGACGCCGGTTCATCCAATGTTCTGTCGGTATCGGGAACGGCGGTTGACGGCGTCGGTGGCACGCACTCGATTGACATCTCCGGCAGTCAGGCGCAGCAGGCCGACTTCACCGGCGCCACCGTGGCGGGACTATTGGGCACGGCTACCCTAGGCTCTCTGGGCGTCAACAAGTTTGACGATTTTCAACTTACCATCGACGGCGTCCGGACCGAGAACATCAGCGGTCTGAGCGCCGGTTCGACGGTGTCCGATCTGGTCAATGCAATCAGCCAGATCGACGGCCTCACGGCCGTTCTGAACGTATCGGGCGGCCCGCCCCCAACCCAGGGCGCTGTCACCATCACGCGTGACCGCGCCGGCGCCGACGGCAGTTACGGTGTTGTCAGTTCGGTGGCGGACGCCACCGTCGGTAATGAGAACATCGTCAATGTCGTGTTCGGCGTGGCCAACGGCAGTACCTTTCAGACATCCGGCGGCCAGGACGCCAGCTACACCATAACCGATACCTTCACGCCCAATCGCGGCAGCGGCGTGGCGTCCGGACCGCAGACCACGCTGCTTGACATGGTGGTTGACGACACCACCGGTCTCTGTACCGGTATCAGCGGTATCGGCGGCGGCGGTATCACCCTTATCACCGGCACCGGCGGGCTGACGACAGCCACCGGCGTCAACGTCCTCGAAATCAAGACGGCCGACACCGTGCACACGACGTCGATCAACGTCTACGACTCCCAGGGCGGTCGCCACACGTTGACGCTGGAGTTCTTCAAGTCGCTGGTGCAAAACCGTTGGGAATGGACGGCCGGGACCCTGGGGTCCGAAACCGTCACCTCGGGGGGCACCGGCTACGTGACGTTTAACCCCGACGGATCACTCAATACTTTCGACTACAACGGCGGCGCCTCAGCGGTTACGATCAATCCGAACAACGGCGCGGCCAACATGTTGATCGCCTTCGATCCCGGCACGGTGGGCAACTACGACGGTCTGACCGGCTTCGGTTCCGGCAGCCACACCGCCGCCATGACGGGACAGGACGGTTACGGCCTGGGGATTCTGGAGAAGGTCACCATCGACCAATCCGGTAACATCTCCGGCATCTTCTCGAACGGCGTCACGCGCGTGCTGGCGCAGATCATGCTGGCCGATTTCACCAACAGCGCCGGCCTGAGAAAAACCGGCAGATCGATGTATCAGCCGACGGCCAACTCCGGCGAAGCGCTTTCGGGCGTGGCCGGCGAGACCATCGGCGCCTCGATTTCGTCGGGCGCCCTGGAGTCGTCGTCGGTCGACATCGCCCAGGAGTTCACCGGCATGATTACGGCGCAGCGTGGTTTCCAAGCCAACGCCCGGATCATCACGACGTCCGACAGCATGCTTGATGAGTTGGTTAACATTAAGAGGTAATAGGCAATGATTAAGGTAACCCGAATCAACGATGATCCGCTGGTGATCAACGCCGACCTGATCGAATTCGTCGAGGCCAGTCCCGAGACTATCATCTGCCTGACCACCGGCAAGAAAATCATGGTCAAGCAGACCATCGACGAGATCATCGATCGGGTTGCCGCATTCAAACGCAAGGCCGGTATCCGGACGATGAGTCCGGATACCGCCGAAGCAGTTGACAGGAGTTGACCATGGCCAACGATGAAGAGAAAACCACCGTGGAGGCCTCCGAAGATACCACCACGGCCGCCGCCGCCACCACCAAAGGCGGCAGGAAGAAGCTCATCGTGCTCGGTGGGGTCGGCCTGTCGGCGGTAGTGATCGGTCTGGCCGTAGCGCTGTTCGTGGTCAAACCGATGCTGTCCGACTCCTCCGGTGACCAGACCGAGGAAGCCTACACCGAACAAAGCGACGAGGTGTCTGAGGATGTGTCGGGCCATGATGCGCCCCCGCCGAAGAAGAAGCCGAAGGAAAGCCACGGCACGGAGGGCGAGGCCCTCATCTACGCCATCAAGGACATCGTCGTCAATCCCGCCGGCACCGGCGGTTCCCGCTTCCTCTCCGTATCGTTCGGGTTCGAACTCGATTCGCCCGAACTGGAAGGGGAGTTTGCGGCCAAGGAACCGGCCGTGCGCGACGCCTTGATAACGATTTTGTCCTCGAAGACGGTGGCGCAGTTGACCGACGCCAAGCAAAAGGAAATCGTCCGCTACCAAATAAGAAAACGCGTGTCCACCCTGATGGGCACGGAGAAACTGATCGGCGTTTACTTCACCGATTTCGTTCTTCAGTAGAAGGAATGACTTAGTTGGCGAAGATCCTCTCACAAGACGAGATTGATGCTCTCTTGACGACCGTGTCGGCCGGTGACGGCGAGGTGCATGACGAACGGATGGACGACGGCCGCTTACGCTCGGTCATCGCCTACGATTTCAAGCATCCCAATCGCGTCTCCAAGGATCAGATTCGCACCCTGGAGAACATGCACGATAACTTCGCTGGTCACTACGGTTCGACGCTGTCGGCGGTGCTGCGGACGATCGCCGACATCGATCTCGTGTCGGTGGATCAGATCACCTACTCCGAGTTTATCATGTCGCTGGTGACGCCGTCCTGTACCTACACATACGCCGCCCCGCCGATGGAGGGGGGTTGTCTGGTCGACTTCAACCCCACGCTCACCTTCGCCCTGATCGACCGCATGTTCGGCGGAAACGGCAAGATCCTCGAATCCGATCGCGAACTGACCGGTATCGAGCGTTCGGTGATGGGTCGGCTGGCCCATAAACTGTACGTCGATCTCGCCCGCGCCTGGGACAACATCGTCAAGCTGGATATCGAGCAAAGGAGTTTCGAGACCAACCCGCAGTTCATCCAGGTGGTGCCGCCGGGCGAAACGGTGGTGGTGGTGTCGTTCCAGATCAAACTGTTTCAATCGACCGGACTGCTGACGTTGTGCTACCCCTACGTCTCGCTGGAGCCGATCATCAGCAAGCTCTCGGCGCAGAACTGGATCGACGCTACCAAGAAGAAGAACCTGGATGAGGATCGCCTGATCAACAAGCAGAATTTGAACAACATCCAAACCCAGGTGGCGGCCGAACTGCTCAGGACCACCATAACGGTGCGTGAGTTCCTCGGTCTGCAAGTCGGCGACATCGTTCCCTCGGAGCGCAAGATCAACGAGCCGATCGCGCTCTACATCAACAAGCGAAAGAAGTTTTTCGCCCAGCCGGGTTTGTCCGGCAAGAAACGGGCGGTTCAGATTTCCCAACCGTGCGACCTTGAGGCACAGGAGACTTAGATAATGGCTGACGAGAAAGAACTGGAAGTCCCGGAGAACGCCGAAGCCGTTTTGCCGTCCTCGTCCGAATCGGAAGCGGCGGCCGAGAACGTGACTCCGGCGGAGACGCCGGCGGACGACACCCCTTTCCCGGACGGTCCGGCGGCCACCCCTTCGGCTGATGATATCCTCGCCGAGGCCGGCGCGGTCGAAGCCGAGCGTTCGGACGCCGACGCCGACGACAAAGTGGCGAACGAACAGGACGTCAGCGAATCGGACGCCGAAGCGGCCATGCTGGCCATGCTTGAGGAGTTGCCTGAGACGCCCAGCGGCGCTACCCCTGACGACATCAATTTCGCCGCCGCCTCGGTCTCCAAGGCGGAGTTCCAGCAACTGGCCCAACCGGCCGGGAAGCCGGAGACGCAGAATATCAACATGCTCCTGGACGTCAACCTGCCGGTGTCGATCGAACTGGGCCGCACCAAAATGTCCATCGCCGACATCCTGGCGCTGGGGCCGGGATCGGTGGTTGAGCTGAACAAACTGGCCGGTGAGCCGGTCGATCTGCTGGTGAACTACAAAGTCGTGGCCCGCGGTGAGGTAGTGGTGATAGACGAGAACTTCGGCGTTCGCGTCACCAACCTGATCTCACCGGCCGAAAGACTGAAGGCGCTCGGTGAAGACCAATAGAAACACACGGCGGTCGTTGGTGACCACGGCCGTCATCATCGCCGTGGCGGTGATCGGTCTGTTTCTGCTTTCGTCCGACGGCGGACGGGCCGGCCAGGCGGCGGCCGTCGCCCCATCGGCTGACAATCCCTACCCGGATGATGCCGCCGGACAACTCCTGACCGATTCGGCCCTACCGGCGCTGGCCAAAATGGTCGGCGCGCTGCTGGTGGTTATCGTGTGCATATACCTCGGCATCTACCTGCTGAAACGCACCATAGGAGCGCGTTACAGCAACTCGCGCGGGACCAACGCCCTCGAAATCATCGAAACGGCCGGCCTCGGGCAACGCAAGAGCGTGTCGCTGGTGCGGGTGGGCGACCGGTCGGTGCTGGTCGGCATTAGTGAAGACCGTATGACCTTACTGTCGGAGTTGGACGCCGCCGACACCGCCGCCATCCTGGCCACGGCGCCTGAGGAGGTCGAGACCGACAGTTTCAGCAAGATGCTGAACGCTGCGACGAGCGGCGTGAGAAGACTCGCTTCGAAGAATCGACGTGCGGCGCTGGAAACGTAGCGTCGGGCATTTGTGAACGCCGCAGGGCAGTACTCGCGTCACGGATGACGCGCAGCCTGCGGCAGTAAGATATAGGATATGAACAAACTGCTGAAAGCCCTTGCGGCCTCGGCGGCGGCCGTTTTTTTCACGACGGCCAAGGCGGCGGCGCAGACCATTCCCAAGATCTCGGTGCAGATAGGTGAAGCTACCGAGCCGAGCGATCTGTCGACGACGCTCCAGATCGTGATCCTGATGACGGTGCTGGCTTTAGCGCCGTCGATATTGATCATGGTCACGTCGTTCATTCGCTTCGTCATCGTGCTCTCGTTTCTGCGTCATGCCATGGGAATCAATCAGATGCCGCCCAACCAGTTGCTGATCGGGCTGGCTTTGATATTGACGTTTTTCGTCATGACGCCGGTGGTCGATCAGGCCTACAACAACGGCATCAAACCATACCTTGACGAGCAGATCACCAAGGAGGAAGCGTTCGCCCAGACGGCCGAGCCGTTCAAAAAGTTCATGCTGGCGCAAACGCGCGAGAAGGATCTGGCGTTGTTCGTAAATATCGCCAAACTCGACAAACCGGAAAACGCCGAGGACATTCCGCTGCACGTGCTGGTGCCGGGTTTCGTGATCTCGGAACTGCGCATCGCCTTTCAGATCGCGTTCGTGTTGTTCATTCCCTTTCTCGTGATCGACATGGTGGTGGCGTCGGTGTTGATGTCGATGGGTATGATGATGTTGCCGCCGATTATCGTGTCTTTGCCGTTCAAGATTCTGTTGTTCGTGCTGGTGGACGGCTGGTATCTGCTGGTGAAATCGCTGGTGGAGTCGTTCCACCTGTAGCTGAGGATAGTCTGTTATGACTCCGCAAATGGTGGTCAGTATCGGTCGTGAAGCTTTGATACTGACTTTGATGATATCCGGACCGATGCTTCTGTTCGGACTGATCGTGGGACTGGCGGTCGCATTATTTCAGGCGGTGACGCAGATCCACGAAATGACGCTTACCTTCGTACCGAAGATTCTGGCCATGGCGGCGGCGCTTTTGATCTTCCTGCCGTGGATGATCAACCTGGCCACCGACTTTATGCGCCACATTTTCGACTTGATACCGAGCCTGGCGTTATGAGAACAATGATTCACAAGAGATCCTTGCCTTGCGCGGTGGACGTCCTCGTCTACCGAGAACTCCCGTCATGTCGACGCACGAGGACGTATGCCGACCACAGGACAGAGAACCGCCCGTCCAAGGCCCGAACAGCCTTGGAAACGGCTGTGGAAAAGTTTACCAGATCAATTGAGCAGTCGAGGTACAGCCCGACCCCCAGCGCCGGATAAAACAAATTGTCTCGGGCGCTATCGCCCCGCCCACCAACAACTTACAGCGCGCTCTCCCGGCGTTTCATTCCGGCACGCGGTTTGAACTAAAGCCTGGTCGATAAACCAGAAATGCGCGGATGAGAGCCTTGTTTGAGTTCGTAAACTACGGTGCGGAAAAGATTCAGAGCCTGCTTCTGATCATCCTCAGAACCAGCGGCGTGTTTTTTCTGGCGCCGGTGTTCGGTGAGCAGGGTTTACCGCAGTTGATGCGGGTGGGACTGGTGGTGGTGTTGTCCCTCGTTTTGCTTTCCGCGCTGGCCTCTCCCCCGCTGCCGATCTCGGGCTCTTTTTGGCAACTCGGCGGCCTGTGCCTGCAGGAGTTGTTTATCGGGCTGCTGGTCGGGTTGCTCTTTCGCTTGTTGTTCATTGGGGTGGTCACGGCGGGCGGGATTGTCGGGTATCAACTCGGCTTCGCCATGGTCACGGTGTACGACCAGAATCTGTCGTCGCAGGTGTCGATCATCGGACAATTCTGGTACATGCTGGCGATCCTGATTTTTCTCGGCATCGACGGCCACCACCTGATCATCTCGGCCCTCGCCGACAGCTATACTCTGCTTCCGCTCGGCGCTTTCGGATCGAGCACCGCCTACGGTGAACTGATCATCAAACTGACCGCCTTCGTGTTCGTGATTGCATTGAAGTTGGCCGCGCCGTTGATGATCACCCTCTTTTTGACCGACGTCGCGCTGGGCGCTATCGCCAAGACGATGCCGACGATGAACGTGTTTTTCGTCGGCTTTCCCATAAAGATCGCCGCCGGATTGATTGTTATCGCGCTGTCGCTGCCGGTGTTCGCTTTCGTGCTGGAAAAGACCACCGGTTATCTCGACGAGCAACTACGATTCCTTCTGGTCGGTATGGGGGAGGCGTAAGCAGCCATGCCGGACCAGGATTTCCAGGAAAGGACCGAAAAGGCGACCTTCCGCCGCCGCCAGAAGGCGCGCGAGGAAGGCAAGGTGGCCAAGTCGCAGGAGTTGAACTCCGCCGCCATGCTGCTATTGGGTTCGCTCACGCTGTGGATGCTGGGACCGCATCTGTCCGGGCAGATCAGGGACCTGATGAGTTACACCATGGCCAACGCGCCGCTGATCGCGTCGGCCGACCCAACCTATATCAGCGTCTTCGGCGATTACCTGCTGCGCTTCTTTTTGATCATGCTGCCGGTTTTCGCGGTGGTGACGGTGATCGCGCTGACGGCCAACGTCGCCCAGGTCGGCTTCCAGATCACGCCCAAGGCGCTGGAGCCGAAGTTCGAAAGACTCGACGTGGTCAAGGGACTCAAGCGCCTTTTTGCCGTCCGCTCGCTGGTGCAGTTGGTACGCGACACCGTCAAGCTGGCGATCGTGGCGTTCGTGGCGTACCACGCCATCGCCGGTGAGTTCGACACGTTCTTCCTGCTGCCCGACATGACGGTGGGCGAACTGGCCGGCTCTATGGGTAAGCTGGCCCTGGTGCTGGGTCTGAAAGTCGGCGCCATGATGATCGCCATCGCCGTGCTCGACTACATCTACCAGAAATACGAGTTTGAAAAATCGATCAAGATGTCCAAGCAGGACCTCAAGGATGAGTACAAGGAAACCGAAGGTTCGCCGCAGATCAAGGCCCGGGTGCGCCAGATTCAACGCGAGATGGCCCGTCGACGCATGATGGCGGCCGTGCCCTTGGCCGACGCCGTCGTCACCAACCCGACCCACATCGCGGTGGCCCTCAAGTACGAACTGGAAAAGGGGAACGCCCCCTACGTGCTGGCCAAGGGTGAGCGATTGATCGCCGAGAAGATCAAAGAGATCGCCCGCGCGCACGATATCCCCATCATCGAAGACAAACCGCTGGCGCGGGCCCTGTTCAAGATGTGCAACGTCGGCGACTTCGTCCCCAGCCAACTGTACCGGGCCGTGGCCGAGCTGCTGGCCTACGTCTACCGCCTCAAAGGAAAGGTGATCAAGTAGCATGGCCACCTCGGCGAAAAGAGCGACCCTGTTCGAATCGGTCACCTCGCGTTCGGACATCATCCTGGCCCTGGCCGTGGTGGCCATCATCGGCGTCCTGGTGATCCCGATCCCGTCCGCACTGTTGGACTTCGCCCTGGCTTTCAACATCACCTTCTCGCTGGTGGTGCTGTTGACCACGCTGTACATCACGCGTCCGCTGGACCTTTCGGTCTTCCCCAGCATGCTGTTGATCGTGACGTTGATGCGGCTGGCCTTGAACGTCGCCTCGACGCGCTTGATCCTGGGGCAGGCCTACGCCGGCGAGGTGATCAACTCCTTCGGCAATTTCGTGGTCCAGGGTAACTACGTGGTCGGGTTCATCGTTTTCGTCATTCTGGTCATCATCCAGTTCGTCGTTATCACCAAAGGCGCGACGCGCATATCGGAAGTGGCGGCGCGGTTCACCCTGGACGCCATGCCGGGCAAACAGATGGCCATTGACGCCGACCTCAACGCCGGTATCATCTCCGAGAACGAAGCGCGCACGCGCCGCGAGGATATCGCGCGTGAGGCCGACTTCTACGGCGCGATGGACGGCGCTTCCAAGTTCGTGCGCGGCGACGCCGTGGCCGGCATCCTGATAACACTGATCAACATCATCGGCGGCTTCGCTATCGGCATCGCCCTGAACGACATGAGCCTGACCGATGCGCTACGCACCTATTCGCTGTTGTCCATTGGTGACGGCCTGGTCACGCAGATACCGGCGCTGTTGGTTTCCACCGCCTCCGGTATCATCGTGACCCGCGCCGCCGCCCGCGACAATATGGGGCGCGACCTGAGCGCTCAGCTCACCCGTCAACCGCGCGCCATCCTCGTGGCCGCGGCCGTGCTGTTCGGGTTCGGGCTGCTGCCGGGGATGCCGACAGTCACCTTCACGGTTCTGGCTCTGCTGATCGGCGGCGTCGGTTACATGAGCCGCGAACTGAAGCAACGTCAGTTGGTCCAGGCGCAAAACGAAGCCGCCTCCAAACAGGCGCGTCAGGCCGAAATGGCGCAGGAACGCACCGAGGACCTGCTCAAAGTCGACGCCTTGGGGTTGGAGATCGGCTACGGTTTGATTCCGCTGGTCGACAGCAACCAGGGCGGCGATCTGCTCAATCGCATACAGGTCATGCGCAAACAGTTGGCCGGTGAGTTGGGCATCGTGGTGCCGCCGGTGCGCATCCGTGACAACGTGCAGCTTCGGCCTAACGAGTACCGGATAAAAGTCAAGGGGATCGCGGTCGCGTCATTCGAGTTGATGATCGACCATCTGTTGGCCATCAACCCCGGCTTCGCCGACGAATCGCTGGAGGGGTTTGCCACCAGGGATCCCGCTTTTGATCTCGAGTCGAACTGGATCATCCCCAATCTGAAAGAGATTGCCGAGGCCAGGGGCTACACGGTGGTGGCACCGTCGGCGGTGTTGGCGACTCATCTGACCGAAATCGTGCGCGGCGCGGCGGCCGAGATTCTCACGCGGCAGGACGTGCAGCACCTCGTGGACACCCTCAAAGAAGATTACCCGGCCTTGGTCGAGTCGACCATTCCGGAGCTGGTGAGCCTGGGGACGCTACAGAAAGTGTTGCAGTCGCTCTTGCGCGAGCGGGTGCCGATTCGCGATCTGGCCACCATCCTCGAAACGATCTCCGACTACATGAGCGCCACCAAGGAAGCGGACGTGCTGGCCGAGTACGTTCGCATGGCGCTACGACGACAGATCACTCAACTCTACAAGGACAAAGACGGCAAGATAAACGTGTTTACGATAGACCCCGCCGTGGAGCAGAAGCTCGGCGAGTCGGTGCAGAACACCAAACAGGGATTGATGTTGGTGCTCGACCCGGCCTTGGCCGAGACGCTGCTGGTAAAGATCGGCGAGGAAATCCGACGGCCATTGAAGGCCGGGTTCACTCCGGTGTGCATCTGCTCCCCCAACATCAGGCTGGCCCTCAGGCGACTGGCCGAGGCCAGATTCCCGCAGTTGGCGGTGGTGAGCTACAACGAGATCATGCCGGAGGTGGAACTGATCTCAACGGGAATGGTGAGGTTTACCGATGATAATTAAATCGTTTACCGCGGAAACGGCGGCCGCCGCTCTCAAGCGGGTGCGCCGCGAGATGGGCGGCGATGCGATCGTGCTCAAGACGCGACAGCTCAGCGGCGGCAAGGACGACTCTCGTGTCGAAGTGACCGCCTGTCTGGAGAACCCGACGGCCTATCAGTCATCGGAGACTCTGGCCGGCCGCCTGGACGCCGAGACCTTGACGGTGGATCCGAAGCGGTCACCGACGGCCGCATATGAGTTGCGGCCAAAGCGTCGCACATCGTCTGAACAGACCACAGCCGCGCCGGATATCGGCAATCGTCTGGAGGTCCTGGAGCAGAAGCTCGACCGCCTGATCAAAACGGTGCGGTCAATCGGCCACGGGGACACGACCGTGTTCGACGACGTGCGCGACAATCTCAAAAACGCCGATCTGTCGGATGACATGATCGCGTCCATCATCTACGACGCTGCTCTGAATCAAACGGCGGCCGTCGATCCGGTGGAAACGGCCCGCGAACAACTGACGGTGCGACTGGCCGAACTGATGGAACCCAATCTGACTTTCCAGCCGGGTGACCGGGTCGCCTTTATCGGCCCGGCCGGCGCCGGCAAGTCGACCTTGATGGGCAAAGTGGCGGCGCAACTGACCGTTCAGGTGAAACAGAAAGTCACGCTGACCACGCTGGACAAAAGCCGCATGGCCGCCGCCGAGGAAGTGCGGCGGTACGCCGAGGTGCTGGAGGCGGTTCTGGTCGAACCGGCGATGCTGGAGACTCCCGACGAAAGTTCGGCGGACAGTATTACGCTGATCGACACGCCGGCCCTGCCGCCGACGGCCGAAGGGCGCGAGGAACTGAGGGCGGCTGTCGACGTCATCAACCCGACCTGTCGGGTGGCGGTTTTCTCGGCTCTGATGCGCTGCAACGACGCACTTGCCGTGGCCGAATTGCTCGAGCCGCTGGAGCCGACTCACCTGGCTGTGACCATGACCGACCTGACCGATCGTCTCGGCGCGGTGGTTTCGATCGCCGACGCCACCGGCTGGAAAATCGCCATGCTCAGTGATGCCCCGGCCGGCCTTGGCGGTGTCCGCCGGCCGGACCCGGATCGCACGGCGCGGTTGCTGCTCAAGGCGGAGGTGGTCGGTGACTAAGCAGCGCTTTCAATTCACCCGGTCAACGCCAGAGGTGGGACTGTCGGCCGTCCGGCTGGTATCGATGCTGTCCGGCAAGGGGGGCGTGGGCAAGTCGGTTTTGGCCTACAACCTGGCCGACCGGATGGCCGCGGCGGGGGCCGCCGTGCTGTTAGTCGACCTCGACGTCACCTGCGGCAACCAGCACATCCTGGCCAATCAGGTCTGCTGTTACGGTGTGTCCCAGCTGCTGAGCCATGAGTTGACCTTGGCCGAGGCGGTGACGACGGTCCGCACCGGCCTTGATCTGTTGGCGGCGGTCGGGCACGGCTGGCCCCAGAGCATGACACCGGCGTCCGGGGCGGCGCAGCTCGTTCGCGCTCTGCGCGGGCAGGGCGGCGTTTATGACGTCATCCTGGTCGACCATCCCTCGGGCAGGTCGGAGGCGTCGCTGGTGATGGCGGCAGCCTCGGACATCAACCTGCTGGCGGTGGTCCCGGAGTTGACCTCGATCGCCGACGCCTGCGGACTTTACAAACAGTTGCTGACGACCGACCGCTCACTCGACTGCCGTCTACTGGTCAACCGGGCCGAGAGCGACGGCGAGGCCGAGTATATCCACCTGAAGTTCGGGGCGCTCACCGAGCGGTTCTACGGATGCCCGCCCGGCTACCTGGGTCGGCTGCTGGAGGACAGCGCATTCCGTCGGGCGGTGGCCGCGCAGGCTCCGCTGGCGATGGTGGCCGAGGATTCAGTCAGCATAAGAGACCTCGCTACGATAGCCGCCCGCCTGATCCCCGAGAGCCGTCGGGAGCGTGAGGTTGGGCTTAGCGACGATGATTTGGCGATAAATAATGTTCCGGCTGCGGCCGATATAAGGGAATAGCATACAGATGGTTAGCACAAAAGAAGCAACTGCCGACAAGCGCCGAAACAAAACCGGCGATCAGACCGCGACCGACTCGACGAATGACAACGGCGCCCGGACGCGGCGGTCACGCAAGTGGGACGTGTCCGAGCGGGATTGGATTCGATACCAGAAGCACGGCACACCGGAGATTCGACAGCGACTTTTGAACAAGTATCTGCCGCTGGTGCGCAACGTGGCTTCGCGCATGGCCATGGGTTTCCCTCGCTCGGTGGAGTTGTCGGACCTGGTCAACACCGGTGTGATCGGGTTAATCGAGGCTTTTGGGAATTTCGACCGCGGCCGCGGCGTGAAGTTCGAGACCTACGCCGTGCCGCGCATACGCGGCGCCATTCTCGACGAGTTGCGGGCGCTGGACTGGGTGCCTCGTTCCACGCGGGCCAAGTCGCGCGAGATCGACCGCGCCCACACCGCGCTCGAAAACAAACTGGGCCGCCCGCCGGAAAAACAGGAGCTGGCCAGACAAATGAGAATATCCGAGGACGAACTGCACGCTGCCTTGGGCGACGTCACCGGCACCGGTATTCTCTCGCTGGATGAGATCATCTATCGCGAGGACGACAACCGCCAGGTGCCTCGGATCGAGACGGTCATCGACCAGTCGGTTCACTCGATTCTGGGTGAAATCGAGAAGGGGGAGTTGCGATCGTTTTTGGTGGTCGCCATCGACCGCCTCACGGCCCAGGAGAAGCTGGTGATTGCCTTGTACTATTACGAGGAACTAACCCTCAAGGAGATCGGCGAGGTGATGTCGATATCCGAATCGCGGGTATCGCAGATTCACACGCGCGCCGTGGCCAAGCTGCGCGGCATGGTCAAGGAGAAGTTCGCCCTGACCGGCTAGCCTCAGGCGCCTCGCCCGGGAGAGTTAAGGATGACTCAGGATATCGAACAAATGGATCACCTGATGGGCGCCACGCCCGAAGACCGGCTAGCGGCGATCGAACGGTCGAAAGAAGAGAACGGCCGTCGCCGCCAGGCGCGGGCGCTGAAGGAGAAGGCCGAAGAGGAGCAGGAGAAGGCCAGAAAGAGAAGAATGGCCGACACGCTGGAGTTCGGCGACGGTGAGTCGGCCGAACCGGAGAAGGAAGAACCATCGGAGCAGGCCGACCAAAACGAGCCAGACTCGCCTGACGATAATGCAGATGTAAACAAGACGGGACCGGACGGTCACATCGATCTGAAGGTCTAACCAGAAAAGCGGAGATGAAAATGGATATTTCATCAGACTTCTACGCGGACATGCTTCTCACCCTGGTCGGCTACCTGGCCGCCGTAGGGTTGGGAGCGGTAGTCTATTCGATGCGGGCGCACGGACGGAGGCAGTCGGCGGCGGCCGATCAGCCGCACGCGATTCATGAGAACAACGCCGTGGCTCAGTCAGCGCCCTCCCCCTCCCCCCAGTTCTTGCGTCTGGGATCGGCCTCGACGTCGGTTCGACGCCATGACGCCGCGGCAGCCAAGGCGGACACGACCAGGAGCGCCGATTACCGCGACCGGCTGGACATCATCCGGATCGCCCGCGAGATGCTCAAAGCGGGCGCCGACCACAAGCGTATCCAGCAGGTGTTGCCGGTGTCGGAGGCAGAGCTGGCGCTTTTGAACCTTCGGAACAACTAGCAACCTTTGGAGATAAACAATGGCCACCGACAGTCCTTTTTACCTGACCCGGCTCGAATGTCCGATCTGCAAGACGCTTAACGAATTCGAGACGGTTCGAGTCGGCGCCTACGTGGAGAAAGGTCGCGACACCGATTTCTGTCCGACCGAGATCGAGTGGCGCTACCCGCGTTACCAGTCATCCAATCCGCTGGCCTATTTCACCGCCACTTGCAGCAACTGCTACTACACGCGCGAGTTCAACAACAGCTACAAGGAATGGCAGAACGACGGCAATTTCCGCACTTACCGGTTGAAGACGGTCAAGGAAAAGCACCTGGAGCATCTGGCCGAGTCCGACTCCTATGTCAAGCGGATCGGCGAGGCCATCGACCTGGCCAACTACCCCAGCGAATCGGCTATTCTGAAACTACATTTGGCCGTTTTCGACGAGCTTCTGTGCGATCGTCCCAACCAGGTGGATCTCGGACGCTTCTACCTGCGGATCGGCTGGGTCTTCCGTCGCACCGCCGACGGCAATAACCCGGACAGTAATTTCATCCAAAAAAGCCTGCGCGAAGTCGACAACCGGTGCGGCGACATGGAGCACACCGTGAGCCAGTTGCGACAGGAGGCTCAGGTGTATGCGCGTCATCTTGCGGCCCACTTCGAGACCGATCAGGTGTCGGCCCAAGCCAAGTCGCAGATGCTGCCGTTCCGCGACAAGTTCGACGCCCAACTGGCCGAACTGCAGAACACTTTCGACCAGACCGAGGCGGGGCTGGCGGCCCTGCAGGAGCAAATGAACGAGTACAAAGCCGCATCTATCGGTGCGGCCGGAGCCGGGTTCGGGCGGTTCGCCACCTTCGCGGACTTTTTGCACGATCTAAGGGGAAGCTGGGACGGCATCGTGGTCGACGAAACCGAAGCACTCAGGGCGGCGATCGAGCCTTACAAGAAAGCTTTTGCCGACGGCCGCAGTATCGCCGCCGGCAACCAGCAGATTCAGGCTTCCTATCTCATCGCCGAGCTTTCGCGGCGCGTCGGTGACTACGAGGAGGCCAAGCAGTATTTCAACACGACCATCAAGTACGGCCAGGAATTCATCTATAAGCATCGTACTGATCGTTCGCGCACCGCTCTGGCCCGCAAACTCCTTGAGTTGGCTATCGAGCAGGGTCGTGAAAACATGGACGCTTTGAAGACGGCTTGATGCCATGACGAGGTAGCCCGACTGTGGAACTCACGCTGCCGAACCTTACACAGCCGCTGAAGCTTTGGGAAAAGCTGGAGATCGTCGCCAGCGACGGCGACCAGGCCGGTTTCTATGCGGCGCGCATCGAGGATTTCATCGGCGAGGGCATCGTCATCAGCAGTCCGGAATACATCAGAGGTCGCACCCTGCTGCGCGAGAATAGCGAGGTTCTGATCGTGTTCACCCGGGATGACGCCGCCTATCAGTGTCGTTCCCGCATCAGGATGTACCCGACCTCGGACAAGAATTTCTACATTCTGACGCCGCCCGGCCGGATCAAACGGGTCCAGCGGCGACAGTTCGTGCGCATCGAGATGCTTCAACGAATCCGTTACGCACGGGTCGGGCCGGTGATGGACTGGGAGGATTACGCCGAGCGGCTGGATTGGATCGAATCCACCACCCTCAACATGAGCGGCGGCGGACTGGCGTTGAAACTCGACAGCGACCTTGACCTGCTCGATCGGGTGTTCCTCCAGATCGATCTGTTCCCCAAACAGGGTCTGCCCGCAATCGTCGCCGGTATCGTCAGGCGCACCTTCGCCATAGAAAAGCAGAAGATAGCCGGGGTCGAGTTTATCGTCTGCGACCGCCTCAAAGAGCATTTCAGTTCGGCCGACCTCAAACGCCTGCCCGCGCCGGTCACCCGCTTTGACCGCCGGGCGCAAAACCGTCTGGTTACTTTCATCTTTCAGCAGGAGATCGAGTTGAGAAAGAAGGGACTGTTATGAATACGCCCTCATTCAACGGTGAGGCCCCGACGGACGTGGAATTTGATCGTTCCGTTCTCGATTTCGGTCAACTGGTCGGCCGAACGGTTAATATGTTTTCCGACCAGTATCCCGGTCAGCCGCTGACGGCGCGCGTGGTCCAGACCGACGGCGAGTATCTGGCGCTGGAACGCGCCGGTTGCAACAGGCTGCTGGATAACCTGGTGAACAATCAAAAAGTTGTTATTCGTTTCGACTATAAGCAGGAGCCGGTCTGTATAGCCGCACTGCTCAAGCGGACACAGGGCGGCAAGATCAACGTGGTCATGGGGCCCACCGTGAAGCCGCTGGTGCGGCGACGCTTCGTGCGCGCGCCGTCGTGCGGGCCGATCAACCTGGCGGTGCTGCCGGCCGGGCGCTTTCAGCGCCAGAAGCTGCCGCATCTGCGCTGGGTTCAGACCGACCTGGTCGATTTCTCCAGCGGCGGCGCCCTGTTCGACGTCAACAGCCACCTGCAGGACAGCACCTATCTGTTCGTCAACGTAACGCTGGAGTCGTATTCGTTCCCGCCCCTGGTGATGGGCGCCGTGCGTCACTGTCACCAACAGGATCCGGGGCACTTCCACGTCGGCCTGGAGTTCATCGTCGGCGAACAGCGGGAAAAGCACTTCGCCGGACCGCTCCTCAGGGACCTGCCGCTGTCGGCTTTCGATTACAGCAGTGTCGAACGCCGGGACCTCAACCACCACATAACAGCATGGATGCAACAAAACAACACTAACCGTGACGAGAGGTTTTTCAAATGACCCAACATTCACGAACCAGATTCATATCGGACGTCGACGTCAGCCAGGACAACGTGATAGCGCTCAAACCGCTCAAGTTGAGCCGGGACAACCACCGACGGTACGTCCGCCTGACCATCTCCTCGCCCGTTCACTTCCGCAAGGTCAAGGACATCTTCGGCAACTTCACGCCGGAAAGCGGCGACTATCCGATTGACGGCACAATCCTGAACATCTCCGAGGGCGGCCTGCTGGCCGAGTTGGATCAGCCCCTCAACGAGGGTGACATCGTAGCCATGCGCATCATCATGGAGAAGGTCGAGCCGTTGGATGGCGTGCTTGGTTTGGTTAAGCGCTGCGACCACGACGAGGACTGCAATCTGGTCGGTATCCAGTTTGTCCGTCGCGATGAGCTGATCGACCAGCTTTCTCAAGGTGAGATGGAGTTGTTGTCCGAGGAGCTGGCTCACTTCGACCAAACCGTGCGCCAACTCCTGAGTCGATATCTCCAGTTGAGGCAACCTCAGGAGTAATCGGAATAGACCATGAAACCATGGCGTATCATAGTCCTGCCGGCGGCGGTCTTCGCGCTGACGGCGGCAGTCGAGGCCGGTCCCATCATCCTGCTGAAGGTCAACGAGCCGGCGGCCGCCTGGTCGACGGTCGGTATCGGTGAGAAGCTCACTATCCGCATGAGCCGCGACTCGGCCTTGCGGGTAGTCAGAATCGACGAGACCGACGACAACCTGCCGTCTTTCCCCGCCGACCAGTACAACCTGGACAGTCTGGTCAACTGGGGACTCGAGGCGGGCGGGCAGTATCTGATGCTGGTCGACGTGCACCACGAACGGCTGGAACGACGCAAGACCTGGCAGGCGCCGTTGTTCTTCCACAAGTACATCACGGTCGGCGTGATCGTCGGTGAGCTTCGTTTGATCGACCTGGTGCGTGGGGAGTTGGTCGTGGCCCAGCCGTTCCGACGCGAGCAGGAAGCGCGCCGAATCTTTCAGGGTTCGCCCGACGACGATATCAACGATCCCGACCTGCACGTGACGGCGCCGGGCAAACAGGTCTTTTTCGACCGTCTGGAGCACAAACTGTGCGACGAGTTGCTTGAGTCCATCGGCTTTATGCAGCGAGGCAAAGAAGGTGAGTGAGATCGGAAAACTATTCAAGAATGCCGGCGGCGAGGACGATTTGTTCGACCGCATCATTAGCATCAAGCGCATCACGGAGAACCTCGACGGCATCAGCAACGAGAATCTGACGGCCGTGCTGGGGGCGCTCAGACGGTTGATCGGGTTCGACGCCGCTACCATTTACCTGATCGACGACAAGACCAAGAAGCTCTACCCCGCCGCCAGTGTGCGAAACCAGATCGAACTGCCGCCGGAGTCGGCCACCGACGCGACCGACCCCGACGCCTGGGAGAACATGCCGGAGTCTCCCGTGTCGCTCGCGGTTGTCCCCGGTCGGGCTTTCGGCGCATCCGGCGGCCAGGCCCACGTCCTGACCGCCCCCATGAAGATGCAGGAACGGCTGAACGGCTTGTTGAATCTGGCTTTCGTGACCGAGGAGCCGCCGCCGAAGGACATTATTCGGCTGGCTGGCCTCCTGGGGGGACAGATGGCCTGGGCCGTAGAACGGTGTCACTACCGCGACAAGCTGACGGCGCTGTATGAGATGCTGGCCAAACTGGAGACGACCCAGCGATTGTCGGAGAAACGGGAGCCGCCGACGCAGAGCCTGGCCGAAGCGCACGATATGCTGGTCAGCATCAGTCACCAGGTGAACAACTCGTTGTCGGTGATAATCGGTAACGTGCAGTGTTTGATAATGGAAAAGCCGGCCACCAACGCCCAGAGCCAGGACCGGCTGCAACGCATCGAGAGCGCCGCCGTGCGCATCGGCGCCCTCAACAAACGCCTGCTGCAGGCGCCGACCCTCACCAAGCACGACGGCAAAAGCCACCACGAGACCACGGTTAAACTATGAGAACACCATCGCTCGCGCCTGATATTCTGCACGACAGCTTTTCGTTCGTCGATGATGAGAGACTGTCCGAAGGGCTCGACCGTCTCGGGATCGGGTTTCTGGCTTTCGATCACGGCGGACGGTTCACACAGACCAACCAGACGGCGGTAGACATGGTGACGCTGGACGAAACCGGCTCGGGAGAACGCCCCCATCTGAACCAACTGGCCTCGGTCTTCGGCACGTCGTTGAGTGACGCCTTCGAAGAAATCCGCCGCGGTCAGGCTCAGGCGGCGCGCATGGGTATCCCCTGTTCCAACCGCCACGGACGGCACATGCTGCTCGATCTTTGCTGCCTGCCGATCGGCGGCGAGAACGATGCCTCGGGCGTGATGTGCCTGCTGCACGACGCGCGCCAGGGCCATCAACTGTCCGACGACACCCGTCTGCTCAGACAGGAACTGCAAATCCTGACCGACGTCGCGGCCGCCCTGTCATCGTCGAGCGAACTGGTCCAGATATTGAAAGTGATCCTCACCGGCGCCACGGCCGCCCAGGGACTTGGTTTCAACCGGGCCTTCCTGTTTCTGTATCAAGCGACCACCAACGAACTGGTCGGTCACATGGCCCTCGGCCCGGGGTCGCCCGAGGAGGCGGGCAGCATCTGGAAAGATCTCGACGCCATGCGCCTCTCGCTGGAGGAACTGCTCGACAGCAATCAGAGCGACACCGACGAACCCAACGACGCCGTCAGCCGTTTGATCACCGACTTTCGAGTCGAACTCAACGACCGTTCGGCTATCGGCCGCGCCTGTCACGACGGCAAATGGCTCAACCTGGTCGTCGTCGCCGACACCGACGAGCTTACCGCCGCCTTCGCCCGCCGGCTGGACACCACCAAGCTGGCGCTGGTCCCGATGGTCAGCAAGGATCACCTTATGGGCCTGCTGGCGGCCGACAACCGGATCACCGGTCGGCCCATCTCGGACGAGGCGGTGCAGTTGCTGCAAGTGCTGGCCAACCAGGCGGCGGTGGCCATGGAGCGGGCGCGTCTCTACGACAATCAGCGGGAGCGCAGCCGGGAGTTGGAACGCACCAACCAGCTGCTGGCCGAGTCGCAGGATCAGATAATCAAGTTCGAGAAAATGACCGTTATCGGTGAGTTAACGTCGGCCGTCGCCCACGAACTACGCAACCCCCTGACGGTGGTGGGGGGGTTCGCCAACCTCATGCTCAAGTCCGACCTGCCGGAGGAGAACCGCGAGTATCTGAACATCATCTCCAGCGAAATCCGGCGCGCCGAAACCGTTCTCGACCAGGTCCTCGATTTTTCGCGGGCCAGCAAGGGGGAGAATCGTCCCGTCGATTTGTCACAACTGGTCAAACGAAGTCTGGAATTACTCAGAGGTCGCCTGGCGCCGAGGGAACTGCCCATGTATCTGTCGCTGGCCGGCGAAAAACTGACGGTGTTCGGCAACAGCGATCAGTTAGCCCACTCCGTGTACCAGTTTTTGAAGCTGGTGGCCGAAGAGTTGACCCCGCCCGGCCAGGCCGAGGTGCGGACCGAACTTACCGACAACCGGGCCATGATACTGATAAAAATCCGCTGTCCCGACGACGGCAGCCACTCGGCGGGGCGAACGCTACAACGCATTTTCTTACAGAACCGAACATCACAGCGGCTGACCGTCCTGGTGGCCGGCGAAACCATAAGATATCACGGCGGGAACTTCGGTATCGCCTGCGGCGACGACAGCGCGCCCTCGCTTTATATCGAACTCCCGATCATTAAGGAGCAACCGCGTGAATCTGCGCATACTGATAGTTGATGACGACGACGCCCTCAGGGTTCTCTACGAAAAAGAACTGGCCCGGGCCGGGTACGACGTGGTGACGGTGGATTCCGCGCAGGCCGCCGTTGAGACCGCGTCGGAGCAGTCGTTCGCCCTGGTAATTCTCGACATCGAGATGCCGGATCTGTCCGGGATCGACATGCTTTCGCAACTGCGGCAGATCGAGCCCGACACCCCGGTCATCCTCAACACCGCCTACAGCACGTACAAACAGGATTTCCAGTCCTGGCTGGCCGACGCCTACGTCATGAAGTCATCGGATTTGGAGCCGCTGAAGAGAAAAATCAAGGAGTTGATCGACCGCCGTGAAAACCGACGCCAACAGCGATAGACAACTGAATCTGGTCGATCAGGTCGACGGACTGAGCGAGGAAGTCAAAGTGCTGGCTTTGAACCTGGCCATCTACCTGGCCAAAGCCAAGTCCGACTCGGAGGCGCTGAGTCAGCTCGAACCGGACTTCATCCGCCTGGTTAACGGGACGGTGCTGGTGCTGCAGGAGATCGGGCGCATTATTTCGGCCGCCCGCAACGCCGAGACGTTGGTGTACGATGTATCTTCCGGGCAGCTTCGCCGCGATCAGATCGAACTGAGACTGCGTTCCATTCTGGACCAGTGCGGCCGGATCATGACGGCCCTGTCCCATACTGGAAGGACGCCGGCATGATACGACGACGAGATGGAATCGGGGACGCTGGTGCAGTTCTAGCGCCGCCCGTCGATAATAATAGTAGCACTCCCCGGGCGCCGGACTCAGGCCGGCGCTCCGAACCGCGGGATCGGTTCGGCGCGGCCAAAGGGACGCGGCCCTTGGGATAGGCTTGCTCAGGTAACGAGAGCTTCTCGCCGGAGGTTTAACAAGGCAACAAGGTTATGAGTACACTGGATTTAGAGAAACTGACGCGGATGGCCCAGGAACGGGGCCGACCGTTCAAAGTGCTGATCGTTGACGACGAACAATGGGTGCGTGAGGTCTTCAGAGACTTCTGCGATCTCACTCAGGCTTTCCAGGTCGAACTGGCGCCGGACGGCAACCAGGCCATCGAAATGGCCGAAAACACCGAGTACGATCTGGTCACGCTCGATCTGATCATGCCGGAGATGTCCGGGCTGGATGTGCTTTCGGCCATCAAGGAAGTGTCGCCGAAGGTGCCGGTAATGATCATCACCGGCAACGCCACCGAAAAGCTGGTCAACCAGGCCGGCGTGCTCGGTGCGTGTCGCGTCATGTACAAACCGGTTATGCTGGAGAGTTTTATTTCCGAGATGATCGCAACGCTGGACCGCCAGAAACCAAAGAAGAATGACTGAACAGACCCCGGATAATAATGGAGAAGAGGGCGTGGGCAATGGGAGCCGCGGTATGAAGAGTTCGATATCGATTCTGATCGTCGACGACGAAGCCGCCATGCGTAACCTGCTGCAGAAGATTCTCGCGCGCGAGGGATACCAGATACACACCGCGTGCGACGGCGTCGTCGCTATGGAATATCTAAGCAATCACCGTATCGATATCGTCATTTTCGATATGAAAACGCCCCGGATGAACGGTTTCGAGTTGCTGAGGCGCGTCAAGAACGAGCATCCTTCGGTTGGGGTTATCATAATGACCGCCCACGGCGACACCTACACGGTGAAGGATGCGCTTCTTCTGGGAGCCGACGAGTATATCACCAAACCGTTCAGGAGCTACGAGATTTCCCTGGTGGTCGAGCGGGCTTACTGGCGTATCCTGTCGGTAGGCCGTCCGACCGCGGACGAGGTTTCATAGAACCATCATGAGCACCAGCCAAACCCAGCAGGCCGAAGCCGTCACGCGGCGCAGAATACGGGTTACCCTCACCAAGGACTCCATGAAGGCGATTATCGTCATCCAGAAACCCGATCCGGGTGAACCGGAAGTCACCGCGGCTGAGGTGATGGAGGCTCTTAAGCTGGCCGGGGTTGTCTACGGCGTCGACGAGGAGTTGGTGAGCGACAGCGTAGCGCGGCTGGAGTATGAGAAACCGATAGAAATAGCCAAAGGCAAACCGTCCGTCAAAGGCGCCGACTCCGAGTTCGAGTACCTCTTCCAAACCGAGAACCGCTTTCGTCCCCAGGAAGACAAAGACGGCCGTATCGACTACCGCGACATGAAGTACATTCAGAATGTGTCCAAAGGCGGCGTTCTGGCGCGCATGACCCCCCCCACCGACGGGGTCAACGGCATGGGTATCGACGGCCGGGAGATCATAGCCCCCCGAGGCAGAAACATCCCCTTCAACAACGGCGAGAACACGGCCGTCTCCGCGGACGGGACACAGTTGACCTCGACCGTCGACGGCGCTATCGTCTATGCCCGCGGCCGGGTATCGGTCAAGGACGTGATGGTCGTCAACAACGTCGACTTCAACGTCGGCAACATCGATGCCGTCGGCTCGCTGCGGGTCAGCGGGCAGGTATGCACCGGCTTTACGGTCAAGGTCGGCGGCAACCTCGAGGTGAGCGGAAACGTCGAAGACGCCAAAATCCATGTCGGGGGCAACATCCTCGTCCGGGGCGGATTTGTCGGCGCCGGTGAGGGCGAGATGCACGCCGCCGGCGACATAACCGTCAAATACGCAGTCGGTCAGAGAATATCGTCCGGCGGCAGTGTGGCAGTCGGCGGGGAATTGCTGAACTGCCAGGTCACGGCCAAGGAAAACGTCATCGTCAAAGGCCGCAGGGGCAAGATCGTCGGCGGCGAAATCAACGCCGGCAAGCGCATCGAGGCCGCCGTGATCGGCTCCGACGCCGGTACCGTGACCTCGTTGACCGTCGCTTTTGATGCCGAAGCCATGCGCCAGTACCACGTGGCCAAGCACGAGATCAACCGTCTCAAGGCCGACGACGCTCGCGTTAAAGAAAACCTGGTCCAGTTGTACAAGCTCCAGATGAGCGGCAAACTCAACGCCCAACAACTGGCGGGTCTGAAAAAGCTGGAGGCGTTCAAAAACTCGGTGCCGGATGCGCTCGTAGTGTTGGAGACGAAGAAGGCCGAGATCGAGGAATGCTTGAAGAGACTGTTGGACTCGAAGATCGTAGCCACCGAGGTCGTCTATCCCGGAGTGAAAGCGCACGTGGGCGTGCTGGTCAAGGAGGTCGACGAGGAGATGAAAGCCGTCGAGTTCAGCCAGGATGGTCACCGCATCGTCATCGAAAAGCACAAGAAGGAGTAGCCGGCCCGGCTGCTTTTCCCTCCTCCCAAATATGTCTTGATAACGGGGTGGTGTTCCGATATATTGGCTCGGACGCAATTCTGATCGACCGGAGAGGTGGCCGAGAGGCTGAAGGCGGCGGATTGCTAATCCGTTATAGGGCTAACGGCTCTATCCAGGGTTCGAATCCCTGCCTCTCCGCTTTATTTGGGTGGGAACTTCTGATTAAAAACCGGTGCGGCAGGAGGTTGACTCACTTTGGCGCCCCAGTTGCTTCAAGTGCGGCGCTCGGCGACCACGGTTATGTTTAACTCTTGAAAAGGCAGCCTCTCTACTTAGTATCTCCAAAGCCCAACTCAATCAACATCAGTGTAGCATAGTAACTAAAGCGACGCGACAGGTGGGGGAAAATGTGTCACTCGTGCTCCTCAGAACTTGATTCCAGTTCTTGCAGAGATGACGAACGAATAACGATAGCGCGCGAATCGCGTGAAACAGGTTTGCCCGCTACGCCGTCAGCCGGTCCATCACGTCAACCTGATCGGCGAACAGTTTCAAGGTCGCCTCGACCGGCGCGGGAGTCGTCATGTCCACCCCGCAGCGCTTAAGTTGCTCGATGGGATGATCGTTGCCGCCGGACGATATCAGTTCCAGGTATCTCTCAATGATGCCCTGCTCGCCGCTCAGAAACTTCTCCAAAATCGCCGCGGAGGCGGTGTACGAGGTAGCGTATTGATAAACGTAGTAGTTCAGGTAGAAGTGCGGCACCCGACTCCACTTGATCCGACTCAGTTCATCCACAATCAAGTCCGGCCCGAAGTACTTCTGGGTTAGCTCCCCCCACAACTCCGAAAGCACATCCGACGACAACGCCCCGCCATTTTCCACGCGCCGATGTATCTCCAGTTCGAAATGGGCGTACATGACCTGATTGAAAAAAGTCCCCAGCGTGTTGTCGACACGACGGTTGAGGATGTATAGCTTGTCCAGTTTGTCGACCGCTTTCGACAGCAGATGCTGCACCAGCAGGCCCTCGTTGAGAGTGGAGGCAACCTCGGCCACGAAGATCGAGTACTGCGCTTTGGGGTAAGGCTGCGCCTTGTTGGAGTAGTAGCTGTGCAGGGCGTGACCCATCTCGTGGGCGAGCGTAAACATGTTGTCGACGGTGTCGTTGTAGTTCATCAGCACGAAGGGATGGGCGCGGTAGTTCCCCCAACTGTAAGCTCCTGAGCCTTTCCCTTCGGTTTCGCAGACGTCGACCCAGCGAGAGTCAAATCCCCGGTTGAGCGTCTTACTGTAGTCATCCCCCAGCGGTTTCAGGGCCTCGATGGTCTGTCCGACCGCTTGCGTGTATGGAACGTCGTAGTCGCGCTCTGGAAACAACGGGCATACCAGGTCGTATGACTTGATCTCGTCCAGTTTCAGCAGCCGTTTGCGCAGGGCGACGTAACGGTGCAGACCCTCGAGTTGTGACTCGGTCGTCTCGATTAACGAGTGGTAGACCCTTTCGGGGATGTTGTGGCCGTCGAGCGCGGCGTGGAGGCTGTTGTCGAAGCGGCGGGCGCGGGCGTAGAAGATATCGCGGTTCACGCCGGCGGCCAAAGCCGCGGCGGTGGTGTTCACATGTTCTTTGTACACCGAGTAAAACGCCTCGTGAGCCTCTTGGCGCACGCGGCGGTCGGAGAACTGCATGAATTTGGCGAAGCGCTGCTTGGTAAGGGTGACCTCATTGCCGTTCTCATCCTTGACGACCGGGTACTTCAGGTCGGCGTCGTTGAGCATGGTGAAAATCGACTCCGCCCCGCGCGCCATCAGCGCCGATTGCGCCAGCAGTTCTTCGACCTCCTCGGAGCGAACGTGTTTGCGGATGCGTATCAGCTCCCTGATGTAGAAATCATACTCATCGGTCTTCTCGAGCCGCCCGGCCATCGCAATCAGGCGCGTCTCATCGATGGTCAGCAATTCCGGTTCCACGAACGAAAAGGCTGCCCCTGCTTCGGAGCGCAGCGCCGCCGCCCGGTCGCTCATGGCCTGGTACTTGGACTGACGGTTGTCCAGGTCGCGGTTGAGGTGGGCATACTGATAAAGGTTGGCGGTAATCAGTTCCAACTCGCTGCGGGTGGTCAGGCAGTCGTAGAGAACGGCGGGGGACTCGGCCAGTTTGCCGCTGAAGGTGGCCGCTATCTTGATCAGTTCCCGCGCCTTGCTGAAATCCGCCTCCCAGGCTTTCTCGGAGAGATAGATATCCGCGAGGTTCCATTTGAGTTGGTCATCGATATTGTCACGTTGGGGAATGGCTTTCGGTTTCGCTTTGGTCTCGGTGGTCATGCTCGTCCTTTCTATCGCAATACCAGACAACTTCCGGGAATAAACAGCCTGAGGGGACAACAATCAAGCCCGGAGTGGGTTCACGGTGGACTGGGGGGATATCAAAACCTAACGGGACAGGCAGCCGTTCAGGGCGGGTCGGGACACCAGATTTTCATATGGAGTGAAGACGAGAGAGACTCATCCATCAGCGAATAGAATAGGATATTGAACCGCACACTTCAGCGGGTCGTCTGCGGCAGGGTGATTTACTCCGTAGTGTCGACCTGGCTGGGTGCGGCTAGTTCATCAACCAAATCTATGAGCCAAGGCGAGTTCACCCATTGGCTCTGACCCTGACGAAGGCCTTTAAGCTTGTCCGCATCAACACCGTAATGCGCCCAGCGATTGAACTCATTCAGCCAATGGATGTCAGCAACCGTTAGGTCTTTCATTACAACCTCTGTGAGTGTGGCGTCAATAACACGCCACAGTGAATCCGGATTCGCTGACAGCGAGTGCGCTGCATATACGAGCTTTGCTATGAGAGCTTCTTTGGGTCGCCCGTGTTTACGCAGAATCTCGTCGATGTGAGCAAGCGCCGCCAGGGACGACTCAGCCGACAACTCCATGCGAACAGTCGTGTCAGCAATTGCGCGCACGGTCTCTTTCAGTTTCTCCCCTATGTCGCCGGACGCCCCGGCTGGGGCGTAATGCTTCGGGAATCGTTCGGGGATCTCGAGATCGCTGTTTGGCTGACTGTCGATGACAACTGCGAGTTGCCATGTCTTCAAATCGTCGGTCTCCGTCGGGACCGCGAATGGATCGTGCTTGTTGGCACGACTGCCTGCCTGTGACACGCCGGTGCTGGCTGTTGGGGTGCCAGCTATGCCGTCAGGCCGACCGCGGGAAGCGTCAATTGTGAGTTGGCCTGAAGCGGCCCCCGGCGGCGAAAGCCAGGTTTTGATCGAATCCAAGAGCAACGGGTTTTCGGATATCTGTTGCAGCAGAATCGGGCCGATGTCGCCTGTCTCTACTGTGGCGGTGTCAGGAGTAACCGGCGGATCTGTGTGGTTCGTGTGGGATTCGAAGTACTGGACCACACCTATCGCTATCACTCCGATCACGCCAAGGGCGGCGAAAGTGTAAGCCGCAAGGGAGTAAAGTGCGCTGACTTTGAGTGCGGTTCCAAAAACGTTGACCTTGGGCTTGGGGCTTTCTTCCGCCTTCTCGGATTTGTATCTGAATACAAGCCCAATCAACACACATGCCCCCATCGAAACATAGATCGCAATAATGATCGATAACCCAGCCAGTAGTAGCAAACATACTGAACCGTTCCGGGCTTGCCGGAGACAGAATTATGTGAGAGATTACTGTCATGGCAAGACAAAGCAGGTATTCACCGGAGGTCCGGGAACGGGCCGTGCGGATGGTTGAAGAGCATCGCGAGG
>Ga0214473_10000327_pt1 | contig 67205 bp, 67 predicted proteins | sample RVTome_7_FD_203509 | JGI IMG/M metagenome (GOLD analysis project Ga0214473, IMG submission 203509) | Soil microbial communities from uranium-contaminated site in the Upper Colorado River Basin, Wyoming, United States - RVT98D197 | ecosystem: Environmental > Terrestrial > Soil > Contaminated >...
GTGGAATCTCCTTTGGACTAGTTGCCCAAGATCATCTTGAGCTTTGGCGAATTCTAGCGTCTCGCCCAGATTTTGTCTGCATTCCGAAAAAGGTGACAACGACGACAGCGGTGTCCGAGTTGGGTCAAAAGCCGACTTGAGGCCGGTCAGCGCGCATGTCCGCTAAGTGCCACGAGCGGAAGTGTTGATATCGGCCAGCGGGCTATAGCGCGTGAGCAGATAGGCCCGGCAGCAGCATGTTAGGCTGACCAGGTTATGTTTGGCGAAGTGACAACAACCTGATTTGTGAGCTTAACCACACCGGACAATTTGCGAACGGTTTGCTCAGCCGCTTCCCGATCGAGATACGAGAGGACATTTCCCGAGAGAGTGACGTGGCCGTTCTGAACCGCGACGTGGACCGAATTGTAGCGAATCTTCCACCGAAGAATGCTGCGAGCCCGAGTTATCAGTTCATCATCGGAGCGGAGCGGCCCCGAGAACGACGTGACGTCGACCTGCTCCGAAAGCCCTCTCTGGTGCATGGCAAGTCCTCTTTTTGTCAGCGGTGCCACCTACTCAATCGCGATGCCAGCCATCAACGGATCCGCAGGTGCGAAAAGCCGGCGCGGGTGCAACTTCGAAAGAATGCCGGGAAAGATTGCTAGAAGCGTGCTGCCGACCAAGGCCGCGGTCACCTGAATCGCAATGGTGTCGTAGCCAAATCCACCGCTGTCCATCGCAGCAAATAAGGAGACCGAAGGGTGGCGCCCGCATTGGTGCCGACCACCCAGGTCATAACCCCGAGGGCGCCAACATTTCCACGTCTTTTGAGATGGATTGTCGCCTTCTGGAGCAAGGGTTGCATCGTAACTCTCCCCGTTTCCCTTATCCCTATGAGTTGCGTCTTGGACATTGGGAAAACGCTATCGGGAAGGAGATGCGCGCTCCAGTGTACACCGGTATAGCGCGCCCCACCGAAACGACCGGTGACTCCATACCTTGGTCTAGTTCGCCGCTTGGGACGCGCCCTCTCACTCGTAATCGAGAGAGGGCGATGTTGGTTGGATCTAGGATCTAGGAGGGGTAATTCGCGAGCGCGGTATCGAGGCAGCGGGTCAGTTTCTCGTCGCTGAAAGGTTTGCGTAGAAAACCGATAGCCCCGGCGTCCAGCACGTGGTTGCGGATCCGCTCATCTGGGAACGCGGTGACGAAGATGACAGGCGTCCGCCGGCCCTCAGCGATCAGGCGCTCGAGCAGCTCGACACCGCTCAAGCCCTTCATTTGCCCGTCGAGAATAAGGCAGCTGGTCTCATCCGGATGCGAATCCAGAAACTCCTCGGCCGATGCAAATGTGCGCGCCGAATAACCCAGCGACCTGACTAGCGCTTTCGTTGACTCGCGGACAGATTCATCGTCGTCGACAATTGAGATCATTGGAACTTTCGACAATCCTGTGTTCTCCTGGGCGAGCAAGCCAATCCGTTGCGGTGCCTGCGGACGCGCGTTGTGGTTCTGGGTTCGTGTCCCACGTTCCAAAGTGGCGAGTCGGAAGCCCGAAAGAAAGTGTACTTTGGTCTAGGTTGCTCCGGGCCTCGATCGGCTGACACCCAAAAGATCGGCCATTCTGACCAGCTCAGCCAAGGATCGTGCTTGCATTTTCCTCATGATGTTGCCGCGGTGCATCTTCACCGTGACCTCGCTGATATCCAGCTCGGCGGCGATCTGCTTATTCAAGAGTCCAGCGGTAACGAGGCCGACGACCTCCTTCTCGCGGGTCGTCAGCGACGCAAACTGGCCCCGCAGGACGGCGACATGTTTCTCCTCCTTACGCCTAGCTCGATGCCCTTCGATCGCCAAGCGAACGGCATCAAGCAGCTCCTGGTCCCGAAAGGGCTTAGTTAGGAACTCGACCGCCCCCGCCTTCATGGCCTGCACAGTCATTGGTATATCGCCGTGCCCGGTCATGAAGATGATCGGCACGTCGGTTCCCGCCCTTGCCAATTCGCTTTGGAACTCGAGGCCGCTTAGCCCTGGCAACCGGACGTCGAGCACGAGACAGCAAGGGATGTCCGGGCGCTCGCTTTGCATGAAGGCGTCTGCCGAGCCAAAAAGCTGGGCCCGAAGACCCACCGATTCGAAAAGACTCTTCAGCGAGGCACGCACGGACGCGTCGTCGTCGATGACGAACACGACGGATTCAATGGGTGCTTGCTTCTTCATCGCCCGCCCTGTGTCGTGTTGCCTGGCAGGATGACTTGGAACACTGTTCCCCGCGGAACCGCCTTGACCATCGTTATGCGGCCACCATGTGCTTCCACGATTGACCGGCAGATGGAAAGGCCCATCCCCATCCCTTCTGCTTTCGTCGTAAAGAATGCTTCAAAGATCCGCTTCGCGTCCGCGTGGTTCGTTTGCAAACTTTCTTTCACGGCCCATGTCCGCTTACCCTGCCAAAGCGGACGAACTCGACAAGAGGCACCAGGCCCGCTTCTGGCCCGACCCGGACATGTTGCAAGCCTGCAATGACTGTTGCTGCCGGATGCGTCGGCAATCCCAAGAACCGGCCTTGAATGGCAGCTCGTCGACCCTCGCTGCCTCCTGGTACGCCCGCGCTTGCCGAGCCGTGGCAGAAACCGCCAGCCGCGCCGCCCATGACGAAGGAGCGACAAAGAGAGTGGGCGACTAACCCTGGCTTGCTAGGGTTTACCGAGGGCGTGATGACCCTCGATGACCCATGCAACGGCGGGAAGCACCCGCACCTAACCAAGCTTGCGCAATGGCAGGAGTTTTCCGGCTACGTAATAAGTAATACCGGCTGGTTTACCGCGTGACCGCTGTTGTTCTAAAAGGACGAGGATGACTTACGCTGAGAAGCTAGAGGCTATTGCAGCGATGATCGCCAGTGGCGCGACCCTTGAGCCAAACCAAATACTTGCGAGCCATATGACTCAGCCAGTGCATATCTCCCTGACCAACATTGCTCGACGCGGGCTACGAGGTTTGGCGGAGCTTGCCGATGATGCGACGTAGCATAATTCTCGGTGCACTTGCCGTCGTCCTAACGGGATGCTCCGATAGGACCATCGAACAGGATTTTGCTGCATGCAAGATGAAGACATACGAGCTTCATAAGGAAAGACCGGTTTGGGACGAGACACCGGCGGTCTATCTTCAAGAGTGCATGCGTGGGGCAGGGTATAAGCTCGATCAAAGTTGCGACGACAAGCACGGTGGTCGTTCCACTGTCGAGTGCTATTACCCGGAAACTTGGTGGGAAAGATGGAAGCGCGGGTAGCATGGTCCCGCGTCGCCGATGTTAGGCGTGCCCCGCACGTCTTCCAATCGCCACGGTATGGCTACCACTGCGGGCAGTCTGCTGGAGCTTCGATTTCACTCCAGCATCTAAGTGCTTTAACCCAGCCTGCTGGCTCATCTGCCATCTCGACTGACGTGGCTGATACGGTCGAGGGGCTTATGCCCAAGCTCTTGGGGTTGAGGGCGAGCGTCCTTTCCATCTCCTTGATGAGATTGGAAGCATGTCCTGACCGTCCGTCTACCAAAGCAATGATCGAACCGCTCAGAGCGAGAAGAACTAGAAGCGAGAAAGTAGCAACGACGAGCTTCATTTTTTGCCCCTAAGGAGAAGAGAACTCCCAAAAGGCTAACCTCAAGTCATTGCTGAGCCGTAAAAAAGGGTGGGCCAAGATTATCACCAGAGCGCGATTGTGTAGGGAAGGCCCTATCGCTCGCCCTCGTCGCCCATGGGGGAGTTCTGACGGCCGTAGAGGCCGCTTGCAGCCCCATTTCCAATCCCACATACCCCTTTATCCGAGACTAACGAATAAAGGCGCGGGCTGGGCCGAAATGAAACCCACTACGGCAGACAACTGCTACACCGGCAAGGATGGCTCTAAGCGGGGGGTTTTTTCTTTTCGAGGAACGATGGCCCGGCCTAGTGGGTTGGGTAAGCGAGCCAAGCCCCTAACCGCGCCCCCCCGTGCCAAGGGCTGGCTCATTCGAAGCCCCGTTAGCTCCCCGCGCGGGGCTTCAACTTTACCCAAGCCTGTTACGGTAAGGATGGTGCAACACGACACCAACGCCAGGCTCTGGCTCAATGGGTCCGCGAACGCACCGTTAATGCAGTGGTTCAGCAGTAGCTTCGAGTTGCTTCAGGAGGTCGGCGAGCAGCACATAATCGAGCCGATTTCGTTCCGCCTTCGGATGCCCTAGGGTGCCGCGTAACGCTGTCTGAACCTGACCAGGACGAAGAGCGCCATTCTTCTCCAGACACTCGATTAAAATCTTGAACGTGACAGTGGCAAAGTTGGCCGTGTACGCGATTGCTTGCGCCTCAGACATTGGTCTCCTCCCCTTTCGGTTTGAGTAAGGCTGGCAGCTTGGCGATGTTCGACGCGATGCGTCGAGCTTCATCAAGGGTCAGCGACTTGGCGGTTTCGGCATCGCGCGGATCGGCATGGCCATAGACATAGGCAAGAGACTGCTCGCTGGTGTCCACGACCTTAAAGCCGCCCGGTATCGTCTCGACGGTCCATGGTGAGGGGAAGCGGCGAGACATCACGCGGTGCGGCCATTATATTAGTCGTCGTTATTCAGTGAGCCAAGGCGGCACTTGGGTAGCTGACCCTGGAATGGGCAGGGCGTGGAACTCGACAATCTCTGCGAGCTTCCCAGCATCTGCGGCCAGCCGCTTCTCGCCCGCCTCGGCGAGCAACAGCACGGCCTCCGCCAGCTTCATGGACGCGGTTTCCAACAACTCAACGCGGTTCATTGAGACTCTCCCCTGAATCGGCTATCTCAAAGCAGGACATCGGCGTGACATCGGTGGAGGGAAGCGGGCGCATTCTCTTTGAACAGATTAGTTCACAAGTCGGACTGGCATTTGCGAATGAAAAGCCACGTTAGGTTTTCATCTTGGTTTGCATCCGAAGGGATATCCTCTAGGGTCTCGGCGGCAACGCAGGTCCATTCGCCTTTGAGTATATCCATGCCATAGCCGAGCATATCTTGCTCGGCCTGACTTGCGACAATGACACCGATTTGACGCTCATTTCCATCGGCAACAAAACGCTCACCTACAGCCAATTTCGCGGGCGGCGTGAATGTGTGGCACGGCCCGGTACTGTTGGCGGTCCACCCACTCGTGTGAGCAAAGCACTTCACCTTTCCGTCCAGGGCCGCTGCCGACTTCACCTGGACGTCATTCGCTGAAAGACTTGTCGATGACGTGAGGGCAGCTATGGCTAGCAATATGCGGGCTATTGGTGGGAGTCGTTTCATTGGCAGAGTTTACAAGAAAACACGCGCGTCTACTGGGAGCGCGGCTCGACAAAGCCAAGCCGATTAGTGACGCGGGGCATACCCCGGTTTAGGCGCAGCTAAGATTGCGAGTCGATGCGGAGGCTCCTAGCGCTTCTGAACTGGCCGTTTGGGCCGGTTACTTCGGCGTCGCTTTATTACTGTAACCCACTGCGGCCTATCACGCCCCCAAGGACTCCAAAAGTGAGAGAGACAATGCCGCCCATAAGAGCGACCAGGATTCCGGCGCGAATCTCTCGGTCAGCTTCCACTGCGAGTTCGTCGCTGCTATCGCTTATGGGTCGATGCCAGGTGAAAGCAAGCTTCGCCGCCATCCAGGCAATCAGGATGGCGTATGTGCCCTCCACGTTGAGATAAACGAGAAAAAAGGCCAGCAACCGCTCAAACGCACCGACTATAGGAACAGGCACGGCCAGCTTCCGAGGCTCTCTAGGTGGAAGGTCACTCTTGTGACGGAGCCAGTGCACGAACCATTCGACGGGAAAGTGCCCAAGCAGAGCTACGGCAAGGCCGAGGATGAACAGGAGAGCGGACATGACGCTATCTAGCATGAATGGCGAGCCGCGCCCGCTGGAGAAGACTGGTCGAAGACGGCAAGAGGGAGTGAGGCTGAATGCCTAAGTTGGCTGATTTGTAGGCTGGAAATCAGAAAGGCCAGAAAAGCCTTACAAATCAACTTGGTCTGGCGGAGAGGGTGGGATTCGAACCCACGGTACGGTTACCCGTACAACGGTTTTCGAGACCGCCCCATCTCAGATACTCACGGGTGGCAAGGTGAATTCTCGGTGGTTGCAGGCCCGGGATTTCGACCTATTTTTGGGCGTCTCGCTCGTAATGGACCCGTGTTCGGTATAGGTGGCTTCGAGCCCCCGCAACCATCTTACTGGCAACACCCCCGTTCCCTTGGAGCGGGGGTGCTCGTTTGCGAGGTTGATGAAGGCTGCAAGCTCGCCATAGAGCTTCACCGGAGCTTTCCTTTCTTCGGCTCTCCTTGCGATGCATTCTGGGGCCGGCGCACCAAAGCGGGCCTGCCCCGGAAATTGTGTTGACTAGTCGGAGAAATTCGGGGGAGCCTTGGATCAGGCCGCTGGCACGGCCGCGGCGCCGCCGACATTGGCACATGCGCCAGGGTTCTCGGAGCGCCGAACCTCGAAAAGGGGATCGGGAACATGGTTAGACGAGTGACCACCGCCTTGACGGTGCTGTCTGTTTTTGTGCTGGGCGCTCCGGCTCTGGCCGAAGACTCAAAAGAGCCCATAAAGCTTACGCTTCATGACTGGACCGGTCAGTTGATCACGACCCAGCTCATGGGTGAGGCGTTGAAGAATGCGGGGCTCAACGTCGAATATGTACAGGCCGATTACCTCGCTCAGTTCGCCGGCCTCAAGACCGGCGATTTGCACGTGGCCATGGAGATTTGGGAAACGACCGGCCGCGACGCGATGGATGAGGCAACCGGAACCGGCAAGGTGGAGAACCTTGGTGAGACCGGCATGCTCGCCATCGAGGAGTGGTGGTACCCCGAATACATGAAGGAGAAGTGCCCGGGCTTGCCCGATTGGGAAGCCCTGAAGAAGTGCGCCGAGCAATTCTCCACGGCCGAGACGAAACCCAAGGGCCGCTACCTCGCCGGGCCCGCCACCTGGGGCGGCTTCGACGAGGAACGTGTGGCGGCACTCGGACTCCCCTTCGAAGTGGTCCATGCTGGAACGGATGCGGCGCTCTTCGCCGAGCTCGAATCCGCCTACCAGCGCAAGGCTCCCGCGATCCAATGGGTCTATGCCCCGCATTGGGCGCCCATAAAGTACAAGGGCGAGTGGATCGAATTTCCGAAATATGAAGCCGCCTGCTACAAGGATCCAACGTGGGGCATCAACAAGACGGCGACGCATGACTGCGGCAAGCCGCGCGGACCCATCTGGAAGGTGTCCTGGTCCGGGCTCAAGGACAAATGGCCGAGCGCCTACGAGGCGATCAAGAAGTTCAACATCAACAACGATGAGATGGGCGCGCTGATCACCCAGGTCGACTTGGAAGGCAAGAAGACCGAGGACGTCGTGGCCGAGTGGATGAAGAACAACGAGGCCCGCTGGAAGGGCTGGATCGGCCAGTGATTGGTGAGCGACTCGATTAGGGCCCTTGCGGCCTGCTAGTCTAATGGCAGGCCGCAACTCACCTCGCCTACGTGCAGGGGGCCCTTGATCCGTGACAGACGCCGCTCTCGCCTGCCGCAATGTGTGGAAGCTCTACGGGCCCGATCCGAAAGGCTTGCTGGCGCGGCCCGGGCCGAAGCCGTGTGAAGCCGATCTCAAGGCAGCGGGCTACATCACGGCAGTCGCCGACGCGACGCTTGACGTCTCGCGCGGCGAGATCTTCGTCATTATGGGGCTGTCCGGCTCCGGCAAGTCGACTCTGGTACGGTGCCTCGCACGTCTCATCGAGCCGTCCGCCGGCGAGGTCATGTTCGCGGGGCGCAACCTGCTCGATGCGTCGCCGGCAGAGCTCATCGAGCTCAGGCGCCACAAGATGGGCATGGTGTTTCAGCATTTCGCGCTGTTGCCGCATCTCACCGTGCTCGATAATGTGGCCTTTCCGCTCGAGATCCAGGGCGTAGCGCGCAAGGATCGCGAGGCACGCGCATACGAGATGAGCGCGCTCGTCGGTCTCAAGGGTCGCGAGCACAACCTGCCGCAAGAGCTTTCCGGCGGCCAGCAGCAGCGGGTTGGCATAGCCCGCTCGCTGGCGACCGACCCGGACATCTGGTTCCTCGACGAACCGTTCTCCGCGCTCGACCCCCTGATCCGGCGCGAGATGCAAAACGAGTTTCTGCGGCTCCAGTCCATGCTGCAGAAGACGATCGTCTTCATCACGCACGATTTCGACGAGGCGATCCGCCTCGCCGATCGCATCGCCATCATGCAGGACGGACGCATCGTGCAAATCGGCACGCCGGAGGATCTCGTCCTGTCGCCGGCCGACGGCTATGTCGCCGAGTTTACGCGCGAGGCCCCGCGGGCAAAGATCCTTTCGGCGCGCGCGATTGCTCGCGTGCGGCGCAATGGCGAGGCTATCGCGGGCAGCATCCCGGCCGATCGCAAGGTGGCCGAGTTTGCCAAGGAGGTCGAGGCCTCGGCCGGCGTATTTGCTGTGACCGATGCGGACGGCAAGCTCGTGGGCGTCGTCGATCGCGCGGCCGTGATGTCGGTGCTCATCGGCGCTACGGAGGCCTCATGACGGCCGCTGTCGCGCTGGGTGATCGTTCGCCTGATATTAGAGCATCGGCCACGCTCGCCGTGTGGATCGGCTTTGCCGCGCTCGCGGTTGTTTCCTTCGCCCTGCCGGACGGCACGATTCCGGGCTGGCTTCGGGAGGTACCGCCGGAGTGGCGGCTTGGGCTGGATAAGGCAATCTCCAGCTTCATGAAGTGGCTGGTGGAAGACGCAACCTTCGGCTTGTTCACCTTCAGGGAGGCGACGCGCGCGATCAGCGACTTCCTCAACGTGCCCCTCAAGGGCGCAACCGCGATCTTCTCGACGGGACTTCTGCGAGGAAGCGGGTCGACAGCCGTACAGCTTGCGCCGCCATTGCCGTGGATTGCTGTCGTTGGAATCGCAGCGGCGCTTGGCTATCGCTTCGGGGGGACGCGTCTCGCTCTGCTGGCGGGAGGCGCATTTCTGTACCTCGCGGTGTTCGGGCAATGGGCGAGCGCCATGACGACGCTGGCCTCGATCGCGATTGCGGTACCCCTCGGCGTGGCTGGAGGAGTGCTGTTTGGGATCCTCGGCTATCGCGTCCCGCTCGCACGGCGGCTCATGGAGCCGATCCTCGATCTCATGCAGACGGTGCCGATCTTCGCCTATCTCATCCCGATCTTGTTTCTGTTCGGCTTCGGGCCGGTGTCGGCGCTGATCGCGACCGTGATCTATGCCATGCCTCCCATGGTTCGGGTGACGATGACGGCACTCGAGGCCGTGCCGCGCGAAATTGTCGAATACGGGACCATGGCCGGCACGACGCGGCGGCAGATGCTGTTCAAAGTGATGCTTCCCGCCGCGCGGCCGCAGCTTCTCGTGGGTGTCAATCAGGTCATCATGCTCTCGCTCAACATGGTGATCATCGCCTCGATGATCGGCGCTGGCGGGCTCGGCTATGACGTCCTCACTTCGCTGAGGCGGCTCGACATCGGGCGCGGTTTCGAGGCGGGCCTCGCCATCGTCGTGCTCGCGATTGCGCTCGACCGATTGAGCCAAGCCTACGCTTCGCGTCGGGGAGCGGGCCAGGACCAAAGTCGGACCTTTGTCATCACTCTTCTGGCGTTCACGGCAATCGTCTACGTGCTCGGGCTCTTCATTCCCGCGGTGGCGACCTATCCGCCGTCGATGCAGATTTCGACCGCGCCTTGGTGGGGCGAAGCGGTCAGGTGGTTCAACGTGCACTTCTTCGACACCATGGACGCGATCAAGAGTGCCTTGCTCCTCAACGTGCTCATTCCGATCAAGCGGTTCATGGTCGCCCAGACCTGGCTTCTCGTCACAGCTGCGCTCGGGTTTGCCGGCTGGCGTCTCGGCGGCGTGCGCCTTGCGGCGCTCGCAGCGGGCCTTTCGCTGTTCATCGCCTTCAACGGACAGTGGGAAAAGGCGATGGTGAGCGTCTATTTGGTCGGGATCTCGGTCATTATCGCATCCGCCATCGGCATTCCGCTCGGCATCCTGGGCGGTCTTTCCGACCGCGTCTGGCGCGTGCTCGAAGCGGCTATCGACACGCTGCAGACCTTACCGAGCTTCGTCTACCTGATACCGGTGGTGATGCTATTCAGGGTCGGCGATTTCACCGCCATGATCGCCATCGTGCTCTACGCCCTGGCCCCCGCCGTACGATACACAGCGCACGGCATTCGCAACGTTCAGCCCACGCTGATCGAGGCCGGCACGGCGGCCGGCTGCACGCCCTTCCAGCTCCTGACGAAAATCCGCCTGCCGCTTGCGACCCCCGTCATTCTGCTCGGCATCAACCAGACGGTCATGCTCGCGCTCTCCATGCTCGTGATCACCGCACTCGTCGGAACGCGCGATCTCGGCCAGGAGGTCTATATCGCCCTGACCAAGGCCGACACCGGACGCGGGCTGGTTGCCGGCCTCTGCGTCGCGGCAATCGCGATCATCGCCGATAGGATGATCCAGACCGCAGCGCGCCGCCTTGCCGCTCAACGGGGAGGGCGCACGCGTGAGCCCTGATACGTTGCAGGAGTGTTCAGCGGCGCGCGTCGCGGCGCTTGAAATTTGGTTCGGGCGTGTGGACCCTCTGCCGCTGGCGGGCGGCATTACCAATCAGAATTTCACGGTCGAGGATCGTGGACGCCGCTACGTCGTGCGGGTCGGCAGCGATATTCTCGTTCACGGGGTTGTACGCGCCAACGAGCAGGCTGCGAGCCGCGCAGCCTATTTGGCGGGCCTCGGCCCTGGCGTGGTGCACGCAGAGCCGGGCATTCTCGTACTCGATTTCATCGAGGGACGAACCTTCACGCCGGAGGACGTGCGTAACCCGGCAAACCTCGAGCGCCTGGTTGACATGGTGCGCCGGTGTCACCGGGACATTCCACAACACTTGCGCGGGCCTGCCGCGATGTTCTGGGTGTTCCACGTCGTGCGCGACTATGCGCATACGCTGCGCGAGGGCGACAGTCGGCACGTTTCCCTCCTCCCGGACCTTCTCGCGCGTGCCGCGCGCCTCGAGGCCGCCGTCGGTCCCATCGACGTCGTGTTCGGCCACAACGATTTGCTTGCGGCAAACTTCATGGATGACGGGCACCGGCTGTGGCTCGTGGACTGGGAGTATGCCGGGTTCAACTCTCCGCTGTTCGATTTGGGCGGCCTTGCCTCCAATAGCGAGCTTGCCCCCGAGCAGGCGGAGCAGGCCTTGGGCCTCTATTTCGGCAAGCCCGTCGACGATCAGTTACGCCGCCGTGCCGCCGCCATGACTGCCGCATCGCTCCTGCGCGAAACCATGTGGAGCATGGTGTCCGAAATCCATTCGACCGTCGATTTCGACTACGCCGCCTACACGGCTGAAAACTTGAGACGCTTCGAGGCCGCCTATGCGAATTATCAAGCATTGGACCGCGCATGAGCGAGCTGCCGTCTTCCGCTAAAGTCGTCATTGTTGGCGGCGGCATCGTCGGCTGCTCCGTGGCGTATCACCTGGGCAAGATGGGCATAACCGATGTGCTCCTTCTCGAGCGCGGGAAGCTCACCTGCGGCTCGACCTGGCATGCCGCAGGGCTTGTCGGACAGCTACGCACGAGCGCCAATATTACCCAGCTCCTCGGCTACTCCGTCGCGCTTTATGACCGCCTCGAGAAGGAGACGGGCCTCGCAACTGGGTGGAAGCGCAACGGCGGCTTGCGGCTCGCCTGCAATCCCGAGCGCTGGACCGAGGTCAAGCGGCAGGCGACCACCGCCACGTCCTTCGGGCTCGAAATGCATCTCCTCACCGCGAAGGAGGCCCAGGAGCTGTGGCCGCTGATGCAGGTCGACGACGTCGTGGGTGCCGCTTTCCTTCCGACCGACGGACAGGCGTCCCCCACGGATATCACCATGTCGCTCGCCAAAGGGGCGCGCATGGGAGGCGTCAAGATCGTCGAGGGCGTAACAATCACCGGCGTCGAGGTCGAGAACGGGCGCGTGCGCGCCGTCGTCACGGACGGGGGGCGGATCGCTTGCGACAAGCTCGTGATCTGCGCCGGCCAGTGGTCGCGCGCGATCGGGCGCATGGCCGGCGTCAACATTCCTCTCATATCGGTGCAGCACCAATATCTCATCACCGACCGAATCGACGGCGTGACGCCGAACCTGCCGACGCTGCGCGATCCGGACCGTCTCACCTATTGGAAGGAGGAGGTCGGGGGGCTCGTGATGGGCGGCTACGAGCCCAATCCCAAGCCGTGGGCAACCGAGGGATTGCCGGAGAATTTCGAGTTCCAGCTTCTCGACAGCGATCTCGACCATTTCGAGCCCTTGCTCGAACTCGCGGCCGGCCGCGTGCCAGCCATGCAAACGGCGGGCATCAAGGAGTTCATCAACGGACCGGAAAGCTTCACACCCGACGGGAATTTCATCCTGGGGGAGGCGCCTGAGGTGCGCGGCGTCTTTGTGGGGGCCGGCTTCAACGCGTTCGGCATCGCCGCAGGCGGCGGCGCTGGCATGGTGCTTGCCGAGTGGGTCGCCAAGGGCGAGCCGCCTTACGATCTGTGGCCGGTCGACATTCGCCGTTTTGGCAAGAACCATCTCGACACGAACTGGGTGCGCACACGCACGCTTGAGGCCTACGCCAAGCACTACACGATGGCCTGGCCGTACGAGGAATATCGCTCCGGGCGTCCGCTGCGCCGCTCGCCACTCTATGACAGGCTGAAGGCGCAAGGAGCCTGCTTCGGCGAGAAGCTCGGTTGGGAACGGCCGAACTGGTTTGCCGATCTTGCGAGCGGGGAGAGGGCCGAGGACATTTACAGCTACGAGCGCCAGAACTGGTTCGATGCTGTCGGCCGTGAGCACAAGGCAGCCCGCGAGCGTGTCGCCGTGTTCGACCAGACGTCTTTCTCCAAGTACCTTCTGGTCGGCCGCGATGCGGAACAGGCGCTATCGTGGATTGCCGCCAACGATGTCGCAAAGCCGCCGGGTCATCTCATCTACACGCAGATGCTGAACGGCCGTGGCGGCATCGAGTGCGACCTGACGGTCGGCAGGCTATCTGAGACCGAATATTACATTGTGACCGGCACCGGCTTCGCCACGCACGATTTCGACTGGATCTCGCGCTCGATTCCGGGTGGGCTCGATGCCCGCCTGATCGATGTCACCTCTTTGCATGCCGTGCTTTCGGTCATGGGGCCTCGATCGCGCGATGTCCTCCAGGGTCTGACCGAGCACGACATTTCGAATGCCGCCTTCCCGTTCGGCAGAGTGAGGCGAATTACCGTCGCCGGGGCGCCTGTGCTGGCGCTCCGTGTCACCTATGTCGGCGAGCTTGGCTGGGAGCTCCACATCCCCGTCGAGTTTGCCGCAAGCGTTTACGACGCGCTGATGGAAGGCGGAAGGCCACACGGCATCGCCAATGCCGGCTACCGCGCCATCGAGTCGCTGCGATTGGAGAAGGGCTACCGCGCCTGGGGTGCCGATATCGGGCCCGACCACTCGCCGCTGGTTGCCGGCCTCGGCTGGGCGGCGAAGCTGAAATCGAGCACACCATTTCAGGGACGCGCCGCACTCGAGGACCAGGCCTCAAGACCGCTGCCGCGCCTGCTCGCCGGGTTCACCACCGATCCTGCGGTCGTGCTATTGGGACGCGAAACCATCTATCGCGACGGCAAGCGCGTGGGCTGGCTTACGAGTGGTGGCCACGGCTATACGGTCGACCGCTCGATCGGATATGGCTACGTCCGCGATCCGGAGAATGGTGTCGATCGCCACAAGTTGCTTTCCGGCCGCTACGAGCTCGAAGTCGCCACCGTGCGCGTGCCCGCGGACGTATTTCTCGATCCGCTCTACGACCCAACGATGTCGCGCGTTAAATGTTGAGGCGTCGTCCACTGACTCACATAGTTGGTGGAGCCGTCATCTGCTGCGTCGCACCGTCGCCGCCCGACAGGTCGAGCAACTCAGCGACGGTGGGGCTAGCGGGCCGGGCCATGACCGCTTCGACGGCACCGGTCTGGAGGATGCGCCCGCCCTGGAGGACGCACATCCGGTCCGCCAGCCGGATCACGTCGTCGAGATCGTGCGTCACCAGGATCACCGGCATCGACAGCTCGCGGCGCAACTCCATAAGCTCGCGGCGCAAACGGCGGCGCGTCACCCGATCCACGGCGGAAAACGGCTCGTCCAGCAACAGAATGTCCGGCCGGCGCGCGAGCGCGCGGGCGACCGCCACGCGCTGCTGTTGGCCACCCGAGAGCAATGCCGGCCGGCGATCCTCGAGCCCTTCGAGATGCATGCGCTGAAGCAGCGCGCGGGCCTCACCGTGGCGCTCCTTGGGCCGAACATCGCCGAGAGCCTCCATCACGTTCTCGGCGGCGGTCAGATGCGGAAAGAGCGCGTAGGACTGGAACACCATGCCGACCCGGCGCTCGCGTGCCGGCACGCTGATACCGGCTTCGCCATCGAGCCAGACCGACCCATTGCAAACGACCCGCCCGCCTGACGGCACATAGAGGCCGGCGATGGCCTTGAGCGCCGTCGATTTGCCGCTTCCCGATGGACCGACCAAAGCCAGAATCTCGCCGGGAGCGACGGTGAGTTCGACATCGAGAGGGATGGGGCTTGCCTGGTGGAGCTTGGCCGTGAGGCCGGCTTGCGCGGCAGGGACATCACGCATGGCGCCGGCCAATGCGCTGAGTGAGTGTGTAGCTGAGAGCGATGGCCACCAGCGAAATCAGCAGCAGCAACGCCGCCATCCGCCCCGCCGCGGCGTCATCGAAGGCTTGCACGCGATCATAGATCGAAATGGCGATAGTTTTGGTCTCGCCGGGAACGCTGCCGCCCACCATCAACACCACCCCGAACTCCCCTAGAGTGTGGGCGAAGGTCAGCACCATGCCGGTCAGGATGCCGGGCCAGGCGAGCGGCAACTCGATCCGCCGTACCATGCGCCACCATGGCATGCCACATGTCGCGGCGGCGTCGCGCAAGTCCGGTGCGATAGCCTCGAAGGCGCGTTGTATCGGCTGCACGGCAAACGGGATGTTGATGATGACAGAGGCGACGAGAAGTCCCTGGAAGGAGAAAACGAGCGTGTGGCCGAACAGCCGCTCATAGGCTTGCCCGAGCCATGACCCCGATCCGAACGCCACCAGCAGATAAAAGCCGAGCACGGTCGGCGGCAGGACCAATGGCAGCGCAACCGCCGCTTCTACGATCGCCTTGCCGCGAAACGATCGCACCGCCAGCCAGCGTCCTAAAGCCACGGCCAATGGGATTAACGCCAGAACCGTGAGACCGCCGAGTCGCAAGCTGAGCCAGAGCGCGTCCCAATCCATCGCGCGGCACTCAGGACGATTCGCCGGGAAGGGCAAAACCGTAGCGCCGCATGATGGCGCGGGCGCTCGCACCTTGCATGAAGGCGTAGAATGCCTGCGCGGTCTCGCCGGCCCCCTTGATGAGGACCATGCGTTGCCTTAAGGGCTCGTGCCAGTTGTCAGGGATGAGGGTATAGGTCCCGAGTTTCGACACGTCCGGCGACAGCGCCAGCGAATAGGCAATGATGCCCCCTTGCGTGGCACCGGAGGTCGCGAACTGTGTGGCCTGAGAAACATTCTCGCCAAGGACCAGCCGGTCCTTGATTTCTTCCCACAGCCCGAGATGGCGCAAGGCCTCTTCGGCTCGCCGCCCGTAAGGCGCGTGCGCAGGGTTGGCGATGGCAAATTTCTTCACCCGGCCGTCGGCCAGCGCCGCCTTGAGGTCGGCAAGCGAGCCGTCTGCCTTCAAGGGCGAGCCATGCGGTGCGATGATGACGATGCGGCCGACTGCATAAAGCGTTCCGTCATCAACGGTGAAGCCCTTTGCGGCCAGGTCGAACACCAACTGCTCGTCGGCCGACAAGAACATTTGGAATGGCCCATTTTGCAGAATCTGCCGGAAGAAATTGCCCGACGAGCCGAATGTCAGCGTCACCTCGCGCTCGGTTTCCTGCGTGAAGGCCGCGGCGACCTCCGCCAGGGCAAATTGCAAATCGGATGCCGCCGCCACGACGGGCACATTCTGTGTACGGGCAGGCGCGGTTGCCTCCAGGCCGAGCAGCAAGCCGCCAAACAGAGCTGCCAGGCAAAGCAATTTCAGCTTCATCGTCGCCACCGTTCAGCCGATATAGCCAATAGGCCATATCGAAAGGTGACGCCGCACCAGCGTTATAGTCAATCGGAAATATCGCTTGGGACGGCCATTATTAGGCCGCGCGCTATTTGGGCGCCTTACGCATCACCCGTTTCAGGGCCGCCATATCGTCGGCAATGGCCCGCGCCATCGCCGTCTGCATGCGCCGATAGCGGGCAAGGACGTCTTCGCCGAGCCGCGTCAGATGAGCGCCGCCGCCCGCCTTGCCGCCTTTGACCGCCTCGACCAAGGGCTTGGAAAAGCAGCCGTTCATTGTGTCGATCAAGAGCCACGCCCGCTTGTAGCTCATGCCCAGGCGCCGCCCCGCGGCCGCGATCGAGCCGGTCTCGCGGATTCCCTCCAAAAGGTCGGCCTTGCCCGGGCCCACGGCGATGTTTTGACCGAGAACGATGCGCAAACGGGCTACCGGGCCGGATGAATCAGTTCCCATGGGAGAACGTATGACGCACGTTATGGCCGGGGGCAATTAGGCAGGTCGGCTAAGGCCCTGGATGCGGGAATTTGGCGAGTTGTGTTACTGGCCGTCCCATGCTTTCTTTCCCCGCCTTTTGGGGGAGACTGCCCGAGATGCCGAGTTCCAACGCGCGCAAAGCCAAGGGCGAGCGCGCCAGCTCAGAACTGTTCGAGAACGTCACCAACCCTTTTTGCGGGACGCTGCCCGACGACCTTTCAGTCGAGCGCACCGACAAGGGGCTCAAGGTGCTCAAGAACGGCTGCGCCAAGTCGGTCGCCGGTTTCGAGCGTAAGTTGCCGGAGGCCCGCCCCCAGGTCAAAGGTAAGGAAGTCGATCTCAACACGGCGATTCAGGAAGCGGCCAAGCTGATCGGCAAGGCCGCGCTCCCCCTTTATGGCGGGCTTGCCACCGACGTCGAAGGCATGCGCGCAACGATGGCACTTGCCGAGCGCTCGGGCGGCATCGTCGATCATGCCTTGAGCGAGGCGCAATACCGCAACTTCAAGATCATGCAGACCACGGGCTGGACGACCACGACCCTGACCGAGGCGCGCAACCGCGCCGATCTCTTCATCATCGCCGGCAGCGACATCCATAAGCTCCATCCCCGCTTCTTCGAGACCATCGTCTCGCCGCCGGACTCGATGTTCGATGTGACGGCGCCGAAACGCACGGTGGTGTTCATCGGCAAGGGGCTCGACCGCTCGGGCGCCAAAGGCGCGCGCATCGGCGAGGTCATCACGCTCGGTTGCAAGGACGAGCAAGCCGGCGATGTCGTGGCGCTGCTCAGGGCGCGCTTGCGCGGGTTCCGGGTCAAACCGCCCAAGCTCGAGGGCGTGACCTTGGCCGAAATCGATGCTCTGGCGGAACGGTGCCGAGGCGCGAAATACGGCGTCGTGGTCTGGGCGCCGCCGTCCCTCAACTTCCCGTTTGCCGAGCTCGCCGTCGAGCAGTTCACCGGCCTGGTGAAGGACCTCAATCAGACGATCAGGTTCGCCGGTCTTTCGCTCGGCGGCGCCGAAGGGGCGACCACGGCGGGAGCCGTGTGCACGTGGATCAGCGGCTATCCGCTCCGCGTGAGCTACGCGAGCGGGGCTCCAGATTACGACCCTTACCGTTGGGCCATCGGCCGCATGCTTAAAGAGGGGGAGGGCGACCTTCTCCTGTGGATCGTCTCCATCTCGCCGGACCTCGTGGCGCCCCCAACCAAAATTTCCACCGTCGTGCTCGGCACGCCGGGCCTCGCGCTGACCGAGCCGCCCTCGGTGTTCATCCCGGTCGGCACGCCGGGCGTCGATCATGCCGGCCGCCTCGTTCGTGTCGACAATGTCGTGACCTTGCCGCTCAAGGACCTCGGCCGGGCGGATCTGCCGCCTGTCGCCGATGTGCTTTCGGCCATCGAAGCGGCGCTTTAGGCCGGGAGCCCCGAAACCATGCTCATCAAGCTGACCGGCGGAAAAATCTATGACCCCGCCAACAAAGTGAGCGGCGAAGTCCGCGACATCTATGTCGAGGACGGCAAGATCGTCGCCGCCAGGCCAAACGCTAGGGCAGACGCGACCTACGATGTGAAAGGCCGCGTCGTCATGGCCGGCGCCATCGATCCGCACACTCATATTGGCGGCGGCAAGATGACCATCGCCCGCATGCTGCTCCCGGAGGACCATCAGGGCGATCCGGTCACCCGCACCGAGCTCACCCGCGCCGGCTCAGGCCGTGCCGTCCCCTCCACGCTCGTCACCGGCTACCGCTACGCCGAGATGGGCTACACCGCCTGCTTCGAGCCGGCCATGCTGCCGGCCAATGCCCGCCAGGCGCATATGGAAATGGGCGACACGCCTATGGTCGACAAGGGCGCCTTCGCCATGCTCGGCTCCGACGATTTCTTCCTGCGCCAGCTGGCGGCGAAAAAGGACTTCGCGGCCATCAAGGACTACGTCGCCTGGACCATGCATGCCGCGCAGGCGATCGCCGTCAAGGTCGTCAATCCGGGCGGCATCAGCGCCTTCAAGTTCAACCAGCGTAAGCTCGATCTCGACGAGGAGCACGTCTATTACCACGTGACTCCGCGGCAGATCATTATCACGCTCGCCCGCGCATTGGAGGAGCTCGGGGTCACCCACCCGCTCCATATCCATGGCTGTAATCTCGGCATCCCCGGCAATATCGAAACCACGCTCGACACGATCCGTGCCGCCGAAGGCCTGCGCATTCATATGACGCACACGCAGTTCCTAAGCTACGGCACGGAAGGGGACCGGAAATTCTCTTCCGGAGCGGCGCGCCTGGCAGAGCTCGTCAGCAAGACCCCGAATGTCTCGATCGACGTCGGCCAGGTGCTGTTCGGGCAGACCTGCACGGCCTCCGGCGACAGCATGCGCCAGTTCGCGATTGCCAAGAGCGCCCATCCCAAGAAGCCGGTGATCATGGATATCGAATGCGACGCGGGCTGTGGCGTCGTGCCCATTCGCTATCGCAACAAGAGCTTCGTCAATGCGATGCAATGGGTGATCGGGCTCGAGACCTTCCTCCTGTTCGACGATCCCTGGCGCATGTTCCTCACCACCGACCATCCCAACGGCGCCCCGTTCTTCTTCTATCCGCATCTCATCAGGCTGCTCATGGACAAGGGCTTCCGCGACGACATGTTGCAGAAGATCAATCCGGATGCGCAGGCGCAGAGCAGCCTGCTCAAATCGCTGAACCGCGAATACACATTCGATGAGATCGCCATCCTCACGCGGGCCGGGCCGGCCAAGAGCCTAGGCTTAGTGGACCGCGGGCATTTGGGCACGGGCGCCTCCGGCGACATCACCGTCTATCGCGACGACCCCGACCGCGAGGCGATGTTCGCCACGCCCGAACTCGTGTTCAAGAACGGCGAGCTGATCGTCAAGAACGGCAAGGTGGTGAAGGTGGTGCAGGGCGCGACCCACGTGGTGCGTCCCGACTACGACAAAGCAATAGAGAAGCCGCTCAAGGACTATTTCGACCGCTACCTCACGGTGCGCATGGAGAACTTCAAGCTCGCCGACGAGGAGATCATCCGGGGCGACAAAGGCTCGATCGTCGTCCAGCCGACCGGAGCCAGGGTGTCTTAGGCCGCCCCCGCGCCTCAGTTCTTGGGCGGACGCCCTACGATTTCGAAATCGGCTTCTTGGATCTGATATTTCTGCACGATGCTTGAGGTCTGCGCGAGAGCGCGCTGGCAGGCCTCGTGACCTGCGCGTTTGTCCTCGTCTTCGACCCTCTCGCCATTGGCCACCCGCTCGGCCGTGAAGAAGCAAATGGCGAGGTCCTGAGCGAGCGCCTCTCTGGGAAGGAAGGCCACGGACAGAGCGGCCAGGGTCAACAGGGTCAAGGTTCGGAGGAACATGCAACGCCTCTCGATGGTCGCGCGAAACTGCACTTTTATTTAGGGATTTTCCCTCAATTTGCCAGCGGGCGGCCGCTTGCGCGCGGCGTTCCTCCCAATCCGACCTCTTTTGTGATAGGGCCAGTTGCCATGCCCCATGCCGGACCTCTGCTGGAAGCACCCATCCAACTCTCCAACTTGCTGCATGTCGGGTTAACCGATCGCCCCAACGATGCGGCCCTGGTCTCTATGGAGGGCGTGTGGTCGTGGTCCGACCTCGAACAGGCGACGAGCCGGGTCGCGGCTCACTATTTGGCGCTCGGCTTGAAGCCGGGCGATCGCGTGGCCTCGCTCATGCCCAACCGCACCGCGCTCTTCGTCCATTACCTCGCCTGCTTCAAGGCGGGACTGGTCCTGACGCCACTCAACTACCGCTACACGCCGCCAGAGATCGACCATGCCCTGGAAGTGAGCGGCGCCAAGATCATTTTCGCCCATGCCGAGCGCGCGAGCGACATCGCCGCGAGCAAGGCGAGCAGCCTGCCGCTCGGGGTCGTCCTCTATGGTGACGAGAACAGCAAGGGACCGAGCTTCGAGGCGCTCGTCAAGGCAGCGGCGCCCGCGGTCACCCTTCCCGAGCCGGGTCCGGACGCTCCGGTGGCGATCTTCTTCACCTCCGGCTCGACCGGCCCGGCCAAGGGCGTAACCCACACCCGCGCATCGCTCGGCTGGATGTTTGCGAGCGCCGCTTTGGCGTTCGAATTGACGCCGCACGACGTCTTGCTGCCGGGCTCCTCGTGCTCCCACATCGGCGGCTTTGGATTCTCGTTTTCAGCCCTTTCGGCCGGCGCCAGGGTCGTCGTTGCCAGGGGCTTCGACCATGACGAAATCGGGCCTCTCTTGCGCACCACCCGGCCGACCTTGCTGTCGATGCTGCCCACCGCGCTGCTCCACCTCATTCGCGAACACGACATGACCTCGGCCGATTTCGGCTCGCTTCGCCTGTGCCGCTCCGGAGGAGACAAGGTTCCCGCCGAGCTCGAGAAGGAGTTCATTGCCCTCACCGGTCGCCCCGTCAGCGAGGGCTACGGCATGACGGAAATTGGCCTGGCCGCGCTCAATCCGCCCATGGGCGTCGACAAGCTTGGCTCCATCGGCGTGCCGAGCCCCGGATTCGCTTTTTCGATCCGCGATAACCAGGGCCGCGAAACCTCGTCGGGTGAACAAGGACGTCTCTGGGTGAGAACGCCGACCCAAAGCCCCGGCTATTGGAACGATCCACAGGCGAGTGCGGAGGTCGTTCGTGACGGGTGGTTCGATACTGGCGACGTCATGAAGATCGACGACGACGGCTATGTCTGGTTCTGCGGGCGCCAGAAGCAAATCATCGTGCATGACGGCTCCAACATCTCGCCCCAGGAGGTCGAGGATGCGTTGCTTCAGCATCCGGCGGTGGAGAGCGCCGGCGTCGTCGGCGTGCATGATCTCATGCACGGGGAGAACGTGCGGGCCTATGTCGAGCTCAAGCCGGACATGCCGCGGCCGAAGACCGGCGACTTGATCCAGTTCGCCCGCGCGCGCGTTGGCTACAAGGCGCCGGAGGAGATCGTCGTCCTCGACGCCATGCCGCTCAATCCGACCGGCAAGGTCGATCGCGCCGCGCTGAAGAAAGTCGCCGCCGGCGACCACGCCCACCAGGCTTAGCCGCCGATCTCCGCGAAGGCGCTCCGTGCCTCGGCCACGAAGCGCGAGCTCAAATCGCGGCGCTTGCGCCCGTCCAATCCCTCGATCCCGGTATGCACGTCGACTCCGGCCGGGCGCACCGCTAGCACCGCCTCGCGCAAATTGCCCGGATTGAGTCCGCCGGCTAGGATCACCGGCTTGGGCGACGCTTCGACGAGCCTCCGGCTGACCGCCCGATCGTGGGTCTTGCCGGTGGCGCCACGGGCGCCGGTGAGCGGATCGAATGTATCGGTTATGAAGCTATCCACCAGCGGCGCCAAGCGGCCGACTTCTTCAATTAAGGCCTCCAAATTGTCGCCGCGCACGATCAAGCTCTTGATGATCCGCAAGTGGGGCACCAGCGCGCGCAGCCGGCGCAGCTCGGTGGGCGCGATTTCGCCGTGTAGCTGGACCATGCCGACCTGCAATTTGCCGGCGAGCGCGGCGATGTTCGTGGCCTCGCTCAGATAGGTGATGAGGAAGAACGTTGCCCGGGCGCCGAGCGCGGCGACGATGGCGCCCGCTGCTTCCGGGCTCAGATCTTCGGCATGGTGATCGAGGACGAGCGGAAAGCCGAGATGGGTGAAACCGCAATCGATCAGCATTTCCGCCTCGGCGGCATCGATGACGCCCGCGACGTGAATGAGCCCCTGGCCTCCCGCCCGCTCCGCAATCATCAGCCGTCCCCTTTGCCGCTATGTGCCGGCGGCTTCGACGAGATCGTCGAGGATCGCGGCGAGCAGCCGCGAACCCTTGTCGGCCGACGCCAGCGTGGGATCACCGAAACTGCCGCTCGGTGAATAGGTGGGTGACGACGGGTCGTCAGGTGAGAGCGCTCCTGGTGACGGCCCCGTGGCCGAGAAGGGACAAGGCGCGGCGCGCGCCATGTCGACAAGCTCCGGCGCAATCGCCAGCATCAGCGACGTCTCCATCTCGTCGGCATGGGTTCCGTAGGGCTGTTCCTTGAGCTGATGGGCAGTTTCGAGAAAGTGCGGCCCGGCGAAGACCTTCAAGTGACGGATCAGCGAAGGGTCGCATGCGGTGCGAATGGCCGCAGCAACCGGCGCAATCGTGCTCAAGCCCGTGTCGAGGATAAGCATGCGCCGGGCGCCGAAGCCTAACAGAGCATCGGCAATCTCGGTGACGACGGCCTGGAAGCTCTTGTTCGAGAGGCTGACGCTCCCCGTATAGGCAACGAAGGCCGGATAGGCTCCGTAAGTCAGCGTCGGCCAGATCAGTCCGTCGATCCTCGCGGCAAGCGCGCGGGAAAAATATTCAGCGAACACCTGATCGGTGGCCATGGGCATATGCAGGCCATGCTGCTTGGCGCCGGCCCCGATCGGGAGGATCGCCGCGGCGCCGGCGGCAAGCCGCTGCCCGACCTGGTCCCAGGTGAGACCGGCAACCTCATGCGTCTTTGCTCCGTGCGTCATTGGCTGCCCTTGGTCGAGCGTTAGTCCACGATCATCGCGGCGAGCGTCTCGAGGCGGTCCGCCTCGCCCGCTGGCTTGTCCCAGCGGATGCGGTGGATGCGCGGAAAGCGCATGGCGACGCCCGATTTGTGCCGCGTGGAGCGGTGCACCGAATCGAAGGCGACCTCGAACACGAGCTTGGGCTCGACCTGGCGCACTGGTCCGAAGCTGTCCACGGTATGATTACGCACGAAAGCGTCGAGTTCTTTCAGCTCCTCGTCGGTGAAACCGAAATAGGACTTGCCCACCGGTACGAGTTCCGGCTCGCCGGCCTCGCCATCGCGCCAGGCACCGAACGTATAGTCCGAGTAGTAGGACGAACGCTTGCCGCTCCCCCTTTGCGCATACATCAGCACGGCATCGATGACGAGCGGCGCCCGCTTCCATTTGTACCAATGGCCCTTGGGGCGCCCGGCGATGTAAGGGCTGTCGCGGCGCTTCAGCATCAGCCCTTCGATGCCGGTCTCGCGCGCGCCGGCCCACAGCGCCTCGAGCTCGGCGACGGAGGCGAAATCGATAATGCCGGAAAGGTCGGTGCGGGGCGGGGCATGTGCCTTGTGCCAGGCCTCGAGCCGCGCGCGCCGCGCGATGAAGGGTAGCGCGCGAAGATCCTCGCCCCCCTCGAACAGCATATCGTAGAGGCGGATATGGGCCGGGTGCGATTTTAGCATGGAAGCCGTCACGGCTTTGCGATTGAGCCGCTGCTGAAGATCGTTGAAGGGCGCAACCTCGCCCTCGCGCATCACCAGCAACTCGCCGTCGAGCACGACGCCCTCGGGCAGAGCCTCGACCACATCGGGAAAGGCGCCCGAGATATCGTCGCCGGTCCTCGAAAAGAGCCGCTTCTCGCCGCCGTGGTGCGCAGCCTGCACGCGGATGCCGTCCCATTTCCATTCGGCGACGAAGTCCTCTGGCGCGATCGACTGAAGCTCCTTGTCCTCGATCTGATGCGACAGCATCAGCGGCCTGAAGGTCGCCCGCGTGCCTATTTCGGGCCGTGGGCCAGTTCCGGAGAGCCAGGCAAACAGCGCGCCGTAAGGTGGGTCGACGCAATGCCACACCTCCTCGATATCGGAGAGCGGCATGCCTGACCACTCGGCAAGCGCCGTCTTGGCGAGCCTGGCGGAGACGCCCACGCGGAGCGCGCCGGTCATGAGCTTGAGCAGCGCCCAGCGCCCGGTGGCATCGAGCTGATCGAGCCAATTGGCGAGGAGGGCAGGGACTTGCGCCGGGGTGGCCTGCTGCAAAACCTCGACGATCGCCGCGAGCCGGGGCGGTTCAGGACCCTGTGCATCCCCGGGCCAAATGAGGGCGATGGTCTCTGCCGTGTCGCCCACATAGTCGCGGGAGAGGTCGAATAGAACGGGATCGACGCGCGGCCCCAGCAGCTCGGTCAGAATGCGCCGCACCGGCAGCCTGAAGAAGAGGCCGTCGGTGAGCGCGGCGAGCGCGAAGCCGCGGTCGGGATCGGGCGTGTCCGCGAAATAGCCGGCGAGCAGCCGCAGCTTGTCGTTGCGCGACGGCGTATAGGCCAGCCGGTCGAGAAACTCGGCGAAGGCCTTCACTGGTCCTCGTCCTCGCGGCCGATGAGCGCAAGCGCGCGCCCCCGCCGGCCCGTCGTCTTTATGTGATGGAGGAGAGCGTCCTCGCGCCCATGCGTCACCCACACTTCCTCGGCGCCGGTCTCGGCGATGGTTCCAGTCAGCTCGCGCCAGTCGGCATGGTCGGAGATCACCAGCGGCAGCTCGACGCCTTGCTGGCGCGCCCGCGCGCGGACCCGCATCCAGCCGGAGGCGAAGGCGGTCACCGGGTCGGGCAGCCGGCGCGACCAGCGGTCGGCGATGGCCGAGGGCGGCGCGAGCACGATCTCGCCCTTGAGCTCTTCGCGCTTGGCGCCGGTGGCGGCTTTCAACGCGCCGAGGCGCACGCCGAAGGATTCGTACAGCGCGCAGCACGCGGCAAGCGCGCCATGCAGGTAGATCGGCCGCTCGTATCCCGCCTCGCGCAGAAGCGCGATCACCCGCTGGCATTTGCCGAGACCGTAGACGCCGACCACATGAGCGCGTTCCGGGAACTGCGCGCACGATTTGATGAGCTTCGCCACCTCCGCGCGCGCGTCTCCGTGCTGGAACACCGGCAGGGCAAAGGTCGCCTCGGTGATGAAGAGATGGCAGGGGACGAGCTCGAAAGGGACGCAGGTGGGATCGTCGCTCCGCTTATAGTCGCCGGAGACCACCACGCGGACGCCCTTCCACTCGATCAGCACTTGTGCGCTGCCGAGCACATGGCCGGCGGGGACCAGCGTCACCGCCACGTCGCCGATGGCGATCGTCTCGCCATAGGCCACCGCCTGAGTACTCAGCCGCGCCGGCGTGCCGAGCCGCGTGGTCATGACGGCAAGCGTTTCTCGTGTCGCGAGCACATGGTCGTGCCCGGGCCTGGCGTGGTCGGAATGGCCGTGGGTGATGACCGCGCGCTTGGCCCCGCCATAAGGGTCGATGTGGAAGCCGCCCGGCCGGCAATAGAGGCCCTTCCGATCGACCGTGAGCCAAGTGTCAAATCGTTCGGGTCTCATTTCTTCCTGCGATGTGTAGAACAAAACACGGTTTTGACGGCCCAAAGCTTCAAATTACGACCTACAATTGTAGTGTATAGGGTTGCACGCCATGAAGTTGCTAAACCTTCCATAGGTCTCGCGCAAAAGATGCAGCATAGTCGACCCGATGCGGCGGGCGAGTTTCGCCGTGCCGGGTGGCGTCGACAGAGGCTTCAGGACTTGGCTGCGCGTAAGCGGGGCGGGAGGACTTTTGTTCCTTGGCCTCTTGCTGTCCGCTTCAGCGGCGTCCGCAGCGCCTGATGCCCCCCGCACCGAATATTTCACCGGCTTCGATGTGAGCGACAACTACGCTAGCGGCTATGTGGGCGGCGGCTATGCCTTCGGCAAGGCTGGACTTTACGAGCAGGGCTTCCGCCTTCGCGCCGTAGGCGCCTACGGCCGCTATCACTACGACGGCGCGCTTCCCGTCGACGGCGCTGACGTGCCGACCACCTTCGACGGCCAGGACGCATATCTTGCGGCGCTGATCGGTTACCAGTTCCGGCCCGGGCGTTTCATCGTCAAGCTCTTCGCCGGGGTCGAGGCCGAGGACCAGCATATCGTCCCGCACGATCCGAACAATTCGGTGCAAGGCAGCGCACTCGGCCTCAGGCTGCAAGCCGAAAGCTGGGTCGATCTGTCGGAGAAATTATTTCTCTCGGCCGATGCAGCCTACGGCACTACCTTCCAGGAATATTGGTCGCTTGCCCGGCTCGGTTACCGCTTGAGGCCTCGACTCTCGCTCGGCCTCGAAGGCGGCGCGCTCGGCAATGAGGAATATGATGCAGGCCGCGGCGGCGGTTTCGTGCGGGCGAATTTCCGCGATATGGAGGTCACCCTATCAGGCGGCTTCACCGGCAACTATCTGGAGGACGACCCGAGCTTCTATGTCGCGCTCGGGCTCTACCGGCCGTTCTGAATCTCGCGCTCGGCTTCACCAAAGTGCACTGCCGGCCCCGCTCCGGCAGTGCTTGGCCTCACCATCTGCCAGCCTTGAAGGTTGAACCGGGAACCGGCTCGCCAAGGCGGCATCGCCCTCTTTGGTCATGCATCCTGTGTAAGAGGGATGTCCGCGGGTGTTACACCCAGGACTCTCTCCGCCGATGAGCATGACATGAAGACGACAGACAACGCAAACGGGAGTTCGGCCTTACCAGCATTTTCTTTTTGCGCCGGCAGACGGCCTTACGGCTTGACGTGTGGCGCATGCAACACTGACCCGCGCATGAGGGAAGGCGGTGCGCTGATGAGAGCGCGGGCGCTGTCGCCGGACGCGCGCGGAATTCTACTGCTCTATCAAACCGATATGGTGCAAGCTCGCGCTTAGTGGTGTTCAGGGGAGCGCCTGGGTGGGGGGTTGCACCGGCTCCGGCGGCTTGACGTCGGTCGGTGGCTTGCCCTGACCGGGCGAGAGTGGCCCGCGCCATTCCTCGAAGCGCTTTTGCAGTTCGTCGTTGTGCGCGGTCCACCACGCATCGTCGAACTTAAGCGCCTTCTTGAAATTGTCCGGCGCGGTGGGGAGAAAGGCCGCCATCTCGACATCGATGACGGGATGCTTGCCGACCAGCGAAAGCGCCGATTTTCGCATCGGGCCATAGGCGATCAGCTGCGCTTGTGCCGCAAGCCGCGCCGGGTCCGTGGCGAAAATGATGAAGCGCTTGGCACCGTCTTTGTTCTTTGCGCTCTTGGGGATGGCCCAAAGGTCGAGATCGTAGATCTGGCCGTCCCATATCACGCCGACTCGCTGGCGGTCGCCGATGGCGGCGCGGAAGATGCGGCCGCTATAACCCGCTGCCATGACCACCTTCTTCTCCAGCAGCCAGGTGATCGGCTCTTGCGCATTGTCCCACCAAAAGATGTCGCCCTTGATTTTGTCGAGCGCCTGAAAAGCGCGGTCCACGCCGGCGGGAGTCGCAAGCTCGGTATAGACGTTCGCCGGATCCACCCCGTCGGCGAGCAGGGCAAGCTCGAGCGTATAGCGGGGGGTGTTGGGCAACGACCGCTTGCCGGGGAAGCGCTTCGTATCGAGAAGGGCGGCGATCTCAGTGGGCTGGTTCTTGCTGAGGGCCTGGCGATCGAAGGCAATCGCCGTCGACCAGGCGACACTTGCCACACCGCAAGAGGAAAGAGCGCCGGAGTAAAAGTCCTGTTCCGCGCTCTCTCCGCCAGGCGCCGCGCCGAGACTGGAGGCTTCGATCGGCTCGAGCAGCCCGTCGCTGCAAAGGGTGCCAAGCGTCGCCGCGGAGACATCCACCACATCGACTTCGGATTCGTCCCCGCCGATCATCTCCTTGATCTTGGCGAGCGTGCCGTCATAGATCTCGGTCGCGATTTTGGTGCCGGTTTCCTTGGCGAACGGCTCGAAAAAAGCGATCTCCTGCGATTGGCCATAGGCGCCGCCCCAGGTCGCGATGCCGAGCGTATCCTCGGCCCGGGCGCCGGCCGAAGCGCTGATGCTAGCGGCAACGACGGCCGCAAGCCCGCAAGCGCGGCCAAGCGCGCCTGCCGTCGCGAGAATTCCGCAAAGTTGGCGGTTGAGTTGCCCGGACACCGTGTGCTCTCAGTCGAACGACATCTCCCGCGAGGATCAGCGCGGCGAAATCTGGGTGGCTGCCGGGCGCGTCTGCGCCGACCCCTCGCCAAGGGTTGGGCGGTCTGCTCTCCGGATCATCGGTTGCGACAGCGACCCGCTTATGGAAAACCGCGGCGGGGTCTCCGTGCTGAGCTGCGAAGCCTTCAACGGCTGAGCGTGATTGGCGACAAACAAGCTCCAATCGAGCGTCTGCTGTGCCAGATCGACGTTCCCGGACCCTGAAATCAACCCGCGGCGTGTTTGCATGTTGAACATGTCGCACCAAATATGGCCGGCAGCGAGGCGGCAGTCGGCCTTGAGAGAATCGAACAAAGTGACGCTGTTGCGGCTCCAACCTCCGCCGTCCAGGGGGGCCGCCACCGTGAGCAGGCGGGTGAAGTCGACTGGCACGGCGCCATTTCGCGCATTAACCTTGAATGTGCCGCCCAGACCCTGGACCAGCTCGTTGTAATTGCGGCCCTCGGTCGTGAGCTCGGCCTTCAGGCTGCCAGTGCCGTTGAACGGCACATCGAGCGCCAGGGGCTCAAGGCAGCCTTCGACCGGCACGTCGAACGCGCTCGCCGTGAAATTGACTTTCGCCACGTCTTGCGACAAGTCGATGCCGATACGACCCGCCGCAGAGCCGCCGCAAAGCTCAAGCTCTCCCACCTCGCTCGCGACTAAGCCCTGTTTGGCGCTGATGGTGAACCCGCCTCGCCCGAGCGCGATGGCGGGGGCGGTGATCTCGGCGGCCGAGATGCGCAGGTCGGCATCGAAATATTTGAGGAGCGCCTGATCGAGCGCGACTTGCGCGGCCAGAGGTTCTGCCGGTGTGCTGCCCCCGATATAAGGATCGAGCGCGAGCCGGTCGAAGGCGAGCGTACCATCGACGCGCGGGCGCATCCCGGGCGTGACGGCAAGGAGGCCGACAGCATCATTGCCGTCAAGCGTGAAAGAGCCGTCGTCGAAGGTCAGCGTTACCCCGTTCCAATGCGCCATGCCCGATGCCGATAGTCCTTGTAAGCTCTTCCCCTCGGGCAGCGCGATGCCGGCCCATCTCAGAAACCGGCGAGCGTTTGCCATGTCGGCTTGCACGTCACCATCGAGCTGAAGCCCGTTTGCGAACGAGGCGGTGCCGGTGACCTTGGCCGTCACCGGCATTGAGGTGAAGGTGAGACTGATCGGGATGCGGGGTCCGTCCGCCGTCTCGGAGGGCGCGCCGCAATCGAAGGCGAAGCCGACGGTTTCATTCCTGAGCGTGAAGGAACCGAAACTCGACATCGCTCCAGTGCCGGAGCTTGCGTCGAAACGCGCGTCGATCTTCTTGATCGCCTCCGTGCCCGAAGCTGTGGGCACGTGGATTGTGCCGTCGCGCAGGCGAACCACGCCGACCGGCGCGCCGCTGAGCAGGTTGGCCACCCGCGCCTGCAGCGTCTGGTCGGGCCCCATGACGAGCGACGGAACCTCCTTGAGCGTGATCTCCGGCTTGGTCAGCCGCAAGGCATCGACTCTGATGCGGCCAAAGAGAAGCTCGGCGAGATCGAGCGAGATCTTGGCGCTGCTTGCGGTGATGGTCTTCACCAGCGGCAGGCGCGAGGCGTTGCTGATCTCAAACCCGCTCTTGATCGAGACATCGGGGAAGTAGTGTACGCGCAAAGGCCCGGTAAGCTTGACCTCTCCGCCGGTCCAGGCCGACAAGGCGTCGGTCACCCGACCTGCGAGTTGCGATGAATCGCCGAACTGCCGCGGCAGGATCGCAAGACCGACAAGGAGAAGGGCAACCAGGCCGAGAAGAAGCCATTTCCAATGGATTTGGCGAGGCTTCATGCCGTCCCTACCCACCCGTTCCCGGCGCGGGCCTTCAAAGCCGAGGCCCGGCCATTTCCTATTGTGTTAAGACCCCGTCTTTCTAGCCCGATTGAACCGAGATAGCGAGACCAACTCCGCATTTTATTGGGCGATCAAGAGATGGGCAGGGCCCATTCGGGGCCTGTTTCGGGCGCGGCGCGGCGACTCATCGAGGCTCCCGGGCGGCTCCCCATGATGATCCCGTGCAGCAGAAGGACAGGGGTAAGGCTGACGAGAACGATGGTGAGCGCGGAAAGCCCCGCCTCCTCGTAGCGATAGAGGGAGACGAGGGTGAAGACCTGCGTGGCGAGGGTATCGAAGTTGAACGGCCTAAGCAGGAGCGTCGCCGGCAACTCCTTCATCGAATCCACGAAGACGAGCAGTGCTGCAGCGCCGAGCGCGGGCCTGAGCAAGGGCAGATGCACCTTGAACAGCATCTCGCTGACCGTCGCGCCGAGCGTCCGCGCCGCGGCATCGATATTGCGGGAAACCTTGCTCAAGCCTGCCTCCATCGCGCCGAGCGAGGCGGCGAGGAAGCGGATGGTGTAGGCGAGCACGATGGCAAAAGCGGTGCCCGACAGGACGAGTCCCGTGGAAACACCGAACAGGGACCGCATCAGGGAATCCACGAAGTTGTCGAGGCCTGCCAGCGGAATGAGAAGGCCGATGGCGAGCACGGTGCCGGGAACCGCGTAGCTGATGGCAGGAAGGGTGCTTGCCGCCTGAATGAGCTTGGAGCGCGTTTGCCGCCGCGCGTAAGCCAACACCACGGCGAAGCCGACCGCGAGACTTGCGGCCGCCGCGGCCAAGAGAAGGCTGTTCAGCGCGGCTTGCCAAAACTCCGGCGCCAACCCCGCCGCCACATGGACAAGGGCGTCGTGGAGGAGCACACAAGCCGGGAGCACGAAGCCGAACAATACGGGCAGCGCGCAGGCGAGTGCCGCAAGCGCGCCGCGCCGGCCGACGAGCCTGTCCTCCGGCAAGTCGCGATATTTGCCGGTCGTGTGGTGGAAGCGGCGCTTGGCCCTGAGCGCCAGCTCGAAAAGGAGCAGCGCAAACACGAAGAGCAACATGACGCAGGCGATTTGCGCCGCGCCGGCAAGGTCGTTGCGGTCGAGCCAGGTATCGTAGATGGCGACCGTCAACGTTCTCACCCCGAAGAACTCGACCGCGCCGATGTCGTTCAGCGTCTCCATGAGCGCCAGCGCCACACCCGCGGCCAGCGCAGGCCGGGCGAGCGGCAAAGCGACCTGCCAGAAGGTCTGGGACGCGGTGCGTCCGAGCGTGCGGCTCACTTCCAGCACGCACACCGATTGCGCGATGAAGCTCGCCCGCGCGGTGATGTAGACGTAGGGGTAGAGCACCGCGCTCATCACCAGGATCGCGCCGGGGAGGCTGCGAATGTCGGGGAACCAATAGCTCCGCGCGTCGTGCCAGCCGAAAAGATCGCGCAAGGCGGTCTGCACCACCCCTGAATAGTCGAGCAGCTCAAGATAGGAATAGGCGATGATGTAGGTCGGGATCGCTAGCGGCAAGAGGAGCAGCCATTGGAAATAGCGGCGCCCCGGAAAACGATACATGGTGACGAGCCAGGCGGTAGCAGTGCCGATCAGGAGGCTCAAGGCCCCCACGCCTGCCATGAGTCCGAGCGTACGGCGCAACGCACCCGGCAGCACGTTGGCGATGAGGTGCGGCCAGGTATCGCCGCTTGGCTGAAGCGCGATCAGGGCGATGGCGAGGATCGGCAGGAGCGCGATCAGCGAGATGAGGAAGGCAGCCGCCGACCAGCCGAGATTGCCGCTTTCCTTGAGGCGCGCCAGTCGCCGGCGCAAAGAAGGGCGCTCGGGCGCGACGCCGCGAGCCGTCGCTTCGCCCTTAGCGGCGTTCGGTGAGACCGTCCCCGCCTCCCTTGCGCCTGCCCGCCATGAGCGCCGCGACTGCTTCTGACGACAAGCGCTGATCGGCCTCCTGGAGCACGTCGGCAAAGGCGTTGGCGGCATCGATCACCGGCTCCACCAGGTCCGAGCCCGTGAGCGCCAGCGCACAGGCCCGCATCGCCGGGCAGCGGTGATGCTGGGAGGCCGCGATCAGCGAGATCGCCATGCACTCATCGGCGCAGAAGCCCGCGCAGCCGAAGGGATAATATTCGATCTTGCGCGAGGCCGTGGCGCGCACGGCCCTGACCCAGCAGGCAAGCTCGGTCACCGCGCGCTTTGCCCGTTCGGTGCCCAGCGCCCGGGCATATTCGTTCCACCCGTTCTCCCAGCAGGCGATGTCGCCGGTGTCGTAGCCCGCGAGCCAGCACCTGAAACCGACGCCGACCAGCCACTCCGCACCGCTTCTGGGCGGCAGGTAAGCCCGCTGCCCCGCTTTGCCACCAACCTGCCTATCGATCTTCTTGTAGAAGCTCATCGCTGCCCCCTTATGAGCTCGAACCGTCGTCGAAGCCGACTTTGTCGACGAGTTCGCTCGCCTTCTTGCGAAGTGCGGCAATCTCGTTGAGCGAGATCGGGTCCGGTGTGAAATCGCCCCAGGACTTGACCAGCGGAGACCAGGGCACGCCTTCCTTCACCGGATATTCGTTGTTCACGTCCGCATACATTTCCTGGCCCTTGTCTGACGCCAGGAATTCGATGAGCTTGACCGCGTTGTCCTTATGCGGCGCGTATTTCGCCACTACCGCGCCCGAGACGTTCACATGGGTGCCGCGATCGCCGGAGTTGGGGAAGAGCATGTTGACGGAGTTCGCCCATGCCTTCTGCTCGGGCTCCTTATCGTTCTCGAGCATGGCGCCCATGTAGTAGGTATTGCCGATGGCGATGTCGCATTCGCCGGCGTAGACGCCCTTGACCTGGAGCCGGTCGTCGCCGGCGGGCTTCCGCGCGAGATTGGCTTTCACGCCTCTGAGCCACTGCTCGGTCCAGTCCTCGCCGTGATGGGCGATCATGGAGGCGATCAGCGCCACGTTGTACACGTGCTGGCCGGAGCGGATGCAGATCTTGCCCCGCCATTTCGGATCGGCAAGCTCCTCATAGGTGATGGCGTCCTGCTTCACGCGTTCCTTCGAGGCGTAGACCACGCGGGCGCGGCGCGTCAGTCCGAACCACTCGTTGTCGGCGGCGCGATAGGCTTGCGGGATCTCGGCATCGAGCGTCGCCGAAGAGATGGGTTGCGCGATGCCGGCGGCGGTCGCTTGCGTGAGATTGCCGACATCGACGGTGAGCAGCACGTCGGCCGGGCTGTTGCGTCCTTCGGCCTGGATGCGCTCGATCAGGCCCTTCTCGGCGAAGATCACATTGACCTTGATGCCGGTCTCGTCGGTGAATTCCTTGAGCAGGGGATTGATGAGATAAGGCTGGCGGTAGGAATAGATATTGACCTCGCCGGGCTCTACGGCCTGAGCGTGAGCTGCGGCGAGGAGAGGGGCAAGGAGCGCAAGCGCTGACGCGCGCGCGAAGCCAAGTCGCATCGATTCCTCCAATGGCCGGGGTTCAAGGCCCCGGTATCGGACCTAAGATTTCACCCCTGGGCGGACGCCAAGAAGGTGCATTCCTTCGATTAGGGCTTGGGATTGGGCAGAGTCAACAAGAATATCGTAATCTAATAAACTTTAGAAGTCTTCTAATCTCTGGTGCTAAAGTATGCTTCATTGAAGCAATAAGAATATGTGCAGTGGTGCGGTGGTGTATTCAGCGGTAATCCTGCGAAGATGCTGCGCGGGGGCAGAAATTTCGCAGCTACACATAGATTATCGCTGCGGCCGTGCCAAGGCGCCCCAACTCACCCATCAGCCCGAGGTGAACAGCCGCTCGGCCGGGAAGATCACATCCGCCGAGGTCCCAACCCCGGGCTCGCTCGTCAGCACGAGGCGCGCGCGGTTGGCGTCGACCAGCGCCTTGGTGACGGGGAGACCGAGGCCCGTTCCCGTCTGCTTGCGCGGCGCGGTGTCGAGCTGGTGGAAGGGCTGCATGGCGAAGGTGATCTCATCCTTGGTCATGCCGACGCCGTTGTCGCGCACCCGCAAGCGAAGCTCGCCATCGACCAGGCTGCCCGACACGATCACTTGGCCGCCTTCCTTGGTGAACTTGATCGCGTTGGTGAGGAGGTTGAGAAGAATCTGCTTGAGCCGCCTCGGATCGGCGACGACGGTCGGCAGATCTTGTGCCAGCGAGGTCCTGAGCACGATGCGTGCGCGCTTGGCGAGCGGCTGCATACTGCCGGCGCAATCCTCGACGATCTCGGACACGTCGACCGCAGTGAAATTGAGATCGAACTTGCCGGCCTCGATCTTGGAGATGTCGAGGAGATCGTTGAGAAGCGAGAGAGCGTAGAGGCCGCTCTGATGGATGTCCTCGACATAGCCTTTGTAGCGTTGATTGGCGATGGCGCCGAACCGCTCCTGCAACATCAGCTCGGTGAAGCCGATGATCGAGTTGAGCGGGGTACGTACCTCGTGGCTGACCTTGGCGAGGAAGTCGACGCGCCCGGTCGCGGCGTCGGCCTCGAGCTTGGGCGTGTCCTCGGGCGCGGGCGTCGGCTCCGCCGATGATGGGGAGGGCAGCGTCTCCTCATCGAGGCTTGTCTGGTCGATCAGGCGCAACAGCTTGACGTTCCCCTCGGCGTCGAGAGGGGTCGAGGCGAAGGCGACCTTCAGTCTGCGGCGCGAGCGGGTGAGCGCATCGATCGGGGCGCGGCGCTCGGCGCCATTCTGGTGGATGAGAGCGGCTCCGTCGGCAAGGACCGCGTCGAGGCCCCCGGCTTCGAGGAACTCTGACGCCGAGCGATAGCCGAAGGCATAGGCGAAGGCGTTGTTGACGTGGACGAGGACGCCTCTCACGAGGATGCCGATCGCCGCCGGCACCGCCTCGAGCAGAAGCTTCAGGCTCTGCGGTGTGAGAGCAAGCACCTCGGCCGGGTCGCTCGCGTTGGAAAACGCGGCCGAGCCCGGTCCGGGGAGCACCCGCCCCTCAAGCGCGCGGGCGATGTGCTCGAGGGCCTCACGGTCCCCTTCCAGCACCTGGCCGCGTCTTTGCAGTCTGAGGTCGGCCATAGCGGCCCCCAATAAGCAACCGGAGAGAGCTCGTTCAGGCGGCCCTTGGCGCAAGGGATTGGGCTAGGGCCACACGCCACGAACGCCCCAATCTTGGGGCGCTTGCTCGACTCATCCACTAAATTTAGGCGAATTCGGAGCTTTGCAAAGGGCCAAACCGGAAAGTTCGTCCACAGAGCTAAAAAAGTGCTGACGCCGCACTCTACGCCCTTGTCTTATCGCGGCGCAACAATTATATTGCAGTGCAACAAAAACAGTGCGGCGGACCCCCTAGCCGAATGGGCCAAACCCGCATTCCCCAGGCGAAATGATTCCAAGCAGAGGTGCTATTATGAGCCAGACCTATTCCCCACAAGCCGCCGCCGAGCAGGCGCGCGATAGCTTCCGTAAAGCCGCCAAAGAGTTCGAATCGTTCAAGCTCGACACCACCGTGCCGGAGAGCGTACGCGCTCTGGCCGAGAAGACGGTGAACCAGAGCCGCGAGGCCTATGAGCGCGGCAAGGATGCGCTCGAAGAGGCCATCGATGCCCTCGAGCGGTCCTTCGATGCCGCCGGCCAGGGTGCCACCGCCTTCAATCGCAAGCTCATCGATCTGGCCCAGCGCAACCTGAATTCCGCCTTCGACCTTGCCAAAAGCCTCGCCGGCGCCAAGAACCTCGCCGAGATCGTCGAGCTGCAATCGAGCTTCATCCGCCATCAGTTCGACGTGTTCGCCAATCAGGCGGGCGAGATCAGGGCGCTGACGAGCAAGATTGCCGCCGACACCGCCGAGCCGATCAAGAACCAAGTCGCGCGGTCCTTCGACGCGGTCAGGAAGGCGTAACGGCCTGACCCCCCGCGCATGGTCGCGGACAAGATCCGAGGGTAGTAGTAGCGTAGCGCGCAAAAGAAGGCCCGGGGTTCGCGTCCCGGGCTTTTTTCTTGGGCCGGGACCTTGTTCGTTCCGACTTTCTTCAGTCCTGCCGCTTCAAGCTCAAGAGCCCTGGCTGCCCCGCTTGCAACGGGTGCTGGCTCCGCTTAGGTTCGCCCCGAAGGCTTTGCAAATGCCGCTGTAGCTCAGTTGGTTAGAGCGCTTGACTGTGGATCAAGAGGTCGGTGGTTCGAATCCCCCCAGCGGTACCAAGCCCCAGCGCGGCCTGAGAATCAGGTAAGGCCGGGGCGCCGCAAGCGCTCATTTTTGTGCGCTGCGTGTCAAAAGTGTCACAGCTTTCCTCCGAAGAATCGATATAGTCGTCCCCAGAAGCGACAATGAGAAACGGGGGAATTGACATGCGCGTCTTCATAGCTTGCGCCATTATCATCACAGCGACGCTGAGCCTTGGAGGCTGCGTCGGTCACCACGAGAAGGCCGTCTCGGCAGAGCCGTTGAAGCTCAGCTAAATTACGACGAGATAGCCCTTCTATCTATCTCTCCGGCAAATGCCAGCCCCGGTCGGTACTCCCGGCCGGGGTTTTCTTTGGGCCGCTTGCAACGAGGCCTTCGCCAGTGAGCGCGCACGCCGCTAGGCGCACGTGTCACTTCGGCCGCGCATGTATGCGCAAGCCATAATCCTAAGCGATGGGTGTTGGTGAGCCCTGCTTACCGGGCCCAATACCAGGCGGGAACAGCTCGGTCGATGCCGGGTGCGGGGATCGGGATCGAGTTGCCGTAATCCGGAATAAAGCCGCTGTCGCTGCTCCCGATATAGGGCAGGGCGAGAGAGCTTCCCTTGGTGTAGTCCGGATTGAGGAAGGGGTCGGCTGGAGAGGAAAAGTGGTTGACGCCATCCGCGAGGTCGGCGTTTTGGCCTTGAATATCGAAGGCGCGTGCGGGCGCGGCGGCCAAGCTCGCCACACCGCAAAGAACCAGGACGAGACTGAGATATTTCATGGCAATTCCCCCGAAGCTGCTCTCCGTCAGCCGAAGCAGAAGATAACGCGTAATCGTCGGCAGAGGAAGGGCGCAAAGAAGGCAAAAACGAGAAAGGGCCGCCAGCGCGCTGCCGCCTGTTCCGCAAATCCGTGAGCGCTGATACAAGCCTTCGCTGATGGCCCCCCGCATCCTCTATGTCGTCACCGAGGACTGGTATTTTCTCTCGCACCGCCTGCACATGGCCCGCGCCGCCCAGGAAGCGGGTTACGAGGTGCATGTCGCGACCAGGCTGAAGGACGGCAAGGCTTCTATCGAGCAGCAAGGCTTCGTGCCGCATGGGCTCAACTGGAGCCGGGGCAGCCTCTCGCCCTGGGGTAGCCTTTCGGCCGTCATCGAGCTCCGCCGCCTCCTCGGCGCGCTGAACCCGGACATTCTCCACAACGTATCCCTGAAGCCGGTCCTGCTCGGCACGGTGGCAAGCCTTGGCCGTTCCGCTACCGCCGTGGTCAATAGTCTGACCGGGCTCGGCACCCTTTTCATCGGCGAGGCGGGGGTGAGCGGGCTCGCCCGCAAAATGGTGCGCTTTGCCCTTTCCCGCCTGTTGCGGCGCGGGCGTAGCAGGACCGTCGTGCAGAACCCCGACGACCGCGCCTTCGTCATCTCTCTCGGCGTGGCGCCTGACAGGGTGGTGCTCATTCCGGGCTCCGGCGTCGACACCAAGAAGCTCACGAAGCTGCCTGAGCCGCCCCCGCCCGTAACTGCGGCCTATGTCGGGCGCATGCTCGCCGACAAAGGCGTGCTGACCTTGATCGATGCCTTCTCGCGCCTCGGCAAGCGGGGCGTCGCGCTCCAGCTGCTGCTCGCCGGCGATTGCGACAAGGAGAATCCCGGCTCGCTCGCGCCCGAGCAGCTCCGCGAATTCGCAAGCCTCCTCGGCATTCATTGGCTTGGCCACGTCGCTGACATCAGCGAGGTCTGGGCGCGCGCCCATTTCGCCGTGCTCGCCTCGCGCCGCGAGGGTCTGCCGAAGAGCCTGCTCGAGGCAGCCGCCTGCGGGCGCGCGATGGTGGCGACCGACGCGCCTGGATGCCGCGAGATCGCCATCGCCGGTGAGACCGCGCTCACCGTACCCGTCGACAATGCAGGGGCTTTGGCCGATGCCATGGCGAAGCTTGCTGGCGATGCGGAAATGCGGCGGCGGTTTGGTGCCAATGCCCGGCGGCTGGTCGAAACCAAGTTCTCGGCCGAGGCCATCGGGCGGGAGACCGTGGCCCTCTACGACTCGTTGATCGCGCGCTAGGCCGCGGTGCCGTTTTCGGAACGCATCATCCTGACAATGCCGTCATGGGTCGCGACGGCAGGCCGCCAGCCGAGGCCCATCAGTTTCGACGGGTCGACCACGAAGCTGCCTGAGATGCGCTCCCACTCGGCCTCCTTGCCGAAGGACTTCATCAGGCGCATCACGCCGCCGAGCGGCACCTTGACGAGGTGAGGGGGGCGTCCGAGCCCTTCCCGCATGGCGGCGACGAGGCCGGCCACGCTGATCGGCTCGGCATCGGCGACGAGGAACGTTTCGTTTGCCGCCTCTTTGGCGCCGAGCACGAGCGAAATCGCTGAAACGAGATTGTCGAGAGCCAGCAACGAACGGCGGTTATCGAGACCGGCGAACGGGAGCGGCATGGGCGTCCGGGCGAGCGTGGCAAGGGCGGCGATATTGCCTTTGACGCCTCTGCCGTAGACCACGGCGGGACGAAGCACGGTGAAGGGGACGCCGCTCGCGGCAACGAGGCGCTCGCCTTCGAGCTTGGCGCGCCCATAGGCGTCGGTGGGTGTGGCCATATCCTTTTCGCTAATCGGGCGGTCGGCTGACAAGCCGGCCTGCGCCCTGACCGAGGACATGAACACCAAACGCTCGACCTTGGCGCGCGCTTGAGCGGCAAGCTCGCCTACGGCCTCGGCATTGATGCGGGTATAGAGTTCATCGGGGAGCGATCCTGGCGCGTGCGCGATACCGGCAAGATGGATCACATGCGTGATGCCATCCAGGAGCCCCGACCAGGCGGCGGGATAGGCAAGATCGAGCATGGCCACGCGCTCCACACCGCTCATGTCGGGGATCGATGAGGGATCGCGCGCCGCCGCCCTGACGTCCCAGCCCTCCTTCGCAAGAGCGAAGGCCAAGCGTTTGCCAATGAAGCCGGAGGCGCCGGTGATGAGCACGCGCCCCTTCAACTCAGCGTCCTTTGGCAAGGGCGAGGAGCGTGACGCCGGTGGTCACGAGGCCGAGGCCGACGCATAGGAGATCCACGGCAAGCGAGCGGGCGAGCACGGTGGCGACGGCGAGGCCAGCGAGCAGTAGCCCGAGCAGGAAGACCCGCGTGGTCGCTTGCGGCACGCTCAAGCCTTGCGTGACGGCGCGCTGATAGAAATGCGTCCGATGCGCCGAGAAAATTTGCTCGCGCGCGGCGATGCGGCGGAACAGCGTCAGCGTCGGGTCGGCCAGCGTATAGAGCGGCAGGAGAAGCGCCGCGACGAGATGGGCTTGCGCCACGAAGATCAGCATGAAGGCGAGGCAGAGCCCGATCGGCAGGCTGCCGGCGTCGCCTAGAAAGACCTGGGCCGGGTGCTTGTTGAAGATGGCGAAGCCGAGCGTGGCGCCGAGCAGCGCCAGCGCCAGCAGCCCTATGGTGGCGGGGACGGCGCCAAGGGCCTCAAGGGCCGCGATTCCCAGCGTCATCGGCACCACTTGCGCCACCGTCATCCAGTCGAGCCCGTCGAGGAAGTTGATGGCATTCACGAACCAGACGGTGCCGACCACCATCAGCGCGCGCTCCACGACCAGGGGTATGAGGCCGGGAAAAAGCTGGAAGCCTTCGGGAAGGCTTATGACCAGGACCAGGCTCGCCAGCGTCTGGCCGATCAGGCGCCACGACACGGGCAGCGCATGCGCATCGTCGAGCGCGCCGAGAATGGTGATCCCGACAGCGATGGCAAGGACGGGGACGAGACTTGGACGAGGCTCTTGCGCCCAGAGGAGAAGCCCGAGCACGCAGCCGGCCAGTACCGACAGCATGACCGCGAGCCCTGCGCCTTGCGGCGTCGCGATGGTGTGCGACGAACGTGCGTTCGGCCGCGCCAGGAGATAGCGCACGAGGAGCGGTTTCAGAGCCACGATCAGCAGGGCGGACAGTCCCGCGCAGCCCGCCACCAGCATGGCGGCCCAGAGCGCAGGCTGAGCGAGCGGCATTCCCTCTAGTGAAGCGTGCGCGAGGCGGGCTGCCATTCGTCCTTGCCCGCGATCGGATGCCCGGTGCTCGCCGGCACATAGCCCTCGACGGTGGCGCGCAGGAGTTCCTGCATCTCCGCATCGTCCATTCGGTGGATCGCGTCCTCGAGACGCTCCAAGACCGCGGCCAGCTCCTCAAAGGGCACAATCGGCTCGGAGTTCTTGAAGATGCGCGGATGGCTGGTGCCGGTCGTGTTCTCGCCGATCAGGAGTTCCTCATAGAGCTTCTCGCCGCGCCTCAAGCCCACATACTCGATGGCGATATCGCCGTCGGGGTGGGCATCGTCGCGCACCTCAAGGCCCGACAGGCGGATCATGGTGCGGGCGAGGTCGTCGATCTTAACGGGCGTGCCCATCTCCAGCACGAACACCTCGCCGCCGGTCGCCATGGTGCCAGCCTGGATGACGAGCTGTGCGGCCTCGGGAATCGACATGAAATAGCGGATCACCTCGGGATGAGTGACCGTCACCGGGCCGCCGGCCCTGATCTGGTTGCGAAACAGCCTGACCACCGAGCCCGAGGAGTCGAGCACATTGCCGAAGCGCACCATGGTGAAGATCGTGGCGGTGCCGCGCTCCTGGGCGAGCGCCTGGAGGATCTGCTCGGCTAGCCGCTTGCTCGCGCCCATGATGTTGGTCGGGCGCACCGCCTTGTCGCTCGACACGAGGACGAAACGCTCGACCCCGAGCTCCTTGGCGACCTCGGCGACCACCAGGGTTCCGAACGTGTTGTTCTGCAAGCCGGCAAACGGGTTCGCCTCGACGATGGGCACATGCTTGTAGGCGGCGGCGTGATAGATCACCTCGACCCCGAGTTCCTGAATGGTGCGGGCCATGAGCTTGCGGTCGAGCACCGATCCGAGCACCGCTGCCACGTTGGTGGAGCCGGCCGCGCCGGTCTCGGCCTCTTTTTGCAGGCGCCGCTTGATCTCGTCGATCTCCATGGAGATATCGTAGAGCGCGACCTCGGACAGCTCGAATAGGACGAGCGTCTTCGGTCCGAGCCTGAGCAGCTGGCGCGTCAGCTCCGAGCCGATCGAACCGCCGGCTCCGGTGATCATCACCGCTTTGCCGCGCACATTGGCGGCCAGAAGCTCGAGATTGGGGATGACCGGATCGCGTCCCAAGAGATCTTCGACGTCGATCGGCCGCAGATCGCTCACCTGGACATGGCCCGAGGCAATCTCCTCGAGCGCGGGCAGCGTCTTGACCACCACGGGAAAGGCCTCGAGCGCCCGGATCGCCACCCGGCGCTCGCCGCGTAGCGCCGAAGGCGTGGCGAGCAGCACCTCCTTCACATTCTGCTCGGCGATCACCCTGGCGATCCTCTCCGGCCTCAGCACCTTGACGCCGTGCACGACCTGGCCCGCGAGGGAGGGATTAGAGTCGATGAAGGCGACGGTCTTGTAGCCGCCGGCCTCGTTGAGCGCGCGCAGGAGCTGGATACCAATGGTCCCGGCGCCGTAGATGATGACGGGCTTCCGCTCGTCAAAGCTCACCGGCTTGTGTTGAGGCGCGGCCGCGAGCAGCATAGCACCGGCCCACTGCCGGCTGAGGCGAATGAGAAGTGCGGCGATTAGGGCATAGATCACGATGACCGAACGGGGATGATCCTTGACGGCCATCATCAGCACGACGACCGCCCACAGCACCGCGGCGATGATCACCGCGATATAGATGCGGGTGGTGCCCTCCGGCCCGATGAAGCGGGTGACGAGCTTGTAGAGCCCGCGCATATAGAAGGCGATGACGCCGATGATGGGGGCCGCCCCCAGAAGCAGCCATTTCTCCGGGTTCGGCGGCACATAGAGTCGGCTAAGCCGGAGCGTGTAGGCGACCCATATCGCCAGGCTCAAAACCACGAGGTCGTTGACGATCAGAAGTGCCCGCTTGAACCAGCGAGGACGTTCGATCAGCCATACGGCTAGACGCATTGAGGGCCACCCCGAACCGGCTCTTTGAGCCGGATTTCCCAATCTTCGCCCGCGGCGGGAGAGTGCATTGCACCATAACCGAAGCTTGTCGGGAACGGAAGTGAGCGTGGGCTGAGGATCGAAAAGCGCGAAAAGCGGGATTGTTGCCGCGGCTCGCGTCTAGCCGAGGATCAGCACCAGGAGGCGGCTTGGACCGTGGGCGCCTCTGACGATGGTCTGCTCGATGTCTGCCGTCCTTGACGGCCCGCTGATCAGGTTGACAGTACGGGGCAGCATCCCCTGGCCGTAGATCGCCCGCACCCGGTCCCAAGCCTCCTCGTAGGAGCCGACGATATCGGAAGCTGCGATGAGAATAGTGTGCGCCTCGGGGAGGAAGCTCAGTGTCGTCGGGTTGTCGGTGCCGGAGACTAAGAACAGGGTGCCGGTCTCGGCCGCAGCCACAACGGCCCGCGACAACGAGGCCCGATCGCCGGGTTCCGCTCGCCCAAATGAGCGCTCGATGTCCCACGCCTCGCGCCAGGGCAGCGCGGCAAGGACGCGGTCGGCGCCCATACGCAACCGAGGCGGCAGGTTACAGGTTCCGAGATAAGAGGCGATGGCGCCGACCGCCTCCTTTGGGGTGGGGACGCGGCTCACATCGGCGCCTTGCTTTGTGAGCATGTCGGTGAGCAGCGCCACACGCTCCTCGCCGCGCCGCGTGGCGCGCGACGGAATGGTGCCGCGTGGATGGCGTTCGAGCCGCCGCGCAACCGCTGTCCGGCGAGCGCGGTCCAAGCTCGCCACGCCGAGCGCAGCGCGGATGCGGTCCAAGACCGCGGCGCGGGCCTCCTCAGGAGCGCTCATGGTCGCCCCTTCCTGCGCGCGCGGGCGTAGAGGCTGTGGAATGTCCTCCCTTGCGGGGCAGGGAGGTCGCGGGTCCCAGTCCAGGCCGTGGCGAGCGGCAGCCGGCTCAACCTGCCGCTCGCGCCCGCGCGACGCGCCATGAACAGCACGATCGCGTTCGCGAGCGCATGATACAGAAGCGGCCGCTTTGCGGCGTAGGCCCACATTTTCAGAAATAGGCGCTCGGAGAACGGCGGATTGCCGCGCGCGAAGTCGCGCTCCCGCCAAGTTCGCATCATGTCGGGCAGCGGGATGTCCATGGGGCAGACCGCCTCGCACCGGCCGCAAAAGCTTGAAGCGTGGGGGAGATCGCGGGCGCGGTCGATGCCTTGCAGCTGCGGCGTCAGCACCGCGCCCATCGGGCCCGGATAGACCGACCCGTAAGCGTGCCCGCCGATGGCGCCATAGACCGGGCAATGATTGAGGCAGGCGCCGCAGCGGATGCAGCGGAGCATGTCGGCGAACTCGTTGCCGAGCATCTCGCTCCGTCCATTGTCGAGAAGCACCACGTGATAGGCGCCAGGCCCGTCGGGATCGCGGTCGTGGCGTGGGCCGGTGGCGAAGGTCGTATAGGTCGTGATCTCCTGGCCGGTCGCCGAGCGGGCCAGCAGCCGCAAGATGATCATGGCGTCCTCTAGCGTCGGCACGATCTTCTCGATCGAGGCGATGACGATATGCATCCGCGGCAAGGTCGACGTCAGGTCGCCGTTCCCCTCATTGGTGACGATCACCGAGGAGCCCGTCTCGGCGATCAGGAGATTGGCGCCGGTGATGCCCACATCGGCGGCGAGGAATTTTTCACGCAGCACTTTGCGTGCTTCTGCCACGAGATATTGGGCCTGGTCGAGCCTGCGCTCCCGGGGCAGCCGGTGATGAGCGCGGCGGAAATCGGCCTCGATGGTCTCCTTGTTGAGGTGGATGACCGGGGCGATGATATGGCTCGGACGCTCGCCCCTGAGCTGCACGATGTATTCGCCGAGATCGGTCTCGACCACCTCGATCTTGGCGGCTTGCAGATGGGCGTTGAGCCCGATCTCCTCCGACACCATAGACTTGCCCTTGGTGACGAGCTTGGCGCCCGCCTCCTGGCAGAGCTTCAAGATAATGGCGCGGGCGTCGGCTGCGGTCGGCGCGTAGTGCACCGACCCGCCGCTCTCGGTCACCTTGCGCTCGTAAGTCTCGAGATAGAGATCGAGATGGGAGAGGGTGTGGTCCTTGATGGCGCGGGCGTCCTCGCGCAGCGTGTCGAACTCGGGCAGCTTCGCTCTCGCCGCTTTGCGCTTGTCGACGAAACCGCGCTTGACGTTCTGGAGCGCCTTCTGCAAGGCGGTATCGGCGAGCGCATGGGCGGCGTCGGTCTTGAAGTCTTGCCGTCCGTTTCCCATCGCCTCGCTCTCCCTCAGCGCTTCTGCCGGGGCGCGGCAATGGCGGGGTTCTCGGTCATGCCGGCGAGCACCTCCGCCACATGGCGCACCTCGATTTCTGCGTGTTCGCGAGCGAGCCTGCCGGCGATGTGCATCAGGCAGCCCAGATCGCCGGCGAGCACGGTCGAGGCGCCGGTGCCGATGATGTCGCGCACCTTGGCGTCGAGGATGGCGGTGGAGATGTCCGGATATTTGACCGAGAAGGCACCGCCGAAACCGCAGCACACCTCGCTCTCGCCAAGCTCGACCAGCGACAGCCCTTCGACGCTCGCGAGGAGCCGTCGCGGTGCCTCTCGCACATGAAGCTCGCGCAAGGACGAGCAGGAATCGTGATAGGTGACGCTTTCCTCATAGGCCGCATCGACCTTGCTAAGTCCGAGCACGCCTACGAGAAAGGACGTCAGCTCGAAGCTCTTGGCCGCGAGCGCGCCGGCGCGCTCGGCGAAATTCGGATCCTCGGCAAGCAGGCGGGGATAATGGACTCGCAACATGCCGGCACAGGACCCGGACGGCGCGACGACATAGTCGAAGCGCTCGAAGGTCTCGACCACCTGCCGGGCGATGGCAATCGCGTCCTGCCGGTCGCCGGAATTATAGGCGGGCTGTCCGCAGCAGGTCTGCGCGCGCGGCACCTCGACGCGGGCTCCTCCCGCTTCGATGAGCTTGATCGCGGCAAAGGCGACGCTCGGCCGGAACAAATCGACCAGGCAGGTGACGAACAGCCCGACCAGCGGGCCTTGGGGTGCGGCAGGCGTGGAGGTCATGGCGCGGGGCCAAGCTTTGCACGTTGTGGCGGGAGATGGGAGCCAGGATGTAGCATCGGCGGCGCGACTCAAGAAATGCGAATCGGGCCGCAACAGGGTGCATACGGGTAGGGCATGAGGAAGCAGGCGGGAACCTTGGCAATGTTCGCGCTATTGGCGGCGCCCTTTCCAGGCTGGGCGGCCGGCGCCGAGCCCGTGCGCCTCGTCACGCCCGTCGTCTATGGCACGCATCTGCTAGGCCTTGGCGAGCCCGCTTCGAAGCTGGCCAAGCTGATCGAGGAGCGCTCGGGCGGCACTTTGCTGCTCGATCTGAAACAGCCGGGGGACGGGACCAAGCCCCACGAGATCCTCGACAAGGTTTCCGCCGGCGTCGTCGACGCCGGCTTCGCTTTCGCCGGGTACTGGTCGGCGAAACTCCCCGCTGCGGCGCTGTTCTCGGGCTACCCCTTCGGCCCTGACGCCAAAGCCTATCTCGACTGGTTCGAGGAGGGCAGCGGAAGGAAGCTTTACCAGGAGATGTATGACCACGCGGGGCTCAAGGTCCACGTCATGCCGTGTGCCTTCGGCGGCGCCGAAGCAGGCGGGTGGTTCATGAAGGAGATCAAGAGCGCCGAGGATATCAAGGGCCTGCGCATTCGCATTTTCGGGCTCGGCGGCCGGGTGATGTCGCACCTCGGCGCCACCACCGTGGTCATTCCCGGCGGCAAGCTCCTCGCCGCCTTCGAGAAGGGGGAGATCGACGCCGCCGAGCTTTACACCCCCGCCGTCGACGAGCGCCAAGGCCTCAAGGACAAGGTCAAGCTCATCTATGTGCCCGGCTGGCACCAGCCCGAGACGGTGCTCGAGCTCATCGTCAACAAGGATCGCTGGAACGCGCTTTCGGATCGTGAGCGCAGCCTGATCGACGGCGCGTGCCTCGCCACCCTGCAAGCGACGCTGGCCGACGGCGCGAAGCTCCAAACCGACGCCCTTGCCAATCTCGCCAAAGACGGTGTCCGCGTCGAACCATGGCCGGAAGACGTGCTCTCTGCCTTGCGCGCGGCCTGGACCGAAATTGCCAAGGAAGAGGGCGACCGGGACTATTTCTTCAAAGCAGTCCTCGACGACATCGAGAAATTCCGCGCCAAGGGGAAAGGCGCGCCAGAGGCCAGGCCCACGCTCGAGCCGAAAATCTCGGCCGAGCCCAGTGCCGCGACCGAGACCAAGCCCACACCGTGACGGAGCGGCCTACTGCGCTGGCACCGTCTTCAGATAAGCGATAATGTCGATCCGTTCGCCCGCGTCAGGAATGCCCGGAAAGGCGAGCGCCATCGGCGAATCGGCGATCATCGCTTTCGGGTCGGCGATCCATTTGTCGAGATTCGCATCGGTCCAGGTGAATCCCTCCTCGCCGAGCTTCTTCATCCCGGGCGAATAGGGGTAATCCGCGACGCTCGCCGCTCTGCGTCCGACGGTGCCGTTAAGTTCCGGCCCGACCAGGGTCTTGGCGCCGGGGCCGACCTGATGACAGATGCCGCATTTGGCGTAAGCCGCCTTGCCCTTGGTCGCATCGCCTTCGGCAAGGGCCGGTCCGCTCAGAGCCATGAGCGCGACCGCGGTAAGTCCATAAAGCTGAAAAATCCTCATCTCAGTCCTCCTTATCGCCGCCCACGCCAGAGGTGACCCAGGCCTCTGTTTGGACGATTGCCCAGCGTTCTCCCTTTAGCTTCGTGTTTTTGTTGAGGGACTCTAACAGAATGCTCGAAATCCCTCAAAAAGCCGCATCTGCGACATCCTAACTCAGCGAAAGTTCAAGGGTTGCGGCCGATAGCGCCGCTTGGCGGGGCGTATTGCCCGCCAACCCTTAAGCATGCGAAAGACAAGGGGCTAGCGGTCTCCTCGAGCAACCGCTCGGCCCTCTCGGAGCCTAGGATGTCGCATCTTTCCATGCCCAGCCCGGATCTCGCGATCCTCCAGCGCCGCAACGACATCTTGAAGCAGCTGAAGAAGCTCGCTCCCGACGCAATCCTGATCACCGATCAAGAAGGCCGTCGCACCTTCGAGACCGACGCGCTCACCGCCTATCGCTGCCTGCCGCTCGCGGTCGTGCTGCCGGAAACGACCGAGGAGGTGAGCGCGATCCTGCGCTTCTGCCACGAGAACCACGTCAAGGTCGTGCCCCGCGGTGCCGGCACCTCTTTGTCGGGCGGGGCCTTGCCGCTCGAGGACGCCATCGTGCTCTGCCTCACGCGCATGACCAAGGTGCTCTCCATCGACCTTACCAACCGCGTGGCCCGCGTCGAGGCCGGCATCACCAATACCGGCATTACCCAGGCAGTCGCCGCGCAAGGCTTCTTCTATGCGCCGGACCCATCGAGCCAGATCGCCTGCACCGTCGGCGGCAATGTCGCCACCAATTCCGGCGGCGCCCATTGCCTGAAATACGGGGTCACCACCAATAATGTGCTGGGGGTCCGCATCGTGCTGATGAGCGGCGAGATCGTCGATATCGGCGGCCCCAGCCTCGACGCTCCCGGCTACGATTTCCTCGCTCTGATCGTGGGCTCCGAAGGGCAGTTCGGCGTCGTTACCGAGGTCACCGTGCGCCTGCTCAAGGCGCCGGAAGGCGCGCGCCCCATGCTGCTCGGCTTCGACTCCAACGAGAAGGCGGGAGCCTGCGTCGCCGGCATCATCGCAGCCGGCATCATTCCCGTGGCGCTCGAGTTCATGGACCGGCCGGCGATTCATGTGTGCGAGCATTTCGTCGCCGCGGGTTACCCCCTCGATGTCGAGGCGCTGCTCATCGTCGAGGTCGAGGGCTCGGAGGACGAGATCGACACGCTTCTCGAAAAGATCGGCGAGATCGCCGAGGACTACCATCCGCTCGTGATGCGCCGGAGCCAAAGCGCCGAGGAGAGCGCCAAGATCTGGAAAGGCCGCAAGGCGGCGTTCGGCGCCATCGGCCAGCTGTCGGACTACTATTGCATGGACGGCGTCATCCCGCTGTCCAAGCTCCCCAAGGCGCTCGATGAGATCGGCTGGATTTGCCGGCGCTACCGCTTCGACGTGGCCAACATCTTTCATGCCGGCGACGGCAATCTGCACCCGCTCATCCTCTACAACGCCAACGATCAGCTCCAGCTCGAGCGCGTCGAGCTGTGCGGCGCGGAGATCTTGAAGCTCTGCGTCGAACTCGGAGGCTGCCTGACCGGTGAGCATGGCGTCGGCATCGAGAAGCGCGAATTGATGCGTGTGCAGTATTCCGATGCCGACCTGGCGCAACAGATGCGGGTCAAAGCCGCCTTCGATCCGGACTGGCTGCTCAATCCGGGCAAGGTGTTTCCGCTGGAAGGAAGTGGACTCCAGTGACCGGCCATATGCGTGTCGGCTTCCATGCTCCTGACACGGTGGAGGAGCTTGCCTATCTCGTTGCCGAGGCGGCCGATACGCGGACCCCGCTCGAGGTGATGGGGCGAGGTACCAAGCGCGAGGTCGGCCGCCCAGTGCAGCATGGCGCTGTGCTCAGCACCGAGAGCCTGGTCGGCATCCCCATTTACGAGCCGAGCGAGCTCGTGCTCGTGACCCTTGCCGGCACGCCGGTCGCCCAAATCGAGCAGCTGCTCGCCGAGAACGACCAGGAGTTTCCCTTCGAGCCGGTCGATCTTGGGCCGGTGCTTGGCTTTGGCCCCGGTCAAGCCACGATCGGGGGCGTAATTGCCACCAACCTCTCCGGCAGCAGGCGCATCCTTGCCGGTGCCGCGCGCGACCATGTGCTCGGCGTGCAGGCCGTCAATGGACGCGGCGAGACGATCAGGGCCGGCGGCCGCGTGATGAAGAACGTCACCGGGTACGATCTCGCCCGCGCGCTCGCCGGCTCCTGGGGAACGCTGGCGGTTATGACGGAGATTGCCATCAAGGTGCTCCCGGCCCAGCGCGAGGTTCGCACCGTGCTCTGTTTCGGCCTTGCCGATCTGAATGGGGTGGAGGCCTTGTGTCTTGCGCTCGGCACCCCCTTCGAGGTCTCCGGCACGGTACATATGCATGCCGAGCTCGCCGAAAACTTCTCCGACCAGGAGATTGCCAATGCCGGCGCCTCCGTCACCGCCATCAGGGTTGAGAATTTACCGGCCTCCGCCCGCTACCGCTCGAGCCGTCTGAAGCAGATGCTCCAGGCCTATGCTCCCGCGCTCGAGCTCGACACCATGCGGAGCCGCATCTTCTGGAACGAGGTCAGAGCGTTCAAGATGTTCCAGAAGACCGATCGTCCGCTGTGGCGCATATCCACGGTGCCGTCCACAGCGCCGAAACTCGTAAGCAGCCTGGCGCGCAAGATCGACGTCCGCGTCCTTTATGATTGGTCCGGCGGCCTCGTCTGGCTCGAAACGCCGCCCATTTCCGATGCCGGTGCGGTCGAGATTCGCCGTACCATTGCCGAATTCGGAGGTCATGCCACACTGATCCGCGCCGAGGCTCAGGCTAGGGCCGGCATCGACGTGTTCCAGCCGCTCGATCCGCCGCTCATGGCGCTCACGGCTTCCCTCAAGCGCGCCTTCGATCCGGTGGGGATTCTCAACCCTGGCCGCATGTACGCAGGGATATAGGCGAGGACCATGCAGACCAACTTCAATGCCGTCCAGCTCGCCGATCCGACCATTGCCCGGGCCGACGAAATCTTGCGGCGTTGCGTCCATTGCGGGCTCTGCACCGCCACCTGCCCGACCTATGTGCTCACCGGCGACGAGCGCGATAGCCCGCGCGGCCGCATCTACTTCATGAAACAGATGTTCGAGGAGCGCGAGGTGACGCCGTCGATGACCTATCACATCGACCGCTGCCTCTCCTGCTTCTCCTGCATGACCACCTGCCCGAGCGGAGTCGACTACATGCATCTCGTCGATCTCGCCCGCGTGCGCATCGAGACCAAGGGCCACCGCACGCCGAGGGCGCGCGCCTTGCGCTGGATCTTGAGCAAGGTGTTGCCGCATCCGCGGAGATTCCGCCTCGCCCTTCGCTTAGGCTGGCTCGCGCGTCCGTTCCGCGGGCTCATCGCGCGTGCCGGGTTTGAGCGGCCCGCCGCCGCCTTGGAGCTGATACCGTCGCGGCCGCTCAAAGCGCAGCTCACCAGGCCGAAATCGGCGATCGGCAGCGACCCCAAGGCGAAGCGCGTGGCCCTGATGCTCGGTTGCGTGCAGGAGGTGCTGGCCCCTTCCATCAGCCGCGCGGCAATAAGGCTGCTCAGGCGTCACGGCGTCGACGTCGTTGTGGTCAAGGACGAGACCTGCTGTGGCGCGCTCGTGCATTCTCTGGGCCGAGAAGAGGAGGCGCGCGACTACGCCCGCCGCAATATCGACGCCTGGACCGCCGTCATCCGCGAGAAACCGCTCGATGCCATCGTGGTGACCACCTCCGGCTGCGGTACCATGGTCAAGGACTACGGCAATCTGCTGGCGCGCGACCGCGGCTATGCCGAGCGCGCGGCCTATGTCTCGGGCCTCGCCCGCGACATCACCGAACTGATCGACGAGATCGGGCTGATGCCGCCCATGATGTGGACGGGGCTCAAGATCGCCTATCATGCCGCCTGCTCGCTCCAGCACGGCCAGAAGCTCGATGCCTTGCCGCTGTCGCTGCTTGAGCAGGCGGGCTACAACATCCTCCAGATTCCGGAGGGACATCTCTGCTGCGGCTCGGCCGGCGCCTATAATTTGCTCGAGCCGGAGCTGTCAGGGCAACTCCGCGAGCGCAAGCTCGCCAATATCGCCAGCGTCAATCCCGACGTGATCGTCACCGCCAATATTGGCTGCATGGTGCAGCTTAAAGGCGGCACCTCGGCCCCCTTTGTCCACACCATCGAGATGCTCGACTGGGCGACCGGCGGGCCGGCGCCAGAGGCGCTTGGGCCGCTCAAGGACACGGGGCATCCGATCGAGGCCCTAGTCGAGCTCGCCAGGCAAACCGCCCTCGTCGACTAAGCGGGTTCGTCATGCCCGGACTTGATCCGGGCATCCATGCCGTTACGTCTCGGCCCGCTAATGCGCCAGTGGAATGGATTGCCGGGTCAAGCCCGGCAATGACGAGGGACGTCACCCTTGCTTGCTGGGCTTAGGGCGATGGGCTAGAAGCGGGCGGCTGGAGCCGTTTCTCAAGAATCAGCCGCCAATCCCATGAGCAAGAAGACCGAGCCCGCTCGCCCCGAGGCCCGCCTGCCGAAGGGCCTATTCGACATTTCCGCAGGCGAGATCCGCGCCACCGAGGAGATGCTCGGCACCATAAGGCGCGTGTTCGAGTCCTACGGCTTCGAGCCGCTCGACACGCCTGCCATCGAATATTCCGACGCGCTCGGCAAGTTCCTGCCCGACCAGGACCGGCCGAACGAGGGGGTGTTCTCCTTCCAGGACGACGACGAGCAATGGCTGTCGCTCCGCTACGATTTGACGGCGCCGCTCGCCCGCTATGTAGCGGAGAATTATCAGAGCCTGCCCAAGCCGTTCCGCCGCTATCAGTCGGGCCCGGTATGGCGGAACGAGAAGCCGGGGCCGGGGCGCTATCGCCAGTTCACCCAGTTCGATGCCGATACCGTCGGCGCGGCCAGCGTTGCCGCCGACGCCGAGCTGTGCATGCTCGCTGCCGACACGCTGGAAGCCCTCGGCGTCCCGCGAGGCCAATACGTGGTCAAGGTCAACAGCCGCAAGATTCTCGACGGGGTGCTGGAGTCGATTGGGCTTGGTGGAACTGCCAACGTAGGCAAGCGCCTCGCTGTCCTACGCGCCATCGACAAGCTGGACCGACTAGGCCCTGAGGGCGTGCGCGCGCTTTTGGGAAAAGGACGCAAGGATGAAAGCGGCGATTACACCAAGGGCGCTGAGCTAAGGGCGGATCAGATTGCGTCAGTTCTGAAGATGATGGAGGCGAAGCAATTCAAGGCGACCGATCTCGGCGCTGCCCTCACCGGCACCGGAGGTGACGGACTTAAAGAAGTGGCTGAGATCGGTATGCTCATCACCCACGCTGGGTACGCCGACCGAATCGTGATTGATGCCTCAGTTGTGCGCGGGCTCGAATATTACACGGGCGCGGTGTTCGAGGCCGAGCTGACCGCTCCCATCACCGACGACAAAGGGCAGCCCATCAGGCTCGGCTCGGTGGTGAGCGGCGGGCGCTATGACGGTCTGGTCGAGCGCTTCACCGGCGAGAAGGTCCCGGCCACCGGCATCTCCATCGGCGTCTCGCGCCTCCTGTTCGGTCTCCAGCGCCTCGGCAAATATAAAGAGAGCGCGACGCAAGGGCCGGTGGTGGTGCTCGTGCTCGACCGCGACCGCATCGCCGACTACCAGAAGATGGCGCAGAGCTTGCGCGGCGCCGGCATCCGCGCCGAACTTTATCTCGGCGAGTCCGGCATGAAGGCGCAAATGAAATATGCCGACCGCAGAGGTAGCCCTTGCGTCGTCATCCAGGGCGGCGACGAGAAGGCCAACGGCCAGGTGCAGATCAAGGACCTGGTCCTTGGCGCCACGCTCACGTCGATCAAGGACCGCGACGACTATCTGAAAAGGCAGGCCGAGGCACAGTTCGCCGTGCCGGAAGGCGACCTCGTCAAGGCCGTCAAGGGCGTGCTCGCCCGCCACAAGGCCTGACCCATGGCCGCTGAATCGGCGAAAGAGTTTGAGGCTCTCGAAGCCCAGGCCACGACCCTGCTCGATACTTTCCGGCGCGCAGGCTACGAGCAGGTTGCGCCCTCCATCCTCCAGCCGGCGGACATCTTCCTCGATCAGATCGGCGAGCAGGTGCGAAGCCGCACCTATGTCTTCACCGACCTTGCCGGCGACGAGCTTTGCCTCCGGCCTGACCTGACCGTGCCGGTGTCGCGGCTTTATCTCGAGCGGCACCCGAAGGCCGACCAGCCCGCGCGTTATTGCTACAACGGGCCGGCCTTCCGCTTTCAGCCACAAGGGGGCATTGAGGCCCACCCGCGCGAGTTCCGCCAGGCGGGCATCGAGTGCTTCGGCGAGAGCGACAAGGAGAGCGCCGATGTCGAGATCGTTCTCCTTGCCGTGGAGGCGGTGCGCCGCGCCGGGCTCAAGGATTTCCGCCTCCGCTTCGGCGACATCGCGCTGTTCTATGCGCTGCTCGATGCGCTGTCGCTGCCAGAGCGCTGGCGGCTCAAGCTTCGCCACTATTTCTGGCGCCCGCCCGCATTCCATGCGCTGCTCGCCCGTCTCGCGCGAGGAGAGCGGCCTAACGGCGACGGTCCGGTCATGGCGCTCGCCGGTACGCTCGCCAAGGAGACGCCTGAGCGCGCCGAGGAGCTGGTCGCCGCCTATCTCGAGGAGCGAGGGCTGCCGCTTTCCGGCAATCGGAGCTTAACCGAGATCACGGCGCGGCTCCTCGACCACGCCGCCGATCTGAGGGCCGACCCCTTAGGCAAAGAGGTGGCCACGGTGATCGACTATTACCTCGCCGTCTCCGGGGCGCCCAAGGAGGCCGCGAAACGCATCGCCATGATCGCGCACGGCGCGGGCATCGATCTCGGGCCTGCGCTCTATGCCTATACGCGCCGCTTCGAGCGTCTCGAAGAAAGCGGCGTCGATCTCGATCAGGCAATCTTCGCCACCGAGTTCGGCCGCAACCTCGAATACTATTCGGGCCTCGTGTTCCAGATCGAAGCCGCGGGCGTGGACGATGCTATTGCCGGAGGCGGGCGCTACGACGGCCTCCTTTCTCATCTCGGCGCGCCGAGGGAGGTGCCGGCCATCGGCTCGGCCATCCACACCGAGCGGTTGCTTGCCGCCGTGGGGAGGGGCTCGTGATGGCGGCAAAACTCTTCATCGCGGTCCCCTCGAAGGGGCGGCTCAAGGATGCCGCCGCGGACCTGTTCGCGCGGGCGGGCATTGCCTTGCGCAAGAAGGGCCACGAGCGCTTCTATCGCGGGGCGCTGACAGGCCTCGATGGCGTCGAGGTAGTGTACACATCGGCGGCGGAGATCGTCCACCAGCTGAAGACGGGCCGCGTCCACTTGGGCATCACCGGTGAGGACCTGATCCGCGAGACGCTCGCCGATGTCGATTTCTCGGTCGAGTTCTTGGCCCCGCTCGGCTTCGGCCGCGCCGACGTGGTGGTGGCCGTGCCCGATTGCTGGATCGATGTCGGGCGCATGGCCGACCTCGAAGATGTCGCCGCGCAATTTGCCGGCGTGCATGGCAGGCGCCTGCGCGTGGCCACCAAATACATGAACCTGACGCGCCGCTTCTTCACGGGCCACGGCGTCACCGGCTATCGCATCGTCGAGAGCGTCGGCGCCACTGAGGCGACGCCCGCGGCGGGAACGGCCGAGCTGATCGTGGACATCACCACCACCGGCACGACGCTTCGCGCCAATAATCTCAAGGTGCTCGAGGATGGGCTGATCCTGAAGTCGCAGGCGCATCTCTTCGCCTCCCGCGCGGTTTCGTGGGACGCGGGCGCGAGCAAGCTCCGCGCCGCCATTCTCGCCAAGCTAAAAACTCCCTCCCCCTGAAAGGGGGAGGGCCGGGGAGGGGGTCTGACCCCCACCCGGCTCGCGTTGCGAGCCGACCTCCCCCCTGCTGGGGGGAGGGAAGGTCCGAGGGTTCACTCGGAGGTGAATGGCGGTGGTGCAATGAAGCAGCTAGTCTCCCGCGCCATGCCGATTCGTCTCGCGCTCGCCGCGCTCATCAGCTTAACCTTCTTCCAGTCCGCGCTCGCCGCGCCTTCGCGCATCATCATCCTGCGTCACGGCGAGAAGGCCGACGCCTGGAAGCTTTGCGAGATCGGCCAGCAACGGGCGAAGGCTCTGGCCTTGAACTATCTCGGCCGCGACGCCGTCAAATCCCTGTTTGCCGCGGGCGATGAGCCCGCTTTCTTCTTCGCCATCACCTTGCACACGCTGGAGCTCGCCTCGCCCGCGGTCGCGAGCTGGAACAAGCCGGTCATCCTTTATTCGGTGGTGCCCCAGGAGGGCCTGAGCAAGGACGATTTCACCAAGGCGCTCAACCGCCGCACGCAGGAAGCGGCACGCAGCCTCCTCGCCAACCCCGCGCTTCAGGGCAAGACCGTGGTGCTGGTATGGGAGCACAAGCACATCGCCAACGAGGAGCTTGACGCCAAGTTCGAGAACGAGCGCGAGGGCGTGACCTTGCGTCAGCTTCTCAAGCTCGACATTTTGCCGGGCGTGCCCAAGACCTGGCCCGAGGACACCTACGACTATTTCTGGATCGTGGACTTCCCCGAGAACTCCAACGTGCCCTCCAAGTTCTCCATGGTGAAGCAGGAGTTCGGCACGTCTTTTCCGCGCGTGCCCGCCAACGATTGGGGCGCGCCCGACGGCCTCGATGCCGCAAGCGGCTGCAAGACCAACGACGAGTGATGGCAGTGCCGGGTCGCCGAGTCGGCTGCTCAGAGCAGGTCGCCCATGTACGGCCATTGATAGGTGCAATGCCGATATTGCGACTGGCAGCGCGTGAGGCATCTCCGAGTCGTTCCCGGGCAACGGGCGAGGCAGAGATTGTAGCGGTGTTTGCAATATTTCGACGCCGCCTGCACTTCGCTGGCGCCGAGGCCAAGCTCCACGAATGTCAGCGTCAGGGCTACTGCCAGCAACGCGATCAGCATTCGCATAGTCAGCCACCTCATCACAAACTCTGGCCACGAGGATAGTCTAAAATCTCGCGACGCAGAAGGGCGCGCATCTAGGCACGTGCAAAAAACCGAGACAGAGTTGGTCGGCGGCCACTCAGGTGAAAACAGGCTGTGATGGGGCGGCCGTTTCCGCTGTGTCGACTATGGCGCCGATCTCCATAAGATGGTGGCGGCCGGTGGCGTCGGGCTGCAGCTCGAAGAACCGGGAATGGAACTGGACGAGGCTCGAACGGTGGCCGATGGAGACGATGGCCGAGCCGGGCAGCCGCTCGATCAGCAAGCGATAAAGCTGGGCCTCGGACGCCTCGTCGAGTGCCGCGGTCGCCTCGTCGAGGAACAGCCATTGCGGCTTCTGCAACAGCGCGCGGGCGATCGATAGCCGCTGCTGCTCGCCGCCCGACAGCTTGTCGGCCCAATAGGCGGTCTCGTCCAGTTGATCGTGGAACGCGCCGAGCCCGACCGCCTTCAGCACGTCGTCGATATCTTCCGGCGAGAACGCATCTTGAGGCCCGGGATAAGCGAGCGCGCCTCGCAAGCTGCCGAGCGGCAGATAAGGCCGCTGCGGCAGGACCAGAACGCTCGCGCCCTTAGGCACGCGGATCGAGCCGGAGCCGAACGGCCATACGCCGCCGAGCGCCCTGAACAGGGAAGTCTTGCCGGCCCCTGACGGCCCGCTCACCAGCACCCGCTCGCCCGGCTCGATGGAAAATTCCTTTAGCCGCACGATCTCCTGGCCGTTGGGCAGTCCGACCGCAAGCTCCTCGACCAACAGCGCTTTGCCGCCGTCGGTCAGGAACCCGACGCGCGGCGCTGTCCGATCCAAGCCTTCCGCCCAATCGATCGAAGCCTCGAAGCCGGACAGCCGGTTCAGCACCGCCTTCCAATCGGCGATCGAGGTATAGGCCGTGACGAAGAAGGACAGCGCGCTCTGCACCTGGCCGAAGGCCGAGACGATCTGCATCAGCCCGCCAAGCGTGAGCTGGCCGAAGAAATAGATCGGGCTCACGACGATGAATGGGAAGATCAACGCCACCTGCGAGTAGCCGGCGGTGAGAAAAGTGAGCCGCTTCCGCCGATGCATGATGCCGTACCAGTTGCGGATCACCCAGCCGAACCGGTCGCGCAAATGCGCCTCCTCGGCGCGCTCGCCGGCGAGCAGCGTCACCTCCTCGGCATTCTCGCGGAGCCGCACCAGCGAGAAGCGGAAATCGGCCTCATAGCGCTGCTGATCGAAATTGAGCTTGATCAGGGGGCGCCCGACGAGATGGGTCACCCAGGTGCCGAGGATGGCGTAGATCAGCGCCGCCCATACGAGATAGCCCGGGATCTGGAAGGAACTGGAGCCGATCATCAGCGGCGTGGCGGACGACAAGGTCCACAGGATCACCACGAACGACACCAGCGTGACGATCGAGCCCAATAGCGCGATGCCGATATTGAGCGTGCTGTCGACGAACTCGCGAACGTCGTCGGCGATGCGCTGATCGGGATTGTCGGCCTGATCGCCCTTGAGCCGCATGCGGTAATGGGTGCCCTGGCCGAGCCAGCGGCCGAGATAGCGCTGGGTGAGCCAGTTCCGCCACCTGATCTGGAGCCATTGCTGGAGATAGAGCTGATAGACGGCGCTGACGATGAAGAAAGCGGCGAGCAGGCTGAACACGCCGAGCTGCCAGATGAAGGTGTTCCAGTCCTTGTCTTGCAGCGCCGTGTAGAAGGTGTTGTACCAGGCGTTGAAGCGCACGTTCAGCCACACCTGGAACAGCTGGAGCGAGATCACAGAAAACAGCAGCACGCGGCCTGCCCACCGGTCCTCCGAGCGATAATAGGGGACGGCGATCCGGGTGAATTCTCTGACCGTCTTTTTGAAATTCGCCATGGTGGCGGGGCGGCTCCAGGGGGCTCCGGGGCGGGAGCGGCAATCTGGCCAGACGATAGGGCCAAAAACAGGCGGCTGGGAAATTACGTTTGTGTAAGCCCTTAAGTGAACGCCGGGAGCGAAGCAAAAAGGGGCGGCCAAAAGCCGCTATTGCCGATCCATCCAGAAAGCTCCGGACCGCGTGGGTGGGGGACGTCTGTCCCCCCCTTCTGCTGATAGCGATAGATGATCAGCGGCCAAGGAGAGATCAGCCTGTCGAGAACTGCCTCACACCACGAGGGTGGCATTGAGGTAAAGGTGCGGCCCTCGTTGAAGCAGTCCCGATGCTGTGGATTGAGATAAATGAAATAACAGTCGCGGGGGTGGGCCCTCAAAGAGGCACCAAGCTTCTTCACAAACGTCTTCATGATTTTCTTGCCGAAGGGATTGAAAGAATAAATGACAAGGGGATCCTTCGGCACATCGAACTCGGCCACGTCCTGGTTATGAGCGATCACCGGCGAGCGCAGCACGCCGGCGGCCTGCGCATTGGCAATGTTTTTCAAGGCGATGCGGTGAAGCAATTCGGAAAATTCAACGCCCTCGACGCGGCGGAATGGACGGGCTGCGGCCCGCAAGATGACCCGGCCTTTTCCTGAGCCGAGGTCGACGAACACGAAGTTCCGCGTATCCAAATTCAGGCGGTCTAGAGCGCGGCGTAAGACCCAAGTGGGCGTCCCGATATATTCGCTCGCCTGTTCTGCATTAGGCCCTTTCAGCGATAATTCGCTCGGCCATACCCGTCCCGAGGCATCAATCCCGAGCAGCCAATCCTGCCACCGATCTAACAGATGGCGGTGCAGACGCATCTGCAAGACTCGGATGATCCTTACGGCGGAAGTCACCTACACCTCCCTCGCCCGATGTAAACGATCAAGTTAAAGGTGAACGAGGTCGCCGGCAGGGGCTTAGTAAACATAGTGTTAACAGACACGCCTCGATCCCCTGGAACAAAAAGGCCGCCCCCGAAGGAGCGGCCTTGTGCAATGAGCTTGCGAATCGACGGCTACATCATGTCCATGCCGCCCATGCCGCCGCCTGGCATGTGAGCATGGCCCTCGCCGCCCTTCTTGGGCGCCTCGGCCACGCCGGCCTCGGTGGTGACGAGGAGGCCGGCCACGGAGGCCGCGTCCTGCAGCGCCGTGCGCACGACCTTGGCGGGATCGATGATGCCCTTCTCGATCAGGTCGACATACTCGTTGTTCTGCGCGTCATAGCCGAAGGACGGGGACTTCTGGTCGGTCACCTTGCCCACCACGATCGACCCTTCGACGCCGGCATTCTCGGCGATCTGGCGGATCGGCGCCTGGAGTGCCTTGCGGACGATGTTGATACCGGCCTCCTGGTCCTCGTTGTCGCCCTTGGTCTTGAGGGTCTTCGAAGCCCACAGCAGCGCTACTCCGCCACCCGGCACGATGCCTTCCTCGACCGCCGCGCGGGTCGCGTTCAACGCATCGTCGACGCGATCCTTCTTCTCTTTCACCTCGACTTCCGTTGCGCCGCCGACCTTGATCACGGCCACGCCGCCGGCGAGCTTGGCAAGCCGCTCTTGCAGCTTCTCCTTGTCGTAGTCGGAGGTGGTGTCCTCGATCTGCTGCTTGATCTGCCCGATGCGGGCCTCGATGTCGGCCTTCTTGCCGGCGCCGCTGACGATCGTCGTGTCGTCCTTGGTGATCGCCACCTTCTTGGCCTTACCCAACATCTGCACGGTGACGTTCTCGAGCTTGATGCCGAGATCCTCGGAGATCAGCTCGCCGCCGGTGAGCACGGCGATGTCCTGCAGCATGGCTTTGCGGCGGTCGCCGAAGCCGGGCGCCTTGACGGCGGCGACCTTCAGGCCGCCGCGCAGCTTGTTGACCACGAGCGTGGCGAGCGCCTCGCCCTCGACATCCTCGGCGATCACGAGCAGCGGCCGCCCTGACTGAACCACCGCCTCGAGCAGCGGCAGGAGTGCCTGGAGGCCCGACAGCTTCTTCTCGTAAATGAGAATGTAGGGGTTCTCGAGATCGGCCACCATCTTCTCGGCATTGGTGATGAAATAAGGGGAGATGTAGCCGCGGTCGAATTGCATGCCCTCGACCACTTCGAGCTCGCTGTCGAGGCTTTTGGCCTCCTCGACCGTGATCACGCCCTCGTTGCCGACCTTCTGCATGGCCTTGGCGATCATGTCGCCGATCGCCTTCTCGCCATTGGCCGAGATGGTGCCGACTTGCGCGATCTCCGCCGAGCCGCTCACCTTCTTCGACCGCTTCTTGATGTCCTCGACCACGTCGATCACGGCCTTGTCGATGCCGCGCTTCAGGTCCATCGGGTTCATGCCGGCGGCCACCGCCTTAAGGCCCTCCCGCACGATGGCTTGCGCCAGCACGGTCGCGGTCGTGGTGCCGTCGCCGGCGGTGTCGTTGGTCTTCGAGGCGACCTCGCGCAGCATCTGCGCGCCCATGTTCTCGAACTTGTCCTCGAGCTCGATCTCCTTCGCCACGGTCACGCCGTCTTTGGTCGAGCGCGGCGCGCCGAACGACTTCTCGAGGATCACGTTGCGGCCCTTGGGCCCGAGCGTGATCTTCACCGCGTTGGCCAGCACATCGACGCCGCGCATCATCCGCTCGCGCGCCTCGGCTGCGAATTTCACATCTTTAGCTGCCATTTGAATTTGCTCCAGTCTCTTAGGTGTAGTTGCAGGGTAGGGGGATCAGCCGAGGATCCCCATGATGTCGGACTCCTTCATGATGAGGAGCTCTTCGCCGTCGATCTTGACCTCGGTGCCCGACCACTTGCCGAACAGCACCTTGTCGCCGGCCTTGACTCCCATGGGCTGGAGCTTCCCGTCCTCGCCGCGGGCGCCCGGCCCTGCCGCGATCACCTCGCCGGTCTGCGGTTTCTCCGCGGCGGTATCAGGAATTATGATGCCGCCTTTGGTCTTCTGCTCCTCCTCGAGCCGGCGCACGACCACGCGGTCATGCAAGGGTCGGAATTTCATGGGGATTTTCTCCGAGAGTTTGCCTGGAAATGAAGGATTGTGCCGCTCTGGCACTCACCAATAGCGAGTGCTAGCGCTGGGCAGGAGATACTGTCGCGACCGCGCCCTGTCAAGGCGCCCCGGCTTCCACCGACCATTATTGGCAGTGGCTGATCAGGACACGGTGCCGATGCAGGTAACTCCGCCCCTGGCGCCGGCAGCGCGCAATTCTTGTCCCGCCATTAACCCGAAGTGAGGCGGACATATCCCAGGCCGAGATAGACGAGGACAAAAACGCTAATCAGCATCAAGGCGAGCAGGTGGATCCAAATCTCTGACCGGTGGTAGCCGGTCTGGTTGAACGGGTTAGGCAGATGCGGAAAATAGGTCGTGGTAAAGGAGCTGGCCAACTCGACATGTCGCTGCAGCAACAACCATCCGTGAATCGTGATCAGCAACCAAACGGTGCTGATAAGGAGGCCGGCGCCCAGCAACCCAACGGCGGCCCATTCGTCTGTCCAGAGCGCCGTCGGGCTGATGGCGATAGCGCCAACGATGAGAGAATTGGCGACGAGTAGGGCGTTGTGGCGCGCCCAGATCGTCTCTCGCTCTGAATTGATCAGATCGACATAGGCCTGGAACAGAGTAGCCTTGTCGGAGAGATCGGCTGGTTCTCTTTCGGACATGGCGTGCGACGATGCACCAAGAGGATTAAGAGTGTGATTACCGCAAGCGGCGCGTAGACGGGGTGTGCGAGGCGCGTGCCCCCTATAGCGGGTGCCTTCTTGCCGCGCCACCGCTAACACCGCCCGACTTGGTTTCCCTGCTCTAGGCTGCTATCAAGTAGGACCGACGGGCTGGCAAATTGCTGTTGCCTTACAGGGGTCTGTCGCCGCATGATTTTTGCGCGAGGGTGGGAACGTGGCGGACACAATTGCCATGGCCTCTAGGCGGAGCGAGCCCTCGGGAGGGCTGGCCATGCTCGACGTCATCGTCCTGATCGCCATGGCGGTCACGGCGGCCGCGTTCGCGGTGGGGCTCGTGCTTCATTCCGGCATTGCGCAAATTCCGGCCCTGATCGCCGCCGCCGCGCTCTACATGGTCATGGCCGCCTCCTATCTCCTGATCGCGCGCGCCTCCCGGCCCACCGCCGCCTCCGACCGTCTCAATGAGCTCGAAGAGGCGCTCGAGATCATCGACAAGGACCTGCAACGCATCGACCGGGTCGAGGACGACGTGTCGCGCCTCGATCTTCTTGCCGATCGCGTCGAGCGCCTCGATCAGGCCATGAGCGACTACGGCGCGAGCGAGCGGCCCGGTGGATCGGGCCGCTTCGACCAGTTTTCCCAAGAGTTCGAGGAGGTGCATGCCAAGATCGATAACGTGCGCGCCGATCTCGAAGGCGAGGCAAAGAACCAGCGCGAGAAGATCACGGGCGACCTCAGGATTTTGGAAGGCCTGATCAAGCAGCTGTCCCACGAGTTGATGGCGGCCGCTGCTGCCGAGCCGGCGGTCGCGGCGTATGCGGGAGCCGCTCCAGCCGCGGCGCGAGCGCAGGACATCTTGGCCGACATCGAGAAGATGGAGCCCGATGAGGAGCCCGATGAGCCGACCGAGATCGAGACCCTGACCATCCTCGAGGTCGAGGAGGAGGTCGCGCTCGAGGAGGTGGAAGAAGAGAAGGAGGAGGTCGCGGTCGAGGAGGAGGTCGTCGCGCTCGTGGAGGATGTGCCCCCTCAGGAGGATTTCGTCGAGGCCGCGGAAGCCGCGCATATCGACGATCGCGAGATGCTCGAGATCGTCAGTCAAGCGATCGAGGCCGGCCGCGTCGACCTTTATTTGCAGCCGACCGTGACCTTGCCCGAGCGGAAGCCCCGCTATTTCGAGGCGCTCACCCGCATCAGGACCAAGGCCGACACCCTCATTCTTCCGGGTTCTTATCTACCAGTGGCCGAGACTTCCGGCATGATGCCGCTCATCGACAATGTGCTGTTGGTCAAGAGCGTGCAGACGCTGAGACGGCTTGGCGCCGACTCGAGGATCAAAGGCGTGTTCTGCAACATCTCGGTCACGACCTTGCTCGATCCCGAGTTCTTCCCCGAGCTTGTCGAGTTCATGGAGGAGAACAGCGGGCTCAGCGAGAGCCTGATTTTCGAGGTCAGCCAGTCCGCGATCCTGGGTCTGAGCGCCGACGAGCTTGGTGCTCTCGATACGCTGGGGGCGCTCGGCTATGGCTTCTCCCTCGACCATATCGCCGATCTCGACGTGGACTTCGCCAGCCTTCGCGACCGCTCCTTCCGCTTCGTCAAGATCGATGCCAAGACCTTCCTGCACGACATGGGGGCAAAGGGCTCCGTCTTCTCCGCTTCCGAGATGAAGCGCGCGCTCGACGATTTCGATATGAAGCTGATCGTGGAGAAGGTCGAGGACGAGGGCCAGGTGGCGCAGCTTCTCGACTATGGCGTCGAGCTGGCGCAAGGCTATCTGTTCGGGAGGCCGAAGCCCATGAGCCCGGCGCTGTTCCGCGCGATCGAGGACGCCGACGCCGCTTGAGGTCTCTGCGCTTAGGGATGGGAGTCCCGAGGGGTTGCCTCGAGGCTCTGAGCGCTTAAAGCCGGCAAAACCTATTTGGGCTCCACGCCCTCCTCTTGCAGTTCCTTTTGCTCCACGTCGCCTGAACCTTCGCCTTTGGGCCCTTCCATCGCGCCCTCTTCCTCTGCGCCTTCCTTCTTGCCGACGGCCGCCTCCGGCGGCGTTACGTCGGGCCGCAAGTCTTTCCAGACTTCTTCGTTCTCTTCATCTTGGACGGGAATGACGAGCGGTGTAACGCCGTTGAAGGGAAGCGGGGAGGCGGCCAGCGCTTGGCCGGCGAAGGCGAAACTGCCGAGCGCGAGCACGGCGCCCGTTTTGATCAAAGTGTGAAACATTGTCGTGACGGCTCCTCTAACCGGCGAAATGCCGCCCGCCTTGCATTGCTGCCCTGGGCGGCTCAAGAGCACTCCATGCCATATGTCTCTGTAACAACCATCCAGAGCATACCCCGCAAAACGCTTCGAATTATCGACAAAGTTAGGAAGACGCCGGCTCTTTTATCGTCATGGCCGGGCTTGTCCCGGCCATTTAATAGGGCCTCTCGGCGAGATTCCGTGCGTGCAGCGAGGCCCTATTGGGCCCCCGGGACAAGCCCGGGGGTGACGATTGAATTTTGATCGACGTTATCCCCGCCCGCCAAAGCTCCATTACACTACATCCACCTCGTCCGTTGAGGGGCGCATCATGAGGCGTCGTGAAGCGGGACGAGGTGCGGTGCCCCGCGGGTTGATCTTCGCAAGATCGGCACCCGGGCGGCATCGGAGCTCCCCCCGGGACCACTAGGAGTCCCTGCCAGGAGCTGGCTGACGCGACCGGAGGCGGAGTTCGATCCGGCCTCTTGGACGAAAGCGGGGCCCGATGCCGGAAACGTCCGCAACTGGCGCGCCGAGAGGCGCCCGCCGCGATCTGCAAAACGGATCGCGGACACCATAGGTTTGCGCTTTTCGGCGCGCCATCCCCTCTATCTCGCGTCGAGCAGGCGGCGAGAAATTTTGTGCTGGGCGATTCGCCTCCACTCGTCATGCCCGGAGCATTGGATGGCCGGGACAAGCCCGGCCATGACGAAGGAAGGATGCCTGAACAGTGTGAAACGAAAGGTGCAGGTGGTCTTTTTTCTTGGTGAGGTCGAGCTTGAAGCCATGTTGCAATAGGTGCAACACCCCAATCCTTGACCCACCCGGTAGGAGCCTCTAACCGAACGGCCATGACCATTGCCGCCGAAATTCCCGTGATCGGCTCCATCGAGGACCCGGGCTCGCGCTACTCAGCCTGGCTCGTCGACATTTGGGGCGTCATGCATAACGGGCATCGGGCCTTCCCGCGCGCCATCGCCGCCACGCGAGCGTTTCGTGCGCGAGGCGGCATCGTCGTACTGCTATCCAACTCGCCGCGGCCGAGCCCTTCCGTCCAGGAGCAGCTCCGCCGCCTCGGCGTTCCCGACGATGCCTACGATGCCACGGTCACCTCGGGGGACCTGACCCGCCACGAGCTTGACAAGCACAAAGGCGCGATCGTGTTCCATCTCGGCCCCGAGCGCGACCTCCCCATCTTCCAGGGTCTCGCGGTCAAGCTCGGGCGCCCCGAGCAAGCCGAGCTCGTGGTCTGCTCGGGTCTCCTCGACGACGAGACCGAGACGCCGGACGACTATATCGGGCTCCTGCGCACGCTTGCCGCGCGGAAACTCCCGATGATCTGCGCCAATCCCGATCATCTGGTCGAGCGCGGGGACCGGCTCGTTTACTGTGCCGGCGCGCTCGCTGCCCTCTACGAGCAGGAAGGAGGCCGCGTCATTTATGCCGGTAAGCCGTACCCGCCGATCTATTTGCTCGCGCTTGAGACCATCAGCGGATTGGCAGGGCGCGCCATGAAGCGGAGCGAGGTCCTGGCCATCGGCGACGGGATCAATACCGATATTGCCGGCGCGGCGAGCCTCGGCATCGGCTCCGTGTTCGTGGCGAGTGGGCTGCATGTGCCGTCAAACAGCGGCGGCGAGGCGGGTGCGGTAGAGCTCGACGGACGGCATCTTGCCGAACTCTTCGCCAATGCGAAAGGGCGCCCGCTTGGCGCCATGCGCGCGCTTGTGTGGTAGGGGCCTAGTTGTCGCGGCGGAACAGCGCGTCGACGCCGGCCTGATCCTCGCTCGTGCCGGGAACGCCCGGGCCTTCGAGAGCGAGCTTCTTCCTGTTCGACGGCGCCTTGGCGCGCTTCCGCCCCCTCTCGGCCCGCTTCATGCGCGTGGCGATGACGCGATCCAGCGTCTCGGTGATCTTGGTGACGCGCTGGCCGACCAGGTCGTGGAAGCCGCATGCCGTCATGATCGCCAGAATCGCCTCTTCCGCCTTCTTCGCCTCCTCTTTGTCGGCGAAGGCAAGCAGGCCCTCGGCCGAATCGAGGATGCGTCCGGCGGCGTCCTCGGCGGTCGAGCGGATGGCGGCGAGCTCGCGCAAAGTATTCACGAGCGCCGTGATCTCTTCAGAGACCGACCGGCCGCTCTCCCGCCGCCTTGCCGGCGTGCGTCCCCCCGGGCGGCGTCTTGCGGTCAGTCTCCCGCGCCCTGGCATGACACTCCAGTCCTACTTGTCGTGTTGCTATTCGCCGAAGATGGCGTCGATCTTGGCCTTGAGCGTCGCCGCATTGAACGGCTTGACGATATAGTTGTTCACCCCGGCCTTCTTTGCCGCGACCACGTTGTCGGTCTTCGATTCGGCGGTGACCATGATGAAGGGCGTGCGCGACAGGCGATCGTCGGCGCGTACCTCGCGCAACAGCTCGTAACCCGTCATCGGCTCCATGTTCCAATCGGAGATGACGAGCCCGTAGTCCTTCTCCCGCATCATGTTGAGGGCCGCACTCCCATCGCCGGCCTCATCGACATTGGCGAAACCGAGCTGCTTCAAGAGATTGCGGATGATCCTGATCATCGTCTTGTAGTCGTCGACGATGAGCACGGGCATGCTATGATCGACAGCCATTGTCTCCTCCGATCCTCACGGGCCCCCAGGTTTTCTGTTTGGCGTGACGTGAGGCTTCCAACCAGCATAAGGCGCTTACGGCCTGTCCTCGGCCCCAGTATTAAGGATTGGCCGTGAACGGATGGTTAAGCCCATTGTGCCCAAGGGCTTTTCGCCTCCGGGCAGCGCCTACCCACCGATATTGCAGTGCAGCAACGGCTTCGCTATTTTGCCTCAGCAACCGCAAGGAGCAGGGAAAATCACATGACGGGTAATGGAACAGGCGGCGGTCTAGGCCACGGCTATTATTTCGAGGACCTTTCCGTCGGCATGGAGGCGAACTACGCCAAGAAAATCACCAATGAGGATGTCCTCGCCTTTGCCGACTTGTCCGGAGACGTTAATCCGGTGCATCTGAGCGACGATTTCGCCGCCAAGACCATCTTCAAGAAGCGAATCGCCCATGGCTTCCTCACCGGAAGCCTCTTCTCCACCGTGCTCGGCACCAAGCTGCCGGGTCCCGGCTGCATCTACCTCTCTCAGAGCATGAAGTTCCGGGCTCCCGTCTATATCGGCGACGAGGTGGTCGCGACGCTCCGCGTCACGGGCCTCGACACCGACAAGGCCCGCGCCACGCTCGCTTGCGATTGCGCCGTCAACGGCAAGACCGTGCTCGAGGGCGAAGCCGTGATGATGGTCGACCGCCGGACGCCGCGCCAATAGGGCGAGATCGAAGGCTCACG
>Ga0214473_10000328_pt1 | contig 67019 bp, 62 predicted proteins | sample RVTome_7_FD_203509 | JGI IMG/M metagenome (GOLD analysis project Ga0214473, IMG submission 203509) | Soil microbial communities from uranium-contaminated site in the Upper Colorado River Basin, Wyoming, United States - RVT98D197 | ecosystem: Environmental > Terrestrial > Soil > Contaminated >...
AAAGCAGAATCAACAGGAATAGATCCCAACCAGATCATTATTGATCCGGGGATTGGTTTCGGAAAGACGCTTGAAGATAATCTCCTGATCATCAAAGATCTTTCAGAATTCCGTATCCTCGGGAAGCCCATCCTTCTTGGGACTTCCCGGAAAAGCTTCATCGGGAAGATTCTGAGCGCAGAGGCGAAAGATCGACTCGAAGGCACCCTATCCAGCGTCGTCGCCGGAGTGATGAATGGAGCCCACATCGTTCGATGTCATGACGTGCTTCCGGCAAAAAAAGCGGCTGCCATAGCCGATGCAATCCGGTCGGCAGGGGGATCGTAATTCGGAGTTCGGAGTGATGAGTTCGGAGTTTAGGATCTTCATTTTAGAGGTTATCCGGTAGCCGCAGACTTTAGTCTGCGTTTAAGGGTTTGCAGCAGCGGTTTAAAATAAGAAAACAGGTGGAGAATAATGACCCGTAAACTTTTTGGCACGGATGGAATCAGAGGCGTAGCCAATGCCGATCCAATGACCGGTGAATTGGCCATGCAATTGGGTAGGGCGATTGCCCATGTTTTTAAAGATGCAAAAGGAAAACACAGGGTGGTCGTGGGTAAGGATACCCGGCTCTCCGGATACATGCTGGAGACAGCCCTGGCTTCCGGCATCTGCTCGATGGGAGCCGATGTGATGCTGGTAGGTCCCCTTCCCACTCCGGGCATTGCCTTTATTACCACGAGCATGAGAGCCAACGCAGGAGTGGTGATCTCAGCTTCCCATAATCCTTATTACGACAATGGGATCAAGATCTTCTCGAGAGATGGCTTCAAACTCCCCGACGAGATGGAGAACCAGATCGAAGAGTTGATCCTTTCTGATCACCTCCACTCTCTCAGGCCCACCGCCAGTCAGATTGGAAAGGCCCACCGAATCGACGATGCTGTCGGGAGATATGTCGTCTTTCTCAAAAATACCTTTCCCAATGACTTAACGCTGGAAGGACTCCGTATCGTGATCGACTGCGCCAATGGGGCTGCTTACCGAGTGGCCCCTGCCGTGTTTGAGGAACTGGGAGCGGAAGTCATCCCTACAGGGGTAGACCCTAATGGAGAAAATATCAATGAAGAATGCGGCTCTCTTCATCCGGAAATTGTGAGTCGCCTGGTGGTCGAAAGGGGGGCCGACCTCGGAATCGCCCTCGACGGTGATGCAGATCGCATTATCTTCGTAGACCAGCGGGGGAAACAGGTAGATGGAGACCAGATCCTGGCCATCTGCGGTCTGGACCTGCTTAAGAGAGGATGCTTAAAGCAGAATACCCTGGTGACAACAGTCATGAGTAATATGGGGCTGGAGAAGGCGATCCAGGGAGCGGGAGGAAAAGTCGTTCGGACCCAGGTAGGAGACCGGTATGTGGTTGAAGAGATGGTGATCGGAAATTACAACCTGGGAGGGGAGCAATCCGGACATACCATTTTTCTGGACTATAATACCACCTGTGACGGGATCCTGACCGCTCTCCAACTGCTTGCCATCATGAAACGGAGGGAGAAAAGCCTGGATGAAATGGCAAAAGTAATGGATCCGTTTCCTCAGGTGCTCTACAACGTTGAAGTGAGAGAAAAGAAAGACCTGTCCGAGTTCCCGGAGATCAAAAAGAGGGTTCGGGAGATTGAGCAGGTCCTGGCCCAGGCCGGAAGACTCTTGATCCGGTACTCCGGTACCGAGCCTCTTCTTCGAATCATGGTGGAAGGGGAGGATGAAACCCGGCTCCACCGGTTCGCTCAAGACCTTGTGGGCTTAGTGAAAAAACATATCGGGAAAGAAGAAACGACTGGTCAATGAAAAATTCTTTTCTTTTTCTGATTGCTAATTTTTCATTTTACAATTTTCAATTTGCAATGGTCGTTTAAGGGGGTATCATGCCACGGCTGGGTGTCAATATCGATCATGTTGCAACACTGAGACAGGCTCGAGGAGGGATGTATCCCGATCCCATCACGGCGGCTGGGATTGTAGAACTGGCTGGAGCCGATGGGATCGTCTGCCATCTCAGAGAAGACCGTCGCCACATCCAGGACCGTGATCTCCGCCTTCTCAGGGAGGTGGTTCAAACCCAACTCAATCTCGAAATGGCAGCCACCGAAGAAATGGTTCGCATTGCCTTGGCTGCGAAACCGGACAGAGTCACCCTGGTTCCTGAGAAGCGAGAGGAACTGACCACCGAAGGGGGCCTCAATGTTGTAAAATCCCTTCAATCCATCAAGAAAATGATTCAACGCCTCCAAAAAGGAAATATTCCTGTGAGCCTCTTCATCGACCCGAGACCCGATCAGATCAAGGCCTCGGAAGAGGTCGGCGCCAATACCATCGAAATCCATACCGGCCATTATTGTGAAACCAGGACTCCGGAAGAGACGGACAGAGAGCTCAAAAAAATTATGGATGCGGTCGGAGAAGCCTCGCGCGGGAACCTTCGGATAGCCGCAGGCCATGGCCTCCACTATTTCAATGTTCGTCGCATTGCGCAAATCAAGGAGATCGAAGAGCTTAACATCGGTCACAGCATTATTGCACGTGCCGTGCTGGTAGGATTGGATCGCGCAGTCCGAGAGATGATCGCCCTGCTCAAATGAAGTCTTGAGTTCGTAGCTTTGAGTTCGGAGATTTTAGTCGTGCAGTGGCATAGTCTTTTTGTCCGATAATTAAAAACTATACGACTATTAGACTATAAGACCACAAGACTGCTAACTCCGAACTCCGAACTCATAACCCCGAACTATGATTATTGGCACCGGTATCGATATCGTGAAGATTGAACGGATCGAACGGATCGTCAGCCGTTGGGGAAAACTTTTCTTAAACCGAGTCTATACCGAGAAAGAAATCGAGTGGTGTCAGCGACGGGCCCGGCCCGCGTCCTGTTTTGCCCTCCGGTTTGCCGCGAAAGAGGCCTTTGTCAAGGCAATCGGATGGGGATTCCAGAATGGTATTCGATGGACCGACATCGAGGTGGAGAGGAACCCCATGGGAAAGCCCTTCCTCTCCCTCCGCCGTAAAGCAAAAGAAATCGCAGAAACCCAGAGAATAGAAAGGGTCCACCTCACACTTTCCGATGAGCCTCCTTTCGCCCTGGCTCATGTCATCCTCGAGGGAGGAGATCATGAAAGTCGCAACCGCTGAGCAGATGCAGGAACTGGACCGGAAGGCGATTGAACAGTACCGCATTCCCGGGATTGTCTTGATGGAAAATGCGGGGAGAGGAGCAGCCGAAACGATTCTCAATGGTTTCCGGGATATCCGGAGACAAAAAATCGCTATCATCGCTGGAAAGGGAAATAATGGGGGCGATGGCTTCGTCATCGGCCGCCACCTTTTGAATCAGGGTATTCCAGTGAAAGTATTTCTGCTCGCTGACCCGAAGACGCTCCGAGGGGATGCGGAAACCAACTTTCAAATCTTTCTCCGGATGAAAGGGGAGGTCGTCTCGATCTCCTCTTCCATGGAGTATCAGCGGATCAAGAAAGACCTGGAGAAATTTGACCTCCTGATCGATGGCATTTTTGGCACGGGGCTGGATGCAGAGGTAAGGGGTTACTACAGGGAAGTCATCAATCATCTCAACACGCTCCAGAAGCCTATTGTTGCCATTGATATTCCTTCTGGTTTAGATGCCACAACGGGCAAGCCTCTCGGCACAGCGATCCGGGCTTCTCTCACCATCACCTTCGGCGTCCCAAAGGTCGGTCATCTGATCTCTCCGGGAGCCGATTATGTGGGGGAATTGAAGGTTCTCGACATCAGCCTTCCCAGGGCTTTGGTCGAAGAAGAAAAAATCCAGACCCATCTCCTTGAAGAGGAGGAGATCCGGAAATGGCTTTCTGTTCCCCGCCGTAAAGATACCCACAAGGGTGACTACGGACATCTTTTGGTCCTTGCGGGATCGGCGGGTAAGACCGGAGCCGCGGCCATGGCCTGTGAGGCGGCTCTGCGAATGGGAGCAGGCCTGGTAACCCTGGGCATACCCAAAAGCCTCAATCCGGTCATGGAGGTCAAATTGACAGAGGCCATGACCGAGCCTCTTCCGGAAACAACGAAGCAGACTCTCAGCTTGAAGGCCTTTAAACCCATCCTTCGCCTCTGTGAGAACAAAAAGGCCGTGATTCTCGGGCCTGGCCTTGGACTGGTGAAGGAAACCCAGATGCTCATCCTAAAATTGATCCAGGCTTTGAATCTTCCCCTCATCGTCGACGCAGATGGATTGACTGCCCTGGCCACAAAGCCTAAGATCCTTCCATTGAAGGACCGATTGCTGATCCTGACTCCCCATCCTGGAGAGATGGCCCGTCTGATCGGATCGTCCGCCAAGGGAATCCAGGAAGACCGAATCGGCATGAGCCGAAACTTCTCCCACTCCCGGAATGTTTTTCTTGTGCTCAAAGGGTATCGCACCCTGATTGCCACTCCCCAAAAAGAAATCTACATCAATCCCACGGGCAATCCTGGAATGGCCACCGGCGGAACAGGAGATGTCCTCACCGGAATGATTGGCGGACTGATCTGCCAGGGATGGGATGTCTTGAGATCTGTTCAATCCGCGGTCTATCTTCACGGACTGGCCGGGGATCGGGTGGCCCGGGAGAAAGGGGAGAGGTCCCTGCTGGCGACCCATCTCATTGAACAGATTCCCTCTCTTCTGCGGGGATCACCGGGGTGACGCCTGAAATGCAATTCTTCCACAGTCTCTGAGGCATTACAAAAAATTCTTGGAAAGCCTGAAGCCCAGGGAAGAATTTGATTTTCCCCAGTGCTTAATTTAAGATAATTGGAAGCTATCCCCTATCGGAAAAGAAAAGGAAGAAATTCCTGGGGGGGGTGAATTTTATGGATATGAAAAGCGAGATCAAAAAGTTGGCCCGTTTGGACGGCAGTTCCCACCCCTTCTGCTCTCTCTATCTCAATACGAAATGGGATGATGAACAACAGCGGGAACGGATACGTCTTTTCACCAAGAACCAGATGAAAAAGGCTCTGGACGAATTAAAAGACCAGGAATTCTGGAGAACGACCTTCACGGAGGATCAAGAGCAGATTGAACGGTTTGTGGAAAAGCTGGTTCGGCGCGTGACCGAAGAGGAGGTAAATGGAATCGCCATATTTTCCTGCAGCGGCAGCGGAATCTTCTTTACTTACCCTTCCATGGTTCCTTTCGAGAATCAATTCTTTGTCTCGGAACATCCGATCCTCCAACCCCTTGTTCGCCTCTCCTCACAGTATCAGAATACGCTTGCAGTGATGGTCGAAACGGATTCCGCAAGGCTTTTTGAAATATCTTTGGAAGGGGTCATCGGAGAATCTTCCGTTGAAAGCTATGTGCCGGGCCGGCACGATCAGGGAGGATGGGCTCAGATGAGGTACCAGCGCCATATCCAGGACCATCGGGACCGACACCATAAAGAGGTCGCCGAACAACTGACGGGCCTTTTCGATTCCGGTGGATGGAGGAATGTCGTTCTCATCGGGCAGGATCGGATTGTCTCGAACTTCAAGACCTTTCTCCCGGAGCGGGTTAAACAGCACATCGTGGATGTTTTCCCGATGGATTTTTCAGAGGAACGGTCCAAGGTGATCATCCGGATTCTTGAACGACTCCTTCAAAAGGAAAAAGAGGAAGTGGATCGCCAGATTCAGACCATCACGGAGCGGGCGTTAAAGGCGGGAATGGCCGCCTTAGGCTTGACCGAAACCCTGGAAGCTCTCCGCCGAGGGCAGGTTCATACGCTCTATCTGCTGACCAAAACTGCCTTGCAAGGAGGAAAATGTATTTCATGCCAATCTTATGTACCCGTTTCCTCGGCGCCCTGTCCCCTTTGCAAAGGAGAGACGAAAGCCGTCGACCTTGGAGAGGAGTTGATCCGGCTGGCCCTTCGTCAGGATAGCGAGGTGAAACTGGTCGAGGATAACCTTGTCTTGAAAGAAAACCAGGGAGTCGGCGCATCCCTTAGATTTCACACTTGAGGAGTTAAGAATGTTCGTCGAAATGAAAGTGAAATTCTTGACTTTCGATTCCACATCGAACGGATTTGTGGTTCTTCTGATGGATTTGGCAAACAAGACCGGTCTTCCCATCTGGATCGGACCTTTCGAAGCCAACGCCATTGCGATGAAGCTCAAGAAGATCGGCTCTCAACGACCGATGACGCATGATTTGATTCATAGTATCTTGAATACCCTCCAATCTCAGGTTTTAAAAATCGTTGTAAATGATCTGAAAGAGAATACCTACTATGCGTTGATTTATCTCAATCGAAGGGGGGAAGAAATCATTATCGACTCCCGTCCGAGCGATGCGATCGCCATTGCCCTGGCTGTCGACGCCCCGATCTTCGTTTCAGATCAGGTGATCGAAAAAGCGCGGACCATCGACCTGGAAAAAGACGAGGATTCATTGAAAGAATGGCTTGAAAACCTCAATCCGGAAGATTTTAAATATAAAGCTTAACAACAAAAGTGAAAAGAAATCTTTGGAATAATGGAATATTGGAATGATGGAATATTGGGAGAGAAACTTCGAACTATGCATTTCTTAACCCACTATTCCAATATTCCATCCTTCCATTCTTCCCTGTTCTCATGAATGTGGTTCTTCATTCTAGAAATACACAAGAAACGATTCAAATCGGGAAACTTCTTGGAAAACGCCTTTTATCTGGTGACGTGATCGCTTTGGTCGGTGAGCTGGGAACCGGAAAAACGCACTTCATCAAAGGACTGACGCGGGGGGCCGGGGTGAAGAGATCCTCCGTTGTCTCAAGTCCTTCTTTCACTTTGATCCAGGAATATAAGGGAAGAGTCCCTTTTTATCATATCGACCTTTATCGCTTGGAAACCGAGAAAGAGGCCGAAGACCTGGGCCTGGAAGAGTACCTGGAAGGAGGAGGGATTTCGGCAATTGAGTGGGCGGATAGAATCCCGTCCCTCCTTCCGAAAGAAATCCTCTGGATACAGATTCGTTATACCGGAAAACATGCCCGGTCTGTTGAAATTTCCCCGAAGGGGGATCGATATATTCAATTACTGGATGAATTGTGGACTGTAACTCAGCCCTTCAGGGCTGATACGTCAGGGCTAAAGCCCTGAGTTACGCTCCAAAATCTACAACTTGATGGGGAGGTTGATGGATGGCATTGGTGGTTCAGAAGTATGGGGGCACCTCGGTTGGAGACATCGAACGGATAAAGAACGTTGCTTCAAGGGTTATTAAAACTAAACAACAGGGACATGAGGTGGTGGTGGTAGTCTCGGCGATGGCTGGTGAAACGGATAGACTGATCCGTTTGGCCAGGCAGATCACCCCGGTTCCTGACGAGAGGGAACTCGATGTCCTCGTTTCAACCGGAGAACAGGTTTCCATTGCTCTGCTCGCCATGGCCCTTAAGTCGATGAACTGCGATTCGAAATCTTATTTAGGTTTTCAGATCAAGATCGCCACAGATAGTGTCTTTGGCAAAGCCCGGATTACCGGTATTGATTCGGAGAAGATGCGCAAAGATTTGAAAGATGGACGGGTGGTTGTAGTGGCAGGTTTCCAGGGTGTGGATGAATCCGACAATATCACCACCCTGGGTCGGGGAGGATCTGACACTTCTGCTGTGGCTGTTGCAGCAGCGTTGGAGGCAGACGTATGTGAGATTTATACGGATGTCGACGGAGTCTACACGACCGATCCCAACATCTGCCCGACGGCAAGAAAATTGTCTAAGATCTCGTATGATGAGATGTTGGAAATGGCCAGCCTGGGCGCCAAAGTCCTCCAGATCCGGTCGGTTGAGTTTGCAAAGAAGTATGATGTCCAGATTCACGTGAGATCTTCCTTTAATGACAATCCTGGAACGATCGTTCAAAAGGAGGACGTAGATATGGAACGGGTCGTGGTTTCCGGAGTGACTTATAATAAGAACGAAGCAAAAATCGAAGTGATGCATGTCCCCGATGTTCCCGGGATGGCTGCCAGATTGTTTAAGCCTATTGCTGACGCCAACATTGTGGTGGACATGATCATTCAGACTTCCAGCGCTGAGAAGGGGTATGCGGATGTGGCCTTCACTGTCCCAAAATCCGACTTCACAAAAGCCCTTCAGATTGTCAAGGAATCCGTCCTGGAGGGGGGAGGGGGGGAGGTCCTTTGGGACGAAAACATCGCAAAGATTTCAATCGTGGGCGTGGGGATGAGAAGTCACTCTAATGTCGCCGTGCAGATGTTTTCTGCCCTGGCCAATGAGGGAATCAATATCCATATGATTTCCACTTCTGAAATTAAGATCTCCTGTATCATCAACTCAAAATATACCGAATTAGCAGTCAGAGCCCTTCATGATGCATTCGAGCTGGATAAACCGCTCGTCGCCGAAGAAAAATGAACAATGATCAATGCAAAATGATCAATTAGCAACGATCTTTAAGAACTGAAAATTGACCATTGACAATTGACCATTGATAGTTGAGGATGCACCATTTTGAGCCAGCAATCCGTTAAAATTTACGATACGACCCTTCGGGATGGTTCCCAGGCTGAGGATATCGCTTTCTCCGTGGAGGACAAGTTGCGAATTGCTCAGAAACTGGATGAGATGGGCTTCCACTACATCGAGGGCGGATGGCCGGGATCCAACCCCAAAGATATTCAGTTTTTTCAGGAAGTCAGAAGAATCCGATTTTCCAGGGCGAAGATCGTGGCCTTCGGAAGCACCTGCAGGGCCGATATTCCACCCGACAAAGATCCCAATCTCAAAGCCTTGATCGAAGCCGGAACGGAGACCGTCACGATCTTCGGAAAGGCATGGGATATTCACCCCTTGCAGGCGCTAAACATCACTCTTGAAAAGAATCTTGAAATCATTCTACAGTCGATCCGCTTCCTTAAAGGGCGAGCCCGGGAGGTTATTTTCGACGCGGAGCATTTCTTTGATGGATTTAAAAACAATGCATCCTACGCTCTCTCCGTACTGAAAGTAGCCCAAGACGCCGAAGCAGATTGGATTGTCCTTTGCGACACCAATGGAGGGACTCTTCCCGATGAGATACAGACCACCATCCGGAAAGTAAAGAAGGTAATCAGAACCCCTCTCGGGATCCATGTCCACAATGACACGGATTTGGCCGTGGCTAACACGATTCTTGCGGTAAGAGATGGAATCCGCCTGGTTCAAGGGACGATCAACGGCTATGGCGAGCGTTGTGGCAACGCCAATCTCTGCTCGGTGATCCCGAATTTAAAGTTAAAAATGGGGATCGACTGCATCACAGACGAGCAACTGAAAAAGATGAGGATGGTTTCCCGTTTTGTCTCCGAATTGGCGAACCTCCCCCATCATAAATATCTTCCCTATGTGGGGGATAGTGCTTTCGCCCACAAGGGAGGCGTTCACGTCAGCGCCATTCGGAAGAATGTGACGACCTACGAACACATCCGGCCCGAGCGGGTGGGAAATCATCAGAGGGTCCTTCTATCCGACCTCTCGGGCGAATCGAACATCCTATACAAAGCAGCCGAGTTCAAAATCGATATTAAAAGCAAGGATCCGAAGATCCGGGCAATTCTCGAAGACCTGAAACATCTTGAAAACCAGGGTTTCCAGTTTGAAGGGGCGGAAGGCTCCTTTGAAATACTCATCAAGAAGGCCCTCGGAAAGCACAGGAAATTCTTTGAGTTGATCGGATTTCGCGTTGTTGTGGAAAAGAAGGAGGAAGAGGCTCCCTCCCTGTCCGAAGCCACGATCATGGTCCGGGTGGGAGATCGGATAGAGCATACTGCTGCCGTAGGCGATGGCCCGGTCAATGCGCTCGACAATGCCCTTCGAAAGGCCCTCGAGAAGTTCTTCCCTGAATTAAAAGAGGTTAAACTCCTGGATTTTAAAGTAAGGATTCTTTCCAGCAAGGATGGCACAGCAGCCAGGACGAGGGTTCTCATTGAATCAGGCGACAGAGATTCAAAGTGGGGGACGGTCGGGGTCTCTGAGAATATCATCCAGGCAAGCTGGCAGGCCCTGGTCGACTCGATCGACTACAAGCTACTGAAAGAAGAAGAAAAAGGATAATATTAGAATAAACCCTTTTCACCGCAAAGCCGCTGAGGTCGCACCTGTGCGCCGAAGCGCTCCGGTGCGCGGGCGCAAAGGGAGAATGCTTTCCATTTGCCGACCTCTCACCCTTCGATCCCGCGCTTTGGGGGACTCAGGGAGATGGTTCGACAGGCTCACCATGACCGGTCATCCTGAGCTTGTCGAAGGATCATGGTGAGCCTGTCGAACCATGCGGCCTTTGCGCCTGGTGAAGATGAAACACTTCTCTTCCGGCCAGCAATTCTGGCTCTTTCTATTGGCCCTTTTCATTCTTGGGCTTTTCTATTTTCGTTTTTACTCTCACCCCGCTCCTTCTCTTCCTGAAAGTGATTCAGAAGAAATCGTAATTGAAGTGGCGGGTGAAGTCAAAAACCCAGGGATACATTTTTTTCAAAAACTCCCTGCCTTGACAGACGCCATTGAAAAAGCCGGGGGGGTAAATGAAGGAGGCCATCTCGATTCCAATCTCCTTTCAGAAACTGTACAAACTGGAACCCTGATCACCCTCACCAAGGAATTTCCTGAAACACGATCCCCTCACCCCTCCGAAGGAGAAGGTCAGAGTGAGGGGGAATCCCTCAAAAAACGAGAAATCAACCAGGGCCAGATAAGAATCAAACTTGGAAGGATGGAAGCACACAAACTCCTCGTTTTTTCTATCCCTCTTGACCTCAACCGGGTCTCGGCAGAAGATCTCTGCCTGATCCCAGGGATCGGAGAATCTTTAGCGCAAGAGGTGATTGCTTATCGTGAAAGAAGGAAAGGGTTTCGATCGATCGATGAACTCAAGAATGTCAAAGGCATTGGCGAGAAGAAGTGGATGGAGTTTAAGACTTTTTTGATTGTCCCCCGCTGAACTAAGTCCTGTTTTTCAGATTCCGCAATCTACAATCCGCATTCCGCATTGTTATTATTCGCGGCTCACCAGTCCCTTTTCAATCGCATAGGCAGTCAGGGCTTGGACATTGTGGAGGTCCAGCTTCTCCATGAGATTGGCACGGTGCCTTTCAACCGTTTTCACGCTAATATAAAGATGTTCGGCAATCTCTTTGTTTTTATATCCCTCAGCAATCAACTTCAAAATTTCCCTCTCCCGCGGGGTCAGAGCTTCCCAAACAGAATTCAGTTTGAATTCCTTTTTCCCCTCCAAAAACCCTTCGATCACCCTGTCTGAGATTCCAGGGCTTACATAAAGTTTCCCTCCCAGAACAGCCCTGATGGCCATCACCAGTTCATCATGGGTGGCATCTTTCAAGGCATAACCATCCGCTCCTGCCCGGAACGTGGCAAGGATGTATTCTTCTGTTTTATGCACCGTCAAGACCAGGACCTTCGTCTTCGGGGAGACTTTCTTGATCTCCCGAATGGCTTCCATCCCATTCATCCTTGGCATGGAGAGGTCTGTGAGGATCAAATCAGGTTTATGCTTCTCCACACACTGGATGGCCTTTCGGCCATCCTCTGCTTCGCTCACAATCGCAAAATCAGGATGAGAAGACAACAAGGATTTCAATCCTTCCCTTAAAATCGTATGGTCTTCCGCAATCACAATCCTATGTTTTTGATTCCCCATGGATATCCAATCCTTTCAACTCAAAAATACAGTCTAATTTCCCGAACAATACAGGGTATTCCTTATTTACCATTTTCTAAATAAATAGTAAAGTCTTATAAAAAATAGGTTTGCCTCCATGGTTCAAAAAATACCCTATGACGGAGATAAAAAAATCATGACAAAGATCTTGATTGTTGAGGACAGTCCTTTTTTTCGTCAGCTTCTAAAGGAAACACTGCAGTCTCGATTTCCTTCCGTGGAAGTCATGGAAGCGATAGACGGACAGGAAGCCTTGAAGAAGATAGATGCCTCTCTTCCCGACCTTGTCTTCATGGACATCAAACTACCCGGGGAGAGCGGCCTCGAATTGACCCGGAGGATAAAAGCGCGGTACCCTAATATCCGCATCCTCATCCTGACGAGTTATGATTTTCCCGAATACCGGGAAGCCGCCTCCCAGTACGGAGCAAACCATTTTCTCTCAAAGGGAACCACGACCAAAGACCAGATTCTGAATTTAGTCCAATCCATCCTTTCAAAAAAAAAGGACCCTCCTGCGTCCAATCTTCTCGAAAAATAGCGGATCTTTCAGTGGGAACGGAGTTTCCCACCTTTAAAATACATGGCTTACCCGACTAACTTTTTACTCCACATGACCTGTGAGTGATGAATAATAAGGATGGGGGATAAAAGGTGTCAATGATGATCCTGTGCCCTTTTATTCTTCGGCACTTGACTTATGTCAAGGATTTTCACTCTCTTAAATTATATATTAATACAAAATCGATCGATTTACCCCCTCCTTCGCCCTCCCCCTTGAGGGGGAGGATTGGGGTGGGGGAAGAATATTCATTGTTGGAATGTGAGGTCGCCTTATGAGGGATTTTAAAAAAGGAGGTGAAAGGAAGTGGCATTGAGTCGAAAATCTGCGATATGGATCTGTTTGGTTGGGACGTTAAGTTCTCTTGTCCTGTTTCTCATTTTAACCGTTGACACCCACCGCCAGGTGAAGGTCCTGACAAAAGCCCAAAACCTTTCCGAGGAGGTGGTTCAAGGGAAACGGGTTTGGCAGAAGTACAACTGCAACGACTGCCACACCATTTTGGGATTCGGAGGCTATTATGCCCCGGACATGACAAAAGTTTACAAGCGTATTGGAACAGTCGGCATTCAGGAACGGCTTAAGAAACCCGAGGTGGTTTTAGCCAGATCGTGGCGAAAGATGCCCCAACAGAACCTGGGGGATGATGAGGTTAAGCACCTCGTCACTTTTTTTAAATGGGTGAGTGAAATCGACACGCACGATTGGCCGCCCCAGGATAGTAATAAGCTCCCTTCCTCAAGCATTCGCAGGATGATCGCTACGGTTGGCATTAGCCCCGGGGGAGCCTTGTTCAAAGAAAAAGGCTGTTTTGGGTGCCACAAAATCGGCGGGATCGGCAGCGATGCAGGGCCGGCCTTAGAAGGATTGGGAGGAAAATATAATCCCGAGACTCTGGCCCGGTATATTAGGACACCAGCGGCCGTTAACCCGAAGTCAACCATGCCGCAGCAGCCAGAGGTTAGTCCAAGTGATGCAGAACAGATAACAAGCTTTCTGCTGGGTATTAAATAAGGAGGTGATGAAAAATGGAATTTAAATCCCAGAAAGTGGCTTATCCTTATTTTGGTTTAGCGTTGCTCCTCTTTGTGCTCCAGGTCTTGTTGGGTCTTTGGCTGGCTATCAACTACTTTGTCACCCTTCCCCAGGGTCTGGTCGATGTTTTTCCCTTTTCCACGGCGAGGGCGATGCACACAAATCTTCTTGTGCTTTGGCTTCTTTTAGGTTTCATGGGTGGGACGTACTACCTGTTACCCGATGAGACAAAGAGCGAGATCTACAGTACGAAGTTAGCCTATCTTATTTTTGTCGTTCTGGCTCTTACAGGGGTTGCAGCCCTGGTCGGTTTTCTCTTCGGCTGGAACCAGGGCAAGCCTCTCCTCGAGATCCCGACGGCTCTCGACCTGGTGGTCGTTGTCGGGGCCTTGCTTTTTCTTTTTAACGTGGCGATGACGATGATCAAGGCGAAGCGCTGGACAGCGATCCAGGGGACGCTGCTCGCAGGTCTCGTCTTCCTTGCCGTGCTCTATCTTTTCGGGATACCCTTCTATCGAAATTTGACCATTGACTGGTATTACTGGTGGTGGGTCATCCATCTCTGGGTCGAAGGAGCCTGGGAAATGATCACAGCCGCCATTTTTGCCTGGGTCTTAATGAAGATTACGGGTGTGGAACGTGGAGTGGTTGAGAAATGGCTGTACGTGGAAATCGGCCTCTTTCTCTTCACCGGCATTGCCGGGACCGGCCATCATTATTACTGGCTCGGAGCTCCCCGCTATTGGCTTTGGATCGGAGGAATTTTCAGCGCCCTCGAACCTCTTCCCATTCTTCTGATGGTCATTGATACCATGAGACATGTGAAAGAACGAAAGCTCCCGATTACGCGGCGCCTGGTGTGGACCTATGCGGTGGGTGGGGTCTTCTTCCACCTCCTCGGCGCCGGACTCTGGGGATTTGCTCATACACTCCCTCAGATCAATTACTATACCCACGGAAGCCAGGTGACCGTTTCCCATGGGCACCTGGCCTTTTTCGGCGCCTACGCCATGCTGAATCTCATGGTCTTCTACTATGCCATGCCAAAGCTGAGAGGCCTTGAGGAGCATGCGGAGGGTCGCGGGAAGTTTGGTTTCTGGACCATGGTTTCCGCCATGTTCTGCCTCGGCCTGAGCTTCGGGATTGCCGGAGTGCTGCAGGCCTACTTAGAGAGGGTTCTTGGCTTCGGGTACATGGCAGCTCAGGAGCAGATGAGATTGTGGTTTGCCGTTGCCTTCTTCTGCGGACTGGGGTTCCTGGTAGGTGTCCTGGTGACGGTGTATGACCTTTTTTTCCCTAAGCCGGTCACTGAAAAAGTTTCGGGAAAAGCAGCAGTGGCTCGGGTTGTATCATAAAATGAAGAGTCATCCATCGAGGGAGCGGCCCAGCCGCTCCCTCATTTCGCGGAACAATGGGTCCAAATATTTGGAGCAAGAGAATGGATTTTCCGGTTATTAATACCCATTATTCCACTATTCCAACATTCCATCGTTCCGGCCAGGAGGAAGGCCTGTCATCCGTTCTTGCCGAGACCATCGACCTTGTGATCGAGAAATCCCCTGCCCCCCTAGGGGAGATATCGGTTGAGGCCGTGGTCATCGGCATCTTTTTTACAGGGGTTAAGCTATCCACAGGCCACGCTGGTGTCGCCTTTACACCCATTAGTGACATCCCTGAGGCGGTTTGCTGTCCTACGACGGCTGCCCGAATGCCGCAGGCTGGAAACTTGGAGGGTAAACCGGTAACCGAAATTCTTCCATACGCGTTGGACAGCAATGTTTTGAAGAGCGCCATCGGCGTGGCTACCCTGAATGCACTCACCCGGGCCATCCTCGACTCAGAGGATGGAAAAGATTACCAGATCATCAAAGACAGGGATGGCTTTGACCTCCTGGATATTCAACCCCATGAAACGGTGTCATTGGTTGGGGCTTTCGGCCCCTATATCAAACGTTTAAAGAACATGGGGAATCCTTTTTTCATCATTGAAAAGAATCCTCAGACGCTGAGGCCGGATGAATTGAGATATTTCAAGCCGGAATCCGACATGCGCCCCGCACTTGAAAGATCAGACGTGGTCATCTTGACAGGAACAGCGATTGTCAATCATTCGATCGACAGCATTCTAACGCACATTACCAACGGAAAACGCGCTGCCATCATAGGACCAACGGCCAGCATGATTCCTGATGCCTTCTTCAATCGAGGCCTGAAGGTGATGGCTGGAGTGCGGATTTTGAATCCTGATGCAATGATCAGAATCCTCAAACAAGGGGGTTCTGCTTACCACCTCCAGAAAGAATGCTCTGAAAAAATCGCGTTTGTAAGGTGATGTCCTTCTTTTTCACATCCTTTCCCAGGTCATGACAAGGAGGGTATGATTATGATGAGGATTATTTTAACAGGATTGACTATTATCTCTTTTTGTTTTCCCGCTCTTGCTTCCGAATCCACCTGGCAGATCGACCCCGATCATTCCAGCTTCCAGTTCAAGATCCGGCATCTGACGGTCTCGAATGTCAAAGGATCTTTCATTAAAGCGAATGGGACTGTCATCCTGGATGACCAAAATACCGATAATTTAAAGGTGGACTTGACCATTGATGCTGCCACTATCGATACAAACCATGGCAAGCGGGACGAACACTTAAGGAGTCCGGATTTCTTCGATACTGCCAAATATCCGACGATCACTTTTGTCTCGAAGAAGGTTGCCCAGGACAGTTCAAATAGAATTAGAGTAACAGGTGATCTCACAATCCGTGGTATGACCAGAGAGGTGATCGTCGACGTGGAAGGACCAACCCCTGAGGTGAAGGACCCAGGAGGCAATCTCAGGCGGGGTGCTACGGGTACCACAAGAATTAACCGAAAGGACTTCGGGATTACATGGAACAGGGTTTTGGATACCGGAGGCCTTGTACTGGGCGATGAAGTGGACATTACTGTGGAAATCGAACTTATCAAGAAATAAATTAAAGGATATCGCTTCATAAATACAGTAATACATTCCCGTAGATTCCGAGCCATCCCGGATAATTCGGCCTTGGAAAATCTTAGAGGTTTTTGACTTAAGTCAAAGGCATTTTCCACCAATTTAATATATAGGATATAAGGGTGAATTTATTCTGGGAGGTGCCTTCCGATGAGAGTCAAAAAATCCTCTTTTCTTTTCGATTTCGCAGCTAATTCCTTCACATTTTGTTCAGTTACCTCGCCCCTGGGAAAGGTCCGATGCCCGGACAGCGACCTGACCTGTCCCTGTCTCCGTCAAGGGAATGGGTGTCAAGCTCATACCATTTCATTCTATCCTGTCCAAAGGAACGGGTGCCGACTACCCATTGCCCACCCGGGTTTCAACGATTGTTGTCTGTGATAGGACGGAGTTCAGATGGAGAAGAAGAGAAATTTTGATCCGGAAAGATACGGTTTGGAAGTTTGTTCATTATGTGACGGGAATGGAACACGGTCTGATTCCCATAGAAATGAAAAAGTGGTCTGTTCAAAATGCGGAGGATTCGGCCTTCTTCGAAAGGATGGGGAAGTGAGCACAATGGAAGAAATCCCTTAGCCGACATTGACTTTCAACAACAGCTATTATTAGAGGGAGTCTCCCGTTCCTTTGCTTTTACGATTCCCCAGTTGCCGGGGATTCTTCGCAGAGGTGTCGCGAACGCCTATTTGTTGTGCCGGATTGCAGACACCATCGAAGATGAAAATGCTCTTACGACCGACCAGAAGAGGTTCTTCTGGAGAGAATTGACTGCCCTTGTCTCCGACAACGCCTCACCCACAAAGTTTATCAGCGAGTTACTCCCCTTGCTCTCCGGCTCTACTTCATCAGCTGAGCGAGAACTTATCCGAAGCTTCCACCACATCATTCGCATTACTCGCGGCCTTAATGAACAGGAGCGGGAGACATTGAAACGTTGCGTTACGGTTATGTGTGCGGGAATGGAACGTTTTCAGGAATGTAAAAGTCCTCAGGGACTGAAAAATTTGGCTGAATTAAACGATTACTGCTATGCCGTAGCTGGAGTCGTTGGGGAACTTCTGACTCAATTGTTTTGTAACTATTCAGCGGAGATATCTAAAAGAAAGGCAACCCTGAAAAAGTTGGCAGTTTCATTCGGCCAGGGTCTCCAGATGACAAATATTTTGAAAGATCTCTGGAATGACAAGGAACGGGGCATTTGTTGGTTACCCCGGGATATCTTCGACAAGGCGGGCTTCGATCTGTCAAAGCTTTCTCGAGAAAACTATCATCATGGCTTTGGTAAAGGCCTCTCCGAAGTGATTGCCATTGCACACGGCCATCTCAAAAACGCCCTTGCCTACACCCTGCTCCTCCCCAGAAATGAAACAGGCTTGCGCAAATTCTGCCTGTGGGCCATAGGAATGGCAATCTTCACTTTGCAAAAAATAAATGGGAGAAGTCATTTTGCCACCAGTGAAGAGGCGGAGATTTCAAGACGAAGTGTCAGAGGAATTATCTTGGCTACTCACTTCATGGTAAGAAGTAACCTTTTGCTGAAGATCTTCTTCTTTCTCAGTACAAGAGGTTTACCCACATGCCCTTAATCATAAGGCCTCCAAATCATCCCAATTTGCCACCCTGAATGAAGAGAAGGGACAAGACTGAAATAGAAGATGGAATGTTGGAATATGGGATTTGTGTTCTTTATCTTGTTTGAAAAGATTTCCCGATGAATTTTGAAAGCAAAGAATGAACCAGCCCGAAGAAGGTGGCTGTCCAGGCCAGAAGGGCCACATAGATAAAGAACCTTGACATTTCGTAAAGGAAAGGCAAAGTGACAACAGTTGAGAGTTGAAATGTGGCGGCAGCATACATCCCGAGGGGAAATACAAGCCCCCAATATAAGGGGTCATAAATGAATTTGTATCTTTTATAAATATGCCTCCAGATTCCGCCGATAATAAGCACAGGTATCCACCAGGATCCTGTGGCCCAAAAAAAAATCGTGAAACCCTTTAAAAAAGGAAGCATCTCTTGTAACAGTATAGATCTGGTCTCATTTGTGATTAGAGTGGTGCCAGCCAATGTTGAGATGGCCATGGCCCCCATGGTGATCCAGGAAGGGGGACTCAGATCGGAGAGAGAGACCTTAAAAAAAATATATCGATAAAATATGAGCGAGATCATCCAAATATAAAGCATCCCTCCTATCAGCCACATCGCCAATGTAAAGAAGAGTATCTCTCGATAGAATAATTCGAACTGTGGAACCAGAAGTCCTCCCAGGACAGAGACGGACTGTGTCGCCACTACGACCAGAAGCCATCCGCCGTGGATTCCTTCAGCAAGGGATGGCTTCGTCTCCTTGAAAATAAAGGCTGTGAAGATTGAATAAATCAGAAGAATCCAGAGAAGAATACCCAGGAACCACAAAGGAGTAGCTATCCTGAAGTCCTGGGGAAAAACAACGAATTGACTTCCAAGAACACAGGTTCCGGCAACCAAGGTAAAAAACCCCACGCCTCGCTGATGGTCACCAAGATCAGAAAGGAAATTGTGGCAAAACCAGATTAGGCGGGCGAGAGTCATCAACCACAAGATACAGTAGGTAACGATGTTGAGCCAGAATAGAGCAATGCCGATGGATCTCATCCCGAACCATCCTGAGGCAATTGAAACAATCCCGGTTGCCATGACCATGGCAAAATAGGCCGGATGGAGGTTCTTGACCCCGTCCTTCAGATTGCCTGCAAATTTTTTTCTCACGTCGAGCGATCTTGCCTGTTCCATATGACGAGCTGGTAGGGACGCCAGAGATAAGTTATGGGAAGAGTGAAGAGATGTAGCAGTCTGCTAAATGGCAATAGGGCCAACAATAAAAAGGCGTTGAACATGTGAAACTTCACCATGAAAGGAAGCGATCCGACTGCCTCTACGTTCGGGCTCAATTGAACCAGAGACCAGAGCCACGGAACTGCTGTGTAGAGATACCAACCACCTCCCCATCGGTAGGCCAGTGCAACATAGAGCCCTGAGGCAACTTGCAGAAACAAATCGGCCAGAAGAACCCAGTCCATCCAGGAGGTGATGAAAAAGAGTCTCCGGTTTGAAATGCGCCTTAGGATGAGGAGTCCCATGGCGCCAAGGGCAGTGAATCCAAGGGCAAGCCCTGTCACTTCAAGGATATAGAGTCGGAGCGGCCTGTTAAAAAGAGCAGCCCATGGCCCTGGAAAAAGTGAAGCTAAGAGATGGGCCAGAAGCAGGATCAGGATAGAATAGTGCCAGGGCACTGATCCCCAAAAAAGCTGCCGGTTTTCGAGAAATTGAGAAGAAAAACTGGTATATGAAAAACGATCATAGAAGTAACGAAGCAGCCCCACGGCAACTGCCAGAACGAGAGCGACATAGGGAAAGACGGCTAAGAGAAGGAAGTCGGTCATGGCTGCCTCCGGAGAAGAGCTGACAGAGAACGGATCACCTCTCCATAGGGGTTATCGTTATCCGAGAAGACCTGCTCCATTTGGCTTAAAACAGGAATCAGACAATCATCGAGCAGACTCCTGCTTAACTCGTCTTCCTCCAAAAAGGCTAAGAACCGGAGAAGGACGCTCAAATGATCGGGTAATTCATTTCCCTGAATGGCAAACCCCCGGGCACGGTAATCTTCCTTCAGCCTGGCCATGAAGATTCCTCGTTTATAGCTTTCACCAAAGAGGTGGTATCCGGCATAGGGATAACAGACCATCTGGAGATCAAAGGTGCTGGTATAGATTTCCTCCATCCTGCCGGGAGATGTCTCTTCAACAAAGGCACGAAAGCGGTCAAGTTGGGCCTGGGCCTCGTTACTGACGGAAGAAAGTAGACCCGCGCACTCTTCCACACGGCTGAGGAGATCCTGTTTCGGATAATCCAGGATTTCCGCAAAAAGGGAACATATGGGTCTTATGTTCCGGTCTTCCATGATCACCATCTTTTAGACTTCCTTCTAAATCCAAAGCCGGTGGAGGTCTTATGTTTCTGGGGATCTCCCAGGGCTTCAATGTCCATTTCCCGTGCCAAAGGGGGGATTCTAAACCTATCCTCAAATGTGGAAAGGGACGTCAGGCGAAAGATTGCCTCTGCCTCCTCCGGTGTTGTCTCTCCTTCAGTCATGGCCTCTGCAAGCTCATCGGGTGCGATATCCTGGAGCGCCCGGGCCCGCCTGAAAATCCGCACGGCCATCAGTTTCTTATACACTGCCGTCACAGCTGCCTCATTTCCGGCGGCAAAGAGACTCGCCATGTATCGTAAAGGAATCCGGAGGCTCTCGAGGGTGCTGAAGTAGTCGTGAGCCGCTTCGTAAGTCCCTTTTTCTGTGGATGCTGCTACGGGAAGCAGGGACGGGATATAGAAGAGCATGGGCACGGTCCGGAATTCGGGATGAAGCGGCAGTGCCATTTTGTATTTTTTAAAAAATAGATAGACCGGCGACTGCTTGGCCGACTGGATTATTCCATCATGAATTCCATTCTTTTCTGCCTCTGATATCACTTTGGGGTCAAAGGGATCGAGAATGATCTCCCTCATGAGCTCGACAAGCCGCTCGTCTGCGCCCCTGGCAACCTCTTCAATACGGTCCGCATCATAGAAGAGTACGCCCACGTATCGGATGCGTCCCACACAGGAGTGAAAACAGGCCGGGGCCTGGCCAGTCTCCATTCTCGGGTAGCATAGAATACATTTTTCTGATTTTCCGGTAGCCCAGTTGTAGTAGACTTTTTTATAGGGGCAGCCAGAGACACACATCCTCCACGCCCGGCATTTCTCCTGGTTGATCAGGACAATCCCATCCTCTCCCCGCTTATAGATAGCGCCAGCAGGGCATGCGGCCAGACAGCTTGGATTCAAGCAGTGGTTGCAGATCCGGGGCAGATAAAAGAAGACCATTCTTTCAATCTCAAAGAGCTGCTGCCGCTCCTCTTTATTCAAGACTTTGAGGTTCGGATCACTCGCCGCATAAAGGGGCGAACCTCCGAAATCGTCATCCCAGTTGGGACCGGCTTCAATTTCAATGGGCCTGTTTGTGATCATGGAGATGGGCCGGGCCGTGGGCTGATCCTCTCCCAGAGGAGCATTGAAAAGGTCTTCGTACCTGTAGGTCCAGGGCTCATAGTAGTCATCGATGGTCGGCATAAAAGGATTAAAGAAGATATTGGCAAGACCGCTCAGCCTGGTTTGCATTCTGAGACGTACCTTGTCTGCCTTCTTCTCCCAGCCTCCGCCATACTTTTTCTGGTCCTCCCAGAGAGTGGGATAACCCGTGCCCGGCTTGGTCTCCACGTTGTTCCACCACATATATTCGGCTCCCTGCCGCTCCGTCCAGATATTCTTGCAGGCAATGCTGCAGGTGTGGCAGCCGATGCATTTGTCAAGGTGGAAAACCGTAGCAATCTGAGTCCGAACATTCATAAGAATTCTCCATCCGGTAGCCGCTTCAGTCTTTACCGGAACGAAAATGGCGCAACCTGAAGGTTGCGGCTACCTAACGTTGTTGATGTGTTAATTTGAAACCACTCGATTAGAACTCCGGTTTGCCCTCAAGTTTATGAACATAAACATGGGTGTCCCGGTTTACGCCGGTCGGTCCCCAATAGTTAAAAGCATAAGTGAATTGTGCATACCCACCCATCATGAGAACCGGTTTCAATCGCACGCGGGTCAGGCTGTTGTGGCCGCCGGCACGACGTTGACCCCGAAGCGGAGACTTTGGCACGGAGATCGTTCGCTCCGGAGAGTGATACAGGATGCAGACCCCTCTCGGAATCCGGGCACTCACGACTGCCCGGGTCACCACCACGCCATGGTCGTTATACACCTCCACCCAGTCATTGTCCCCTATCCCAACTTCCCTGGCATCCTTGTCGTTGATCCAGAAAGGTTCGATTCCTCTCGAAAGAGTGAGCATGATGTGATTGTCGAAATAAGTCGAGTGAATATGCCATTTCCCGTGGGGGGTAAGATAGTTCAACATCATGGCCTTGCCTTCCGGCCTGCTTTTCACAATGTCTCCGAATGTCCGTGGATCCGGCTTCGGTTTATAAGTGGGAAGTTGCTCGCCAAAGGCGAGATACCCTTCATGATCCAGGTAGAAGTGCTGCCGGCCCGTAAGGGTGCGCCAGGGCACCCGCCGCTCGACATTGATGCAGAACCCCGCATAAGCTCTACCCTCATTGGTGATGCCTGACCAGCAGGGGCTTGTCAGGATGCGCCGGGGCTGCTGGACAATGTCGCTGAAAGAGTAACGAACACCGCGAAACCTCTCCGCAAGGTCGGCCAGAGGAAGGCCAACCTTTTCCTCTGCCACCTTGAACCCGCGGTAAGCCACTTCTCCATTTGTCTCCGGAGCCAGATGAAGGATCACGTTGGCCGCATCGACCGCTTCATCGAGGGAGGGGTACTTCTTCCCGTTCCAATCTCGTACAGGGTGCGTCCTCAGGAGGCCGTCATAAAGGTCTTCAATGGGCCAGTAGATTCCGTGGTCCCCGATGCCATCCCGACGCGCTACGGGCCCAAAAGAGATGAACCGGTTGAAAAGGTTTACGTAATCCCTTTCAACGATGACGAAGTTGGGCATGGTCTTTCCCGGAACGGGTTCACACTCTCCTTTTGCCCAGTCCTTTACTTCGGGCTGCGCAAGCTCTGCAGGAGTGTCGTGCATTAATGGGGAAGCGACTATATCTCGAACGGGCTCGGGCAAGTGGATACGGGCCAGGTCGCTCACCTTCCTGGCAATTGATTTAAAGATCTCCCAGTCACTCTTCGATTCCCAGCAGGGCGGGACCGCAGCTGTAAGGGGGTGGATGTAAGAGTGAAGGTCGGTTGTATTGAGGTCATCCTTTTCGTACCAGGTTGCCGTGGGCAGGACAATATCAGAGTAAAGGGCGGAAGTATCCATCCGGAAGTTAATGTCTACGACCAGGTCAAGTTTACCCTTTGGCCCCTCTTCCCGCCACTGGGCTTCCTTGACCGAATTCCCTGCGATCTCGTCCGCCACAGTATTGGTATGGGTTCCCAGGTAGTGCTTCAAGAAATATTCATGCCCCTTTGCACTGGAGAGCAGTGCATTTCCCCGCCAGATGAACCATATTCGTGGCCAGTTCTCCGGGGCATCGGGGTCCTCTACTGAAAAGTGGAGAGTTCCTTTCTTTAGCTCTTCCACAATCCATTGGGCGATCTCTTTGTCATTCTTTGCCCCACTCTTCTCGGCTTCCCGAACAAGTTCAAGGGGATTTCGGTTGAACTGGGGGTAGAAGGGAAGCCAGCCCATGCGCACCGCCTTGACCTGGAGGTCCATGGTGTGGCCCTGTGCGAGCCCTCCTCTCTTTCGCAAGGATGGAACTGAATCATATTCAGTGAAAGCCTTTTCGTAACGCCACTGGTCACTGTGGACATAATGAAAGGAGGGTGTATTTTGAAGCCGGGGCGGCTTAATCCAATCCAGGGCAAAGGCAAGCGTCGTCCACGGGGCGACTGGCGCTAATTTTTCCTGGCCCACATAGTGATTGAGGCCGCCGCCATTTCTGCCGATACAGCCACAGAGCATCAGGGCTGTAATGGCCGCCCTGTAAATCAAGTTATTATGGTACCAGTGATTGATGCCGGAGCCGATAATGATCATGCACTGGCCCTGACTCTTTTCAGCCGTGGAAGCCCACTCCCTGGCAAATTGGACCAGGGTTTTTCTATCAATGCCCGTGAATTTCTCCTGCCAGGCAGATGTGTAAGGCATTTCATCGTCATCAGTCCGCGGATACTCGCCGGGCAATCCCCGGTTTACACCGAATTGAGCCATCAAGAGATCATAGACTGTTGTCACAGGAACTTTGCCATCATCAGTCTCGAAGTATTTGATAGGGACGCCGCGCTTAAAGGCCCTGCCGCTGGCGAATTGCCAAATGCTCACCTGGAGAACGTCATCCTCTTTCCCGAGGAAAGTCAAAAAAGGATCAATCTCATTGCCATCAACCCCGTCCTTCATTTCAATGTTCCACTGTCCTTTCTCTTTCTGCCAGCGGAACCCGACGCTGCCTCTGGGCATCCTGCCTTCTCCGGTCGTTTGATCAAAGACCAGGAACTTCCATTCGCCGTTTTCTACTCCCCGGTAGCGCTTCAGCCGGTTTGCCCGGAGAAACCTGCCGGCAATATAGGAGCCGTCTTCTTGCTCTAAGACCACTAAAAAAGGAGCATCCGAGTATTGCTTGAGGTAGTTCATGAAGTAAGGGGTCCCTTTCTCGACATGGAACTCCTTCAGGATGGTACGGTTCACTGCCATCCAGAACGCGCCATCCTGTCCTGCCCTGGCTGGGATCCACCAGTCCGCATGTTTGGAGACCTGGCTGAAATCTGGAGACAGAACGACGAGCTTACTTCCATTATGGCGTGCCTCGGTAACAAAGTGGGCATCCGGCGTCCGTGTCATGTTGAGATTGGAACCCATGACCACAATATATTTACTGTTATACCAGTCTGCACTTTCACAGACATCCGTTCGTTCCCCCCACACTTCAGGCGAAGCAGGAGGCAAGTCGCTGTACCAATCGTAGAAGCTCAGGTTCACACCTCCTAAAAGTTGGAGGAACCGAGACCCCCCGGCATAACTGAGCATCGACATGGCCGGAATCGGTGAGAATCCAAAGATGCGGTCCGGACCGTGTTTCTTAATCGTGTAGATCGTTGAGGCAGCGATCATCTCCAAGGCCTCTTCCCAGGCAATCCGTCTAAATCCCCCTTTACCCCTGGCCTGTTGATAGCTTCTGCGATTCGCCTCATCCTCCACGATGGACGTCCACGAAGCAACAGGGTCGCCATGCCTTTCCTTCGCCTTCTGCCATAGATCGGCCAACACTCCCCGGATATAGGGGTATTTCACTCGAATCGGGCTGTAGATGTACCAGGAGAAGGAAATGCCCCGCTGGCAGCCACGGGGCTCATAAGGTGGAAGTCCTGCTTCGAGGTGCGGGTAATCGGTGGCCTGCAATTCCCATGTGATGATCCCCTCTTTGACATAGATCATCCACGAACAACCGCCGGTACAGTTTACCCCGTGAGTGCTTCGAACGACCTTGTCGTATTGCCACCGGTTACGGTAGAATTCTTCCCATTGCCGTGCCCTGGGGCTTAGAATATCCTTGATCCAGCTCATCTCATGCTCCCTCTTTTCATCGCCTCTTCCACTAAGGGTCTCCGGATTGCCGCAAGCCGGGACCTCCAGATGAGGTGAAATAAAACATTGAGAACCAGAAAGCCTCCAAGTGCTATCAGGACCAATCTTCCGGCAGAAGATGACGGTTCCTGGACCACCATCGTCTGAAAAAAGCTTTTCAGATGAGCCTGTTCCGCAACCGTAAGGGGCCGGGTGCCGTATATGGGCTTCATGGTAGGAAAAGGAGATGTTTGCAGTACGGAGAGTAGGCCCTTGTCGCCGTATTTTTTGTAAGCCTGGGTCAAATCAGGACCCAAAGTTCCACCACCCAAGAAACCAGCGTCGGAAATATTATGACAGGCAATACAGGCTGGGCCTCCTTTTTGAAAAGTAATTGCACCGGTAAAGAGCTCGTTTCCCATGAATGGATCCCCTGCGGCAGTCACGGCTTCTGGAGGCAGGGCCGCTTGAAAACCTGCCTGTCCGCCCAGGTAGGCAATTAAGGCATGGGCCTGGGCTTCGGAGAGATTCAGGTTTGGCATAGGGACGCCGTATTCTTTCAGGAGCTGGGAGGCAATGGGATCTCCTTCATTAAACATCTTGTCCGGAGCTATGATGATCCCAACCAGCCAGTCCCGATTACGCTTTTCCGTCACATCTTTCAAATCCGGCCCTATTCTTTTGCCTCCCCCTATCGTATGACAGGCGGCGCACATCTTCTGGAAGATAGTCTCCCCTTCCCTCGCCTCCGCTTCAGGAGGCAGAGCAGGCTGGCTCTTCGGTTGAGAAAAAGATTCTGTAACAGACGGGACAGCAATGATCGAAGCGAATATGAAAGGAATAAGAAATGACTTCATCTCAGCTTACCCCACCTAAGCTAAGAGAGAAGATCCTTGTTAGACTTGTTTTAATTATATCATAAAGGAACACATTCCTATCTTGACATGATTCAAGTCAATGACTTTTAGAGAAAAAGGAATTAAATTAAAAAAATAACCTCCACCGTTGGAGAATAAGCCTCCTCGGAACTGATGTGATCTCAAATGACTTATCATCTGATTTCGAAGAAATGTCAATAGATCTTAACTGTCTTTGTGATAAAATTCTTAGCTGTTGACGTAAGGGAAGGCTAATGCCAGAAAGAAAAATTAAGGACTCGATATGGATGAGAAAAAATTTCAGGAAATAATCCGGTTTGCCATTGAAAAAGAGATTGGAACCTTTGACCTGTATACTCAGTGCGGTGAGATCGCCAAGTACTCGGGTGCGAAAGGACTCTTCGAGGAATTAGCCAGAGAAGAAGAGGGACACCGGAAATTGCTCGAAAATCTCTCGATGGGAAAGGTTGTCCAGGCAAAGCTTGAACCTGTCCCCGATCTGAGAATCAGTGACTATTTAATCGAAGTGAAATGCATGCCTGATAGTTCTTATGCCGATATCCTGCGACTGGTGATGAAGAACGAGGAATATTCTGTGAAGCTTTATAACGACTTGGCAGAGACAACGAAGGATGAAAAATTGAAGAAGCTCTTTTTGTACTTAGCCCGGGAGGAAGGCAAGCATAAGCTGAAATTTGAGAGGATCTACGACGAAGAGATATTGAAATAGAGCTTAACTGGATTACGGCTTTTTTTCGGGATGACGATTCTGAGGTTTTCGATCGGGAAATGATCGGGGTCGGTGCCAACAGAGTACAAGGACTGACGCTATCGGCCCCAATCGGATTACTCCGAAGGAACGGAACGTCGTGGAAAAGCTGGTTGTGGTTTCGATGGTCGGAATTCTTAAACTTAACACCCCTATGGTCTCGAGCGGGTCTTCGCTCTGAAATCTCATGGGGTCAATCTCTTTCCAAACCATTCTCGCATCCGCAATAAGCGCATCGTCAATAGCAGAGACCATAACCGTAACTGGATTACTGCTATTTTTCCCGTCGTCAATCGAATGTCCGATGACATATTCTCCTCCGCGTTCGATTTCTCCCCCCCGGTTGAATTTGGTCGCCTCTCCTCCACCTCGACGCATTGTCCTTTCTGAGACTCAGAAGGCGCCGAGCTGACACACTCGAATCTTGAGTCCTAAAGTGTCGCAGGCGGCAGAGACCACCTTTCGCCCTTTGCCGAGCCGGTCCGCGATCGCCCAAAGCGCAGCGCAGGTGACCCCGCCGTTCTCGGCCACCTCTTCAAGGGCGCTTTTCATCTCGACGGAGACCGAATCAGCCGCATGGATATCCTTACCATGGTTCGGTTTCTTGCCCCAGCCAAATAGGCCAAGCTGGCATTTCTTGATCTTCATCTCCAATAGATCTGCGGTGATGCCCACCTCTGAGATATCGACCTTGAGCTCCTTCGAGATCTTTTCGCCCATTCCACAGGCGAGTTCTCTGCCGGGAGACTTCTCCCGGATTGCCTTTGCAATCTGGTCATTGGTTCTTGTGCCTGGTGGATGCTTTAAAGCGTACCTTCCAGCGTATTCATGGGTCATTGTCGTTCAAACCTCCCTAAAGTATTGGTTGAATTGTAAAAACTCCATCGATCTTATCGGGCTGAAGAATTTCCGGCCCCTAAGGAAGAAGAGTTTATTCGATTCTGAATTGGCTGCTTCGAGCTGTGGCTAATTTCTTCCCCGAAGCATCCTTGAATACGACTTTCAATTTTACATTCTTTGGTTTGGCTGGGATAGGTACATCCCAGTCAAACCTTGTGAGCGGGTCTACCAACGTTCCGGCTGCTTTCTTCCATATGCCACTGTTGCCGAAGGTGTAGAAAACCCTTGCGCTGCTCACGTCTCCGGATATACCATTCGTAATCCATGTTACGGTCCATAACCAAACCAGTTACCCCTATGTTTGTTCATGGCTATTCCTCCTTTCTTTTGTTGCAGTGTGTCGATCAAAGTAGGCCCTCCATACGCAAGTGTAGCCAAACTATCATTCCCGTACCAACCTTCCTATCCTCCCTTTTGGCGGTGCCAGAGTATGATAGTAGACCTGAAGATTTTTCCCCATTTATCTTATAGCATGGGATAGAATCTTCAAAATGTCTTTGACCTAAGTCAACCCTTCGACTCCCGGCATAAATGCCGGGGCTTGCCTTCGACCCGAGCTCAGGCCAAGGGGATCAGGGTTGCCCCTGAGCGGCGCTTTCCATCCCTACCATGAAAAGCGGGGCTTATCGCCACCGAACGGGTCAACAATTCGAGAATCCATTCAGAACCATTTGACATGAAGGGCAGGCCACGATCCTTGGTTCGATCTTGGGCTATCCGGCCGTAGGATTTTTTTTGAGATTTTTGACTTAAGTCAAAGGCAGTTTCACTCCAATTTAATATAAAAAACATTTGAGTAAATTCCGTCCAGGAGAAGATCTTCCCATGAGGATCAGAAGACACGGTGGATAGAATGAATAAGAAAGGCATCTATCAAGATGAATGCGTACAATGAGTCTAAGGATGATGACCTACCTTTCAAGAAATGCCACAAATGTTGGTTTGTATGGTCCACGCGTGAAGCGTTTCTTGAAGACCCGGATCTGACAATTATTGGCTATCAAGTCCACTTTCAGGAACTTACTGCTGGCTTGTTCCTTTTTAATCATTCCTGTGGGACAACACTGGCGGTTGAAGCAGGCAGGTTTCAAGATTTGTACGCCGGGCCAATCTTCGATGATAATCTGGCTGGGACAGCGGACTGCCCGGAATATTGTTTGCGGAAGAATAATTTGCAGCCGTGCCCGGCGAAATGCGAATTTGCCTATGTTCGGGAGATCATCCAAATCATCAAGAAATGGCCCAAGAAGGCAGACCGGATCAAAGAGAAAAAACTGTATTTAACTTATGTTTGACGCCTTGCCCCCTCTTTTGATATAGTTTCACAAAAGGGGTCAAGAGCAAGAGATGAAAGCCTATTCTTCCACAACCCTCCTCGTCAGCCTCACCTCTTTCCTTGATGTTACTCCCCCGGACCATGTTCAATGCCGATAGAGGTTTAGGGCACGAGAAAGGAGGTCATCATGAGATCAAAAAAGTTCATTCTACCAATTATGATCGCTGGCGCTCTTGGAATTTACCTGATTTCCTTTTCAGCCTCGGGGCAGTCTGTGAATCTCATCAAGGAAGAGATGCTGGCCCTTGATCCAGCTTTTAAGAAGGTCATTGATGCTCTTGTCCTTGGAGATATGAAGATCGTCAAACCGGCATTGCATGAACTTCACGAAGCAAGGGAAGAGGTTGAAATGGCCGTCAAGGGAGGAAAGGAGATCACCCTTCAGAAGAATCAAGATCAGGTAAAGGAGTTTATTGAACTGGATGACAAGTTCCATGAAGAGTTCGAGGTTTTAGAAAAAGCTGCGGAAACCGGAGATAAAAAGATTGTGCAGGCTCAGACCCATAAGCTTCTTGACGCTTGTGTCGTATGCCATGAGAGGTTCAAGAAATGAGAAAATATGTAAATAGTCTATTTCTTTTTCTCATGAGTTTACCTCTCATCACATGCTCAATCATTCCAACCAAGGTCATCGTCCCTGATATGGACCCGGGATTCTGTATGAATTGCCATCAACGGGTAACCCCCGGTTTATTCCAGTCGTGGGCGGAATCGAAACATGCGAAGAAGGGTGTCCATTGTATGACCTGCCATATCGATCACCAGGTAGCTTCCGAACAGAAGTCCATGGTCTTTCCTGAAAAATGTGGGGAGTGCCATAAAAAAGAACTGGCAGATTTCCGGAAGAGCCGCCATTCCATCGGCTTCGACCGGATGCGAATTCAGGGAGAATATCTCGGTATTCCGCAGGAGATCCGTGCTGCCTTCTGTGAACGCTGCCATAGTATCCAAATGAGATGTAACAGCTGTCATACCTCCCACAGGTTTTCATTAAAGGAGGCAAGAGATCCAGATGCCTGCGGATGCTGCCATCTTGGACCGGATCACCCCCACAAGGAAATGTATGATACGTCCCTGCACGGGGCAATTTACAGAATCACCCAGAATCCTGAGAGGGCTCCCCGGTGTGTGACGTGTCACATGCCCGATGGTACCCATAATGCGAGCTATGGCATCGCAAAAGGTCCTGCGGGGACTCGTTCCGATGTGGTCGATCTGAGAGAGGTTCCAATTTCGAAAGAAGAGGAAGAGAGACGTCGAAAGGAGATGGTTGAGATCTGCACAAAATGCCACTCCAAAAGATTTGCGCGGGAGGAATTGGAGAACGCCGATCGGGTGAAAGAAGCAGGCTTCGAGCTAATGGAAAGGGGGAAAGAGCCCATCCAGGAGATTGAAAAAGAAGGGTTGCTCTACCCTTCCGTCGTAGAAAGAATGCCTCACCCGACAGAAGGAAGAACCCTGGTTCTTGCTGATCCTCAACTCTATGTGGGAACCTCCCAGATCGAGAGACTCTTTTTCACGATGTTCAAGTTCCACAATATCAGAGTCTGGAAGAGCGGATACCATTTCAGCCCCTCTTATACATTTGGCCATGGCTGGTCAGAGATGCAATTAGATTTAATCGATATCAAAACAGAAGCGGAGAAGCTGAAAGAACTATTTGGGAAAACGAAGAAATAGAGAAACTTGTCATGACGAAGGGGAAGGGACAACTCACGACGGTCATGCTTATAGGGTTCGGTATTTTTTCTTTCAAGAAGACACGGAGTTCAAGGGGGATACCATGTTGAAAAAAATGATCTTCATATCGATTGTCCTCTTCTTTCTTAATTCCGTATCTTGGGCAGAGGAAAAAATTGGTGACTGTCTGGCCTGTCATCAAAAAGAGACGCGCGGGATTTTTCAAGCCTGGGTTAACAGCAAACATGCTCAGAAAGGGGTTGATTGCATCACCTGTCATAAGAACCACGACGAAGCGAAGTTGAAGAAATCCACTGTTGAACCCGAGGTCTGTGGAAAATGTCATAAGGAGAAGTTCTTCCAGTTTCAACAAGGGCGACATTCGGTGACGTGGAACCGGATGAAAGAACATCGCCAATACCAGGAGACCCCCCGATCATTGAGAAAAGCCTTTTGTGAACGCTGCCACACGATTCAGAACAAGTGTAATAGTTGCCACACTTCTCACTCGTTTAATCCTGAAGAGGCGAGAGAACCTGAGGCCTGCAAGAAATGCCATACAGGGCTGGCAGGTCCCCATGACGAGATGTATGCCTCCTCTCTCCACGGTACGATCCATGCCGCAGAAAAGAATACAACCCGGGCTCCAAGCTGTATGACTTGTCACATGCCCAAGGGAGACCATAATATCAGCTTTGGGATTGTCTACGATTCCTGGGGGGATCCTGTGGACAAGGATGGGAGAACCTTTACGCCAGGGGAGCAGGAAGAGATCCGAAAGCAGATGATCACGAATGTTTGTTTTCAATGCCATATCAAGTCCCTAACCCTGGAGCGTTTCGAACTTGCCGACCGGGTCAAGAAGAACGCAAAAGAGGTTTTGTCTGAGGCGGAGAAAGTGATTCGCGAACTGGAGCAGGAGGGAATTCTTCCTCAAGGGGTGGAATTGGGAAAAGATCAGCTTCATCAAGAGACCTCGCGAATCGAGGCCCTTTATTACCGGATGTTTCGATTCCACAATATCTATACCTGGAAGGGAGCGTATCATTTCAGCGCCGACTTCGCCCATTGGTACGGATGGGCCCATCTCCAGATGTCCCTAATTGAAATCAGAGAGGAAGCGAGAAAACTGAGAGAATTAAGGAATAGGAAATAATAGAGGATAGACATGATCAAAATCAAAAGAATCTATGATGAATCTTCTTCGGACGATGGTTATCGAATATTGGTTGATCGGCTGTGGCCCAGGGGATTGACAAAACAGAAAGCGAAGATCGATTTTTGGTTGAAAGAGATTGCCCCCACTGATAAACTGAGAAAGTGGTATTCCCATGATCCAAAAAAATGGGAGCAATTCAGGAGAGAATATTTCAAGGAGTTGGACGGCAATCGAGAATCGGTCTCCGTGATTATGAGAAAGAAGGAGGAAGGGAATATCACCCTCCTTTTTAGCTCAAGGGAAGAGAAGTTGAACAATGCGGCGGCCCTGAAAGAATATTTGGAGGCCAAAGGAAAGGAGGTGAAGGGATAAGAGTGCGGAGTGTAGAATGCGGAATAGAATAGGAACCACAGATTTGAAATTTAACGAACGGAGATAACTAACATATTAAAAACGGAGGGAGCTATGCGTCGATTAAAGTTTGGATCCATTCTCGTCACCCTGATGACCCTTTTTCTTGTTTCTTCGGCCTCTGGCCAGGCCTGTGTGGAGTGCCACAAAAAGCTTACCCCAGGCATCGTCAATGACTGGCAACTGAGTAAGCATCATAAAAATAAAATCGGCTGCGCGGAATGTCACGGGGATCAGCACAAGTCCGCTCAGGATGTGGCCAAGGCGAAGATTCCCACACCCGATACTTGTGCAACCTGCCATGAAGCCCGGGTAAAGCAGTTTAAAAGCGGCAAGCATGCAGCCGCATGGGCAGCCATGAAGGCCATGCCCACGGCACACTGGCAGCCCATGGCCCTGATGGAAGGGATGAAAGGCTGCGGGGGGTGCCACAAAATCGGGTTGAAAACCGAAGCAGAGATAAAAGAATTGAAAAAAGACGGAGCTGGATTCGGAGTGGCATCCTGCGATGCCTGCCATACCCGGCACACCTTCTCTGTACAAGAGGCGAGGCAGCCCCAGGCCTGTCAAACTTGCCATATGGGGTTCGATCACCCCCAGTGGGAGATGTATTCCGGATCAAAACATGGAGTTCGATATCTACTTAAACAGAATAAGACGCTGCCTCCAACTGTTTCGGCCCCCACCTGTCAAACCTGTCACATGCAGGAGGGTAACCACGCAGTCAGGACAGCATGGGGATTCCTCGCCGTGAGACTCCCAATGCCGGAGGACAAACAGTGGGCCGCTGATCGGGTCACCATTCTCCAGGGGCTTGGAGTCCTCGACCCAGAGGGAAAACCAACCGCCCGACTCGAAGTAGTCAAGGCGGCTGATGTTGCGCGGTTGACCCAGGAAGACTGGCAGAAAGAACGGGATAAGATGGTTAAAACCTGCAATCGATGCCACTCCGTCAATTTTGCTAAAGGAGAACTGGCGAAAGGCGATCAGATGATCAAGGACATTGACCGCCTAATGGCAGAAGCGATTAGGATGGTCGCCGCGCTGTATAAAGATGGAATCCTTGAAAAACCGAAAAACTACGCCTATCCCTTTCCTGACCTCCTCACCTTTCATGATGCACCTACCCCAGTGGAACTGGAACTCTTTGTGATGTTTCTGGAACACAGGATGAGAAGCTTCCAGGGAACATTTCATGCCAATCCGGATTACGCTTTATGGTACGGTTGGAGCGAAATGCAGAGGAGCCTGACCGAAATCAAACACATGGCAGAAGATATGCGGGAGAAAGCAAAGAAAAAATAACCCCCTTACCCCAGCTCTCTCCCCTGTGGAGTGGTGGTGAACCTACTCCACAGGGAAGAGAGCTGGGTATTTAATAATAAGGTTCAAAGACAAGTCACTGCCAATGGTCAATTCTCAATGCAAATGAACAAAGAGTCATTCGTCAATGACATGGATAACGGATCATTGAGAATTGATCATTCATTACATCTTCTCCTTCAACTCCAGGGCTTCCGAGACCAGTTGAAGCACCCGATTAAAGTCAAAGGGCTTGGAGATGATGAGATCGATTCCATTTTCACTCATTTTCTCCCGGTTCAATTCCATTCCCCATCCGGTAATCATGGCCACGGGTACCTTCCGGTTCATCCCCTTAATAGTCTTTCCTACCTCCCATCCTGAAATCTTTGGCATCCCGAGGTCAGTCAAGACAAGGTCGAAATTTTCTTTCCTAAAATGGTCAATCCCCTCTTCACCGCTCGATGCAGCCACCACTTGATGGCCTTTAGCCTTTAGCATCTGGGACAGGATATCCCGTACGGAATCGTCATCGTCGATCACAAGAATCCGAGCCTGCCTGGCTTCTGGAAAGACTGAAGGCTCCCTCTTAAAGACAGGCGCGTCACCGACTCCCCTGGGCAGGCGGATGATGAGTGTGGTTCCCTTTCCTGGCTGGCTCTCGATCTGAATTTCTCCTCCATGGCGTTTGATAATCCCATAGGAAACACTCATGCCCAGACCGGAGCTGCTCACCCCTTTTGTAGTAAAAAAAGGATCGAACACCCTCTTTTTCACGGCTTCCGTCATACCGACTCCTGTGTCGGCAATCATCACTTCAACCCAATCCCCTTGATGACTTGTTGAAAATGAGAAGCCTCCCCCTTGGGGCATCGCATCAACCCCATTGAAGATGATGTTGGTCAAGACCTCACGCAACTCTGAGGAATTTCCCAATATCAATGGAATCTCGCCAAAGCGGGTACTCAGCTCAATCTGTATCCCCTTGCTTTGGGCCTGGTCCTTCCATCGGGGCTGGGTAACCGTGATCACTTCCTGGATGATCTGGTTCAAATCCACAGAGATAAATTCCTTATCCCTTTTGACCCCGGTGAACTCTTGGATCCGGCGGACGGTCTCGGCTCCGTCTTTCGATGACCGTTCAATGACCTTTAGCCGGTCCTGAATCTCCTCCACGGGGAGATTCTTCAGCTGATGAAGGAGAAGCTGGATGTTGCCAAGAATCACAGCCAGGATATTATTAAAATCATGGGCGACCCCGCTGGCCATTTCGCCCATCGCCTTCAGTTTTTCTGTCTGAACGATTTGGTCCTGCGCCTGTTTTAGATCGTGCAAGGTCTGTCTCAAGTCCGAAAAGAGCCGGGCATTCTCGATGGAGATGCTGACCTGGCCCGCAAACGAAGAAAGGACTTTCAACTCCTCTTCTTCGAAACCATCGAGGGTTTTATTCTGAATATCCAAAATCCCCATGACCTCATCCCGGATCTTCAGCGGAAACGTGGCCTCCGATTTCCCTTCGGGAGCCCCCGGGATATATCGTGGGTCTTTCGATACGTCCGGGACGTATAAGGATTCTCCTGTTTTGGCCACCCATCCCACAAGGCCATCCACCCCAACCTTAAATCGAATTTTCTTTACCTTCTCATAATCCATGCCAAGAACATGCCGGATGAATAACTCGTCTTTTCCTTTGTCGAGAAAGAGAATCGTACACAAGGCATAACCCCATCGGTCCCGCAGAATCTCCAGGGTTTTCTTGAGCAGCTCATCCAGATCAAGCGTGGAAGAAAGGGTTTTCCCAATCTCATAGAGGGTGGTCAGTTGATTGATCTTAGCCAGGGAGTCCTCATAGAGCTGGGCGTTTCCTATGGCAATCCCTGCATGATGGGCAAAGTTGAAAAGGAGATCAATCTCGTTCTGCTGAAAATGTTTCTTGGGATCCGAGGTGCCGACCACCATCGTTCCAATAATCATGTGGCGGACAATCAAAGGGACCCCCAGGACCTCCTTGAAATGGTACGGATCCAGGTCCCTCCAGCGGTCGGGATGGTGTTCATAATCGTCGTAGAGAACAGGAACCTTTTTCGAGCAGATCTCCCCTACAATACCACTCAGAGGCGGAAGGATCTCCGATCCAACGAGCCTTTCAGGCAATCCGTGAACAATGGCGACCACATAGTTCTTCTTCCGGTTCTCCCATAGAGTAATTTCTCCCGCCTCCACACCCAGAAGACCCACCGCGCTCTCCATAATTCTCTGAAGGATCACCTTCAACTCAAGCCGTGAGGCAATCTCCTGACTGATGGCATAAAGGGTCTTCTGTTCTTCAAGACGTTTGACATTCTCCGAATAGAGATAGGTTCTCTCCATGGCGCTGCTGACAATCTGGCCGATCGATCTGAACAGGTCCTTTTCAAAAGAGGTGAACGGATGAGGCTCCTTCCAGGCAACAGTCATTGTCCCGTAAGTTTTATTCCGCAGCTTGAGTGGGATAGCAGCTAAAGACTTCAATCCTTCTTCCAGGGCGAATGGGAGGGCATGCGGATAATGTTCATAGTCTTCGATGAACTCGGTCTCCCCGGATTGAGCGACCTTCCCGATTACTCTTTCGCCCAACTTCAACGTCCTGATTTTACTTAAGAAATCTTTTGAAAGACCCCGTTGAGCCGCGGAGATCAGATTCTCTTTTTTTTCATCGAGCAGGTAAAAGTGGGCTGCCTGGACTTCCGTCAATCCCGTGATTCGATCCAGGGTATTATTCAGGATCTCATGGAGGTCGATCGATTCGTTGACGGCCTGACTGATCGCATTCAGAATGGCGAATTCCCGTTTAAGCCTTTGCATCTCTTCTTCCAATTTTCGGATGGATTCGCTCATCTTTTCTCCCTATCCTTCCCAGGATCAACGGCTGTCAATTCCTTTATCCCTTGCTGAGTTTCTTCCCTTTCCAAACTTCCTTTCTCCAGCAAATCCACCGCGGTCCGGAGATGAAGCAGGGCATTGTTTCGATCTCCTTTTATATTAAAATGTTTTCCAAAATAAAAGTGGGAGAGTCCTTTCAGCCCCATCCTGCTATAGACCGATCCGAGACTAAACGGAACATCGATCCATTCAGGCATCTGTTTATAGGCCCGGTGAAAAAAAATCAAGGCTTGTTCATATTTTCCTTTTTCCTGATATCCCTTCCCCAGATAATAATTTATGAGAGGATCATCCTGCCGGGCGGCCCTAAGCGATTCGAGGGTCTCGATAGACAAATCGAGCTTGCCCGAAAGGAAATAGACGATACCCAATTCTCTTAAAAAATCCGGATCCCCTGGAGCCAGGGTGTTAGCGGCCTGAAAGGCCTCAACCGATTTGTCCAACCTGCCCATCTTTTGGAAGGCCAGCCCCAGTCCCAAAAGGGCGTCCGTATCTTGAGGATTGAATTTAAGCTGGGATTCAAAATGGCTCGCAGCCAAGTGAGGCTCTCTTTCTTCCACAAAGACCCTGGCCTGGATCCGCTTGAAATTTCCGGCAACCCTGAAAGGCCCCCGGGGTCTGGATCCGGTTTGAAGAAGGTTCTCCAAAAAGGAGATTCGGTTTTCAACGGCAGGATGGGTAGAGAGGTAGGCGGGAATTTTCTCCGATGCGGTCAGGCTACTCTTATAAATCTTGTTGAGGAAGGTGACCATGCCCTCTGGATCGTACCCTGCCCTGACCATCAGGTGAAGGCCATGCTGGTCTGCATCGGTCTCATGCTCGCGGGTATATTTCAGAGTCAGCGCCTCTGCGGTGGCCATGGCCGTCGTCGCGATGGCCTCTGAGGCTTTCCCACCTCCACCCAAAAGGGCTCCCGCAATGGCTGCGGCCAGACTGGCAATGTTTATCCGTTTGGACCGCTCAATCAGTTGGGAGATATGCCTTCCTGTGACATGAGAGATCTCGTGGCTAATGACGCCGGCGACCTCCTGATCATTCTCGGCAAGAACAATCAGACCGCTGGTCAGGAAAATATGCCCTCCGGGAAGCGCATAGGCATTGGGTTCTACCGTTCTTACCAGGTAGAATTTGAACTCGAAGGGGGTTGAACCGATCTCCTTGACCATCGACTGCCCGACTTGATCAATGTAGGTCTGGAGAGTCGGGTCCCTGATCCAATCGACTTTCTTCTCCATTTCAAGGAGAATCTTCTTCCCAAGCTTTTTCTCCTCTTCCGTCGTGAGCCCCCAGCTTTTTTCAACGAGACCACAGATGGAAAAACAGAACAAGAGGAGAAAAACAATTTGATGAACTTTCATTCTCCGGAACATATCCATTTACTATCCTATGTTCGATGAAGTCGTAAAAAGCCTAAAGCCCGTCATTCCGGCGAAAGCCGGAATCCAGGAATCTCAAATAATCAATGGAAACACTGGACACCGGTTTTCACCGGTGAGACGACTTTGATATAAGCATTAGGTTTCTCATTTGGGTCAAATTTTAGCATGTTCCTCTCATCTCTACAACTCTGAAATGAAATGGGAAGGGAGAAAAAATGGCTTTCGGGGAGGAGAGTAAAAAAAGCCCTATATATCCTCTCCGTTTAGGTGGGGTTTGGATGGTGGGAGTTAAAGGATATATAGGGCTCTACGAGTATAAACTCCAATCCAGCTTGTTTCTGAGCCGGGGTCAATGTTCTAAGCAGGGGACATAAAAGGAAAACCCTCCCTCATTCACTTTTTTCCAATTCAACCAATCGTAGCTCCGCTGTAAAAATCGGGGAGAGTGGGGCTTGTTTTGTTTCCTCTCTTTCCTCTTCGAATAGTCTCCATAGCGGTTCTGAGGAAGTTTGAACATCTTTCCCCTCCCTGCCGAGAGCTCTGCTCTCTTGATTGCATAGATTATAAAAACGATTACACAGATTTTCGTTCACTATCGTTGCATTTCAAATCGTTTTAATCGCTCATAATCCGTGTAATCAGAGATTTCTGGATTTTTCAGAAATCTCTCAATTTCCCACCCAGCATTTAATCGACTCGTTATAATTCCGGACGGCACCATAGAACCGTTGAAAGGAAAAAACTCTATCTCCGACCTCCTTGGGCATAGGAATCACCCTGCCGCTTCCAGGGAGTGCTGTTTCCGTGAACTCCACCCGTTTTCCATTCTGCTCAGCCTTGACCCTCTGGAGCTCGAGACCATGCTCCTGTTCCATTTCGTGCTCTGTGAGAAATCCCGTTACCCAGGCCCAGTTCATAGGATAAACATCCGGATTGAAGATCACGGAGTAGAAATGCCACACGATAATGGTCAGCGTAGCCAAGATGGCCTCGTAAAAGTGTATGGCCCGGGCCACATCGAAGGTCCACATGGGAAAAAACATCAACCACATTTCCTTGAACCAGAGAATGAAGCCTGTGACCGTCATAACGATCGTCCCCCAGATGAGGCCAAAGTATTCTAACTTCTCACGGAAATTGAATCGGCCCATCTTGATCTCCTTGGCAGGCCGATTGATAAAAAAGTTGTTCTTCAGCGTCTCCCACAGGTCCTTTGCGTCTTTCAGCCCCGGGATCATATCCACCGCGATCTTTCTGCCCCTCCCGGTAAAGATCAGGTACAGCATATGGTAGCCCCCCAAGGTGAGAATAGCCACGCCTGCGAGCCGGTGGAGGAACCCTCTGAAAGTCATTCCCAGAGGAACATCCGCAATGGGAGATGCCCAGAAGGCCTCGGGGTACTTTAATGCGAAACCCGTGATCACCAGAATGGAGAAATTGATCAGAAGGTTGAGATGTTGAATTCTCTCATTCGAGGTCAATCTAAGATATTTCTTCGACATAGATCCCCACCCTTTGCCCTGCCAAGAATGCAGGGGATGATTCTTAATGCCTTCGTTCAATCGTCTTTCTCAGCCAATCCGTGAAATTGAAGAAGACCATCCCGCCGATCACGCAGGCGATCAGAAGGATATAGACAATTCTTACCCATCCGACTACTTTCTCTCCGAAATCCTCCCCGCCGATCGAGGCGACCACATGCATCTTCCCCTTAGCGAAATTTTCCGAAGCTCTTGGATGACAGGTGCCACAGGTTTTCTGCAGGTTGTCTTTGTGAACCATGGATTTCGGATCAGAAGACGGGCGAATGTCATGGACGCCGTGACAACTGGCGCAGTTGGCTGAGTAAGCATCTCCTCCCCGATAGGAGAGGCCATGGAAACTATCATAATAGGATTTGACCGGCGACGTAGTCAGTCTGAATTCTTTTGAAATAAGTTCCGCTGCATGACACTGAGGACACGTGGTCATGGCAATTCTTCGCTCATTGACAGGAGAATCTGGGTCCACCTTCGTTTTGATTCCGTGAATGCCATGGCAGGTCGTGCAAGTGGGCGACTCGCTTCTTCCTCTCGTTGCCAGAACCCCGTGGATGCTCTCCAGAAAGTGCTTCGTAATATCCGGATGGCATGCCCCGCAGGTCTGAGGAATGTTTGACCGAAAGATGGAAGACTGGGGATCGATCAGGGAACTCAGTTTGTGACTCCCATGACAGTTCGTACAGGTAGCCCCCCCCGATAGCCCATGGACGCTTTCTTTAAACAGTTCTCCAGGGCTCGGCCCCGTACCCAGGGCATGTTCTTTAACAAATTCTTTGTCGGAATGGCATCGGTTGCAGGTTTTTGCGATGTTGGAAACATGAACCATAGACTTTGAATTCTTTTGGGGGAAAATGTAGTGTTTCCCGTGACAGTCAAAGCAATGAGCCGCCTTCTCTGTTCCCTTCATAATGGCCTTGGCATGAAGGCTCTGGTGATATTCCTTTTCGGCATTTCGATGGCAGACCCCGCAATTCACGCCTTTCTCCGCGGTCTTATTTCCTCCTTCGGCATGGGCATCATCTTTAATCCGAACGTGACAATCCGAACAAGAGAGTTTTCCGTGCACCGAGTTCTTGAGTTCAGCTTCCGAGATAAAAAGAGAGACTTTGCTCCCCCGGGCGTCCTGCTTGGATAAGCTCTCTTCCTGATGACAACTGAAACAGACCGAATTGTCGGCGCCCAAGACGGTTCCCGCGATGAACAAGGTGAGAAGAGCAGGAATGAAAATCCCGATCCACACCATCCATGCCCGGGTCTTATGATGAAACTCCGGTTCTCTCCTTATCATGCCGGGACCTCCCTTGGGATAAGGAAAGAAAAGAACCCTTCTTTCAAGTTTTCTCTTTCAACTTTTTCAAAGGCGCATTCCACCGCAGATTTGATTTCCTCAAGATCGACGGGCTTCATGGCCTGATAAAAGATCCCTGCTCCCCGGAGGAGCTTCACCTTTCCGATCGATTCTTCCGAAGAAATCACAATCACCTGAATCAGAGGATGGATCTTCTTAAATAGGGGGACTAAATCAGACGCCTTAATCCCTTCAACCTCATCATCAAGGAGTATTACGAGAATTTTTCCTCCCCGGATCTTCCGGATCATCTCGCTCACCACTTTGGCAGTCTCCACCCGATACCCTGTGCTGTGGAAGAACGTGGAAAGCGATCTGGCCCAGAGATCATCTTGATAGGCAATGAGAATTCCCTTCGAACTCATTTCGGCTTCCTCCCATTCTCTTCTCTTAGGTTGCATGGACAGGCAATTCATTCCTGCGAATAGAAGAGAATCCAGTAGCAATAAAGGACGAGAGAAGAATCCCGGCCGGGATCACCTGCGCCAGAACAATGATAATCCCTCCAGCGAAGAAAAAAGTAACAGCAATCAGTCCTGCTCCCCTTACTCCTCCGGCGTAGGCAATCCCCAGCGCGGTAAACACAATCGATACGACCAGGACGATGCTCAGAATGACCAGGATTTTTCTAAGTTTATCGGACATGACCTCTATCTCCTTTCACGAACAAACAGATTGCATCTGATTTCTTCTAACTTCTACTTCTTGACTGCTACGGTTGCGGCAGCACCCGGGACCAGGAGTCCTTCCTCAGCTTCTTCTGCCTTTTTCTTTCCTTTTAAAACCATTGCAGAACCAACACCGATGAACGAGAAGAACAGAATCGCTGCGGGAATCAACTGAAGAAGCACTATGACAGCTCCGATGATAATGAACACCCACAGAGCAATTCCGCCATCCTTAAGACTGATTGATTTGGCAAAGGCTGGTGAAGCCATGAGGCTAATCAGTGCAACCATCAAACTAATTTTTAACTCTTTTCCTTCTTTTGACATTCTTAATTCCCCCTTTCCATTGGGTTCACCCAGGATTGTGCATTTCACATGCCAAGGAATTACTCATGGAATAAATATGTTTAATAAATTGAAATTATTATATTTTTTTAATTTATTGCAGTGCGAGGGAGGAAGAGTTAGCTGGCAGAAGGTATATTCGTTTTGTACATTTCATCTGAATAAAAGGGGGCTAAAATCTAATAATAAGCTGAAATTACAGATATATTTACAAGAAATAATATATATATGCATCTATATAGAATTAAAATCCCAATGTCCGTGCCAGGATGGAGAAGGCGATAATGGGAATAAGCCAGCAGAAGAAAGCTATGATAAAACAAAGGGTTATATCATCTACTTCGATCTTTTTCATCTCCCCGTATTTGAGAATTAGGATCGCTCCCAGGGCAGCAATCCCCACCACGACAAGCGACCACCCTACAATTAACCATTTAAAAAAATCCGACAAATAAACCTCCAATGATCAATGGTCTGCTATCGATTAGCAACTCCCAATCCTCAATACATTGCTTACAGGTCTCTTCTTATGACCTGAACACCGCTAATTGATAATTGATTATTTTACACTGCTAATTGATAATTGATTATTTTACATTGATCATTGATCTTTTCTATTCTTCTCTAACCCGAAGATTATACTTTCTCATAAGAGCTTGGAAGTTTGGTCGAAGCATTCCCACTTCTTCCGCGGCCCGAGTCACATTCCAGTTATGCCTTTCTAAGGCCTTGATGACAAAAGCTTTCTCAACGTCTTCGACTGCTTTCTCCCTTAACTGTTTCTTGATCTCCTTCAGCTCTTCGCTGGTCATTGGGATAGACGGAACTTCCCCTTCCTTTTCTTCCTGGTTTTTCAGGAGAAGATGCTCCGGCCGGACCATCTCTTCTTCCATCATCACAACCGTTCGCTCGATGACGTGCTCCAGCTCCCGCACATTACCCGGCCATGGGCTCTTTAAAAGCCTATCCATAGCCTCCGGGGTAAACCCTTTGATGGTCTTACCCATCTCCTCTGCGTATTTTTTGAGGAAATGAACGGCCAGGAGAGCGATATCCTCCGGCCGGTCCTTCAACGGAGGAAGGTGAAGGGGAACAATATTAAGCCGATAGTAGAGATCTTCCATGAAGGTTCCATCTTTTATCATTTTTTCAAGATCCTTATTCGTGGCAGCGATGAGTCGAATATTGGCCTTCTTCGAAGTGGTCCCCCCCACCGGTTTAAACTCCTTCTCCTGCAATACCCTAAGGAGTTTGGCTTGAATAGACATGCTGATATTTCCCACTTCATCGAGGAAGAGTGTCCCCCCCTCGGCCACCTCAAAGAGGCCCGGTTTGGTAGTAATCGCGCCTGTAAAAGACCCCTTCACATGACCGAACAATTCGCTTTCCAGGAGATTCTCCGAAAGGACCGCACAATCAACTGGAACAAAAGGCTTGTCTCTTCTCGGACTGTTAAAATGGATCGCCCTGGCAACTAATTCCTTCCCCGTGCCTGTGCCTCCGTAGACCATAACGGTTCTGTCCGTTGGAGCTACCTTCTCGATGGTTCGATAGATGTCTTGCATCTTTTTGCTTTTCCCCACAATATGATGGAATCCATATTTTTCCTGTAATTCGTGGCGTAAGTAGATGTTTTCTAACAGAAGGCTTTTTTGTTCAATTGCTTTCTTGACGACGACCGTGACCTCGTCCGGAGTAAACGGTTTGGGAATATAATCGAAAGCCCCAAGTTTCATCGCTTCAACCGCGGTCTCTACTGTTGAAAAACCTGTGATCATGATGACAATCGTATCAGGGTATTCTTTCCGAAGGGTTTTGAGCACTTCCATACCGTCGATCCCCGGCATCTTAAGATCCGTAATGACAATGTCGAAAGGATGTTCCTTCATTTTTTCGAAGGCCTCCTTCCCGCTCAGGGCAATTTCTGCCTCATATCCTTCTTCCTTCAGAATTCGCTGGCAGCTCTCGCAAACGATCATTTCGTCATCGACAACCAGTATCCTGGGGGTGAACACTTCTTCTCGCCTCCTTGACAGGCTGCTGAAAAGCACCCATCTGCTGCGTTCCCCTCATCCTTCGTCGTTGCGGCGTACTGCCTAGTACGCCTCACTCCTCAGGATTTCGGGCGCCTTGCATCTGGGCATTTTTGAGCAGCCTGTGAAAAATGACCTTCCCATAAACGGTTGTTGCTTACGGTTCAGAAATCCTATCATAAATGAATTCCATCTTTCAAATCATCCTGTAAATGGTCCTCGAGTTCTCTGAGATCCCGAAGGATGAAATCTCCCTGTTTTTGCCCCGACCGATCCAAAAAGAAGGATTGGATTCCCAATGCCCGGGGGACTAAATAGTCAAACTCGTAGTGATCCCCCACATGGACCATTTCATGGGGGCTGACTCTCAGGATCTGGCAGATATGTTGGTAAAAATCCGTGGTCTTTTTCACCTGCCTGAAATCTGAGGTCGCGGAAAAGATCCGTTCAAAGTATCTTCCGAGGCCGGTCGCCCCCATTTCCACCTCGATGAATTCCTTTCCCGCATTGGAGGTAAGAATGAGTTGAAAACGATTTTTTAATCGTTCCAGAATGTGGTTCACGTCAGGATAGACATGGATCTTTTCGACAAACCCCTCCATCAAGGCTCTCCAGCTCTCTTTCAATTGAAAGAATTGAAACCAGTATTTGATATCGTACCACTCCAGCGCCTTTTCTCCCACCTTCCGGTATTCACCCTCCACATAGGCCTTGGAAGCCTCGAATGAAAGCCCACTCTTTTCCGCAACCAGCTTGGGAATCCCATAACTCCAGACCCAATCGGTAAACTCCGGGTCGACAAGCGTTCCATCCATGTCAAAAGAAATGAACCGCGCTATCATTCCAAAACAATCCTCCAGGTCCAAATGTGAAGCTCTCTGGCCGCAGGCAAAGGCTTCCCGGTAGAATTGGAACAATGGAATGGTGGAATAATGGAAATATGGGTAAAGAAATTCCTACTCGTGTTTAAACCCAATATTCCAATATTCCAGTATTCCAATATTCCTTCCATCATTCCATTCCTTTGCCTAAATCCTTTCAAAAACAACATCATCTGCATTGCGGATCTCTCGCTCCAAATCAAGGATAGCGATGGTTCGAGTGGGCACGTATGCCGAAGAGGTAAAAATGGTGACACATCGCTTGTCGTACATGACCGGCGGCGCCAAAGGCTGATGGGACCGGATAAGGATCTTCTTTTGATACCTCCCCATCAACCGCTCGAAATAAGGGCGCCCAAACTGAGGCCTTCCTCCCTGGTCTCCGATCCTTTCGGCTTTGCACTCTAAGAAGTCGCCCCATAAGATACTGTCCCATTCAGCGCTACCCCATTCAATTCGATTAATATCCTCTATCGAGCTCAGATCAGGCAGTGCTCCATGAAGCGCCAGAACACCATTCCGGGAGATCGCTGCCAACGGAAATTTTGAAAAGAGATGGCCGAAGACTTCTCTCTCCTCCGGTGGAAGGGAATTCCAGAAATCAGCGGGATAGAACTCCTTCACCTGGTAACCTTCATGGTTCCCTGCCAACAGGAAGATCTCCTTCGGGTGTTTGCGTTTTATTTGGAGCAGGTAGAGCAGGTTTTCCCTCGAGTACGCACCTCGATCTACATAATCTCCCAGGAAGATAAGAAGATAAGGGGGTTTCAGGAACCGACGGATGACTCGTTGGGTGGCATCCAGGTCACCATGGGTATCGCCCACAAAAACAGCCTTCCCGCGGACAGGGAGCAGAATTAATCGTGATTCTTTTTCCAGCACAAGCTCTGTTTCTTTAAGAAGTTCCTCCCAGTCCACCCCGTTATCCCTTCTTTGCCCCCATCACTTTGACATAGACCTTTCGATCTCTCGGACCATCGAATTCGCAAAAAAAGATTCCCTGCCATGTTCCAAGGACGAGCTTCCCCGCATCGATTAAGATGACCAGGGAGCAGCCTAAAAGACTGGCTTTGATATGAGCCGGTGAATTCCCCTCCAGATGTTGATACCGATCTTGAAAGGGAATAACCTTATTCAAGACCATGATAAGATCCATGGGGACACTGGGATCCGCATTCTCATTGATCGTAATCGCAGCTGTCGTGTGGGGGACAAAAACATAGCACACCCCTTCTTCGACACCTATTTTCCGAACGATTTCTTGGACGTTTCGGGTGATATCAATCAATTCGGTCTGTTTGGATGTCCTCACCTGAAAAGGATATATCATCGATAATCTCCCTTCTAAGTCTCATTTCATCCTTTTTTCATAGCATATCATTTATGTAATGTTCAACATGAAACAAAACCGGGCTATTATGCCTTACTTTCCCGGGCGCTTGTAGAGATCCGGCAGGGATGGCGGAGAAAATCTTATAGCGGTAACCTTAGTTTGCTCGATAACCACAAAAACTGCTTAGACATTCTTAGGGCTGTACTATGATTGTGCAAGTAACCCCTGCCCACAGAAATGTCAAACAATCCGCCCGTGGTCGGGTCTTATCGACTTGATAAGATTTTCGGAGTCATCTTTGCGGGATCTCCGGATCTTTACACGCTTCAGTGGAGCATTACGCCGGGATCAATAAAAGACCCCATGTGGAAAACGTTTTCTTTAAGAGGAATGTAGGGAATCAGTATTATTGGGAAAAACTTTTCCTTTTAGGGACCGGCTATTATCTTGGTTGATTAATTATTCTCAATAATAACAAGTAGATACTATGATATGGTTTCTTGGCACTAAAATTGTTAGTTAATCTTTCTGGGCTTATTGTTTCCCTCAAAGGAGCAGCAAATCCCTACGGAATCGGAGATCGTTAAATGATGAATCCACGAATGGCAGAAGGCGAAGAGAATTCCATTTCCTTCCTTTTCAACAACAATGCGAAGAAACCATCTCCTTTTGGAGAAAGAATCCTTTCGCAGGATGAAGGGACTTCTTTCCTCTCTTCCTTCTTTGTCGAGTTGGTCTCCCAGTTAAAGAAAACACTTGTATCCATCAAGTCTTATAATGAGCTTTCAAGAGGAAGATTCAAAGACGAACGATTTGGCGAGTACTTCAATAAAAAAATGAGCGAAGACATAGAAAAAATCAATACGGTGCTGGCCGGCTTTTTCGACTATATGAAGGTCAACATGCCCATCCGGAAAGCCAACACCATACACCACGTCATTGGAGAAGTCCTCAATTCGAACAAGCAGAAACTTGAAGAAAAGAAAATTAAAATCTTTAAAAAGTTTGAAGAGAATCTTCCAGAAACCACGCTCCATGACGAACAGCTGAAATATGCTTTCCACTCTATCGTTCAGTTTGCGCTCCCTCTCATCCCCAATGCAGGGAGTCTTGGCTTCCTAACCCGCTTGATTGGAGCTCAAAAAGAAAAAGCTGCAGAAGAGGCGTTGCCTCCGGAGACCCAAAAATCCATAGAGGTTCTCATTCTGTTTTCTGGTTTTAGAAAGCCCGGCGAGCCAGTGGAGGTTGCTTTGGGAATCCCGGGCATCCCCAAGGATGACGTTGGAGACTTGATCCTCCGATTAGTAAAGGAGATTGTCCAGAAGAACTGCGGCGAAATGAAATTGGAATCACATGAAAAGGAAGCGAGGACCCTCGTCACCCTGATATTGCCCATTGAAAGGCGAAAGGTATTCTTCTACCAGCCTGCAAGGGCATGAATGAGAAAAATATGCTTCTTCCACTCTTTCAAGTTGAAATCTCAAATGAAATAGGGTATGGTAATAGCCAGATTGGAACAACGGGTGAGGAAATGGCAGCTAAAAGGGTTTCTGAGATCTTGAAGCTTGTGGAATTTCTCAATGAGGAAGTAAAAGAGGTCTCGAAGAGACTCAGCCGGGTAACCCCCCGAGAAGTGAGCGAAAGACTTGGAGCCCTTGCCCTTCTGAGAGAAAGGATTCTTGCTCTTCAAATAGAACTTCCACAAGACTTAGAAAAAAAGCTAAACGAACTCTATCCCTCCCTGCATAAGGATAGAATAAGACCCTCCTGATCAAGAAATCCAAAATTCAAAACCCAAACATCAAAGTTCCAAATACCCGTCCAGCCATAGGACCCTGTCAATTGCAATGTCCAATCTTGGCTTTTGAATTCTTGATTCTACAGATTGAAGTTTGAAGTTGGGACTTTGAAGTTCTTCTTTTATTGTCTCAGCGCCAGTTCGATGGCTTCATCCATTCTCTGAATGAATTTGAAACTCATCTGGTTTCGAATATGCTCGGGAATCTCCTCCAGATCTTTCTCATTCTTTTTCGGAAGGATGATGGTCCTGATTCCAGCACGCATCCCAGCCAGCACCTTTTCCTTTATCCCGCCCACCGGAAGGACCAGGCCTCTCAAGGTAATCTCTCCTGTCAAGGCCACATCGTTTCTCACAGGTTTGTTGGTGAGAAGGGAAGTCAGAGCAACAAACATCGTGACACCCGCGGAAGGTCCGTCTTTTGGAATCGCTCCCGCGGGCACATGAATGTGAATGTCATTCTTTTGAAAGAAGTCCTCCTCGATCCCGAGTTCTTTCGTTTTGGACCGCACGTAAGTCAGCGCAGCCTGGGCCGACTCTTTCATGACATCTCCCAACTGCCCGGTTAAGGTCAATCCCTTTTCTCCCCTCATCTTCGTCGCCTCCACGAAGATGATATCTCCTCCTGTCGGCGTCCAAGCAAGACCCGTGGCCACTCCCGGGTCTGAGGTCCGTTCAGCCACCTCGAGGAAAAACTTGACGGGGCCAAGAAACTTGTGCAGATTATCCGGTGAGATCGCCACCTTCTCATTGAACCCCCGGGCAACTTCCTTTGCCACGCCACGACAAATCGCCGCGATCTCTCTCTCGAGATTTCGGACTCCCGCCTCGCGGGTGTAAGAACTGATAATGACCTGAAGGGCCTCATCCCCGAACTCAATCAACTCTGAGGTTAACCCATGTTCGTTGATCTGTTTGGGAATGAGGAATTCCTTGGCGATCATGATCTTCTGATCTTCACTGTACCCGGGAAGCTCAAGGGTTTCCATACGGTCCCGGAGGGCTGGAGGAATGGGATCCAGTACATTGGCCGTCGTAATAAACATCACTTTCGAAAGATCGACGGGAACATCGATGTAATGGTCGGAGAAGGAATAGTTCTGCTCCGGATCGAGCACTTCGAGTAGGGCGGAGGATGGATCCCCCCGGAAGTCCATCCCAATCTTGTCGACTTCATCCAGCATAAAGACCGGATTATTCGACCCCGCCTTCTTAATTCCTTGAATGATTCGTCCCGGAAGGGCGCCCACGTAAGTCCTGCGATGACCCCGGATTTCAGCTTCATCCCGGACCCCGCCCAGGGAGATCCGAATGAACTTCCTTCCCATGGTTCGAGCGATCGACTTCCCGAGAGAAGTCTTCCCAACTCCCGGGGGACCGACGAAGCATAAAATAGGGCCCTTCATGTCCGCCTTCAGCTTCCGGACGGCTAAATACTCGAGGATTCTTTTCTTCACCTTCTCGAGATCGTAATGATCTTCATTGAGGATTTTCTGGGCGTTGTCAATGTCGAGATTATCCGCAGTCGTCTCCGACCAGGGTAGCTCAACCAACCAGTCCAGATAGGTCCTCGCTACGGTATATTCCGCCGAAGCAGGGGGGATTTTTGCAAGGCGGTCGAGTTCTTTCTCCGCAGCCGTGAGGGCCTCGGCCGGCATCTTGGCCTTTTTGATTCGCTCGCGAAGCTCCTTGATCTCTGCGGAATGCTCATCCAGCTCCCCCAGCTCCTTCTTGATGGCCTTCATTTGCTCCCGGAGGTAGTATTCCCTTTGAGTCCGGTCCATGTCCTCTTTCACCTGGGACTGGATCTTATTCCCAAGCTCCAGGACTTGAACCTCTTTATTCAGATAGAGATGAACCTTGGTCAGCCGCTCCCGGACATCGAAGGTCTCCAAAATAGCCTGCTTCTCACTGGTGGAGAGATTAAGATTGGAGGCGATCAGGTCGGCCAGGATCGAAGGAGTCTTAATGTTACTCACCATGGACCCCAGTTCCGACGTCAGATAAGGAGCCAATTCCACAGCCCTTGAGAAGAGATTCTTCAGATTCATCATCAGGGCATCGACCTCCACCCCTTGTGCTGCGACTTCTTCAATCTCGTCTGCTCTGGCCCTGAAATAGGGATCCTTCTGCATAAATTCTTTCACTTTAATCCGGGAGACCCCTTGCACGATCACCCGCTGGCTCCCATCGATCTCCCGAATCATCCTCAAAATCAGGGCGGCCACTCCCACTGAATAAAGCTCGGACTCTTTCGGGTCTTCGGTCTCGGAACGCTTCTGAGTCAGGACGCCGATGATCCGGTCTGAATCCATTGCATCATCGATCAGCTTCACCGACTTCTTTCGGCCTACCATAATGGGAAGGATTAGATCCGGGTAGAGGACAGTGCCTCTTAAAGGGAGAATGGGTAATTCATTCGGGACAACAATCTTCTCGCTCTTCTTTTCCTCCTTCTCCCGGTCAGCGCCTCCCCTCGGTATAAAAATCATCTCTACCTCCTCTTAAACTTAAGTTCTCGCTTTTTCTAAAATAATCATCAGTATCCAACCTGTCAATGCGGTTTATCCATTTGATTTCAATATACTTACTCTTTTCCCACCCTATTCCTCTCACAGAAGATAATGGATAAAACACAGGGGTTGAAACAAGCTCAGGTCGATTCTTCAGCATAAAGCCTTCCACAGACACTACAGATCCCTTCTTCGTTGATCGTCCCGACGCAGCTTCCATCCTTGCACAAAACCCTCTCTGATAACTCTGTCTTGCTCTCCTCCCCCCTCACGAGTATCCCGCAATGGGAGCAATAGAGACTCTTCTCCGGAATCTCTGCACCACATTCGGGACAGGGTATAGATGGCAGCGGTTGGTCACAGTACGGACATTTCATTTAATCCTCCTCCATATGAAGGCTTTTCACAAACCTCTCAATATCTCGTTTGTTCCGCTTGAGGTCATGAAGTAGTTTCTTCGTCTCCCCATCCGGAAAGAGCCGGTTAAGGTCGAGCTTCTTCCCTGGGAAGAGAAGATTCAGGTCCGTCTCTTTTTTCCCTTCTTCTTCGTGAGTCGATGTTTCCGGCAGGTTCTCTTTTTCTTCCATAAAATTCCCCTCCTATATAGGATAGGCTCTTTGTTTTGTCAACCCTGGTTGAATTGCGGATTGCCTACTGCAAATTCTGGTTTGTGTGGTTCGATCAACAAAATAAACCAGTTTATCCGAATTCCGAATTCCGCATTCCGAAATCCGCAATAGGGTTATACATGGCCGTACTGAAGTTGAAAGAGCTTGAAGTAGAGGCCTTTTTTTTCTATCAAATCTTCATGGGTTCCCATCTCTCGAACCCTTCCCTTGTGAAGAACGATGATTCGGTCTGCATGTTGGATGGTCGAAAGGCGATGGGCAATAATGAGGGCCGTCCGTCCTTTGAGCAATTGGGTTAAGCCATCTTGAATCAGCCGCTCCGTTTCCGGATCGACGTGCGATGTGGCTTCGTCGAGAATTAGAATCTTGGGTTCCCGGTATAATGCCCGGGCAAAGGCCAGCAGTTGTTTCTCCCCGGAGGAGAGTACCGCTCCCCCCTCCCCTACTCTCGTGGAATAGCCTTGCGGCAACCGCTCTATGAATCTGTCCGCATTCACGATTCGGGCAACCTCTCTCACCCCGCGGTCATCCCCTTTCGCGTCTACCATCCGAATGTTCTCCTCGATGTCCCCGGCGAAGAGGAAGGTATCCTGCATGACCAATCCAATCTGAGACCGGAGAGAGGCAGGGTCTATTTCCCGGATATCCACTCCGTCGATAGAAATCTTCCCTTCCTGAACTTCATAAAATCTCTCAAGAAGGTGGAGGAGCGAGGTCTTGCCTGCTCCGGTAGCTCCTACGATAGCGATGGTTTGCCCATGGCGGACAGAAAAAGAGACATCTTCCAAGACCTCTTCTTTCCCGTTGTAGGAAAAAGAGATGTGATCGAATTCGATATTTCCCTGGATCTCCTCCCTTTTGATCACGCGAGGCTGGGGGGTTTCTTTTTTTCTGTCGAGCAACTGAAAGATTCTCTCCATGGAAGCCATGGCCGATTGCAGGATGGTATATTTCTCGGAAAGGTCCCGAATAGGCTGAAAGAACATTCGCATATAAGAAAGGAAAGCAACCAGAATTCCGATCGTAATCGTCTCCTGAAGGACCTTGCCCCCTCCGTACCAGATCAAAAGGCCAACGGCTCCGGAGCTCAATGCCTCAATGAGCGGAACAAAGAGTGCGTAGATGGAGATCTGGCTCATGTTGGCCCGATAGTAGTCTTCATTGATTTTTTGAAACCGCCGCCCATTCTCTCTTTCCCTTTGAAAAACCTGGACAACCTGGATCCCTGAGAAATTCTCCTGGAAGAAAGCATTCATCTGGGCGATCTTGAACCGGATCTCCCGGAAGACATCCCTCGCCCGGCGGCTGAAGAAAAGAGTCGTCACAAAGATGAGCGGAAGCACTGAAAAGGAGACCAGGGCGAATTCCCGATGGAACTGAATCAGGATCACAAAGATCCCGGCCAAAAGAAGGATATCCTTGACAAGATAAACGATCACGGAAGTGAACATCTCATGAATATTTTGGATGTCGTTTGTGAGCCGTGTGACCAATCTTCCCACCGGATTGTTGTCAAAGAAGGAAATCGAGAGAGATTGAAGGTGGCTGAATATCCCCATCCGGAGGTCATGCATCGCTTTTTGCCCGGCCACCTCCATGGCATAGACCTGAAAGAAACCCAGCACAAAATGAGCAATGAGGACAAATAGGACTACGAGAGCAATATGGAGAACCCCGCTAAAATCCCTGTCTCTCAGAATGAGAAGGTCTCCTTTTTTCACATCTTTCATCCGGTCAAGCGAAATGAACCAGTACTTTCCACTCCTCTCGAAGGAGGCTGGGTATTTCCGCAGGATTTCATCGTCTGCCTGTCCCCGGGAAACAAAAAGGTAATATCGATTTGCTGTCAGAACTCCGGACTTCTGAAAAAGTGCAGCGTCCCGGCTCTCCATGGCCCGGAATGCCTCTGGGGAAACAAGAAACCTCCCTTTCACTTTTGTGGGAATCAGGTCATGGCCATATCGACTCAAGAGTCGCTGCTCCTCCGGAATTTCACCTCCCTTTAGGACCATTTCCCTCGCGGACACGACAAGGTAGCGATCAATCGCCTCTTTGGTGAGATAAGGGATGAGAAGGTCGAGGCCAGCCATGATCATGACAAGGATCAAAGAAATACCTATCAAGAACCAGTAAGGCCTCAAAAAGGTCCCCAGCCTTGCCATCAGCCTGAAGTCATAGGCCTTTCCCAGCTTGCCCTCTTCCATGTATCCAAAATCAGTGTACATCAATCACCCAGCAGCCCGAAATCAAAAATGGAATAATGGAATGATGGAATAATGGGTAAATCCAAGAAAACAATCAAAGGAAATGGACTTTTCATTCTTGATGGTTTCATAAAAAGTCGTCTCACCGGTGAAAACCGGTGCCCAGTGTTTTCATAATTACACGATCTTGCCATTATTCTTTTTTCCCAACATTCCATTATTCCAATCTTCTCATGTCCCGTGGTTCTCCTGCTCCAGTTCCTCCTGAAGTTTGCTCCTCCAGTAAAGATGGGTATAAATGCCGCCCCTCGCGAGAAGAGTAGGATGATCGCCTATCTCCGCGATCCTTCCCTCATTGAGAACGACGATCCGGTCAGCCCGGCGAAGGGGAGCGATACGATGCGTCACCAAAATGATCGTCTTCCCCCGCAGGGACTTGTCTATTTCTTCAAGAATCTTTTCCTCGGTTTGAATATCCACGGAGGAAAGGGCATCGTCCAGGATGAGGATGGCGGGATCCATCAGGATTGCTCTGGCAATGGCGACCCTCTGTCTTTGCCCTCCCGAAAGGGTCACCCCCCTCTCCCCAACCAGGGTATTCCATCCCTCCGGGAGTGACAGAATCTCCTCTTGAATCTGTGCGATCCTGGCAGCCTCTTCGATTTCTTCCTCCTTCGCGTCAAGCCTTCCATAAGCGATATTCTCCCGGATCGTATCCGAAAAGAGGAAAGTCTCCTGGGGAACATAACCAATGGATCTCCTTAAAATACGGAGAGGAATTTGATGAATCTCAATCCCGTCGAGGAAAAGGCTTCTTTCCGGGGGTTCCAGAAGTCGAACCATCAGGTTGCACAGGATCGTCTTTCCTGCTCCTGTTCTGCCAACGATAACGATCTTTTCCCCCGTCCGCACAGCCAGGTGAATATCCTCAAGAAGGGGTCCCCCTCCGTTCTCTGAAAAAAAGTGGAGCCCTCTAAACTCAATTCTTCCTCCTAACTTCTCCAGGCCATCCGTTCCTCTTGAATCCGAGATCCCTGGAGCTTCGGCGAGAACCCGGTTCAATCGTTCCATGGAGGCTACACCTCGCTGGACAATATTGATAGCCCATCCCAAGGCCATCATAGGCCAGGCAAAGATTCCGAGATAGCTCATGAATGCCACGAAATCTCCGGGAGTAATCGCCTGGAAGATCGTCAGTCTACCCCCAATGTAAAGAACGATCACCATGGAAAGGTTGGACAGGAAGAGGATGAAAGGCAGAAACATCCCGTGGGCTTTGGTCACACTGACATTTTTCTGAACATAATCCTGGCTGAGCCGTGAGAGTTTTTCTCTTTCAACTTTTTCCTGGACATAAGCCCGGATGATCCGGACCCCGCTGATGGCTTCCCTCACTCTTTCTGTCAGGGAAGCAAAACTCTTCTGAACCATCTCAAAACGGTGGTGAATTAACCGGCTGAAAAGAAAGGCGATCACCGTGATCAAAGGCATGGGAAGAAGGGCATAGAGGGTGAGCATGGGGTGGATATAGATCATAAAAGAGATGGTCATCACACCCAGGATCACGGTATCGACCAGGAAGACTAACCCTAAAGCAATGGCCATCCGAACGGCGTCCACATCATTCGTTGCGTGGGCCATCAGGTCCCCTACCTTCATCCGTTGAAAATACGAAGAGGAAAGGGTCTGGAGATGAAGAAAGAGGCGGTTTCTCAAGGATCGTTCGATTTGTCTTGAAGACCCTAATAGAAGGAAACGCCAGACATACCGAAAGCCGCCAATTCCCACAGCCAGGGCGACAATCTCCAAGGCATAAACAACAAGACGGGAAGATGAGATTGTCCCCAATGTCAGATCGTCAATGGCATATTTGACGACTCTTGGAATAAGGAGTTGGAGAACATCGACAATGGTCAAAGTGATGAGTCCGATGAGGATCTGCCAACGGTTCTCAAAAAAATCATCTTTGAGGGTTTTAAATGCTTTCATCTCTTCCTATCTGATCTACTTGCCAATCTTATTAAATTTAATAGACCCTTCTTTGAAAAGTCAATCCTTTGATTGCTGGTTAACGATTCGTGCAGTGAATGATAAATTTCTTGGCATGTTCTTGAGACATATGCATTGAAGCCAAGATTGGGTAGCCGCAACCTTCAGGTTGCGTTTTCTTCGAGGCGCCGGGCATAAAACACCGCAGGCTGAAGCCCGCGGCTACCCAAAGATTAATGCACTACAGAAGCTGGCAGGGAATTGAATAGAAAGAAGGAGGAAATTGTCTCTATCCGTTGACCTTCAAGGAATCAGGATAAACTCTTTATGAATCTTTTGGAACGCGGGGATTCCCGATTTAAATCCAAACCCGAAACAACGTTTAAGGTATTTTCCGCAAGAATGAAAAGATTAAGGCATCTTTACCACCTGTGTCGCCTGGGGTCCCCTGGGGCCGGGGGCGACCTGAAATTCAACCTTCTCCCCGGCTCGGAGGAATTTGAATCCATTCCCCACAATTCCTGAAAAATGGACAAACACATCGTCTCCGTTGGGCTGCTGGATAAATCCATACCCTTTCTTTGGATCAAACCATTTCACAAAGCCTTCCGCCAAACTCGTTGCCCTCCTTTTGGCTTTTATAACGGCAGTTGTTATCACTAATCACAAAGGATGTCAATAGTTTTTATGCCTTCGAACTATCCACGCTGCGACTAACTCCAGGCAAAACAAGGCTACGGTCATCTGGCCGGGAGGATAATCATAGTGATTGGCTAAGACGAAAGCGATGACTCCCGTAACAACTGCCACCAAGGGAGAGACAAGGAACATGGAACGGACTTCCCGGCAAAGATTCTTTGCCACAAGGGCCGGAAGGACGAGACATCCAAATGTATAGAGCATTCCGGACGCCCTTATCGAGAGCCCGATGGCGAGGCCGAACCAGACTGCGAGGATGGCATTCCAGGCCCTTATCTTCATGCCTGTGGCCACAGCCATTGAAATGTCCAGAGCGAAAAGCAGAATTTTCCGGTAGAAAGAGACGAGGAAGACACCGGTCAAAAGGGCAAGAATAGCGAAGCTCCCCACATCCGCGATCGTGGCTCCAATGATACTGGACGACATGAGCCGATGCACTTCCTCCAGACCGTGGGGGCTGTGGGAAACGATAAGGATGGAAAGGCTTCCGGATATGAGGAAGACCCATCCTGTGATGGCCTCATGACTCTCCCTGCCGGTTTGCCCGCCTCGTGCAGTCATGAGACCGGCCATGACCGAGAAGATTACAGCCATCGCCGAAAACAACATGCCGGAGTGAAACCAAGGAAGCTCCTCAAAGTGGAGTGAGCCCGCAGCCCACAGGGTCAGGGCGATCCCGAGTGTGGAAGCTTGGGACATCGCGGCGCCAATGAAGATCTGATCCCTGGCCACGACCAATACACCGATCATAGAGAGCAGAATGCAAATCAGCCATCCTGCGAGGTAGCTCTGATAGAAAAGACCCCATGAGGAGAAGAAATTCTGGATCATGGAAGCTCTCCCACTCCATCGATGTGCAGATGAAGAACTCCTGAGGGCTCTTGAAAGACCGAAATTGGAATCCCGTACGCCTTTCCAAGATCTTCTGAATTCAATACTGCGTTACAGGCTCCGGTCCGGACAAAACCATCAATGAACAAGGCGGTGTGGGTGCAGTAACGGGCGGCAAGGGAAAGATCGTGCGTGACGAAAAGGACAGTCAGGTTTTCCTCTCGATTGAGATTGGTTAGGGATTCCATGAGGGCGTTGTTGGCTGTGAGATCCAAATCTTTCGTCGGTTCATCGGCAATGAGGAGTCTGGGCCGCCGGATCAGTGCCCGCGCTACCAGGGCCCTCTGTCGCTGACCTCCCGAGAGGGACCAATAATCCTTTTCCTTCAAATCTGCCAGATTCATTTTCTTCAGAGCCCACAAAAGGCGTTCGGTTCGCTCTTTCGAATGGGTCCGCAAACCCGCAAGACCTAAGAGGACAAACTCACTAACCGTAGTTGAGAGGGTGGGATTGAGATCACAGCGTTGGGGAACAAATCCGATCCGTTCCCGGCTGGCGTATTCTGGATTTAAGAAAATCTTGCCCTGGGCAGGGTTTAGCATCCCCAGGAGAACCTTTAAGAGAGTTGTCTTTCCCACCCCATTTGGCCCAAGAAAGAACCAGAAATCCCCAACCCCCACCTGTAGGCTGACATTCTTCAGGATAGGTCTTTTCCCATAAACTATGGAGAGATTTTCAATGCTCAGAACCAGATTATCAGTGCCCATATCGCAAGACTTAAACTCCTTGAAAAGTTACCTGTTCTGTCATTTTCGTCCCGTATTCTGTAGGGAACGGTTTCAAACCGTTCCCTACTCCGCTCCGCTCGTATCCAATCTTCGCACAGGGAGAAACGGATGGCAACCTCTCCGGCAAGAGAACTGGATCAAGGTCGCCCCTCCAATGCGGCCACGACCTGCCGCACATTGTAGTCGATCATGCTGAGGTAATCGTCCGTGCCAGGACGGGCCCCCGCTTGATGGGCAAGGTTAGCGATTTTTGCAGCCGTATTTTTTGCAACAAACTGGGCATGCCGAGGGTCAAAGTACGGAGACGAAAGAATGACCTTGATTCTTTGAGCCCGCATCATATCAATGATGCCCTGAAGGTGTCTTGTCGTCGGGGACAGTCCCGGTATCGGTTCAAGAAATCCCACCACCGAAATCCCGAATCTCCTGCCAAAATAGGGCCACATATTATGATCTGCCACGACTTTGCTTCCAAAATAAGGGGAGGCTATTTCAAACCATCCTCCAAGAGGACTAACTTCCTTCTGTTCCTTCAGAAATGATTCAAGCTTTCCCGCCTCATACAGGAGAGCCAGCTTTTCAAGCTCGTATTTGCTGGCCAGCTTTTCCCCAAGCAAGGCTTTTCCCATTTTCTTATTGAAGACCAGATATTGTTCGTCGAAGAACGGCTTCTTCTCAGGCTGGAGCTCGGAGAGTTTGTCTTTGATCAAGCGCGCCACTCGCAACCCATTGAGGGGATCCAACAAATAGTGTGGGTTTCCTCCGGGGTGGACATCACCCATTGAACGGTCAACGAGGCCGATGGGAACTTCAAGAGGTGCAATAACCCTGGAAGCATCTATGAATCCTGCCTCTCCTTGAAGGACTTGTCCATTTCGGGCGTTCTGTAAAAGAACAGGGGCCCAACCAATCTCCAGGTCCATCCCGATCTGAACATAAAGATCAGCCTGGCTTAATGCCTTGATAAAACTGGGTTTGGCCTCAAGAAAATGGGGATCTTCTTTCCCTTTGGCAAAGACCGTGACCGAGACTTGATCGCCCCCTATCTCTTTCGCAAGGCTCCCAAGATCAGGAACCGTGGCACAGACCTGGAGGGGTTTGGAGTTCCCCTGCGCAAAGGAACACGGGGTGAAAAACAATATTGTCCCACAAAAAAAGCCGAACAGAATCAGCGAATATTTTCCGATTGATTTCATGATGCGACTCCTCTCATCTTTCTCTCAACCTTGACCTTGTTTTATTTGATCTCTCAGACTCGTAAGCCTTTTACCCCCACCCCCACCCTTACCCTCCCCTCGGTAACGAGTCGTACCGACCTGAAGAGGAGGGAAATCGTCACGCGCTTCGCGTGATTCCTCCTCCTTCAAGGGGGAGGTCAGGAGGGGGATGGGGTATTTGTCGGAATAGCATTAGTACTTATGCGCAGCATGGGCTCCAAACATAAACTCGAATCCCAACCAGACGGAGTGAGCGTCGCGTTCCCTGAAGGCTTTCAACCTATCATAATTATATTGTAATCGGAAGCGTGAGAATTCTGTGGGATGCCATGCGACGAGAGGCGATATCCTGTATCGATCATCCCGGAAGGGGTCCGAGTTCCTCCTCACGAGCTCAATCGTTCCTGCTGCAAGATCGACATTGACATTATTCCCGCTGCCACTGGCATATTCATATCTGAGCCCAGTTGTCCAGTTCTTTCGGAAACCATAAAGAAGCTGGGTGTAGAAGCCCCAATCCTCGAGGGTATTCCTGCCAAGAATGATCTCATCCCCTGTAATAAATACCCCATCCGGCCCAGGATTAAAGAACCGATCTGCCGTATAATCACGCTTCATGATCTCTCCTTCAAAGAGAAGGAATGGCCAACCGCGGAAGTGATTCACCGGACGCCATTTCAATTTCATATCGGCTCCGTATATCCAGGTTTTCCCGTCCGGCCCCGTAGCATTCGGTCCGAGGAGTCCGGAAAGACCCATTTTCATCGTCCACTCGTCACTTAATTCCCAGGAATTGTCCCAACGGGCGAGGTAGGCAAAGTCCTTTAAGCTTCTCACATCACGGTCCACAAAGGGTCTCCCTCCTATGGCGCGTTCTTCAAAGAACTCCCCATTGGCAAGGAAACTCGCCATGGTCTCACCATTGGCGTTCTGCATACCAAAATGAAATTCCGAGAACCAGGGGAGAGGCGTCAACCACCCCAATCGGAATCCGGGTCCTCTCATCCCGTCCGCTCCGAAAAGACGGGTATTGATAATCGGCTGGTCCTGCCAGTGCCACTGGTGGGGATGTTGTGGATTGATTCTTCCGAACTCCGTAAAGAAGTGACCCGCCTCAAGTTGGAGGCCGAAGGGTAATCGCTGGGTTGTCAGAAAAGCCTCCTCAAGCTCGAATTGCGATTCCCCCTCGATAGGGTCGAGAAAATAGATGAGGTGGACTTCTCCCGTAAAATACGGGTCCACGGCTCCCATTAAGGAAAGCTCCACATTCTGGACCGTGAACCCTCTTTTTCGGGGATCATGACCACCTCCCTGAAGGGTCCCAAGCTCTGGATCCCGAACAGTTGAGCCACCCGCTGCAACAAGGGCATCCAGTGAAATATCGATCAGTTTGAGGGTCGTCCCACCTGCCTGATAAGACAGGATATCTTTTTTTGGTTCTCCTTCTTTGGGAAGAAGAATCTCCTTCGCCTTTTCAATCATGGATGCTTTAGACGGCTCAGAAGGCGGAGTTTCCTTCGGCCGTGCCGCCACCGGCTGTTCCGAAGGTTTTGTGGCTTTGATTTCCGTTTTCAATTCTTCAATCAACTTTTGCTGCTCCTGGATGGTTTGTTCCTGCCTCTTGAGAGCTTCCTCGAGGGCTTTTATTCGATCCTCCAGGGTTTGAGCGAATGCACTTGTAGAGAATATTAATAGCGTGGCAAGCGTAATCAATATCTTCATGAGAACACCTCCGTCTATTCAATTCCTTTGAGAAAATGTCTGTTGGTTTTTCTGCTCCAAAGAGCTTTAGGCTATAAATGTTATCAGAGGAGGGGCTCGATTTGAGTAGGGATGGTAGAAAAGATGTGAAATGCCGACCGTATCTTCTGAGGAAATGTAGAACAAATTGTAAGAAGGTGCTGAAGTTTGAGGAGTATCCTGATAGACCAAATTTGACTGGTGTGAGACAAAAGAACAAATGGAGCAATTGGCATGGGGAACTCCACCCTCATGATGATGGAATGCAAGTCCCAGGATGGAGAGAGAAAAGCATATGGCCAAGAGATAGACAAGTCTTCTTTTCATCATCCAGTCTCTGTCCAAAGTATTATTTGTAAGGGATACGACGAAAATCTTTCGAAGTAAATGGTGGGAAGACTGTATTTTGGGAGAATATATCCTGTATTTTGTTATGCTCTACAGAATAAGTTTACGGCCATAAAAAAATTATGTTACTTCTTCCAAGAATTCTTGTTAGAATAGTAAAAAAACGGGAAAGGAGGAAATGCATATGCCAACGATAGTCCATTTTGAGATTCCGGTAGATAATATTGAGAGGGCTAAATCCTTCTACTCAAAACTTTTCGACTGGGAGATCAAGGAAATGCCCGGGATGGATTACTGGTTGATTACGACCAGCGGAGAAAAGGCGGTGGGCGGGGGCCTGATGAAAAGGCAAAATCCCCAGCAGCCAATTGTCAACTATATTGATGTCTCTTCCGTGGACAAGTATGCCGCTGAAATTGAAAAGCTGGGTGGAAAGATAATTGTCCCTAAGACCGCAATTCCGGAAATGGGGTACTTTGCCATGTGTCTCGATACGGAAAATAATGCTTTCGGCATCTTTGAAGTAAACATGAGCGCAAAATAGAATAAGTCATTTTTGTCAGGCTGCTCAAAAATGCCCAGATGCAAGGCGCCCCTGCCTTCGCCGAAGCGGCTTCGCGCAGGCAGGCGAAATCCTTTGTAGGGAACGGTTTCAAACCGTTCCCTACGGTGTACGTCGCAATAAGCTTGCCCCGTGCCTGACACGGGAAGGATGAGGGGGTGACGTTGTGACGAATAAGTCACAACTTTTTATCACGCCATCGAGTTTGTGAGATGGCCGGACGCCGTTGCGACGAATAAGGAGCAACTCTTGGCACGCCCGCGAGAAGGTGAGCGGGCCGGATAATCCTGTGAAGCGACGCGGGACAGACGGGCTTTTCCCAACAGCCTGCTAAAACTCAAGCTGGGCCTGAATGTAGCCGTAGTCAATCTTTCTTTTACTTCCCGAGGCCTGTTCGAGGAATCGGCCTGTGAAGAACCTGTTTAGCCCGGCAAGAAAAGAGACGGCTTTTGTAAGTTTATAAGACCCCACGAGGTTCACCTCAAATCCAAGGGCCTTGCTGAAATTAAGGGATACCTTATTGGCGCGGAAATGATGGATGTCCAGGTTCAGGTTTAAGTGCTGCAAAGGATTAGCGGAGATCCCCCCAACCAGGACTTGCATCCCGCTTGCTCGAATGCCTTCTACGGTCACTCCACTCAGGTCTGTGATGACGCTCATATCTCCTACCAAATAGTTGTCGTTAAAGATGTTTCCATGGAATTCCCGGAACCTATTGTCAAATGGTTTATTGTCGCCCAACCCAAAGGCATACGCGCCAAAGATCCGGGGCTCCCAGGGAAGTTTGAAAGTATAGCCAAGGTCCATGTGACCTCCGTAGGATCTCACCCTGTCTTTTCCATCTCCGATCGGATTCTTTACCTTTCCCCACTGAGCTTGAGGTTCTATTTCGTAATCAAATTCTTTAAACTTACCGGCAAACCGTGCCCCCAGAATGAAAAACTTCTGGCCTGAATCTATAATTTCAAACTCCCTGTGAAAAAAAGGAAATCCTCCTTTATGATAAAAGAGGTATCCTTCTAAGGATCCTTCCGTGTAGACTTTGTAAGTTGCGTATGCTCCAGTATGATAAATATTTGGATCTCCAGAGTTCAATTTCGCCATTTTGACTCCAAGGAGATCAACAGAGAATCTATCATCAGGATTGATGCTCATTTTGAGTCCGTCCCAGCTCAGGCCGTTGTAAAAATCATTCGGTCCAAGGAAGAAAGTGGAGCCATAGGAAAAATCCTGGCGCCCTGCTTTGAGACTGATTGGAGAACCCAAAATCTTCTCCCATTCGATGTATCCCTGGTAGAGATCGACCTCGGACCGCCTGTCATTCCCTCCCCACTTTCCGTACCATTGGGGTTGAACAAATACCTTCAAACCCAGGGCGGGATTTTCAATCGACCCATGAAGGCGAGTCCTCTCGAGAAATTGAGCTTCTTTCCGGCCAGGGGTGAAGGCAAAATCGGTGAAGTTCTGATTCCGGGCAAAGTCCCCCCTCAACCGGACCTGACCTCCTGCATCGATTCTCCATCCCTCTTGAATGGCCTCCGGATCCTCAGCGGCGAAAATAGAAGGTGAAAAGAAGAAATGAATCAAACATGCAAAGGGAATTAATAGTTGTGAGACTTTCTTCACATAATTTCCTTGTATCAATTTTTTTCCACCCGGACGTAAATCCCTTCAGCCATCTCCTTATCGATGGCAAATTGGCTCTGACCGATCTGGAAGACATAAGATGGGAATTGCTGGATCATGGAGATCCGAAGCCCGGGAAGGGCTCCCAAGGCCATTAATTTATGAAGCCTTCCCTGATCATTGGTCGCCAGGTAAGCAATGGTACCTCGATCCGTCGCCTCCATATCCCTGAGAGGGCGAATGACCTGCGTCACTTCCCTTGCTGCCTTTTTGCAGCATCTTCCGGGTGGAATAGGCTTTCCATGGGGACACATCTTTGGGTGACCCAAAAGGGTACATACATTCTCATCAATCCCTTCATGAAGAAGATGTTCGAACTTGCAGCCTATCTCATGAGTGAGACCTCCCTTCACATCGAGGACATCGACAAGAAGTCTTTCAGCCAGGCGATGGCGCCGGACAACCCTTTCAGCTTCTTCTTTACCTTTCCTTTTGAAACGGACCTCTCCCCCCGATACTTCGATGTATCCGCCCGAAAGAAGTTCCGAGACTGCCTCCTCCCTTTCAGCCAGACCCAGGGAGAGGCTTCCCCCTTTCTTTTCAATAATTACGCTCCACAAAGTCTCCAGAATCTCTTCAGCCCGCTCTGTTAGTTTCATTTTCCCCTCCTCCACGACTTTAAGCGTTTGATCCAACCCGGTTCCGGGGGCATTTCATATCCGCACCGGGGACAGCGAATCATCTGACATCCCTTTGCCAGAGAACACCCGGCGCATCCCCTTCGCGCCTCCTCTTCCTTAAACTCAGTTCCGCAAAAAGAACATTTCATCATCTCACACCCAGTTACGTTTTAACTCTTTGCAAAATCGCCCCAGGGACATTGGTTCCCGCCAGGGGTAGGACTGTAAAAGTTTTAGAGCGGAAACCTTTTACCGGATTATTCAGATGGCTCCAAAGGGATTGCTTTGTTCCGTTCACTTCCTCCATATCCACGTGATAAAATATAAAAGCCCGCATTCTAGAACTTTGGAAGTCCTGCTCCTGGCGGGAACCAGGGGCGTTACACACCCAGAAGGGTCAGAACAAGATGGACCAGGTATCCAGCCCCGAAGGAGAAGAAAAGGACAAAGAAGGAGAGGCCGAGGCCAATCCGCATCCCTCTCTCTTTGATATTTATCAGGAACTGGGCCACGCAGGGAACAAAGAGAGTCAACGTCACCGTAGCCACGACGAGCTGGGAGCCGGTGACCAGCCCTGCTTTCTTGAGATCAAAAAATCCGGCGGCGCCATAGTCCCTCCGGAAGAATCCGAAGAGAAAACTGACGGCCGCTTTATCGGGCAATCCCAGCAGTCGAACCGGATACTCTATCCATTTAACAAAAACATCGAAAAGCCCGGTGATCTGGCCGAGCCAAATGAAGAGACTGACCAGAAGAAACATCGGGAAGATTTCTTTAAAGTACCAGTGCACCCTGCTGTAAGTCTTCACAAGGACGTTTGATGCCTTGGGAAGCCGCAAAGGAGGGATCTCCATGTAAAAAGAGGGTTTCTCCCCGGGCATGATTTTGCTCGAAAGAAAACCGACGAGGAGAAAGACAGAAGCGATGACCCCGAGCCAAATCCAGAGCCCGGTCTCGTATCCTTCAAAAAGGGCCAGGATGACACCGAGCTGAGCTGAACAGGGAATGGCCAAGGCAAGAAGGAGTGTGGCAATAAGCCGTTCCCGCATCGTCGGAAGGGTGCGGGTCACCATGGTCGCCATGGTATCACAACCCAGACCGAGGACCATAGGGATCACGGCCCTCCCGGTGAGGCCGATCATCTTGAAAATACGATCGATTAAAAGGGCGAGTCTTGGAAGATAACCCGTATCTTCAAGGATGGAGAAGGCAAGAAAGAAAGTGGATACGATGGGAAGGATGAGGGCGACGGCATAACGGAACCCAAGAGTGATGACCCCATATTCCCCCACAAAAAGATCCTGGAGAACCTTCCAGGGTAGGAGGGCTGTGACAAGGTTTGTGACCCAGGGATTGACTTTTCCCTCAAAGATCGTTCCTTCGAGAAAATCGACAAGTGTCCCAGCGCCGAAATCACCTACAAACCAGTAGATCCCATAATAAAGGATAAGAAGGAGGATCGGAATTCCGGTCCAGGGAGAAATCATCCTTCGGCTGAGCCACTCCACCCAATCGACCCGTCTCTTTTCCGGTTTAAGGCGGGTAGTTTCATGGACGATCTTTGAAGCAATCCTCTGCCTTTCTAAGGCCAACTCGTAGGAGATAGGGTGTGGATATTGGCTCCTTACATTTTGTACCAGGGAGGTTATGTCACTGACATTCTTTTCCCTTTCCCGAATCTGACCACTTACTTCAGGATCTTCTTGTAGTATCAAGGTGGCGAGACCCCGTTGTGAAATACCGTAATCTCCCTTGAGTTGCGATTCCAATGCCTGAAGAGCGGATTCCATCACCTCTTCATATTTAAAGACGGGGCGAGAAGGACTTGTCTCCTTCGGTTTGCTTAAGATTGTTTCCTTTAAGGTATCGATGCCTTGTCCGCTAGTTGAGATGGTCGCAACAACGGGGATTCCTAACCTTTTCCCAAGCAAGGAAAGGTCAAATTGTATACCGAGTCTTTCTGCCTCATCCATCACATTAAGGACCAGAATCACAGGAAGGCCTGTTTCCAGAAGTTGAAGCGTCAGGGGAAGCATTCTTTCCAGATTTTTCGCATCCACCACATGAAGAACCAGGTCGGGCTTCTCGCTCAGCAGGATGGAGCGGGCCACCCGTTCTTCTTCTGTCACAGGGAGAAATGCGTACATGCCCGGCGTATCGATCACCTCGAAAACCTCGCCAGCAAGGATCCCTTTCCCCCGGTAAACCTCTACAGTGGTCCCGGGATAGTTCGACACCGTCACATAAGTCCCGGTGAGCCTGTGGAAGAGGACGCTCTTCCCCACATTGGGATTCCCAACGATGGCAATCTTCCTTCTCTCCCGATCCGAGGCGGGGGAGATCGATGGCCCATGGCACCCCTTTCCTTGAAATCTGTCAAGAATCCTGGCTGCGAAACCCATCTTCTCCTCCTAAGAGATTGAGAGTCAGTCTCAATTAGAATCTAAAAATTTTTTATCGGCACTTTTTGCAATAGCCAAAGATCTCGAACACGATCTTTTGGGGTTGGAATTGATTCTCCTCGCAAATCTCCTGCTCGATCTTCTTCAAAGACCTCTTATCAAACTCCACGATCTTGCCGCACTTCAAACAGATCATGTGATCGTGGTGCCCCTCCCCATGGGTATGCTCATAATGTTGATGCTTCTCCCCGTAAATCACCTCTTTAATCAGGCCGGCGCTCACCAAAAGGGGTAACGTCCGGTAAACGGTCGCCTTGGAGACCCGGCTCCCCTTTTTCCGGAGTCGAAAGGCAAGATCCTCAGCCTCAAAGTGGCCCTCCGTCCTGAGAGCTTCCCGGAGAACTTCTTCCCTTTCCGGAGTCCATTTAAGACCCTGCTGCTTTAAATAAGTGAAAAAATGGGGTTTCGTTTCGGGTATCATATGAAGTTAATCCAGGTGCAATTGAGAATTAATCGCAACTTAACAGACCCTCTTCTTTTTGTCAAGGGGAAAAAGCAAAAATGTGTTAGCAAAGTAGAAATGTCCCCATTAACTGCTTAAGTTAAAATGTCCCCATGGAAGAACAGGAGAAGGTACTCATGGGGCAGAGGGA